>Ga0233437_1000123_pt1 | contig 194112 bp, 154 predicted proteins | sample SI_122_August201_FD_182714 | JGI IMG/M metagenome (GOLD analysis project Ga0233437, IMG submission 182714) | Seawater microbial communities from Saanich Inlet, British Columbia, Canada - SI_122_August2016_200_MG | ecosystem: Environmental > Aquatic > Marine > Inlet | place: Canada: British...
TCTAGGATGAGATCAACGATCTTTATCAATTCTACCCTACTCAGTGAATTAAAAACAAGTGAGTCTGTCAAACGATTAATAAACTCTGGTTTGAAGGTTTGCTTCATTTCTTTGTTTATCTTTGATTCCTGCTCAGCATTAATTGCCTTATGATCTTGTCGGTTAAAGCCAATCTCTGGTTGGGAAAGATTCTTCATCCCTAGATTTGAAGTCATTATCAGGATACAGTTTTTAAAGTCTACCGTATGACCAAGACTATCTGTCAATTGACCTTCATCCATAATTTGCAGTAGCATATTATAGACTTCTGGATGTGCTTTCTCAATCTCGTCGAATAACACAACACTATAAGGATTGCGACGTACAGCCTCTGTCAGGGTACCTCCCTCCTCATATCCAACATATCCAGGAGGAGCACCGATCAGCCTACTGACATTAAAACGTTCCGAATATTCTGACATATCCATCTTGATCAATGCTTTTTCATTCTGATAGATATACTTGGCCAATACTTTAGCCATCTCAGTTTTACCAACACCCGTTGGTCCTAAGAATAAAAAGGAACCAATTGGTTTTCTGGGATCTCTGAATCCACTTCGTGCTCGACGCAGTGCTTTGGCCATAGCTCTGATGGCATGCTCTTGCCCTATAAGATGCTTAGTAATCTCAGATTCGAGCTTTAAGAGGCGTTCTGCTTCGGTTTCAGCCACATCCTGAATAGGTATACTGGTAATCAATGAGACCACAGCAGCCATATCATCAACCCTCACTACAGGAGGATCAATTTTCATGGCAGTATTCCACTCTTCATTTGCTTCGAGTAATTTTTGATTCAGGTTTCTTTCATCATCTCTCAATGATGCTGCCAATTCAAATTCCTGGTTACGGACAACATCATCTTTTCTGATTCGTAAATTGTCTAATTCTGCTTCAAGTTGGACAATGTTTTTTGGAATATCCACATTTGCCAGATGCACCCGTGCACCGGCTTCATCCATTACATCTATGGCTTTATCTGGATGGAATTTATCCTGAATATAGCGACTCGAATAGGCAACTGCTGCTTCCAAAGCTTCATCGCTGTATTGCACGTTGTGGTGTGCTTCATAACGATCCTTCAAGCCATGCAGGATTTGGAGTGTTTCTTTCCTGGATGGTGGCTCAATCTTGACTTTTTGAAACCTACGTTCCAAGGCACCATCTTTTTCGACATATTTTCTATATTCATCAAGCGTTGTTGCCCCGATACACTGTAGATCACCTCTCGCCAGAGCTGGTTTGAACATATTACTGGCATCCATTGAACCACTTGCGGAACCGGCGCCAACAATCGTATGCAACTCATCTATAAAGAGTATTATATCATCATTTTTTTCAAGTTCTGCGGTAACGGCTTTCATACGTTCTTCAAATTGACCACGATACTTGGTTCCTGCGATAAGAGCAGCAAGATCTAAAGAGACAACCCGCTTACTCAATAATATCCGTGGAACTTTTTTCCCTATGATCCTTAATGCCAAGCCTTCTGCAATCGCAGTTTTGCCAACGCCAGGTTCACCAATTAACACAGGGTTATTTTTCTTTCTTCGTGAAAGAATCTGAGCAACACGCTCTATTTCTTTATCTCTTCCGATGACAGGATCGAGTTTGCCACCTCTTGCTAGAGCCGTCATATCTCTTCCAAAATGGTCCAACGCAGGGGTTTTACTCTGAGGCTTACCCCCTTTTCCGGATTCGCTTTCACGTCCGCCTGTCTCTGGTGAAAACTCCATCTCATCACGAACGATCTCATAATCGATGCTGAATTGTGAAAGAATATCAGAGGCAATCCCCTCTTGTTCACGAAGGATCGCCAATAGCAAGTGTTCTACATCAACAATATCAGAATTTAGATCTCGTGCTTCCTGATACGTGTTTTTCAATATTCTTTCAGCCCTCTTTGTAAAGGGCAGGGTTCCCAGGATCATGGTTCCACCTGAGGTTCGAATTTGTTCTTCTATTTGATTCATGATATCGCTGGGGTCAATATTCAGGGACTGCATGATCTCAAGGACTTTGTTGTCTCCCTGCTTAAAGATACCAAGGAGCAGATGTTCAGAACCTATATATGCATGTCCCAGGCGAATAGCCTCTTCTTTGGACAGCTGGATAACACTTTGTAATTTTTTATGAAAATTTGCTTTCAATTTATTTCCTCAAATCTTATTCGTTTCAGCCCATAATATAGACTAAAAACCTTTGCAGATTGAAACAATGTGATGTGAATTTATCAGTTTAGAGTAAAAACTCTATCACACGCAGCAGATAAGGATCTGCTATGGGTGGCGATCAAGAAGGATTGTCCGTAATCAGTTCTCACTTTTTCAATTAAATCAATAAGACGGCTACCATTGTCTGGATCAAGATTCCCTGTGGGCTCGTCTGCCAGCACTAATTCAGGTCTATTCATCAATGCTCTTGCGACTGCAATTCGTTGTCTCTCGCCACCAGAAAGCTGAGAGGGTTTGTGGGTTCTACGCTCATATACACCCACGGCATGTAACAATTCTTCGGCACGTTTATTTGCCTCAGACGGCTCTATGCCAAGGATCTTGGCTGGTATCAGTACATTTTCGAGGGCAGTGAACTCTGGGAGTAAATAATGGAATTGAAATACGAAACCCAGATTCTCGGCACGAAAAAGGCTGAGTTTATCATCATTCATTTTGAGGGGGTTTTGCCCGGATATTGTGATTTCTCCGGAATCAGCTTCATCTAGGGTGCCAATAATGTTCAGTAAGGTAGTTTTACCAATACCGGAAGGACCATTAATGGCTACAATCTCTCCTCTTTCCATATCCATGCTAATGTCTTGGAGAACCTTTAATTGCTCACCACTACTGGAATAGGACTTATTAAGATGACTTATCTCTAGAATTGTATCCATGACTTACCTTTTATAATTAATAGCATCAAGGGGTTTTAAACGAGCTGCTTTCTTTGCAGGGTATCGAATCGATAATAATACAATAACAAAGGCAACGAGACCCACAATGGCTACTTCTTCCCAATATAGTTTAACGGGCAATACAGATATTAGATATATATCTTCAGGCAATCTAATCCATCCCCAGCTGGCCTGGCTAAGTACAAAAAGAGTTCCAATTACGATACCCAGGAACACACCAAGAATAGCTACCAACAAGCCCTGAATATTGAATATTCTTTGAATACTGGATGAATGTGAGCCCATGACCCTTAAAATTCCAATGCTCCCTGTTTTTTCTAAAACCATCATCATGAGAGAGCTGACAATATTAAATACTGCCACTAAGATGATAAGATTCAGGCCGATGAAACTGCCCCATTTCTCCATTCGCATAGCATCAAATAAAGTTTTGTGCTGGTCATACCACGTCTTGAGTTCTATCTGAGGGAATTTTTCTGCAATAATATACTTTGCCGTGTTGGCATAGTTGAAATCATCAAAATGAACATGGATGACTTCACTTCCGGCCGATTTAAAGAGACGCCGACCTTCTTTGTAAGAGATGATTGCTAAATTTCGATCAAAGTCGAATATATCTGATTGAAATATGCCAGTCACTACAAAATGTCGCTCAGGGATTCTGAATAGCCCTGCACGCATGTCCAAAGGACTCTTTATGGAGAGAGTATCACCAGCGGTAAGAAAAAGCTTATCTGCCACAGCAGCACCGATCACAATTCCAGGGAACTCTTCCCCATTCTTGCTCAATCTCCCAGGGGAGCTTGTATTTAAATACTGTTTCACCAATAGATGGGACCAGTAATCCTGGTCAATAGCTCTCACGTTGAGCACAAGTTTATCATCATTACCGGCCAGTATGGCTTTACGTTCGATACTGCGGTAAATGGTAGTTCTTTCAGGAAATAGAGATTCTAATTCATCTATATTTTCCGTGTCCGTAATCGTTAGATGAGGAATAAAATTTGTGATGCGCCGTGTAACCTCTGATTCAAACCCATTTAAAACAGCCATGGTGATAATTAAGGCTATTACACCAAGAGCGATCCCGAGAATAGAGCTTCCCCCAACCCAACTGATAAAACGATTACTTTGTTTGGCAAAGAAATAGCGACGAGCGATAAACCAATGATAATTACTCATCGTCCCTCAGTGCCTCAGCAGGGCTTTGTCTACTGGCCTGCATAGCGGGTAGAATTGAAGATAGTAATGCCAAAACGATGATGCTAGCAGATATGACCAGAACATCCTTGGCTGCGATTTGTATAGTCACTTGATCCATAAAATAGACATCACTTGGCAAACTGATCAGGCCAAAAGTACTTTGTAGCCAGGCAAGCAGCCCGGAGAGTAATAGTCCAATCACTGAGCCGGTTAAGCCTATCATTAAGCCCTCATAGGCAAAGATTCGTCTAATCCTTTTTTTGCTAGTTCCTAGTGCCCTGAGTGTACCAATCTCACTCCGTTTCTCCATGATGATCAAAATTAGAGTACTGGCAATGTTCACAATGGCAACCAGCATGATCATGCTAAATATTATAAATATTGGAAGCTGCTGAGTCTTCATCCAGTTGAATAAAGTTTGATGTCGATCTTTCCATGATATGGATAGATGTGAATAGGGTAAAATTGCATCTATCTGTTGCATGACCTTATCAGTCGATGTTATATCGGTTAAGAAGATCCCGAACTCATCGGACTTATTGGTGGTCCCAAAGAGCTTGTCCATCGTCTCAAGTGAGCAGTACACATAGCTTTTGTCATAGTCTACCATGCCAGACTCATATATTGCTAAAATATTACCTAATGCTATAGATGGATAGCCGGTCATTTCTGCCAAGGATCCTAAGTCGTAGATTAGAACAGATTCAGACTCTTTGACCTTGAGCTGTTCTGCTAAAGCTGCACCAACAATAATACCGGTTCCTGAGATGCTTGATCCATTCAAATTAGAGCTAACAGAGTAAAGTCCACTTAAAGCTTCTTCCGGCATAGCCTCCAGCAAGGCACCATCAGTAATGCCATTGGCTTTCAACATGAGTTCAGCTTTACGTATTCTAAATACTTTTTCGACGCCCTGTATCGCTTTTATCTCGTCGATATGACCTTCTGTTAGATCAAATCCAGACTGGAACAATTTCTCAATCCGAATATGGGTGTCGAAACCAATTATTTTTTCCGTAACAACTGATTCAAACCCTCTCATGATAGCCAAAGCTAATACTAGAGTGGTAACACCAAGAGCCATACCAATAATGGTCGTTCTGGCAATAAACGCAATAAATGGAATCCGATGTTTACCGAATAGATAACGGGATGCTAAGTAGGTAGTGTAAGACACTATTCAGTAGCGGTACTTAACTTTTTGATTCAGGTCTCATCTGAGGAAATAGCAGTACATCACGAATGGATCTATTCCCCGTTAGAAGCATAATAAGTCGGTCAAGTCCTATCCCGACACCGCCGGTAGGTGGCATTCCATATTCCACGGCTTGTAGAAAGTCTTCATCCAGAGATTGTGCTTCTTCATCACCTGCGGCTCGTAAGGCAGCCTGAGCCTCAAGACGATCACGTTGATCAATGGGATCATTCAACTCGGTAAATGCATTTGCAAATTCGTTACCGGCAATAAATAGTTCAAATCGTTCAACAAAGGTTCCATCACTGTCACGTTTAATTTTGGCTAGAGGAGAAATGGCCTTGGGGTACTCTGTTACGAAGGTTGGTTCGATAAGATGCGGTTGGACAAGTGCATCAAAAAGAGCATCTAGAAGTTGCCCATAGTTGGAATTTTCGGGAGCATCAATCTTATGTTCACGACAAACTTTCAATAGTTCAGCCGTATCGGCTTTCGCCAGATCCACACCAACGTGCTTTTGGACCAATTCGGCCATGGTGGCTCTTTGAAATGCTTGAGTAAGGTCGATTGTATGATCATTGAAAACAAATTCACTTTGGTCCAAGTCAGTGCAAACATGTTTAAAAAGAGCTTCAACCTGATCCATTAGATAATAATAGTCCACATAAGCTTCATACCATTCAATGGCTGTAAATTCTGGATTGTGTGTACGATCCATTCCTTCATTTCGAAAATTACGTGAAAATTCAAATACTTTTTCAAATCCACCAATAATCAAACGCTTCAAGTATAATTCATCAGCTATACGAAGATACAAAGGCATATCTAGTGCGTTATGGTGTGTTTTGAATGGACGAGCAGATGCACCACCATAAAGTGGCTGCAAAATAGGTGTCTCAACCTCTAGATAGTTTTGATTATCAAAAAAGTTGCGAATGCTTTTATAGATAGCGGCTCGCTTAACAAAGGTTTCCTTTACTTCTGGATTTACAATGAGATCCAAATACCGTTTCCTGTAGCGCTGCTCTTTATCTTCAAAACCATCAAAGAGCTGTCCATCTTTTTCTTTTACATTTGGAAGTGGACGCACGTTTTTACTCAACAGGGTGAGGCTGAATACTTTCAGTGTCTTCTCACCTGTCCTGGTGGTCATCATTTTTCCAGAAACACCTAGAAAATCACCAATATCCAAGCCTTTAAACATGGTATATGTTTCGGGACCGATGTCTTCACGGCTTACATACAGCTGTATCTTGCCGCTACCATCCATGATATTGGCAAAGCTAGCCTTACCCATGACCCGTCGAGACATCATTCTACCGGCAAGACTCACATCTGTTTTTTCAGATAGATCTTCAAAGTTTTCCAGAGCCTCAGTGATTTGATGGCTTCGATCATATTTATGGGGGAACGGATTAATCCCCTCTTCGATTAATGACCGGATCTTATCTTTCCGTTGGCTCATTATTTCATTTAATGTACGTTCACTCATGTGGTTTATTTTCCCATCATATTCAATAAAAATGCTTTAATGAAACCGTCGATATCACCATTCATGACTGCCTGGATATTGCCTGTTTCATGCTTTGTTCTGTGATCTTTAACCATAGTGTAGGGATGAAATACATAAGATCGAATCTGATTCCCCCACCCAATTTCTGTCTTTGAAGAAGCCATCTGGTCCATTTTGGCCTGCTCCTTCTCTTTTTCAAGCTGATGTAGTCGTGCTTTGAGCATCTTCATGGCTGTTTCTTTATTCTTGTGTTGTGAACGCTCATTTTGACACTGGACGACTATACCTGAGGGTGCATGAGTGAGTCGAACAGCAGAATCAGTCTTGTTAATATGTTGGCCACCTGCGCCACTTGCTCGATAGGTGTCTACGCGCACTTCACTCATATCGATATTGATTTCTATCTCAGTATCGTAAATAGGATAGACAAAGACAGATGCGAAGGATGTGTGTCGCCTAGAGTTAGAATCAAATGGACTGATTCTCACCAAACGATGAACCCCATTTTCAGCCTTTACATGACCAAATGCAAATGCCCCTTTAACTTCGATGGTGGCATCCTTCAAACCTGCCTCATCTCCAGGCAAATAATCCAATGCTTTCCATGACCAACCCTTAGCATCAAACCATCGAGTGTACATCCTGTAGAGCATTTCCGCCCAATCCTGGGACTCAGTACCTCCAGCACCGGGATGGATGGTCATGATACAATTAAAGGCATCATCCTCGCCACTTAGAAGCTGATGTAATTCATATTTATCTAAAGTCTTTTGGAAGCTTTTAAGGGCTTTGGTAATATCTGAAGAAAAACTATCGTCGTCCTCTTCAGCCGCCAGCTCTAGAAGGAGATCTATCTCTTCCTCATGATTAACGACATTCTCCCAGTCAGTAATCTGACCTTCCAGCATGTTAATGTGTTTTAAAGTCGTTTGAGCATCTGTGGAATTATTCCAGAAATCGTCCTTTAAGGAGAGTGCTTTTAGCTCACTTAATTTCTCCCGTACTTCGGAGAGGTCAAAGATGCCCCCTTAACGTGTCTAGACGTTGTTTGAGGTCACTTAATTCATCTTTGATATCTTCAAACATCTACAGATTCCCTATTAGTAGGATAGTGTAGTAAAATTGTAGAAGAGAAATACCAGTCGCGATATATGGCATGAACTCGTTGACTACCTTCCATATCGTCCCATTCACGATAATCGTATCGTTGGGGTAAATGACTGGCATAAAATTATCGTCACCTGTTTCGATGAAGGCTTCGATATTGGCATATACGACTCGACCTTCACCTTCTTGGACATTAAATCGTATGATTCGAATTTTATTTAATTTTGCTCTCCCGGTAGGTCCACCCACGTAACTTAGCAAAGAGATCAAATCTGCATCTGATGGAACCAACGTGACTCCAGGTTTTTGAACCTCTCCCCAAATACGTACCTCCATGCTTAACTTTCCTGTTTCAGGATGAAGCATGTATCTTGGATCTTGTGTTTTTTGATCTTTACTTTGCGCCAGAAGTGCTTGGGACATGAGAAGCAACACGATGATTAAAAACAGTCTTTTATACAATTTATGCCCCTTTTTTAACCCTATCATTAAAAATGATAATTAATTCCAATTTTCTGCATGTCAGACAACTCATGTTGGCTGAATGAGTAGTCAATAATAACCTTTTTTAAGCCAATGCCAAGACCAAAGGAGGTGGTGTAGCCATCGTTGCCACCTCGGAAATATATTCTATCTTTTATTGTGAGTTCTAGACCGTACTGTGAGACAGCAGCATACCTGGTTTGACTACTTTTTGAAAATGTTATTTTTGATCCATATTTTTTAATATTTTGGGTGGCTGCATAACCAAAGGTGAGTTGTCTGCCAATAGCATCTTGATGCTGCGTATCCCAGTAGACTGGTGTATTCAACATATCAGTAAAATGCAAGCCAAATGAAAACTCCGTGTTTACCAGGAGGTCAGTCATACCTCCTAAATTAAAGAAGAACTGTCCGCCAGCATCGATTCCAGAGCCCAGACCGTGGTTCTCATCAAGAATTTTATCAATATATTTGACTGACATTCCAACGGGAACTCGACATGGAATTTTAAAGAATATCCAGCCCAGATCGATATAAAAATTAAACTCCCGTGCTATGGAAAGGAATACGGCACTCTCTCTATATTTAATAAGGTCTGAATTCTGTTCACTTATAATCAGGACAGAATCTCTTCTCTCCTGTGGTGTTAGTTCTGATAAATTTGGCCGAAAATAGAGGTCACTAATGCTATTATTAAGAAAAGTTAGACCGAGGTCATATTTCTCTGATACTTTATACTTTGTCTCTAGGCCAATACTCTGTGTCAATCCGTTAAATTGGTCGTAAACAATACCAATAGATTTCTGTGGACCACTGGTAAACCCTGCCGGATTGTTCAATGCATGACCACTTAAAACAGTTGTGGCCACTGCACTATTGCCAAGAGAGTAGACTTGGGGATGAATGCTAGCCAAGATAAAGGCATCTCCATATTCCCCAGACATGATAGCATGGAATGGTAATAATATGATCGCTATCAAGTATTGAAGTCTTCTCATCGGTTCTTCACCATCTTTCCAACTGAACCGAAGAGGTCTTCCCCATCAATTTCGCCACGAATACGATAGAAGTAGACACCGTTTGCTACGAAATCTTCATTTCTATCTCGCCCATTCCATGGAACTTCATGATACCCAATTGCGCCAAGGGGAATACCAACCCTCGCATTGAACTCATCAATGCTAAATAGTTTGTAACCTGAGAGTGTATAAATATCAATCACTACATTTGTGAGGGGCTGTGTGAGCTCATATATGATAAGCGTCTCACCAGCAAATGGATTAGGAAAGTTCCCATAATCGATGACTTCTGGTGATCCAGCGACTACGGCACTTATCACTTGTTCCTCAGACCAGTTATTTAAGGCATCACTTACCCGGTATGCTATTTGGTGTTCTCCAACTGATAAGTCTAAACTTGCCGAAACACCCATAACCTGTGCCGCTTCTGTTGTATCGCCAAGTTGAATTGTTGTCGGTGTTCCATCGATAAGAATCTCAACATCCTCATCCATCCATGTGAATCCACTCTCATCCTCTGCAAGTAAATTTAGACGGCTATTCTCCAGGATGTAATCACCATCAAAGAACAGTTGTCCTTCCATCATCATAGAGACTTCTGGACCCGTTGTATTAACTTTCTTGCCAGTTGCGAAAATCCCTATACCGTCTAGCTCATAATTCCCATTAGGCTTCTCTAACATTTGCCAGGTGTTGATTCCTGGTTCTTCAAGAAATAATGACCGATCTGAGTCGAGCTCAACGGACATATTTGGATTTGAGAATGCAATTTGATAGACGTTTGCACTATCATCAAAATCGAGACCCGTTACTGTACCTAAGTCAGCTGTGTAGGTCTTAATACTTATCCAGGCAGAATCAGGAGAAGTAATAAATAAATTGTCCCCTGGCCACAATTCTACAGAATCAGATGTCGTACCGGAGTAGCTTATTCCAAGCCCAGGTATGATCTGATAGTGTGTGGGGGTAAACAATGTATCTAATATCGCTTTTTCTGGGACAGCATTCGTATCCAGCTCTAAGGTGGATCTACTTACCACTTCGTTTCCCCCGAAATAACTCGGTATGAAAAAGGTATTATTCCCCTTTTTCACCAAAATGTCTTGAGCTACATGTTGCCTATAGTTTGACGAGGAGTCAAAATGAGTAAAATGAGCAATACCCTGGTTTAGTCCTTGTAAAGTATATTGAAAGAGCAATCCGCTCATATTCACCAAGGCGCTATCACTGACTGAATTGAGTGAAAGCCCGATCTCCCTGGGCAGATAGAGTCTGAATTGATCCGATTTCAACAGAAAGTGGTCATCCTCATCAAAAGCTGTGAAATAATAGTATGTACGCGAGATTCCAGAGATTAATTCATCTAAATCTGAAAATACCCAATCATCACCTTCTGCAACAAGATCTTCTTCACCAGTATTCTCACCTGTAAAAGTTATTATGACCTTGGCGGGACTCTCAGAATATGATCGATATCGAACGCGGAGAGGAGTAGTTGGGGATTGTTCGAGCTCATCTGAAGTCGGTGGTCTGTGCTCAAACCAGTCTGAATTGATGGAGTAAGGTGCATAGCTTTGTATGGCAGGCATGGTCGGCCCTCGATCAAGGGTAAATATTGTCCTACTCTCACCGCTGGTTGGGTAGATTATGGTGGTTGAATCGTAGACAACATCCTCTTGCTCAATAGACAGTCGGTTCGTGATTTCAGCTGAATGAAATGTTGGCTCTGACCACCAGGGTTGACCTTCTGCATTGATGGGTAATACTTTTACAGTCCCAGAGTTTTCGCCGAGGTAGTTAATGTTCAAGGTGTCTGACCTTGAATAAATATCTTTATCAGATTTTGCTAGTTCTGCTTTTTCCGGAAGCTTTAACCTTAATGTTGGATCCCCAAGATAATTGTATTGAAAGAGCATACTGGGTTTTAAATAATCGAAACCGCTGTTTGAGAGATAATATTCCACTCTGGCAATATCTATGAGTTCACCCACTGTTTTGTGTTCTTCAAGTAGCCTTCTCAATAAGGGTTGGACCATGAGGAAATCATTTATTTTCCACCCTACACCAGAAGACCCAAACCAGCCAATTGCACCAGCTGGTGATTTGGTTAGAACAACCTCCCCCAAACCCTGATTCAGTGCGAATGAACCTGTAAAACAAGTCATACTGGTAACAAAAGCCGGTGGGGTTTCACTTTCCAGGAATACGATATCATCCCTTACAAAAAGCGATCGATCAGCCCATACAGCGCCACCCCCATGCCCCAAAAAGTTGATTAGTAACTTTCCATCATTCCAGATTGATATGAGTGTGTCTTTATCACCCCAAAATATCTGACCTTCTGAACCTCGATCGACATACAGTCTTGATGGCATATACTCTTTGGGGATTTCATTATTCAATAGGCTCTCACTTTGGTATTTGAAAGTAGTCTCAAACCCGGCAATAGTGATAATCTCATTTTGCCAGGCTCCATATTCAATGGTGGTTCCATAGTGAATCAGCTTGTTAAGTGAATTTTCGAGGTCATCTACGTCATCACAGGGAATGCGTCCCAAGTGTAAATCAGGTAAATAATCATCACCATTAATGAGGGCGTACCAGTAATCCGCCTCAGCTGCTCCCCAGGCATAGGTTTGCATATAGAAGGTTGGAATATTCTTCAAATCGACATCTTGCTTAGCCTCTTGCGGATCTGCAATTGCATCCCCAATGAGTAAAACATATTCCGGGCTAGAAGGCCAATTATTATTGGCATATTTCAAGAATGATCGAATGGCGAAAGGTGATTTAATGCCATAATTAAATTCATCATATATATCTCTCAACGAGACTGCCACGGGGTTCCAGCCTTCAGACTCTTTAAATGCCAGATAATCATCCAAGTCCTCCATGAAAGCAGGAACAGTGATTACAATCAAATCTCCATCTTGTTCTCTCAACGAAGCAAGTGTATCAACGGTAATATCTAGGGGTTCCAGCAGGGTCTCAACTGTAGATGTCCAATAATCAGGACTGGAATTTGTACCTACATCTTGAAATACTAAATTAAAAGTTGGACGGGATGGACCCCATATCTCTCTGATGGTATATCCAGTGATCTTGGATAATCCTTCCTTATAGATCACCATATTGGGAGAGGTAAACCCTCTGATCGCATATTCCAGATTTGTGGACGGATTGATATCAGATTTTCTGAAGCGTAATTTGTTTTCATGTGCCTTTAACAGGTGTTCATAACCAATCTCCAGCCAATTCAGAACAATGCGGTCATAGACCCCTGCTGTAGTATCAATTGTGGAAAATACTTCAAGGCTATTTGTTCCACTGGCATTCAGGATACTATGTGACAGGTTGAGCTTTGAAGGAGCCACCAGCACAAATTCTTCTTGGTCAGTCCACTCAGCCTCTCCAATAATATTTTGATTAACAAACGCAGTTAGTGAGTGTTCCCCGCCTCCACCTCCTTGCGGATCTGGGTAGGTTAAACCATGAAGGCCTACAGATATCTCCATTTCTGCGGTTGCCCCCCTATCTGGATCTGCGAGATAGAAACCCATCTCCTTGGTTTGACCAGAGTTAACCGTATTCCAGAAATAATGATCACGGGTGATACTAGGCAGGTCGGTGTCAACTTGACCCAAGCGGTCAAATATTAAATCTTCTTCAATATGGGTTTCATCCCAAAATGATGTTGGCCGCACAGGATCTGAATCTATCAATGCACCAGATTCTTCAATAAATCGCCGGCCATAATTCACTCCCCAGTCCAACCAGTATAAATTGATATCTGAAAAGGGATCAAAATATTGTGAGCTACCCGTGTAGTAATTCTGCTTTCCGATGAAGTCAAAGTAATCGTCACCGTTGAATACCCCATCTCCGCCATCATGGACATATATAGGCTGCTCTTCACCTTTATTGATCAGTGTGATGGTTTCACTTTCAATGGTACCTTGAGGAAAGTCAGTTGTCTCCTTTAAGGATGCATAACTTATTCGGTAGATTCCATCTTCCAGCACCTGTAGCTTGATCTTTCCCTGACCATAGCCATCCTGAGTTGACTGAATCCTGTCAGGACTGGACATGGTGGGATCATTTAGGTAGAGGCCGTCCAATTTGGGAGTGCTTAAACTCTTAATGTCCGTACTTATATTTACAGTAATAGCCTCAGGTAATAATAATTGACCCAGTTCTTGGTCAAACCGCGCTCCCATGATACTGACTGCCCATAGCTGCTGATTACCAGTACTTTGGATTAATTTGGTATAATACCCACTTAAAGAAGACTCCATCGGGAGGGGTTTTACGAGATATTCTAGTCCTTTGGCTGACTCTTCGACCGTGGTCAACTTCGGTAAGAAGTTTGACTGTCTCATCGGAGTAAAGGAGACATTTACGGTAGGCGGTGCAGATAGAGTGTACACCATCTTTGATAAGACCGGTATGGTGTAGCCAAACTCATCTATGGTTGTATTCCAACCAGGATATTCAATTCCATTTTCGGTGTATTTAATCTGGTTTTGTTGCGGAATAGCTATCTGCCATTCAAATTGGCCAGGGTTAACTAGAGTTAGCTGTGAAGTGTTTTCCTTGGAGAAGGCATTTAGGATTAAGGAGCATAAGATCAAACTCCCCAGGAGGATTTTCTTCATTAGAAAATGAGGTTGTTTAATATTTTACGCAGATGTATCTCATCAAGACCGCGTTTCATAATCCCATTGTATACGTGTGAAACTGATCCGGTTTCTTCTGAAACAACCAAAATATGAGCATCCGTTTCCTCGGAAAGGCCAAGAGCTGCTAAATGTCTGGTGCCTAGTTTCATCCTGGCACCATGCGCCTCCTCTGAAAGAGGGAGAATGCATTTTGCAGCATCAATAATTTCATGACTAATAATTACTGCACCGTCATGCAATGGAGATGTAGGGTTAAATATTGATACCAGGAGTTCAGCAGAAACACGTGCACTAATATTTGTTGACTTTTCTTTGATGTGCTTTAGACCAACCTCTCCCTCCATAACAATAAGCATACCCCATTTTCGTTCCTGACAAGTAATTACTGCTTCAATGATCTCGCCAACCATCTCTAGATTCTTAACTCGAAATACATACCTGACGAACGGATTCTGTCCAAGATAGATTAAGATTCTTCTTAGTTCCGGTTGAAACAGGATGACAACTGCAATGACCCAAACTGTGGACAAATTTGATAGAAGCCATGACATTCCATGTAGTTCAGCCCAGCGAACAAATACTGAGAGGAGAATAAGAATCAGAATTCCAGACAGCAATTGAGCGGCCCGTGTTCCTTTGAATATTTTATATAATGAGTATAAAACAAAGGCCACAGCGAGCACATCAACAACGTCATAAACCCTGACCGAGAGAAAGGCGATGCTAAATAGTTCATAGCGCCAGAAGTAGATAGCCACTGACGTGACGAGTAGTCCGATTATAAAATAGAGTATATTCTTTTTATCTGGCATCGAATCAATTTAAACCAAATGCTTTTGAATGGCAGTGAAGATATTCAATGCTTGCTTGGTCTCTGCAACATCATGAACGCGAAATATTTGGACGTTTTTCTGGTGGGCTGCTATGACAGAAGCAATTGAACCACCCATACGTTGATTTACATCAGACCCATCTAATAATCCTATAAATGATTTACGGCTAGTTCCCAACAGCAATGGACAACCTAATTCATGAAATTTATCAATATTTGCAATAATCTGTAGGTTATGTTCTAAATACTTCCCGAATCCTATGCCAGGATCTAAGACTATGTTTGACGTTTTAATCCCCGCTTTTTCAGCGAGTTCAATTCTATCCGTGAAGAACTTCTTAATATCACCAAGAACAGACTCATAGTTGGGAGCATTCTGCATGATATCTGGTGTTCCCAACATATGCATCATGATATATATGGCACCCGTATCAGCGACAACCTGCATCATGGACTTATCATATTGACCGGCAGAGACATCATTAACGATGTGGGCACCATGCTTTATGGCAGCTAATGCAACCTCAGATTTTTGAGTATCAATAGAGATTAATGACACTTTTTCAGCGCTTAAAGCCTTGATGACTGGAATCACCCGGGCCAACTCTTTTTTCACTCCAACTGACGCAGAACCAGGTCTTGTAGACTCACCACCAATATCAATAATATCGGCTCCATCCCGCAGCATTACTCGAGCATGAGTTAGAGCATTTTCTAGATTGGTATACTTGCCGCCATCACTGAAGGAATCAGGAGTGACGTTAAGTATACCCATGACTAGCGGTGCTCGAAAATGGGTATCCCTACTATCGATCGACCAATTTATACCTTCTCCTACTGACGGTATCATTTTACTCGCCTATGGAGAAGAGTGTGGTCGATATGACTATTCTTTTGCTTGTTCCGGATTGGCATCCTTTTCAGGAGCATCAGTCGCAGGTTTCACTTTGTCAGATTTTGAAGCTATATCTTCAGGTTTCCTTCTTGGACGACGAGGTCGACTCGGTTTTGGCTTCGCTTGATCCGGACCGATATCTTTGGCTGGAGCTACTATAACTTCAGGTACATCAGCACTCTTAACACCGGTATTTGAAGACTCTCTTCTGGGAGGTCTAGGTCGAGACGGATGATTCTGCCTTGTTCCCTGTGACTTATTCTCTGTCCTTCTGGGATTCTCTTGAGCAAGTCCTAGAATCCTATCCAGCTGTTTACCGTCAATTGTCTCTTTCTCAAGCAGCACATCTGTGACTTTTAATAGCAGATCTTGATGTTCAGTGATAATTGATTTGGCTGACTTATATGCCGTATCAATAACTTTGCGAACTTCAGCATCAATTTTCTTAGCCATATCCTCGCTAAAATCCCGGTGCATTCCAAGATCACGTCCAATAAAGATCTCTTCTTTCTTCTGACCATAGGTCATTGGACCCATTTTCTCGCTCATACCCCATTCTGTAACCATTTTTCGCGCTAATATGGTGGCACGCTCAATATCATTACCAGCACCGGTAGTCATTTGATTTAAAACGATTTGCTCTGCTACCCGGCCACCCATGAGGATTGCCAACATGCCTTCCATATGCTCACGAGAATAGTTATAGCGGTCACCGACAGGTAATTGCGCAGTCAAACCAAGAGCTCGTCCACGAGGGATGATAGTCACTCTATGAACAGGATCAGCACCCTTTGTATAGCGTGCGACCAAGGCGTGCCCTGATTCATGGACAGCGGTTGTCTTTTTTTCTTCGTCATTGATAACCATGCTGCGACGCTCGGTACCCATCATCACCTTATCCTTGGCATTCTCAATATCAATCATGGCAACACGTTGCTTCCTATGCTTTGCAGCAATAAGAGCGGCTTCATTGATGAGATTTGCTAAATCGGCTCCGGACATCCCTGGAGTACCTTTTGCGATAATATCCAAACGAACATTCTTTGCTAAAGGAATATTTTTTGAGTGAACTCGTAAGATAGCTTCACGACCTCTCACATCAGGGATATCAACCATGATCTGCCTGTCAAAACGGCCAGGTCTCAATAGGGCTGAATCAAGTACATCAGGTCGATTTGTAGCTGCCAGGAGGATGATATTATCAGTTGTCTCAAATCCATCCATCTCAACTAACAGAGCATTCAGGGTTTGTTCACGTTCATCATGACCACCACCCAATCCAGCACCACGCTGACGCCCAACGGCATCCAACTCATCGATGAATATGATACATGGAGAGTTTTTCTTGCTCTGTTCAAATAGGTCACGAACTCGACTGGCGCCAACACCAACAAACATCTCAACAAAATCAGCACCACTCAAACTATAAAACGGTACAGATGCTTCTCCAGCCACTGCTTTCGCCAGGAGTGTTTTTCCTGTACCTGGAGGTCCAACCAAAAGTGCGCCCTTGGGGATCTTACCACCTAGACGTTGAAAACGATCTGGAAATTTTAAAAACTGAACGATTTCGCGCAATTCATCTTTGGCTTCTTCACAACCTGCAACATCTTTAAACATAATATCAGGGTTTTCATTGTCGACAATACGGGCCCGACTTTTGCCAAACGAGAAAATACCTTTGGTTCCGCCACCTGATTGCATTCGACGCATAAGGAAAAACCAGAAAAAGATAATCAGTATCCAGGGCAGGATCTGAAATAGGTAGTCCACCCAATCACGGGTTTCATCTTGGAATTCATAATCAATACCCATTTCATCCCATGTTGCCAATACCTCACTATCAATAACTGGTGATAGTACGACAAAGAATTTTGTATATTCTTTCTCTACGCCATTAATTTCAGAATACTCAGGTGACTTTAATTCACCATGGAAGTGGTTCTTTATTAGCAGCGCTGATTTGATCTTCCCGGCTTCCAATAATTCACGATATTCAGTAAATGCCAGTTTCTTAACAGGTTCTGTGTCAGTGTTCAACAATTGTGCAAAAAAGAACACCGAAACAAGAATGGTTACCCATAGCAGCGTCGTTTTCAGCCCTTTTTGCCAGTTTTCATTCCCTACAGGGGGCTTTGTGATCTTTATATTGGTAGATTTCTTAACAATTTTCTGATCTTGAGGTTTTGTGTCTCTTTGTTGGCCACTATCACCTTTATTGTATGGTTTTCTGTATGGCCTGTTGCGATTTCTCGATCCCTGCCCTTTGTTTTTCTGGCTACTATCTGGGTTTCGAGGTTTTTTGTTTTCTGTGTTCATTAAAATCCTTTTATAAATTCATGTCCTTTGGAAATGCCCAGATCGATGGTAGGTTCCTGAATTTCTGATCAAGATCTAATCCATACCCAACCAGAAAGCGGTCTTCGACTTCAAAACCAATATATTCAGCTTTGAAATCCAGTTTCAGGCAATCAGGTTTTAGTAGCAATGATGCAAAAGCAACAGAACTAGGGTTGTTTTCCAAGATACGATGTTTTAAAAATCTAGCAGTTAATCCGCTATCAATAATATCCTCAACGATTATCACATCTCGATCAGTGACAATACAGCTTATGTCTTTCAATAGACGTACTGTACCTGATGATTGTGTACCGGAGTGATAAGATGCTACTTTGATAAAATCTAACTCGCATTCTATCTCTAGTCTTTTGGCTAGATCAGCAAGAAAGAATACAGAACCGTTTAGAACGCTAATCAGAATCGGTACCCGACCTTTATAGTCTTCGGAAATCTGAGTAGCTAATTCTTGGGTCTTCTGCTCGATCTGTTCTTGAGTGAATATCTCCTCAAGTATTTGACCGGTATATTTACCCATATTTTCAACTTTGCGTGTCCTCATTCAAAAGTTCCTTCATCAATTTGAACTTTAATACATTGCATAACGTCGCTTTTCTCTGAATGATCAACATCAACTAGGGCTGAAAATGAGGTTCTAATCCCTGGAACCCAAACAATCTCATTGTCTAACACAAGAACGGGATAGAACTGCTTCAAGTGTGGTGCAACATGGGCTTCTTGAAGAATCTGTTTCACGGATATGGTATTTCCCGATGCATCGACACACATTTTATCACCATCATCACTCATTTTAAAGGTATACATGTCATCTGGTGAAGTATACCAAAAATAGTCTGCACTCTTTACATAAGGATTAAGTGTCAACTCATGAAAGCTAAAACCAAAAAATGGGAATGAATTGTCATTAGCGTGTTTCATCTGGACCATTTCCCATTCAAAGTCTGCCTTAATGATAAATCTAATGTGCCGTCTATCCCTGTAGGCAAGTACTTCGACAGGTAGTTGCACTGCACGACCAATGGAATGCTCAGGTAATAAAGTTTGTAGTGCCTTGAAATGAGATTCAGACAAACCTTGTGATTTAGAGGATATCGTTTGAAAAGCTCTGTCAAAAATCGCTTTTTGAATCGGGGAAAAATAGTCGGCAAGCTTATCCATTCCTAATGATATTTTACGCTTCGGAATAGCGCTATCTTCTTTATTATCAGAATGTTCCACGGCCCTCAATAGCATATTATTCAGATCAACACTCTGATCTGTAAGCTCCTGAATCAGGTGAGGTAAATCTGTAGCTTCATCATTGTTAAGAAAGGGAATTAACTTTGCCCTGATATTATTTCGTAAATATGCTATATCGTTATTTGACATATCCCGGCAATAATTCAAACTATGCTTCTCTGCATATGTCATAATTTCAGAGCGAGAATATTTTAACAGGGGTCTAATAATCTGGTTTTGATACTTCCCGATACCTGTTAACCCTTTCACCCCAGTGCCTTGATATAAATTCATTAAAATAGTTTCTACTTGATCATCTAGATGTTGCCCGGTGGCAATCATATCAAATTTGATTTCTTTTAGTTTTTCAGTAAAAACTGTTCTCCGACGATGACTGCCTGCCTCCTCCACGCTAAGCCCGTGTTTACTGGCATATGTTTGTATATTCTCAGCCGCTTGATACACTTCTATATTGTACCGATCCCCCATCTCTTGCACAAATTCCTTGTCAGAGATGCTCGCTTCCCCACGAAGTTCATGGTTAAAATGAATGATACGAATTTCCAGATCTGGAATTTGTTGCAGAAGGTGGAACATGACAGTTGAGTCCACGCCACCTGAACAGGCACAAAGTATTTTGCATCCTGGTCGGTACCAACTTGCCGACAAAACGTCAGTGCTGAATGTATCTAATGGGGACATATCAGATGTTCCACAGACTGAGACTTATGCTCAGCAAGAATCCTGAATAGCAGTTACAATTCTGACTCACACCTATACTTCATCAAAGAACCAATCAGACAGCGATTGTATCTTCTGTTCATAAGAGTTAGGGTACATGAGCCAAGTGGCTGCGGAAATTGAGCTCAACAAAGAATTACCATCTTGTGGCGTAAAACAGAATCCTGTTAGTTCCTTACCTCCATCCAAGAGGTGTAGACTAGGAGTTGAAACTACAGTTTGGTTTAAGATTCTACCAAAATGACCATGATCTCTTCCAAATGAAAAGACCTGGCTGGATAATTTCTTCTCAGTAAGCGCGATGAGAGGATTTGCCTTAAAAAGATCAATAACCTGGGGCATGGTCAAAGCTTCTTTAATTTTCAGGTTGAAATGTATTATATGCATATATTGAGTATTCACCTTCATCGCAGATGAAAAGATATTCAAATCATACCCAAGTGTTTTGAACAGGTTAGCAGAATCTTTTGCATGGTGTGTACCGTATCGTTCAGATACATGTGTTCCAACCTCTGGAGCCGGAATAAAATCATTTGCCTGGCTTAGGTCATTGGCCCTTCTGATCATGACAAAACGACCATCAACCAGATTTTCTTGATCACCATTATGCAATCCGATCGTCTTAACCAGGGTTGAGAGATTGTGAGTATTGCAGGAAACTACCTGTAGAAACCTATCCTCACCCTGAATAAGGGCGTCGTCATTAATTCCTCTAGCATAAGGTTTTCCAAAGCCCGTCTCACTCCCCTGAGCAATAAACCCCAGTGTGTTATGATCAAAATTGTGATAGTATTTTACTTTGTTCTTATGTCCAACCCCTTTTGGAGTACAATCAATCACAACAGATGCTCGATCAATAGCATCTACTGTAGAAAACGCGGGATCCAAGCCCATCTCTTTGAAACCCTCAAACGCTTCCTTATCAGTAACCAGTCGGGCGCCACGCTTTAGTAGCCGTACTACTTTTGCATGCTCGCTGGTTAATGGTGTGCGCTTATGGAATGTGATCTCGTCTATCCCAAGATCAGATCTATAGTCTGCCAACAGACCAATTAAGGGTTCACCAATGGTTCCCGTACCGACGACGTGTACGATTTTTTTAGACATCCCTACTATTCCTTATTTTTTAGCGTCAATCATTTCTTTTAGGAGTAACATATCCTGTTCAATGTGGTTAGCTTTTTTGTTCATATACCACATAAATCCAAATATACCCAACCAGATAATACTGTAGGCTAAAAAGAGGTAGACATAGGCATCCATTTAGAGGATCTCCATTTCTTTGAATTGCTTGTTAATAGAATCTTCAATAACGAGTAATTGATAGCGTTTCCGTAATAAGTACACGTACAATACTGTAAATGTTGCAAGTGAAAACATAAACGCGATAAACATGGGCTGAGCTAAACTTCCCTCGCCACTTGCCATGACAGCTTTAGGATGTTGTGTTTCCCACCATCGGATAGAATAATAAACGATTGGAACATCTACAAACCCAAGAATACCTACAACTGCGGATAGATTAGCTCTCTTGCTTCCATCAGGCAAATATCGTCGTAGCATGAGGTAGGCCACATAGATCAGCCAAAGTATCAATGAGGAGGTTAAGCGAGCGTCCCAGGTCCACCAGATGCCCCAAACAGGCTTTGCCCAAATGGGCCCTGTCAGTAATACCAGCGTAATGAAGAGCACGCCAATCTCAGCTGATGCGACGCCAATAAGTTCATATCTACGATCTCTCTTCCAGAGATATCCCACACTTGTAATGAATACGATAAAAAAGGCTAAAAATCCAAGCCAGGCACTGGGAACATGAAAATAGAATATTTTCTGAGCAATTTGTTCTGATGCATTGGAAGCCTTGATTTGTGGAACCCAGATAAAAATAAGATACATGCATACAAGAAAGGCGATCAATAGCACCACTAGGAGTATTTTATCAATAGTAGATTTCATGTTTGACCTATAATTTGGTTAAAGTAATTATACAATCCATCCTAATCTTCCAGAATGAAATCAAAAAGCATATACGCCAGAGTGAAGAAGATGACATCGAAGGCGACTATTCTGGTTAGTAATGAATAAAAAGATGGTACGATCTCTCCTATTAAAACCATACTCGTCAAATTTACAGACCATATGACAATGGGTGAAACCAGAGGCCACAGTAATAAGGAAAGCAAAATCTGTTGATTTCGGGTGTGAACTGCCACGGCAGATAAAATCGTACCTAAACTAGTAAACCCAATGGTACCGGCTAGCACAACAGGAATTAACAAGAAAAATTGAAGTGATAACTGTAGATCATAGAAGATCACAAATATAGGAAATATCAAAACCTCAAACATCAACATGATCAAGGTAACACTCAGAAATTTTCCTAAAAATATCTGACCTCCATCTACGGGCATCAGCGCCATAGAACGTAAGTTGCCATTCTCCTTTTCTACAGCAAATGAGTGATTTAAACCAAACATACCTGAGAAGATGAATGCAACCCATAATAATCCCGGTGCAATTTCCAACATGACCAGTCGCGAGACTTCAAACGTGAAGTTGAAGATCACAAATATCAGCAATGAGAAGATCCACATGGCGAGAATACTTTCCTTCGACCGGAATTCCATACGAAGGTCTTTTCTTAGTATTGCTAGCGCAGCTCTCATTCTATCCTATATCCTCAATCTTATGCGGTAAAATATTTTTCTCTGATCTCATCCGGTGTAACATCTACCATGGGCCCATCATGTAGGATCTTGTGCTTTTCGATGATCACAAACCTGTCCGACAATTCTTTTGCTATATGCAAATCATGTGTCGTTAAAAGGATGGTTCGCCCCATCTGCTTTTGCTCTTTGAGTAAGGAGGTTAACATACCTATGGCGTGTTGATCTAGACCGGTGAAGGGCTCATCCAGTAATAACAATGACGGTTCATGGAGAAGAGCTCTTGCGATGGTCAAACGCTGGGTCATTCCACGCGAGAAAGTACCCACCAGATCAAAGCGTCTATGGGTAAGCTCAACCCTGGCTAACACAGATTCAATTTTGGCAGCTGGATTTGGAATAGAGTATACTTTTGCGTAATACTCCAAATTCTCCATCGCAGTTAAATTGCTATACAGGAACATTTCATGCGATATTACTGCAAGTTTTGATTTGTTTATCGTATCAGATGGATCCGAACCAAAAAGCTCTACTACTCCACTACTGGGTTTGGATACACCACATATGATGTTGAGTAATGTGGTTTTTCCTGCCCCATTCCTACCAAGCACACTGACGAACTGCCCATCCTCAACATCAAGATCGATGTTTCTTAAAGCAATAATTCGACCGAAGTCTTTGGACACTTTATTCAAATGTAAAGCAGGGATTGACAAACTATTTAATCCGATCCAAAGTCTTATATAGCGAGTAAAGTTGGTTAAGAATAGTCTCTCTTTTCGAGCCTTCCTCTACCTTTGAATACTTAGTTAAAAGAATAGTTTTTTGCTCATTAAGCATATCAATTGATTCCTGTTTTAAATCTTTACTCTGCTGAGTAATAGAAATAAAGAGAGCTATCAAGATACCTAGAATGAGAATGGTAGAGATTCCCAATTTTGTACCATTTGATATTCGATGTTCAACCACAATCTTAGCGTTACTATGCTGTTGAGCTTGCGCTTCAGAGATTCCTACTCCTGAAACCTGAATATCAAGTGTGGATCCTGCCTTTACCTGGTCAATGGCATATATTCCCCACCCATTTTCCGTATCCGTGCCTTCTCGACTAAGTCCGGAACCGCTAATGTTCAAATCTGGAGGCATCACATAAACATGGAAGTGATCAATATCGTAGTAGACTTTCTCCGAAATACTTGAACGATTCCCATCATACGGCATGTAATAGGACATATCAATTTCTGAAGTACCTGGTTTCACAGCATTGGGTATAACTTGACCTGTTTCTGTTGAAATAGTCTGTGTACGGAGTGGCATAGCGCCACTTTTGAAGGTTAAACTTTCGAGTTCAATGTTTTCATCTGGTACATGAACATTTACTATACCAGGCGAATCAGAAAATGTCATTGGCGGGTTAGAGTGATTCTCCAAAACCAAGCGTTTTTGAATATACAATTTATCAGTGGATGCATATATGGCAAAATACGGGACTGAAACATGGAGATCCGTAACCTTGGCACTCGTTTCATAAACCGTGATACTTATCGACCAGTCGGCTTCATTAGCATTTGGAACGAACATGCCAGAATAAGACACGCCCTTATACTCAGCCTGTACCAGGTACTGACTCTGTGCCCCAGCTTTCAAATCAGAAAAAGTCGTAGACCCGCTGATGTTCGAGACTGATGCAACGGGTACCATACCGGTGGAAAGGTCTATTAGTGCAACATTCTCCGCTTGTCCGCTGGTGTTTGTTGTGCCATTCACCAGATCAACACGAAGATCTCCTGCGAATACTGCAGTTGTCATGACAAGCAAAAGGAACAGATGTTTCAATGAGAATTTACTCATGATAATCCCTCCCCGCATTTCGTGCAAAATTTCGCATCAAGTGAATTCTCACTGCCACACTTGCCACAAAATTGATGTTTTATTTTTTTTGAGCCTGATTTCTTTCCAATATTCTTAATATCCTGCTTCACGCGCTCTTCCAGATCAGCTGACCTTTGCTCTTCGAGTTTTTGAATCACCCGCCCAGCGTCATTCATGAATGATTGCCTCACTTCGGTAAAATCTGATTCACTCAATCTGCCCATTGCATAGTCGAATTCAAGATCAGCAATATTACCGTAGACGCGCTGCTTTCTATCTTCAAGTTCTTCAAGCTCCATGTATAAAGAAATCCAGGAGCTATCTTTTTTAAACAATGGCATCATAGACCATACCAGCAAAGAGGCACCTAATAGATATGCTAAAATACTCATGCTTGACCTCCAGCCTTTGACTCTCGCAAGTTCGGCACCATAGCAAACAAAGTACCGAAGACGAGCAACCAGGCACCAATCCATACGAATTTTACAAATGGGTTTCTATAGACTTGAACGATCACTTTTTCTCCGTCATTGCTTGCACCAGAAAGGACAATGTAGATGTCTTCTCTCATGGTTGAATAAATATCAACTTCAGTTGAAGGTTGCTCCGAGGCAAAGTAGTAGCGTCTCTCAGGGTGTAGTGTATCAACTACTTTTCCTTTTTTACTCATTTCTAGTTCAAGAGATTGAGAAGAGTAATTCTCTGTTTCAGCTGAATTGATAGCCAATGTTTTAAAAGAATATGAATCGAGTGTAAAAGTATCACCCTCACCCACCTCAGCCCGGGTTTCAGAATTAAATGCATTTCCTGTAAAACCCATGAACATAAGCACAATAGCAAGATGGATAATGTAACCACCGTATCTGCGTGTGTTCTTTCTTGAGAGCATGTAAAGAGCCTTGAAGAAATTCTCCCCTGAATTTTTCCTTCTTACACCAGCACCCTTAATAAACTCAACCACAATGGTCCATGTTACAAAGAATGAGATGGCAAATGAGCCTATGGCCCATCCATCATTCACACCAAATCCCAGGAGAACCAGGACAAAGATGAATGATCCGAGAATCGGCCAACCAAAACTACGTTTTAGTGTTTCCGTAGAGGTGTGACGCCAGGCCAATAGTGGGCCTACGCCGGTCAACAGTAATAATGCGAGCCCAATAGGTATCATAATATTGTTGAACCAGGGAGGTCCAACCGTGATTTGATCACCCGTGAACAGTTCACTGATCACCGGAAAGAGTGTTCCCCAGAGAACAGCTATGGTAGCCAGCAAAAATAGTAAGTTATTAAAAAGGAAGCCGCTCTCGCGTGATACTAACGATTGCATTTCCTCATCGGGTTTGAGATCCTTTCTGCGATATAATAACAGACCCACACTAAAGAGTGTAGCCGTAGTTAAGAAGACTGCAAAAGCTGGACCTAGACCTGAGTTTGCAAAGGCATGTACCGAACTCACGATACCACTCCTGGTCAGAAAAGTTCCAAATACTGCTAGCAAGTAGGTTGCAATGACCAAAGCCATGTTCCAAACTTTCAGCATGCCTTTTCTTTCTTGAATCATCACTGAGTGGAGGTAAGCAGTAGCCGTTAGCCATGGCAGTAATGAGGCGTTTTCAACTGGATCCCATGCCCAGTATCCACCCCAGCCAAGTTCAACATATGCCCATTTTCCACCAAGAACGATACCTGCTGCTAGAAATCCCCAAGTAGTAAGTGCCCATCTTCGTGTGGTATGAATCCAACCTGCACCAAGCTTCCCGGTAATCAACGCTGCAATCGCAAAAGCAAATGGCACTACAGTACCTACGTACCCAATGAACAATACTGGAGGGTGAATAATCATCGCCGGATGTTGCAAGAGAGGGTTTAATCCTCGACCATCCTGTACTGCAAACTCTTGCAGTGTATTTCCAAGATCTTGGTACAAAGTGTCAAATGGATTGCTTATAAACACGTTGAGGACGGAAAAGAAAACAGTTGTACCAGCCATCACGAAAATGACATAAGGCATTAGATCATTGTTTTTATGTCTATTTTGATAGGCAACAATACCCACAAATATTGTAATAATCCACGTCCATAGGAGTAAAGAACCATTGTGACCCGCCCAGAGAGCAACAATCTTATAAAATAGAGGGAGGGATTGGTTTGTGTTGCTAGCAACATATTCAATTGAAAAGTCACTGGTAACCAACAGATAGACCAACGACAACACAGATAGAGTTGTCACAGCAAATACGCTATATGCACCCCGTCTTGCAGCCACAAGAAGGCCTTGCCTCTTTGTAATGCCCGCTGCCAGCGCAACAAGCGTGGTATAGATGCTTAATGGAAATAGCGAGTATAAAAGTACGTTTCCTAGATCAGCCATAATTTATATCGTTTCTTTTATTTAGGATTAATTTGAGGAATAGTCAGCTTCATATTTTGAAGCACATTTAGCCTGGATTCGTTCAGCATTAAAAACACCGCCGTCTACCAGCTTGCCGGATACTACGACTTCAGCATCCATTTCATTATTAAAAGTGTCTGGAATTGGATCTGACCCTATATAATGAATTTGTAATTCAGAATTTCCTTCTGTGATCACAAAATCGAGATCCATATTATTTCTAACAATACTTCCCTTTTTTAAATCTCCGCTAATTTTCAAATTCATTGCTCGTGCACGATCACCAAGCAACTTCAACTCGCTAACGGTTTTAGAATAGGACATGCTCGTATCTTCTTGCATGCCCTGAACAGCAAGTACAATGACAGCTAGAATTATTACTACAGAGCCTATTATAAATTTTATTCGATTATTCAATGGATTGTTCTCCTGTTACCTATTAAATATTTTTAGTAATCTTTCAGTGAAACTTAAAGGTACTGGGTCAAGATTCACAGGAAAGACAGAAACCGGTTTACCGGCTAGTATCTTTGAAGGATTTTCTTTTAACAATAAATCTGCATAGTCAGTACCGTATGTTGTTGATAACCAGTCATATCCAACTTTTGTGTAAAGCGGTCTTTTTGTCATTCCGTGGCTATCGCTACCCACAAGTTGTACAGCATGTTGATCCAGCAGAAATCGTGATAACTTCTCAGAGCTTGGTCCAAGATGCCCTAAAAACGAGCCAATATCAAGTTGCATGGGACAGCCCATATTCAACAATACTTCTAATTTTGTAGGATCTTTCTGCCAGGGTTTTATTCGCTCTGGATGAGCAATGATCGGTGTGATCCCACGAGAAATGATATCATAAACAATTCTCTCAATATTATTTGGGACATATTGAAATGGAAATTCCAATAATAAATATTTACCACCGATGATTACATCTAACTCTTCCAGTATAATTGGCAATAGATCCTGGTAACGAACCTCTGCAGCAATAGTAATTTTAAGTGGAAGCGCATGCTCATCAATTTGGCCCTGGACAATTTCACCAGCTTTAGTGATCCTATCTTTCCATTCTCCTGTACCGGCTACTATATCAGCTTCATACAAGTGCGGTGTAAGGACGAGATGCTCCACACCCTGGACAACTGCTTCTTGCAGCATAGCGAGGGAAACTTTAGAATCCCTGGCACCGTCATCAACTGCAGGTAGCATGTGATTATGAATATCGATCATGAATTATAAACCTGACTCATATTAGAATACTGGTGTTTCTGTGTATGTGCCGTAAACTTCTTTCATGGCATCAACCATTTCACCTAAAGTAGCTGAATTACGGACAGCTTCCAGCAATGGAGGCATCACATTAGTGCCATCTTTACATGCTTGAGTTAAGCTGTTGAGAGCTTCTTTGGTTTTTCCTGTGTCCCTTGATAGTCTCAATGACTTAACCTTGGCGACCTGGTCAAGCTCGACTTGATGATCAATTTTTAAAACGGGGATATCAATATTCTCATTCTCTCGCTGAAATGCATTTACCCCAACAATAATTCTTTTCTTCTGATCGTATTTTTTTGCGATTTCATAAGCAGCATTTCCTATTTCTCGCTGAAAATAGCCGGCTTCAATAGCAGGAATCACACCACCAAGCTCATCAATGACCTGGAAATATTTCTCTGCTTCAGCTTCCATCTTATCAGTCATCGCTTCTACATAATAGGAACCAGCAAGCGGGTCAATGGTTGAGCCAACACCTGTTTCATAAGCTATGACCTGTTGGGTCCTAAGTGCGATTTCCACACTTTTTTCAGTAGGAAGTGCCAGAACTTCATCCATAGAGTTCGTGTGCAGGGACTGAGTTCCACCCAAAACACCGGCTAAGGCCTCATATGCTGTTCTGACAATATTATTTTCTGGCTGAGGGGCTGTCAAACTATGTCCTGCAGTTTGAGTATGGAATCTCAACATCCAGGATCTTGAATCCTTTGCGCCGTACTTTTCTTTCATCCGTTTAGCATAGATGCGTCTGGCTGCCCTAAATTTTCCGATTTCCTCAAAGAAATCTATATGTGAATTAAAAAAGAAACTGAGTCGTCGAGCGAATTTGTCAACATCCAGCCCTCTTTCTATAGCTGCTTCCACATAGGCAAAGCCATCTGCAAGAGTAAATGCCAATTCCTGGGCCGCAGTTGATCCGGCTTCCCGAATATGATATCCAGAGATAGAAATTGTATTGTAGGCTGGCATATGATCCGTACACCATTCAATCATATCTGTGATGATATGCATGGAGGGTACGGGAGGAAAAATGAATTCTTTCTGAGCAATATACTCTTTCAGAATATCATTTTGTAGTGTCCCTTGTAACTTCTCGGACGGTACTCCCTGCCTCTCACCCACAACTATATACATTGCCAGCACAATAATTGCCGGTCCATTTATCGTCATCGAGGTGGATATTTCTTCCAGCGGTATTCCATCAAACAATATCATCATATCTTCAATAGAATTAATGGAAACACCACAATGACCAACTTCTCCGAGGGAGAGAGCATGATCAGAGTCATAGCCCATCAAAGTTGGCATATCAAAAGCCACACTTAGACCAGTCTGTCCTTCTTTTAGAAGAAACTTGAAACGCTTATTCGTATCTTCAGGAGTGCCAAATCCAGCAAATTGTCTCATGGTCCACAAGCGACCTCGGTACATATTTGGATGGACACCGCGAGTAAAGGGATATTCGCCGGGGAAACCAATTTTTTCCATGTACTTTGAACTGTCCAAGTAATCCTCATCAGGCAAGTACATAAGGTCGTTCTCAAGTCCAGAAACGGTGTCATAATCATATTCTCGTTCTTTGGACTCGGAAACTCGTTGCTTCCAACGCTTTAGACTTTCTTGATAGGAGTTTTGAGACATGTGGTATTTACTCCGAACTTTCATTGAGATTATTTATTATAGCTGCAGCCACCTCTTCGGGTGTCAATTTCACTTCGGCCAATAATTCAGAACGTGACCCATGTGTAACAAATCGATCGGGTAGCGTATGAGCATGAACTTTAGCACTACCTTCAAGTTTTGCAGAGAAAGCTTGAACCGTTTGGGACAAGCTGCCAGGATAATTACTCTCTTCGACAATAAAAACGTGCTTGTTTTGCTGTAAGACCTCAGAAAGTAATTGTTCATCAAACGGTTTAATATATTTGGCGTCAATACGCTGTGCTTGAATTCCTTCTGAAGACAATATCTCAGCCGCTTTATCAGAGATTTTATTCATAGGACCAACAGCAATAATAGCTGTATCCGGGCCATCTTCTAGTACTTCCCACTTTCCAATATCCAGTACTTTACTCTTGATCGACTTACGATTTATCTCAGCACTATCTTTTGGATACCGGATAAAGAATGGACCATTATCATATTTTAGAGCGGTTTGCATTAAGTGACGAAGTTCTTCTCCATTTCGAGGCGCTGCAACGATGACATCGGGAATACTACTAAGATAAGCAATATCCAAGACACCATGATGAGTTGGACCATCTTGTCCTACCAATCCAGCTCGATCTAACATGAAGATCACGGGAAGTTTCTGGATGGCTATATCATGCATGAGCATGTCAAAGGCTCGCTGTAGAAAGGTGGAATAAATGGCAACAAATGGTTTCATACCACGCGACGCCATAGCACCTGCAAAGGTTACCCCATGACCTTCTGCAATACCGACATCAAAAAAGCGATTGGGGTGTTGCTCAGCGAACTCAGCCAAGCCTGTGCCATCGGGCATAGCAGCTGATATGGCTACAATGCGTTTATCAGTATCGGCAAGCTTGATAAGCTCATCCCCGAAAACCTTTAAGAACGGAGGCTCTACCTTTTTATCAGATTTTTTGTCTGATGAGGTAGCTGGGCCAATTCCATGAAATTTTGCCGGGTTCTCTTCGGCTTGGGCATAACCACGACCTTTTTTTGTAAGGACATGGAGTAGCACGGGGCTATTAATATCCTTGATATTTTCAAGGGTTTCAATCAGTAGTGGCAAGTCATTCCCGTCAATGGGACCAAAATACCGAATACCCATTTCGTCAAAAAGAACACCAGGAACTATGAGATTTTTGAGACTCTCTTCAATTTTCCGCAATCCTGTTCGAATGGTACTCTTTCCTACGGGCAACTTACTGGTTAACTGCCACATTTCCTCTCGTACTCTATTGTATAGTGGGTTTGTGGTAATTTTAGAAAGGTATTTTGACATCGCGCCTACGTTCCGCGAAATTGACATTTCATTGTCATTCAGGATGACGAGCATTTTTGTTCTGAGGTGTCCCAGATTATTCAAACCTTCAAATGACAGTCCTCCCGTGAGTGCACCATCACCAATAATTGAAATTACCTGATGATTTTCACCCTTAAGATCACGAGCTACTGCAAATCCCACCCCGGCTGAAATCGAAGTTGATGCATGACCTGCGCCATAAGCATCATGTTCACTCTCGAGTGGTTTACAGAAGCCACTGATACCGCCATACTGCCTGATAGTTTTCAGGGCCTCTCGCCTACCAGTCAATATTTTATGAGCGTAGGCCTGATGTCCCACATCCCAGATAATTTTATCATCTGGAGAATCAAATACTTTATGTAGAGCTACTGTTAATTCTACGACACCCAGCGTTGGGGATAAATGACCGCCAGTTTGAGAGACTACATCAATTGTGTAATCGCGTATTTCCTGACACAATTGCAGGAGCTTGTCACTTGACAACTTCTTCATGTCTGCTGGAGAGTTAACAGTTGTTAGTAATTTATATTTATCCGTCATGGATTATTCCCTCGATTTCAGGACGACTTCGTCCACAAAATATTTATGAATTGCTGCATCATTTGTCAATTCGGGATGAAAAGATGCAACGAGAACATTTTCGTGCCTCAATAAGACTGGCTCAACACCGTATACAGCTAGTGATTGTACTTCGGGACCAATGTCATGAAATTTTGGTGCGCGTATAAAAATAGCATTAAAGTCATGATCTATTATTTTAGGTATCACTAAGGAAGTAGAAAACGATTCAATTTGACGACCGTAAGCATTCCTCTCAGCGGTGTAATTCATTTTATCAAAACAATGGACCCGGTCATCATCAATCTGCCTCCCAAGTAGAATTGCTCCAGCACAGGTACCAAATACCGGCATTTTGTCCAGCACTTCATTCAACGGCTCCCACAAGCCCTCACCTTCAAGCAAAAGGGTCATCGTAGTTGATTCACCACCAGGTAAAATGAGAGCATCTACTAATTCTAAATCCTCAGCAGTACGTATGACTCTACTTTTAATTCCAAGACTACCGATACTGTGCGCATGCTTGGCAAAACTACCTTGCATGGCTACAACACCAATGGTCAAGTCTTCATATTCAGGTCTGATTGTCAAGGATTTCTCCTACCAGCCTCTATCCTGCATACGATCTTCTGGTGAGATTTCGGACATATCCAAGCCCTTCATAGCATGACCCAACCCAGTAGATATTTCTGCCAGCTTTTTGGGGTCATCGTAGAATGTCGCAGCCTGTACAATGGCTTTTGCCATTGCGGTAGGATCTTCTGATTTAAAGATACCAGATCCAACAAAGATAGTTTCAGCACCCAATTGCATCATGAGAGATGCATCTGCAGGGGTTGCGATTCCGCCAGCAGAAAAATTTGGCACTGGAAGTTTTCCGGTTTTCGCGATTTGAGCAACAAGATGAAACGGAGCACCCATATTTTTGGCTGCTGACATGAGCTCGTCACCTCTCAATGTACTAAGATGGTTCATTTCCATATTGATGGTGCGCATATGACGAACAGCTTCAACGATATTACCAGTTCCAGGCTCACCTTTAGTTCTGATCAAAGCGGCACCTTCACCAATACGACGAAGTGCTTCTGCTAAATTTGTGGCTCCACAAACGAAGGGTGTTTTGAAGTCTTGCTTCCAGATATGGTTTGCTTCATCAGCGGGTGTTAGTACTTCACTCTCATCAATATAGTCCACTTCTAGAGCTTCTAGTACCTGTGCTTCAGCAAAATGGCCGATTCGACATTTTGCCATAACCGGTATTGAAACAGCCTGTTGAATCTCTTTTATCATTTTTGGATCGGAGGCTCGTGCTATTCCTCCATCCCTACGGATATCAGCTGGAATTCGCTCAAGTGCCATTACAGCTACAGCACCTGCTTTTTCAGCAATTTCTGCTTCCTTTGGTGTGGTAACATCCATGATCACACCACCTTTGAGCATTTCAGCCAATCCAGTTTTTACTTCAAATAGATCTTTTGTCATTTTCTATCTCTCCAAAACCTTATCTTTCAACACATTAAGCACTTACTTCCACGTGCATATTCTCTAAATGTTCTACAACTTCTTCAATAAGATCATCAGGCGATGAAGCTCCAGCAGAAACACCGACTGAGTCAGCATTTTTAAACCAAGATGCTTTAATATCTTCTGCTCTTTGAACCATAAATGAGTTTTCGTTCATCGTAAGAGAAACTTCAAGCAAACGTTTCGTGTTAGCACTGGTAAAAGAGCCCACAATGATCATCACATCCGAAATGGGAGCAATTAATTTTATTTGCTCTTGATTTCTTCTGGTTGGAAAACAAACTGTGTTCACAAAACGCAGATCAAATATTTTCATTGTCAATATTGACACTATGGCCTGCACGTTCTCGATCATTTGCGTAGATTGAGATACGAGACCTGCTTTTTTTAATCTGGGAACCTTAAGCGCCTCCTCAACCGTGGCAATAACAGTAGCATCAGGAACCTGGGCCTGAATCCCAATAACCTCATCATGACCATGGTCACCAATTATAAATAATTTTCTGCCTTCTTCATTCAGCCGTTTGATCTCGTGGTGAATCTCATGCACAAGTGGACAAGTCGCATCAATTATTGAAAGATCTCTCTTTGCAGCCTGCTCCCAGACTTCAGGAACAGTTCCGTGAGCGCGAAATAGCACAGGAGCACCGTCTACATCATCCAGATTCTTGACCACCTTTACATGTTCATCAGCGAGTTGCCTGACAACCCTTTCGTTATGAACAATGTTACCCAACATATAAACTTTACCATGCTCCTTGGCCGTCTGTCTGGCCTTTTCTATGGCGTCTCGAACTCCAAAACAGAACCCAGCTTCCTTCGCAACTCTTACTTTGAGTGGCTTGATCACTTATTGTCCCACTCGATAATCTGTTGACGACAGGCTTCTACAATTTTTTCAGCTGCTTCAGACAAATCAGCATTCACCGTACAACCGGCTGCAAATGCGTGGCCACCACCACCGAATTTCATGGCAACTGTGTTGACGGGAATTTCGCCTTTTGAACGGAAGCTAACATCTGTCGGTTTATTTGGCATCTTGGTTATTGATACACCTACTTCAACACCTTTGATCGATCTAATAAAATCCGAGAGTGAATGCAAGTCATCCGGCTTGGCGCCTAGATTAGGCAATGATTCAAAATCAATCACTGACCATGCAAGTCGTCCGTCGCAATCGTATTTCAATTCTGAGAGTAATCGTTGTAGAACCACTAGGCGTCCTGGTGTATTTAAATTCTCATAAATATGGACATAAAGCTCGTAAGGTTTAACCCCTGCAGAAACCAAGCGACCCGCGACATTAAATGTTTCAGGATCAGTATTATTGAACCGAAAGTTTCCAGTATCACTCATCATTGCAGCGTATATAGGTTGCGCAATATCTAGGTTATCCAAAGCGCTGGAATCTATACCACTGATTAGGTCATAAATAAGTACACCCGTAGAGCTAGCTGTGGGAAAATCATATCGCTTATCGAACTGGGATTTATCCCCAGGGTGATGATCTATGGTGACCTTAACGATTTCAACCGATTCAAGATCTATGGCAAGTTGCTTTAAACGATTGTAATGACCGATATCGAATGCAATAAAAACATCTGCATCTCTCAATAGCTCTTGATGTTGATCGGAATTGTAAACAGAGAGCTCATCGGCCGCAGGTAAAAACTCCAAATTAGCCCGTAGTGGAGTCGGGTTAAGGATATGGACTGTTTTTCCTCTTTGTCTTAGAAATCTGGCCAGCGCTAATTCGGCCCCGAGACCATCAGCATCGGGTTCCACATGAGTAGAGAATACAAACGATTCATACTCATCAAAAATCTTTTCTAATTCGCCCCAGTCACGCTGTTCCCTTAATGATTCAGGACCCATTTATTTTTATACCTCAAGAAGCTTAAATAGCTTTATTTTTTCAATATTTCTTCATCTTTCAGATTCCATTCAAATCCGAAACATTGAATATATTCGTGAAGCTTCGGGATACAAACTATTCAGCACTATTTTATGGGTGTTTATGAAGATAATATTCATCACGTTTTACAACTAAACTTCTACCCTTCTTTTGTGGTCAGGAGAGAATATTCACCCACTAAATCAATCTAAATGGATTAGTGTAGTTTAGTTAAGAGAATGCCTTTCAGGAACTGCCGCTCTCCCCATGAGCTCCTCAATGGCAATTTTTGGATCTTTGTCCTCAAACAGAACTTTAAATATTTGTTCAGAGATAGGCATCTCAACGTCTGTCTTTTCAATCAGTTGATGAACTGAACGTGCAGTATTGATGCCTTCAGCTATCATTTTCATCTCATCGAGAATATCTTTGATCTTGCGACCTTTGCCTAATTCAAATCCAACGTGTCTGTTTCTACTATGCGTACTCAGGCAAGTCACAATGAGATCTCCCATGCCACTCAGTCCTGCAAAAGTTTCTTCTTTCGCACCTAAATGCACTCCCAGACGTGTCATTTCAAATAATCCTCGCGTCAATAGAGCTGCTAGAGTGTTGTCACCGTATCCCATACCGGCAAGAATTCCAGCTGAAATGGCAATAACATTCTTAAGGGAGCCTCCAAACTCAACACCTAAGATATCAGTGTTCGTGTAAACCCTGAGAGTATCTGACATAAAAGCATCTTGAACCTTTTTTGCAGTAGTAATCTCAGGACAGGCTGCCACAATGGTTGAAGGCATACCATTGACAACTTCCTCAGCGTGTGTAGGACCGTATAAAGTCGCAATGTGACTCACAGGATGATCAGGTAAGGCATGAGCGATTACCTGGCTCATGGTCCGAAGTGTATCATTCTCAATACCCTTAGCTACATTGACAATCACCGTGTTTGAGGGTATCACTGCTGATAATTTCTCCAGTGTTACACCAACTGTGTGTGAAGGTATGGCGACTAAAACAAGGTCTCTATTTTGCACACATGCTTCTAGATCTAATGTAAATTTAAGACCTTCAGGCAACATGATTCCCGGTAGATAATCAGGCAACTCTCTCTGTTTTAAAGCCAGATCGTAATCCGATTCCTTAAAAAACCACACCTCAACATCATGTCCGTTTCTCAACAGATGAATGGCAAGAGTCATTCCCCAGCTACCTGACCCAATCACGGAAATCTTCATAAACTATCCTTTCTATAAATAAAAAGCTCCTGATACAAACCAGGAGCTTTTTTACAATACGACTCTAATCTATTCGTATAGTACGTCTATTTGATTCTTATAGCGTTCTTCAACAACGCGCTTCTTGATCTTCAGTGTTGGAGTTAAAGTACCATCCTCGATATTAAATTCGCTTGGTAGCAGCATGAATTTCTTTACTGCTTCATAGCTACTGAAGTTCTGCATAGCTGCTTCGACTTCGGACATGAGCATTGCATTGATCTTAGGATTATCTACCAATGCCTCAGGACTCGTGTCACTGACTTCATTTTCACCAGCCCAGACAGTCAATTCCACAAAGTTTGGAACTAAAATAGCTGACACGAATTTTCTCCGATCACCCAATACTAGCGCCTGCTCGAAAAACTTGCTCATACAGATGGCACCCTCAATTGGTGCGGGAGCAATATTCTTACCTCCAGCTGTCACGATAATGTTCTTCTTGCGATCTGTAATTCTGAGATATCCATCCTCAACGATGCCAATATCTCCGGTATGAAACCAACCTTCCTCGTTGATCGCTTCTCTGGTTCCTGCTTCATCTTTGTAGTAACCGTGCATGATATGTGGGCCACGTGACAGAATCTCACCATCATCAGCAATCTTGACCTCAACACCATCAATGGTTGGACCCACGGTGCCAAACCGGTAATCATTGGGTGGATTCACTGTGATAATTGGAGATGTCTCTGAGAGTCCATAGCCTTCAAGAATTTTAATTCCTGCAGCGTCAAAGAAGCGACCAATATCGGCAGCCAATGGTGCCCCACCGCTTGCAAACAGTTTAAATTGTGTTCCCAGGAGCGCTTGAACCTTACTGAATACGAGTTTATCAGCTCGTTTTTTCTTTTTTGCCAATTTTTCAGTGAGCGTTCCAGCATTTCTAGCATCAACATACTCAAAACCAGTCTTAACAGCCCAACCGGCTATTTTCCTTTTAATAAATGAGCCCGCAGCAAATTTTGCCTGTACGCCTGCGTACATCTTTTCGTATAGTCTTGGAACTGACATAGCCACTGTGGGATTAACTTCGGAAAGGTTAGCAATAACCTGCTCCATTGACTCAGCGTATGTGATATTGGCACCTACATGTGTACCTACGTAGTCACCAATCCGTTCAAAACTATGGCTGAGAGGCAAGAATGATAAGAATTTATCCTTATCACTAATTCCCAGTCGTGTATTGACTGAGAGGATATTGCTCACAAGATTGCTGTGTTTTAACATCACACCCTTGGGATTTCCTGTAGTACCACTCGTATATATCAATGTGAGGATATCATCTGGAGCAACTTTGAGTGCTTCAGCCTCGAAGTCGTATGCGGCATCCGATTGTTGAAATGCTTTCCCTTTTTCCATCAGATCGTTAAACGAAATAACGTTAGGGTCTTCATACGATAATGACTCGTCAAAATAGACCACAGTTTTTAATTCAGGACACTGGCTTTTGATCTCCATGACCTTATCCATCTGTAATTTATCTTGTGCAAATACCAATTTTGAGTCTGAATGAGCCACAATATATTGGACTTGGCTAGCAATTAGCGTTGGATATACAGTAACGGATGTAGCCCCTCGCGTTGCGGTAGCATAGTCAGAATAGGCCCAACGACGGCAATTTGTTGATAGGATGGCTAAGTTATCTTTTGGCTCAATACCAACAGCGGCAAGACCGTAAGAAGCATTCTTAACCATTTCGTAAATATCTTTTCCTTTGTCTCCAACCCACTCACCACCAACTTTTTCTGTAAATAACGTTTTATCTGGGTGTGCCTTGGTAACATTAAGAAACATCTCTGCAATCGTTTTGAATTCCACGACAGCTCCTCCTTTTTAGGATTTTTAATTAATTTCGCTAATGATAAACATTTTCAAAGAAAAGCACAGCATTTTATTGACACTTGGGGCAGCAGAATGTATCATGGCTCGCTTTTAAAAAACGAAGCCAGGGTGGCGGAATTGGTAGACGCAGTGGACTCAAAATCCACCGGTGGCAACACTGTGGGGGTTCGACTCCCCCCCCTGGTACTCGACTTCGCTCATTAGGGTGAAGTCGACCTTGTACACCACATCATAATCTCTCAATCATTTATTTCGTTTTGTGTAATTTATCGCATATATTTTTTGCTTAACCAATGAAGTAACCCTCAATAGATAGGTGCATTTATGAACAACAAACATATTCCTCTTTCCCACTACCACCAATTCACTCCTGATGAAATGCTGACACGGGCAAAAACATTTACTAATCTCATGCAGAGCCGAAGAAGTGTGCGTGATTTCTCAACAAACGAAGTTCCTATGACAGTGATTGATGAATGCATTCTTGCCGCTGGATCAGCACCAAGCGGTGCAAATCAACAGCCCTGGCACTTCGTCACAATAGTTGACCAAACGGTAAAAAGGGAGATTCGACTGGCCGCAGAAGAGGAAGAGCGTGCTTTTTACGCAGGACGCGCCGGAGACACCTGGCTCGATACTCTAGAGCCTTTGGGAACCGATGCAAATAAACCATTTCTTGAGAATGCCCCGGTCTTGATAGCCATCTTTGAACAAAAATTCGCCACGAATGAACAAGGCAGTAAAATCAAGCACTACTATTCCAAAGAGTCTACAGGTATTGCAGCCGGATTGTTGATAACGGCCTTGCATAATGCAGGACTGGCAACCCTGACGCATACACCGAGCCCAATGAATTTCCTTTCAGAAATACTGAACCGTCCATCTGGGGAGCGCCCGTTTCTACTATTAGTTGTCGGATATCCTGAACAGAATGCCACAGTACCTGATATCAGTAAAAAAGATCTGGATGAAATAAGGACACAAGTATAAATGGGCACAAAGATTGTTTTCTTTGGGGATAGCATTACCGCTGGAAGTAAATCTGAGAGCATGCCTCTGGGAGATGGCTACGTATCTATGCTAGCAGGGAAATTCCTGTCTGATAAGACTTTTATGAACTTACAAGTGATTAACTCAGGAGTAAATGGACACACGGTTCAGGATCTTTTAGGACGGTTTGACGAAGATGTTGTTAAATATTCACCTGACCTTGTCATTATTAAGATCGGGATCAATGATGCCTATAATGATTTCGTTGAAAATGCATCTCCTTCGAGGCTCGATATTTATGACCAAGACTACCACAAGTTGATCAAATCATTTCAGACAGCACTACCCGATGTTCGTATTGCACTTATAACTCCTTACTATATATCTGATCATGGTAAGGAAGAGTTTTATCAAGTCATGACACAGTACACAGAGATTGTTAAGCGTATCGGGAAAGATTATGGATTGCCAGTATTAGATATTCAGGCAGTGTTTGATCAAGCAAGGAATGAGAAGTCAGCACAGGAGTGGGCAGCAGATCAAATCCACCCGGTGTCAGAGGGACATATGCTTATAGCGAATAGTGTCTTTACCTTTTTAAAACAAGGGTCGAACCTGCTCAAGCGATAGTAATCTCTCGACCCTTAACACTTTCATCGATTCCACCATCTTGAAATACAATATGACCATTCACAATAGTAGTAACAGGCCACCCAGTTGTATTCCAGCCATGGTATGGACTCCAGTTAACTTTTGTAAAGAGTTTACCATTTTCAATAGTCTTCTGTTTGCCCATATCAACAAGTACTAAATCGGCATCATAACCTACATGAATATGACCTTTATTTTTCACTTTGTAGAGTTCAACAGGTTTTTCACACATCCATTTCACAACATCCTCCAATTTACATAGTCCCCTATTCGCCCGATCTAACATCAGGGGTAGCGAAGTTTCCACTCCTGGCATTCCTGAAGGAGCTGAGCCAAATGGGTTCGCTTTCTCTTCATGAGTATGGGGTGCATGATCCGTGGCAATACAGTCGATCACACCCTGGGTAAGTCCATTCCACAAGGCCTCCCCATGTTTCATATCTCGAAGTGGTGGGTTCATTTGTGCGTAGGCACCGAGTTTCTCGTAGACGTATGGCGCACTGAGCAGAAAATGCTGAGGGCACACTTCAACAGAGATAGGTGCTTTAGACTTTTGAATCTCAAGATAACGAACTTCATCTTCAGTTGTGAGATGAAGAATATGTAGTCGACGTTGATATTTAATGGATAATTCAACCGCTAGAGTGGTTGCTTTCAAAGCAGCTTCAGGCGGCCTTACGAATTGGTGATGGTTAAAATCTGTTGAATATTTGTATATCTCTTTAGCTGCATCAATGATACCATCATCTTCTGCATGTACTGCAATTAAACGCGAGCCATTACCGAAGATCTCATCCAAATCCTTGAGATCGCTAACCAGAAGATCACCTGTGGAAGATCCCATAAAGATCTTAATACCCGGTACATTTTCAACCCCATTGAGCACCTCAAGATTCGTATTTGTTGCCCCGATAAAAAAATTGTAATTCACCACACATTTTCCAGCAGCATTTCTCTTTCGCTCCGCCATGGCTTCAATTGTGATCGTTGAAGGCTTGGTATTAGGCATATCGAAAAAACTGGTCACCCCACCCGATGCTGCAGCGATGGATCCTGTGCGGAGGTCTTCTTTCCAGGTTAAACCGGGATCCCTGAAGTGTACCTGTGGATCGAGAGCCCCAGGTAATAGATAGAGATGGGAGGCATCAATGATCTGTTCAGCGTATTTTTCATCAATCTGACCTAGTTTTGAAATCTTTCCATTCTCCAAAAGAACATCCTGTTGGATGATTCCCTGAGATGAGACGCAACGAGCATTTTTAATGAGAATTGGTGCAGACATTCATTGACTCCCAAGTTTTAATTGGCTAATAATATGGCATGCGGACGTATTGATCGAAACTGTAAAAGTTGCTTAGCACCCTTCGAGTCGCTCATGGTTGAACACAGAACCGGAGGCTGAGGTTCTCGAAGTCTCCTTATGTCATACCGGTATCTGGTCATTTCGAGAATACTTCGAGGACCTCAGTGACCTCCTCAATGTCCGATAGCCCGCCAATCATGATGAGTCCAAGATTTCCCATCACTGGTATAGATGACTGCGCCTTCCAGGTCAGTTCTATGGATAATGACCTCTTTATCTTCGTAGCGTTTCATCGTGACCGGTGCAGGGTGTTTAAATTTATTTCCGGTTCCCAGACTGATAAGACATAATTGCGGATCAACCTGATTAACGTACCGTTCACTTGAGCTTGTCTTAGATCCATGGTGTGGTGCTTTGATAATGTCACTCTGTAAAAGGCTACCCAGAGGTAGCTGGTCTTTCTCAACCTCGTGCTCAGCATCCCCAGTAAACAAAATAGATGTTTCCCCATAGAGTAGCTGGAATACAATGGAAATATTATTCACATTCGAGGGTCTATTATTAAGATCAAACTTTTTAGGCCCTGTTACACGTAGGTAAATTGGATTAAAGGTTGAATCAACAATACCCGTATAGACACTTTGAATAGGAATCCGCAAAGAATCCAATGTCCTCAGAAGCTTATGATAACTGTATGAATCGTATTCAACGTTTTGCATCATCACCTTCTTGACTACATGATTTTCTATGAGGAAGTGGGCACCACCAATATGATCATTATGAGGGTGAGTAAGCACCAGCAGATCAATGGTGTTCCAATTCCGGTCTCGTAAATATGGAGAAATCACCGTTTCTCCCATATCCTTACCACCGAACCGTAATCCAGCATCAATAACAATTGTGTTATTGTCAGGTGTATGTACAATTATGGCGTCACCCTGCCCAACATCAAGCATGATCACTTCTAACGCTTTTACTGTGAATAGATCGGTCCAAACTATGTACTGACCCCATAATAGAATTAAAATAAACCACAATTTCGGTATTTTCTTGATTGCGATTCCAGTAACACCAAAAACAGCCATGATGATAAGCATAAGTTCAAAAAGATGAAGATTGCGGGTTGTGACATACGCCCAATCAAATCTGGCACAAAAGCCCACAAACCACAGCATAAAATCAACGAGCGTATCGATCAAGGCTCCCCATAATTTTGCCACCATAGGAATACATGACCCAATTAATAGAGAAGTCATACCCGTGGATACGATTACGCCAATGATGGGCACAACAAGCAGATTGGCAAAAAGACTGATTATGGGAATCTTATTAAAATAGAACATGGTCAGTCCTAAAGTGCCCAATTGGGCAGCCAGCGAGACCAGGAATAGATCAACAATTCTATCTATCGCTTCCATGATCCAGCTATTCGAGATTAATCTGGCTTGTGGAATCCATTCTCGAAATATTGGATATAGAGAAACAATGCTTAGAACAGCAGAAAATGACAATTGGAAACCAATTCCTTCTAACTGACTTGGATCTAACATCAAAATGATGAATGCTGCAGTGGCTAGGGTATTATAAATATCCGTTTTTCGCTCTATAATGGTCGACAGGAGCATGAGAGATGCCATGATGGAGGCTCGCATCACAGAAGCAGCGCCCCCAGTGAGAATGACATAAAATCCTAAACCTAGAATCACGAGAATTGTTTGATAGTTATAGGGTAAACGAAACATCCCAATAATGGTTATGAGTATGAGTGAAACATATCCCACATGTAAACCACTAACCGCCAATACATGAATCACTCCAGTATTGGCAAAGTTTGTCTTTGTTTCTTCATCTACATCACTGCGCTCACCAAGGATCAACGCAGACATCACTCCGGCTGATCGAGGATAAAGACTTGTAAAGAAATACTGTTTTATGGAATTCCTAAGGCTGGACAATTCCCTTTGAACCTGAGAGCCTTCTCGCGGATTCACACTGACTTCACCTGTATCCGAAATAAATGCTTCGAGATAAATCCCTTTCCCAAATAGATATTTTTGGTAATCAAAGTCGTTAGGGTTTCGTTTTGGCCTTGGCTTAATCAGGTTCATAGGTGCGATCAAGGTATCACCTATGTCAGGCGCGATTTCCAGATCCTTGGCATAAAGTATCAGCTTGCCATCGCTGATGGTTGAATTGTCTATGGTTAATGGAGATATTGTGAATTTTGGTGTCCCTTTGCGGGTCTCTCCGACCTCTTCAACTATCCCTGCGACCCAATATATTGAGTCCATCTTAACTTCGTATGTGACAAGGGAGTTGACAGAATGAGATTCATGAACTGCTGTTCTCAGTCCACCTGATATGAGCAATAAGAGGAACAAACTAAATTGGCGTTTAGATACGCTAAAGATGAAGAAACTTGTAGAGGAGAGAACTAACAGAAGTACATGCACAACAATACCAAGTTGAAGCAAGTCTTCTAAGATAATCCCAATTGTAAATATGAGCGTAAGCACAACCATAGGTCGTGGACTTATCAGCTCCGCGATACGGTCTTTCATGATTCCTACTTGTTTTGGGGTTAGCCAAACATAGGAGGAATTTGATACTGTATCAAGCTATATTAAATAGGAAATAATGGTGGATTATGAGTCCTGCTCGCTTACAAAGGTAAACTCAGATAGAGATTTGGATATGGAAGAAGCTTCATACCCTCTGCGTTGCAGAAATGACCACAAGCGCTTTTTGTCTTTAAATGTTGGCACGGAAATACTTTTAAGCTTGCGTTGCACCTGCTCCAGGGCCATTTGATCAAAATCCGTTTCTTCTCGGATAGACTCAATCTCTAACTCAATGATATGTTTAGCGATCCGCTTTAAACCAAGCTCATGCCGCAAACGAATCGGTCCCCAGCCCTTGAGCTTGACTCTGTCGCGAATAAAGAGTCGAGCAAATCGTTCGTTATCCAGATAGTTTTTATCTTTTACACGGGTTAATAATTCATCTTTCAGGTCCGAATATTTCTTTTTATAGAGCCACTGATTGACCTCATACTCACACCGTTCACGATAAGATATGTAATTCAGTAACCCACTGTATGCCAATTCGATACGGTCATTCTGTTCAAGGTTATTCTTAAGTTCAGGGGTGAACTCATCGCCTCTTTTCAGATCGTACTTAAGAACAATAGAACCATCCAGGCCCATTTCGAACTTTCCGTCGACAAAAAGATTGTATCTGTCCTGGTATTTTTTCTGTTGAGTGATGGCTGTGATTTTTGGCATGATAAAAAAAGGCTTCCCGTTTTTATTGGAAAGCCTTTGTTATGTTATTCCTAGGAAAGTTTACTTGTCAGTTTCAGGATCAGTTTCTGCTTCAGCCTCATCCATACCAAGGAATTGTTTGACTTCACCAACCAGTTTTTCTAAGAGATCGGGATTATCTGCAAAGAAGACCTTTACATTTTCCTTACCCTGTCCAAGTCGATCTTCCCCATAGCTGAACCATGAACCACTTTTTTGTACCAGATTTGCCTTTAAAGCAAGATCAAGAATATCACCCTCGAATGAGAAACCTGTTCCAAACATGATATCCAGCTCTGTCTCGCGGAATGGTGGGGCCATCTTGTTCTTGACGACTTTAACCCTGACTCGGTTTCCAATATTGTCCTGACCGTCCTTTAAGGCACCAATACGACGAATATCCATCCGTACTGAGGCATAAAATTTGAGCGCACGACCGCCTGTGGTTGTTTCAGGACTACCAAACATGACACCGATCTTCATGCGAATCTGATTGATAAAAATAACTGCTGTATTTGACTTAGAGACTGAGCCTGTCAATTTCCTGAGAGCCTGTGACATTAGGCGGGCATGTAAACCCATGTGACTGTCACCCATCTCTCCTTCTAATTCTGCTCGGGGAACAAGGGCAGCAACTGAATCAATCACAATTACATCCAAAGCGTTACTGCGAACAAGGGTTTCAGTGATCTCTAAAGCCTGCTCGCCGGAATCAGGCTGAGAGATAAGCAAATTCTTGATGTCTACCCCTAATTGGCCAGCATATTTAGGATCTAGGGCATGTTCTGCGTCAACAAAGGCCGCATAACCTCCAGCCTTTTGAGCATTGGCCACAATATGTAAGGCTAATGTTGTTTTTCCGGAAGATTCTGGACCATAGATCTCAATGATTCGACCTCTTGGTACTCCGCCTACTCCGAGAGCAGCATCAAGGGAAAGTGCACCAGTTGAAATGGCATCAACCTGCCTATTAATCTGATCTTCGCCAAGACGCATCACTGCACCAGAACCAAATTGACGTTCAATTTGCGAAACTGCTAATTCTATAGCTTTGTCTTTATCTGTGGATTTATTCTGAGCAGCACTCATCACTGACCTCCCGTTTTCAATTTAAATGTCTTCAATTCTTCGTATATGGCACCTGTTGCTGTTAGGGTGCTTTGATACCACTTGATCTCATCTACTACAAAATCGGTTTCACGTACCTCTTTGGATAAGAAGTTATGAATAAACGTACTTTTGCGTGAGATGGATTTAACGCGACCAAGCGTAATATGTGGCTGAAACTTGCGATTATCAAGCTCATATCCCAGTTGTTTTACTACATCGTTCAAACCTGCTAACAAAGACGCTAAACCATTACCATAAGGCGCAGCTCCTACCCATAAGACTTTCGGATCATTCGCATGAGGGTAAATTCCTGTGTCTAAGGTCCCCATTCGAAATGACGAGTGCATAGAGATTTGTTCTTCAAAGCTTATAGCTTGTTCATCAATGACAGCAGGGTCTGCTTCCCCTAGAAAATTCAAGGTTATGTGAATATTCCCAGGCCTGACCCAGTTAATCCGATCATTTTTATCAATGAAGGTTTTTGAAAATTGAGCTAGGTAATTCCTAAGCGTTTCCGGTAGCGGTATGGCTAGAAATGTCCTAACTGTAGTCATACTATCTTCCCAGAGATAAACAATCGTGCCATATTCAGAGCAACATGTGCGCTTAAAACCTTGTTCATAATTCTTTCGGTACCAAATTGATACCTTTTGACGTGTTTACCCTGCTCATTTGCAACGCCAATATATACTGTTCCCACTGGTTTCTCTTCACTTCCGCCTGTAGGACCAGCAACACCCGAGACAGCAATAGCGTAGTCTGAACCACTTCGTTCTAATGTACCGGATAGCATCTCAGAAACTGTTTCTTCACTAACGGCTCCATGTACATCGAGAGTTGCTTGACTCACACCCAGCATAGACATTTTTGTGTCGTTGGCATAAGTAACATAGCCCGTATTGAAGTAGTCACTGCTACCGCTAATATCTGTGATCAAGCTAGCAATCAAACCGCCAGTACAGGATTCCGCAGTGGCAATAGTTGCATTCTTTAGTTTTAATTGATCACCCACAACTGATGCAAGCAAATCTCCGTCCCTACCATATACGTTTTCAGGCAGCAAAGCTTGTACTCTAGAATAAACCTCATCCAGCTTCTTACTATTTTGTCCAGCATATTCAGAGTCAAAAGAGACCCGAATACTAACGATGAAATGCTTGGGCAGGTAAGCGACCTTCACGCCTTCATATTCATCGAGAATTGGTTTGGTCAACTCATAGAGCTGTGACTCAGGTATTCCCTGGGCATGAATGTCCGCATGCTCAGTTATGGCTCCTGTTAATTCACTCAGTATAGGAACGATCTCTTCAGTCGTGATGGCCCGCATCTCACGAGGAACACCGGGCATGACAAAAAGGTGAGATCCTTCATGTTCAAAATGCATTCCCTGAGCGGTACCCACTGAATTTTTAAGGATCTTGGCATTCTCAGGATATTCGGCCTGGGATTCATTTGACTTGGCAAATTTAAAGCCTCGCCTTGCAAAGCGTTCTTTCAGTTTTTCCAAAAGCTCAGGATAGGTCTTCAGCCCAACGTCAAAATACTCACACAAGGCCACTTTAGTGATATCATCATGGGTTGGTCCCAATCCACCGGTAATGGTGACCACATCAGCTTCACTAAGGCTCCAATTCAAAGCCTTCGTGATATTTTCATTTACATCACCGATGATCAGCTTCTTGGAAACTATGATTCCTAAATCAGCTAATTGTTGTGAAATAAAGGCATTGTTTGAATCAATTGTCTTACCTGAGAGTAATTCATCGCCTATGGAGATAGTGATCGCGTTAAGCATGGTCATAGAATTGCTGAAACTCCTTGAATAATGAAAAATGTAAGTATACCGGCCAAAATATCATCCAGCATAATTCCTAAACCACCATGTAAATTTTGAGCTTTGTCAATGAGCCATGGTTTCCAGATATCAAAGATCCGAAATAGAATAAATGCAGCCAGCCAGTAGCCCCAATGAGCTGGGATGGCTACCAGTGCTATCCACATACCAACCAATTCATCAATGACAATCTCACCAGGATCCTCTACTCCCATGGATTTCTCCACAATTGAGGAAGCAATGGTTCCCAAGACAGCGAGAACTGAGATAAGCGCCAAAGTAAGCAAATGGTTTTCATTAACAAACGTGCCCCAAATAAAAGCCAAAGGCAGGGTCACTAAAGACCCATATGTTCCGGGAGCACCTGGAATACGTCCTATAAACCCTACCGATGTAAAGCTACGAAGTAATGGAATCATAAATTCTCCAATAAGAATCCAAATGGTGTCACAGAACAAGTCATTTTAACTCATGCCTATCATCTAAGGCTCTACCTAGAGTAATACCATCGATGTACTCCAGATCACCGCCACTTGGGATCCCACGTGCAAGCCGAGTCACTTTTACCTCCCGGTCCTGTAAAATTCTTGCCAGATATAATGACGTGGTTTCACCTTCAACACTGGGATTCATGGCAATGATAATTTCCTGGACACCTTCCAGGCGCGATAAGAGACTCTGAATATTTAATTGGTCGGGTCCAACACCTTCAAGGGGCGACAATACGCCACCAAGAATATGGTATTTCCCGCTAAACCGACTGGTTTCCTCAATGGCAACCACATCTCTGGAATCCTCAACAACGCACAGGATCGAGTCTTCCCTTCTGGTGTCTAGACAAACAGGACAGGGATCAGCTTCTGTAATAAGATGACACACCGAGCAATACCTTAGTTTCTCTTTACTCTGAAGGATAACCTCGCCTAGCTGTCTTACATCTTCAGGATTCCACTCTAATAGCTGAAACGCCATGCGCTGCGCAGTCTTTTTCCCAATTCCTGGGAATCGAGACAACTGCTGGGTAATGTGGTCGAGACTTTCAGGAAGAATTTTCATCCAAGCCCTGGAATATTTAATCCACCCATGCCACCAGTTACCTGTGACATTCTGGAATTAGCGGCATCCTGAGCATTGGTCAGAGCCTGATTAACTGCGGCCAGCACAAGATCCTCAACCATATCAACATCATCTTCCATGACATCTGGTTCAATCTTTATGGAAATAACCTGCATTTTAGCATTTGCTCGAACATTGACCATTCCGCCTCCAGCTGAGCCTTCAACTTCAATACTGGCAAGTTCTTCTTGAGCTATCTCCATCTCTTTTTGCATTTTTTGGGCTTGTTTTAAAAGGTTGCCCATACCGCCTTTTGGCATCATTGGAGGATTCTCCTATTTGTATAAAGACGTTTTTGCATCACTCATCGATTATTTCACCATCAAAAATATCTAGCAGATGTTGTGAAGTTGGATGCGACAAGACTTCGTCTTCTTTTCTTTGTTTTGGTTTGTGACCATTTTGTTCTAATAAATTCAAGGTCATTTTTGTTCCAAAGACTTCAGAAGCAACCTTCTGAATATCTTTAATAATCTTATTCAAAGTTTGAATGTGGTATTTTTGTTCTGGGGCAAAAGTAACGGTTAAACAGTCCTTCTCAAAACTGGTGGGAGTGCCTTCCCCCATAAAAACACCCGTAGTTCGGCCCACTTTACTCAGCTTTTCTGTAAACTCTTCCCATTTGGAAAATATGTCCTCAAGTTCGCCAACCGCGCTTTTCTGAGTTTCTGGTTCTTCCTGAACAGAAGGAGCTTGAGCTACAATTGCTTCAGGTTCAGGGACATCCTCAACAGGCGCAGGCTCTCTTTCCACCGGTTGCTCTTGTTCTATCGGCGGTACTTCTGTCACAGGTTCACTGGTCTCTTCCACTTTTTTTTCTACAGGCGGTGCTGGTTTTTCAAGCTTAGGTTGAGGAGGTTTGCTAGCAGCTGGTTTTTGCGAGCTTTTTGGCTCATGTGCATCCGGGACTATCACCGGTTTTGGCTTAACAGGAGCTTTCTGTTTTGGAGTCTCACCTTTGAATAGAGCATCCAGATCCAACGCTTTTGTACTTCTCACCAATTTGAGTAACATCAATTCTACTGACACTACCTGGTTACTTACAAAACGTTGTTCGCGAATGGTTTCTGTCACCAGAGTTTGCATTCGCAGTAGATCACGTTCATCAAAATAGTGGGACTGCTCTTCGTAAGCTTTCGCATCTGCATCAGAAACATCCAGAAAGTCAGTAATACCGGCCACTTTAACTACCAGGAGGTTTCGGATATGTTCACTGAGACCTTGAAGGAACTCACTAATACTAATTCCACGTGAGAATAGCAGGTTTGCTTGTGTTATGAGATTAGCCGCAGACTCACTAGCGATATGGTGAAAGACGTCAAAATAGATGGTTACATCGAGGACACCGAGAACACGTCTGACCAGGTCAATGGTAGCCTCATCTTCTGTAAAAGCAGAAACTTGGTCCAAAAGACTTAGAGAATCACGCAAACTTCCGGCTGCTTTTCGTGCTATAAGGGCTAAGCTATCATCTGTAATATTAATCTTTTCATTGTCAGCAATCATTCTCAGGCGAGCAACCATGGTCTCAGTAGAGATCATCCTGAAATCATAGCGTTGACATCTGGAAAGAATGGTCAAGGGTACTTTCTGAGGTTCTGTCGTTGCAAAAATGAATAGCACTTGTGGTGGTGGCTCTTCTAAAGTCTTAAGGAGCGCGTTGAAGGCTTCTTTAGTGAGCATATGGACTTCATCGATGATATAAACGCGGTAATTTGAGTTAGCAGGAGGATATTTCACGACTTCTCTTAACTCACGAATAGCATCTATCCCACGCGTAGAAGCACCATCGACTTCCATAACATCAATGCTGCGACCTCCAGTGATCTCAGCACAATGGGTACACACATTACAGGGATTTCCGTCGTGTGGATTTTCACAATTAATAGCCTTTGCAAGAATTCTGGCAGAGGTCGTTTTTCCCACGCCACGCGGACCGGTGAAGATATATCCATTGGCAAGCCGCTTTGCCTGAAGGGCATTTCTCAGCGTTCTAGAGACATGGTCTTGTCCAACGACATCTTCAAAGGTTTGGGGGCGATACTTTAATGAAGAAACGATGTATGCAGATTCTTGATCAGTCACGGTACCGGCTTTCTGATTTGTTTATTGATTCTGATCTTAAAGATGCGCGTGCCCCAGGGAATTCCGGCACACGATCACAAAGCTTACCGCTGCTTCCTTCCGGATCTGACGGGGTTGGGCCCGCTCTCATTGCTGGACCTGAAAGCACAACGCATCTTTAAGATCAGTTACGTCTTTAATTCATTCTGAAAAAGCCAAATAATGTATCAATTATTGAGGGTGAAGGAAGAGTGATTTATAAAATTTGATCAAACCTTTAATTAGTTGACTCTCTTTCCATCAGCGAGTAAGCTTTAATACTTTTAATAACTGACTGGGGAATATTATTCCAATGAGCTACAAAAGGTTAATGATGAAAGATTTGTCAGTGAGCATTATTACGGCCTTATTATTTTTAGTTTATCTTACTATTAGCTTAAGCAGCTGCAATCGCGGAATACCTCTTGTGGTCCCCCTTAGCGTGAATAGGCTTGAATCGCCAGAAATTTCACAGGGAATTTCGAATTTAAGTGTTGGACTAGCGTTTAATGATCTTAATAACATCACGCTCGCTAATAATCTATATGATTCTTATCCCATCTTAGATACAGTTACATTTGATGATACTAGTATCCCAGTCCCCTCCTTATTCATCAGCCTCCCATTATTCCCGAGATTTGAATTTATTTTGGATACCAACTATGGCATAATATTCCGATATCAGCTATTGGGTAATAGCAGAGCTAACCGAACCACGGGAGCACTAACATCCGCTATTTCAATTGGATACGGTTTTTATGATTCTGGCATAATTGATTATGATCAATTTTATTACAACTCAAATATTGATTCGGTCAGTTATAATTGGAGCTATAATACTGTAAATACGGGATTAACTTTTGGTAAACGCATCCGGAAGAATGTGTTGATCTATGGAGGACCCTTTTATTCTTCTCATAATTTCAGTGGAGATTTAAATCAATATTTCGAATCTGATATAATCAATAATTTCAACATGGCTAACGAGATTACACAATCGGGTTTTGGTCTTGGATTCGAGTTTAATTTCAATGAGATGAATTCAGAACAATCAATTTTGTATAACGTAACATTTACCACAACTTCTTGGGATGCTAATACAAGTCAGATTCAAGTTAACCATGGTTTTGTGGTCAGATATTATTTCTAGGTTGAGTTTCTATCAACATATCTTTACCATCAACTTAAGATGAAAGTATATCCTTTTTAGCAAAGAACTGCCCCATCACCTTGATCATCATTTCATGATCTTTCACACCAGCTGTCTCTCGGATCGAGTGCATGGAGAGCATGGCATTCCCTACATCCACTACTGGAATGCCCAACCCTGTTGCCGTAATAGGACCAATGGTTGATCCACAGGGTAAGTCTGTCTTATGCACGTAATGTTGCACTGGGACATCCACGTCTTTACAAAGCTGTTCAAACATTGCAGATGTGAAAGCACTGGTAGCATAACGATGATTTGCATTAACCTTGATCACAGGACCTCTATTCATCTTAACCGCATGCTGTGGGTCATGGAATTCAACGTAGTTGGGATGAATGGCATGAGCGCCATCGGCAGAAATACAAAAACTATTTGCCAAGCCCTTCTGCAATGCATGAATTGTATTAGATGTGTCAATGACTCGATGGACAACGTCTCGAATGAAGGATGATGCTGCCCCATTCTGAGTTGAGCTGCCAATTTCCTCATTGTCAAACAATGCAATCATGGATGCCTGTGAACTCTTGAACTCACTCCCTGTCAATGTGCTCAGGGCAGCATGACACATGGTCAGGTTGTCAATCCGACCACTCACGAGCAATTCCTGATTTAAACCACTTAATGCTGATGTTTGTGTATCATAGCACTCTAACTGCCAGTTGGCAATTTTGTCAGCGTCCACTTTTAAGGTCTTTGCAATAAGTTGCTTAACTAAATTTTCATCGAGAGGATCACCTTCAACAGTTTCCAGTGCTAAAATAGGTGGCATGTGTTTCTGTTTATTGAGTAACAGGCCTTTGTCATTGACCTCACGATTTAAATGAATTGCCAATTGAGGGATACGCAATAAAACTGCATCTGATTTGAAAGGTACAACCGTTAGTTTTCCACCTTCGTTCAGAATAACACGACCAGCAAGCGATAGATCACGGTCTGTCCAACTCGCCAGTAATGGACCTCCATACACTTCAACGCCTAACTGCACGTAACCACTTTGGCTAACCTGTGCATTTGGTTTTAAATGCAATCCTGGTGAGTCGGTATGTGCACCTATCAAGCGGACTCCTACTTCGCTTCCATCGCCCATTTGCCAAGCTACAAGGGCACTTTCTCCTCGGATCACATAATATTTTTTTCCTGGATTAAGATCCCAGTCCTGTTTTTCATCCAGTTTGATAAAATTATGTCTCCTCAGTTTTTCTTCTGAAGTGAGAACTGCATGATAGGCCGTAACACTCTGATCGAGGAAATGCATGAGGTCTGAGATTATTGGGGTTGCCATCGAGTATTTTCCTTTTTCTTAACAACGAATTAGACGAAATCTACGAATCAACTATGATTTCATTCGTTCCCTTCGTTTGGTTCGTTGTGAAATACATACATCATTTTCGCTTAAAATATTTTCCAGGGAGCTGTTGTACAAGTCCCTTCATTTCCATTTGGAGTAAGATACCTAATAGTGAGAAAGTGGTTTGGCCAGTCTCAACAGAGAGATCATCAATGTGAATTGCATCAGTTTCGGGGATATGTTTAAATATTGGGGCTTCCTTGGTATCTACACTTATTTCCAGTTCCTGTTGACCACTTGAATGACCCAGACGGTATTTCTCTCCCAATTCACTAACAATATCATCTACACTTTCAACCAGCTTTGCGCCTTGTCGAATAAGTTCATGAGTCCCTGAAGATTGTCGGCTTTTAATGGAACCGGGAACGGCAAAGACTTCACGATTTTGATCAAGAGCGAAATAGGCGGTAATCAATGAACCACTTCTCTCAGCAGCTTCTACCACGATCGTGCCAGCGGATAAACCTGATATGATCCGATTTCTCCTGGGGAAATTGGGAGCGTCCGGTTTTGAACCCATGAGAAATTCTGAAATCAAGAGACCTTTCTCAGCTATCTGATCATACAGGGTCCTATTTTCTGCTGGATAGGCGCGGTCAATGCCATTTCCTAAGACAGCAATGGTCTTTCCCCCACCTTGAAGACTGGCGCTATGAGCGATAGTATCTATTCCTTTTGCAGCACCTGAGATCACTGTGTATCCCCGGCTTGCCAGCCCACTACTAAATTCCTTAGCAACTTCTTTCCCATAAGTAGTGGGTGTTCTGGTCCCCACCATCCCAATACTTTTGGAATTTAACAGACTGACATCTCCTCTACAAAAGAGTACAATCGGTGGATCATAGATCTGCTTTAAAAGTTCTGGATAGGTATCATCCCAAATTGTGACCAGTTTGACATCAAATTTTTCTATCAAACGCTGTTGTCCAGAAACAAGTTCTTGATCAACTGGTTTCAATATGGCTTGAGCGGTTTTCTCCTTGATCCGAGTGATTTCCATGAGTTGCCTGGAAGTAGCCGAGAATATGTTTTCAGGTGAACCGAATTTACTGATTAAGTCCAGTGTTCTTCTAGGACCAACCCCAGGAATACTAATAAGTCGAATGATCTTTGAAAGATTGTTATTTGCCAATGATCTTTGCCAAAGCTTGGATGAGATTCTCTATCCCTTCTCCACTCACGGAAGAAATTGGAAAAATATCAACTGGTTCGAAGGTGGCCATTTTGGGCACTCCAGTATAGGAATCCATTTTGGTAACAGCTAAGAACCGTTTCCGTTTGAGTAGTATAGGACTATACTTCTTTATCTCTTCATAGAGTAATCGATAGGATTCAGAGGGATCTTCATCATTGGAATCCACCAAAAATAGCAGAACACTACATCTTTCAACATGCTTGAGGAATTGAGTTCCCAGACCTTTACCCTCGTGAGCACCTTCAATCAGTCCTGGAATGTCAGCCATGACAAAGCTGGTATATTCGCCCGATTTTACGATACCCAAATTTGGAGTTAGAGTTGTAAATGGGTAGTCAGCAATTTTTGGCTTCGCTCGGGATACTCGTGAGAGCAAAGTCGATTTTCCGGCATTGGGAAAGCCCACCAATCCAACATCGGCAAGCACTTTCAGTTCAAGTTCAAGCTCTCTTTCTTGTCCTGGTTTCCCCTCTTCAAACTCTCGGGGTGCTTGATGAGTTGAGCTTACGAATTTTGCATTACCTCGACCACCCCAACCACCTCTCGCAGCAATAATAGATTCGCCTTCCTGTTGTAGATCGGCAAGTATAGCACCACGCACCTCTTTTACTATAGTTCCAGCAGGGACACGAATGACAATGTCATCCCCCTTTTTACCATGTCGTAAACTACCTTCTCCATGGCGACCACGTCCAGCTTTATATATTCTATGGTACCGAATGTCCTGTAAGGTATGGAGTTGTTCATCAACTTCAATGATGATACTACCACCACTACCCCCGTTACCACCAGCAGGTCCGCCTTTGGGGACAAATTTTTCGCGTCTGAAAGCGACAATCCCATTTCCACCATGGCCTGCTTGCACCCTAATCTTTACATAATCAACAAATCTCATGTAATTTCCTATTGATGCCGTTCTGCTAAAGCATGCATTTTAGTTTTGTAGAATTCAAGAAACGCGGGGTCCTTTACATTCATGTCTGCCACAATTATTTCTGCAACTTCAACGTAGTCGAAGGCACATAGGGTGACCATTTCACCACTCTTTTCCCAGGCATCTTTCACCTGAACATGACTCATGATGCGTTCCATGGTCTGCGGCAGCTTGGATAGTAATTCAAATTTTTCCATATCAGAAAATGTCTTCTGATTTCCATCCCAATATTCTCTCAGAATAAGTTCAACCTCATTACTCAGTATTGAATTAAAATCTGATTGAGCTTGTTGTACGTAATGAGCTAGCCCTATGTCCTGTTGAAGGGGTAAATTGATCACAATAAAAATTGTATCTCTGGCTGCTTGTGGTGATGCTACCCATATAGGTGCTGCTGGTGCCTGAACGCTGGGTAGATCATAACTTGCCTGTTTCGCCGCACAGTTGAACAACATCAACAAAACTAAAAATAGGATACTTATTTGTTTTAACGACTTCATGCCAGATCCTGAATATTTTGATTTACTATTTCTGCGATTGATCCAGACTGTACAAGTGTAGCTATATGCTCAATATGTCCACTCAAAACACCATCTTCTTCCAGATATGGAACATTTTGTCTGATAAGGTGGTATATATCGTCACTACAATTAGCCAAGCTATACTTGGGATTAAGATCGCGCGCTTGAGCCGCACACAACAACTCAATAGCGAAAATGTGGGATGTATTATTTATTAGCTGTCGCAATTGGTATCCTGCGATAGGAGCCATACTCACATGATCTTCCTGATTTGCAGATGTGGGAATACTATCCACCGAGGCTGGGTGTGCTAAACTTTTATTCTCACTCGCCAATGCTGCAGCAGAAACCTGAGCAATCATTAGACCTGAGTTCAAGCCAGCTTTATTCATGAGAAACATAGGTAAACTGCTTTGGGCACTATCCTGAAAAGCTGCGATTCGTCTTTCACTCATGCTGGCGACATCTGCCAGCGTGATAGCTAAAAAGTCCATCACATGGGCGATTGGCGCAGCGTGAAAATTTCCTCCCGAAACAATAACATTGTCATCAATGATGGTTACCGGATTATCGGTGGTACTATTTGCTTCCCGGATCAATATTCCTTCAGCATAACTGATCAAGTCATAAAAAGAGCCATGTACCTGAGGCATACAACGTATGCTGTAAAAATCCTGAACGCGGTCACAGTTCACATGAGCCTCGCGGTATCCGCTTTCCTTCATCAGGTGGAACAGTAGTTTACCGGCGTAGTTTTGACCAACCTGATTCCTGGCTTGCTGAATTTCCTCACGAAAAGCAGTATCTGTCCCTAGCATGACTTCGGTGCTAAAGGCGCCAGTAGCACTTATTGTGAAGAATAGGTCTTTGATTGAGAATATAGCCTCAATGGCTAAGGCAGTACTCAGCTGAGTCCCATTGATGAGGGAAAGGCCTTCTTTCTCACGGAGGTCGATGGTTGCATATTTATGTGACTTAAGAATCATCTCAGCAGGGATAGCTTCACCATCAGGAGATAGAAATGAGCCTTCCCCTATAAGTGGTAAAGCTAAATCAGCCAGAGGTGCCAAATCTCCACTAGCACCAACGCTACCGCGTTCTCTTACAGTAGGGATCAGATCATTATTATAGAAATAGATAAGTGCTTCAATCACCTCAAGACGAATACCGGAATAGCCTCGTAGTAGGCTATTGATTTTTAGCAGTAAGATGAGACGCACGGTTCGTCGGGCCAGGTATTCCCCTGTTCCTGCAGCATGACTACGTAATAGATTGACCTGTAATTGTTTTAAGTTATCACTGGAGATCTGCTCATTTGCCAGCCGTCCAAAACCCGTATTCACACCATAGACGACATCGCCCTCATCCAGAATATGTTCAACGACATTCCTGGATCTATTGACCAAATCACTGGCTTCTGGACTGATCGATAATTGCGATGGGTGGTCCAATTCATGTCGTAGATTTTTAAGTGTAAAAGAATTGCCGTCTAAAATCATTTCACTTTCTCCACTTCATCAATTCACTTCTTTAACACCATGTGAGCGATACCAACTCCGGACCCCATCTACCAGTTCCTTCTCTGACTGAGCAGGAACATGTGGGATTGGAGTAGAATTTCTAAAGTAATCTCCGTAGCGCTTGGTAAATATTCGCTGGTCAAGTGAGATTATGGCTCCGAAATCAGTCGTACTTCGAATTAAGCGTCCAACACCTTGCTTGTATTTGATGGCAGCTTCAGGAACACTATATCCCATAAAATCATTCTCACCAGCCTGTTTTAAGGCATCACTATTGGCTCTTACGATAGGATCAGATGGAACAGAAAATGGCAGTTTTGCAATCACCAGGAGTTCCAGTGCATTCCCTGGAATATCAACACCTTGCCAGAAGCTATCCGTCGCTAACAAAATACTACCGGGATGCTTTCTAAACTGATTGATCAGATCCATTCTGGAGACCCGACTTGATTGAACCAATAAGCGTCTTCCGGAGCCTTTGATACGATCTTCCAACTCTTCCTGCCAGTTGAGCAGCATGGTGTAGCTGGTAAAAAGTATCATGGTCCCTACCGGATGGGTTTTCCAGATCTTCTCCAGCAAGAAGAGGACTTCAATCGTGTAATTTTCAGAATTTTGCATCCCTAGAAAGGTAGGTACAAAGATCCTTGCCTGATCCTCATAGAAAAAGGGTGATGGATAGGACATTTCTTTTAGCCTATCATGTCCTCGTAAACCCAATCGCTGCAGCAAATAGTTAAAGCTACCATCAACGGTGAGCGTACCGGAGGTAAAGATTGCAGATGAAAGGTCTTCATAAACTCTAGCCTGTAATTGTTTACCAATTTCAAGTGGGACCTGAACAAATTTTACGGCAACCATCTCGCTCTTGGGCATGATCTCAAACCAGTAGATCAAGTCCGGATCGTCAGCCGCAGCTTGTTTAGCCATGACTTCCAGCGTGCTGTTCAATGATTCACGCCAGGACTGCACTCTAGACCCAATTTCTACCAGTCCAGGAATTTTACTCTCATCCAATTCATCCAATGCTTTTTCAATATCTCGGGCCAAGCCAGCAAGTGTAGTCAAAGATGTTGTCAGTGTATACCATATCCCACGAACGGGAGCGAAAAGATCCGTATTTTTAGTGTACAACTCTTTATAGGTGAATGTGGCTCTCTGAACTTCGCGTTGTTTCGAATCTTTAAATTCAGTAAAAAAGGCAAGTAGGATCTTGTTGACTTCAACTACATCTGATTCTAACTGATCAAGTTTGCTGGTGATACCCTGTTTTTGCTTCTCATCCAGAGGAACCAACAAATGTCTTAGCTCAATAGATAAACCACTTTTATTTCGTCCCTTATAGAACAATTGGTCCATTTGTACGCGCATGCTACGGTGTGAAAATTCAGCAGCGAAGAATTGATAGGCTGTTTTTTCCAAGAGGTGGGCTTCATCAACGATCAAACGTTGATAATTGGGTAGAATGGCGTGATCTGAGGCTGCATCAGCCAATAACAGCGAATGGTTCACCACAACCAAGTGTGCCTTTGCGGATTCCTGCCGGAGTTTCCCCAGATAGCAAAAGTCATTGTGAGCGCAGACATTTGTAGTACAAAATCCTGGTTCACTATTCAACTTGGACCACACAAGAGCATGTCCCGTAGTATTAAAGCCATTATGCTCATCAATATCACCTGTGGGCGTATCATGGGCCCAGATGACCAGAGTTTGGAGCGCTTCCTTCTCTCGTCGGCTAAAACGCCAGCTAATATCACGAAGTGATCGCTGCCATTTTGTTTTACACAAGTAATTTTGCCGACCCTTCAGTAACAGAGCCCGTAATGGCAATCCTAACTGCTCCTGAATAAAGGGAATTTCTTTATGAAATAATTGATCCTGAAGATTCTTAGTATTACAGCTGATAAAAACAGGTTCTTCTTCATTTAACTCATGGCGTGTCAAAACGGCAGGTATGGTATATGCGAGACTCTTCCCAACACCTGTTCCTGCTTCAGCCATGAAGAATTCATCGTTCCGTATGGTCGTCTGAATATCAGTTGCCAGGGCGACCTGGGTTTCTCTGGGTTCATACCCTTCCAGGGTCTGTGACAAGAGGCCTTCTTTTGAGAAGATCTGATCCAAGTCGGGATACTCTCCGACTTTTTCATAGTGACGAATATTTGGTCTCTTGGGCAACTCGATGCGTGGGTATTCTTCAAGTTCACCTAATTCTCTGCCAGAAACCGTCCAATCCAGCATGCCTTTGTAGAGGGCCTCGTTGGGTAAACCGCTGCCATCCATTACTTTCACCAGAACTTCTAAAACATCCGGGCTTAGTCGTTTCATCTCTGAAATTAGGATTAGTAGGATATCAGCTACCAGATCGGCATCATAATCAGCTCTATGAGCACCCTCTTTTGACAATCCGTAGAATTCTGCAGCTGTACCCAGCTTGTGGTTGATCATATCATAACGAACCGTGCGAACCAAACTCAGGGTATCCATAAGTTTATTTTGAAGTGGGATTCCATCTATGGCTTCCCGCTTCGTATTCAGAAAGTTATGATCAAAGTAAATATTGTGAGCTACCAGCGGATGATCCCCGAGAAAATCATAAAGGTCATCAACCACTTCTTCAAAGGTTGGCGCATCTTTGATCATCTCATCAGTGATACCTGTAAGTTTTTGGATAAATTTTGGAATCCGTACCGGCGGCTTGATGAATTGTTGATAGCGTTCAGTCGGCACACCATTCACCACCTTGACCGCTCCAAATTCAATGACATAATCTGTTTTAGCATCCAGGCCAGTAGTCTCAAGGTCAAAGGAAACAAAAGTCCCCAGTCCAATTCCTTCTAAATAGTCTCCAAAGCTCACTGTGATTTAGCCTTACTTCTGATATTGAATCTTGACATTAATTTTGTTCCATTTGAATTATAGGTGTAAGAATATTGGTATTTGCTTTTAACATGATAATAGGCTGAAGGCTATATACACATATTGCTTATAAACCCGTGTATGCTCTGGTAACATCGAGCAATATTTTCGGTTTATGATAGGCAACAGTTGTAAATATTTTTAATAGACTTCTATCTGCTTCAGGCACTTTTTCTAATTTCCCAGCAATCGCATCAAGTTCATTATCTGTAATATTCTTTATTGAATCTGAAATACGGTGCAGTGCTTCATGAGTTTTGCCACCCGCTTTACGCCAGCGTTTCGGATATTGGGTTAAACCATTGACACTGAGATCATCCTTTTTAATGGCTTCCACCGCAACTTCACCAGCAATTTTACCCCCATGCATACCTGAGATGATTCCACCGCCGGAAACAGGATTTACCATTCGAGCAGCATCACCGGTCAACATGATCCCATTCCCTGTGATCTGTTTCAAAGTCTGGGCAACAGGGATTCCTCCACAGACACTGGTCAACATTGTTGCCTGTGGATAATAATCCTTCAGGAATTTTTGGATCAAATCATGGGAATTATAATCTTTCGCCTTAGTGCCCAAAACACCCAGGCCAATATTAGCCATGCGATCTCCCTTGGGGAAAACCCAAAGATATCCGCCTGGAGCCCAATTTTCACCCACATAAAAATCTATCATCTCTTGATCAATATCAATATTCCCAACTGTTGCCTGATACCCTGACTCCATATCCTTCAGCTTTGTGGCCGTTCGCATCCCTGCCATTCTGCCCACCCGTGATTCAACCCCATCAGCGGCAATGACAATCTTAGCAGTCAGGCTGCGATTCTCACCCATATATTGATATTTTACACCTGTAACCGTGTCGTTTTCAATGATCAGGCCATCAACATATGCACGAGTTTGTATTTCTGCTCCAACCTGACTCGCCCTATTTGCAAGGGCATAGTCAAATATTCTTCGGTGTAGTACATAGCCTAATTGTTTTGAGGTAAAATCGATTATTGTATTGTTGGGTGAACGCATCCGAATTTTTGTGACCGTAGCTGCAATCCATTCCGGTTGAGGTTCCATGAATTGGCGCAGGCCATCATCACTGATAGCTTCGCCACAGCGAACAGGATATCCAATATCTCTGTCTTTTTCTAAAATTATGGTTTTTGCGCCAGCAGACGCGGTAGCATGAGCAGCCATACTACCAGCTGGACCACCACCAACAACGATAACATCATAATCAGTCATTGATGGCCACCACTTCCTTATCTGAGCTTAACACATCAATTGGACAAACCCAAATACAGACATCGCAGTCGATACAGGTCTCATGAATAATTGAAATATCTGCTTCTCTTAACTCTATGGCATCGACGGGACATACGGCAACACAGGTACCACAAAAATCACATCGATTATCTTTTACGAGAATCATAAACCATCCCTTTATACATAATATGCTGATTCTCTACGAATTCAGACATACACTGAAGTTTAAATCTGTATAAGCTATTAAAAATAGGACTTAAAGATGCAATCTAAACAATTAAATGTATCTATCTTAAATCTGAGATATTCACTTTTGATTTATTAAAGGGAATTTCAGTTATCTGGCGGATTTCCTACCAAGTATATATGACTACATGACTCCCAGGCTGTTCAAGAGGACCAGTGTAATCAACACAGGTGCAATAAATTTGAGGAATAAAAACCAGATACTCTCGAACCATGGATAAGCTTCAAATAGTGCTTCTGCACCTTCTTTAACGGCAGTCATAACTTCAGTTCTGGACCAGATCCAACCTGCAAAGATGGCGATCATCAGCCCACCAAAAGGTAAGAGTACGTTGGAAGCCAGGAAATCAACGACATCAAAGAATGTTTTTCCAAAAAATGTTAACTCTGACAAGACATTGAAAGACAGGGCTGAAGGAATACCCAATAAGTAGATGGAACCACCGAAAATGAATACGGCGCCTTTACGATTCCAGCCTTTCTCATCCACAAAATAGGCAACGACCACTTCCAAAAGTGAAATAGCAGATGTGAGAGCAGCAATCGCCAATAGAAGAAAAAAGAGGAATGAGAAATAGATGCCACCAGTCATAGTAGAGAACACGGCTGGCAAGGTTTGGAATATGAGTCCTGGCCCAGCAGCAGGATTAAGTCCTGATGCGAATACGGCTGTGAATATGGCGACACCAGCCATAATAGCAATCAGGGTGTCCAGAAAGACAATCTGAGCAGCGGAAGTGATCACATTATCCCGCTTGGACATATAGCTACCGTAGGTGAGCATCGCACCCATACCCAGGCTGAGCGTAAAAAAGGCATGCCCCAATGCAATCAAAATGGACTGGCCAGTGATCTTGCTCCAATCGGGAACCCATAAAAATGCGAGACCAGCGTCTGCTCCTTCAAGTGTAACTCCACGAATGATGAGGATGACTAGAATTGAGAGTAGAATAGGCATCATGATCTTACTCGCACGTTCAATTCCACCTTGAACTCCACGGATCACGATAAACATGGTCAACCCAAAGAAAATGGAATGAAATCCAATTCCCCATCCAACATTCCCGACCAAATTATCAAATAGAGCGCCGGCTTCTTCGGGATTATGGAAGTTTGAGAGTGACCCACGAAGGGTTTCAACTACATAGCCAAGGGTCCAACCACCGATCACGCTATAAAATGATAGAATTAAGAATCCCGCAAGAACCCCTAAGAATCCAACTGAGACCCAAAATTTAGAATGAGAGAGTGCCTGAAATGCACCAACGGGATTCTTCTGGGTTGTTCGACCAATAAGTATTTCTGATATAAGAACCGGAAAACCAATAATAGCAATACAAACCAGGTATACAAAAATAAAAGCAGCTCCGCCATTCTCACCAGCGATATATGGGAATTTCCATATATTTCCAAGACCAACCGCTGATCCGGCAGCTGCCAGGATGAATCCAAATCGAGATCCCCATGCTTCTCTATTCTGTGTCATTTGTTTCTTCCGTTTCCTTAGGTTTTATGATTTCAGTGTCTGGAAGAGATTCTGCATCTATCTCATATTGATCAAAATCCCACAATTGTGCTTCTACATAAGCGTCAATAATATTCAAGGTCCAGGTTAGTCCCATAAGCCATATTTTGTCGTTTCTGACTCTGTGTAAAGTTCCATTCAGTGGATCAGCTTTATAGTCATTCTCAGCATTTAAGTATTCATATGAGAAATATGAGAATACACCAGCAAATAATAAGGCCTTCCATGGACTTTGATTATAGAGTTGACCACCACCGGGAACAAATGAAAACAGCAAGGCTTTTCCTGGACTTTTTACAGAACTAGAATCTACGGCTTCGCCATCTGCTGTCTGGCCAATAGCAAAAGTAGCAACGATGAGAAACAAAATAATTTTTTTAATGAAAGTGGTCATTGCTCTAGTTTTACCCACCCCTTTGTCCCCTTCCGTCTACGTTCTACAATAACGAGACAAGCCCAGGAGGGGAATATTATTGCCGTCAGAATTGTATTGATAGTGTCTATTTGTGGGCAATCATTTCAATTTCTACATCAGTTCCTAATGGGAGCCCGGCAACTTGAATGGCTGCCCGTGCAGGTGCATCGTCGCCAGGAAAATATTCACCATAAATCTTGTTTAACTCTGCATACTGACCCAAATCAGTCACGAATATGTTGGTTTTTACCACTTTTGTAAAGTCGCTTCCTGCTGCTTCCAAAATTGCTTTTAGATTGTTCATCACCTGATGAACACGATCTGCGAATGAAGTCTCTACCAACTTGCCCGTCCTTGGATCCAGTGGTATTTGACCGGCGGTGTATATCAGTCCATTGATTTCGACAGCCTGATTATAAGGACCAATTGCAGCAGGTGCTTTTTCTGTGCGAATAATATTTTTCATTTTGTGTTCCATCTCTTTCAATATTAGTACAGTGCAATCATGTCATTAAACGACTGGCGTTTTCTAATTAATTGGATGTCACCTTTTTTGGTGATCAAAACCTCCGGACATCGTGGTCGTAGATTGTAGGTAGAACCCATGGAGCTGGCGTAAGCTCCAGCTGAGCCGATCACAAGCAGATCACCAGTCTTCGAGGTAGGAAATTGTCTATTTTTTGCTAAAACATCTGAGCTTTCACAAACAGGGCCAACAATATCTGTCGTCCATTTATCAGCACTTTTCATATATGGATAAACAGCATGATAGGCATCATACAAAGCAGGACGAATGAGTTCGGTTGTGGCTGCATCGATGACGGTAAAGTGATGTCCACTATTGTCTTTTGTACCTAATACTTTTGTTAATAATACTGCACTATTGGCCACTAAAACGCGTCCAGGCTGCACTGCCAGTTGGTACTTTCCCAACTTTTGGACAGCTTTTTCAGCAAATTCATTCAAATACGGTGTTGTGTCCAGAATATCCTCAAAGGGATCATCATAATTAACGCCAAAACCACCGCCAAAATCGATATGGGAAAGCTCTACCCCATTTTTTTCAAGATCTTCAGTATATCCAAGCAGATATTCGATGAGTTCATGAAATGGCTGCTCTCTCAGAATCTGTGATCCGATATGACAATGAATACCCTTAAACTCGATTTCTGGGTACTCATCAGGGATTTTCAGCAGTTCAGCGACAAGCTCAGGGCTCATCCCAAACTTATTTTCTTTGAGTCCTGTGGAGATATGCGGATGTGTTTGTGGATCAATATCTGGGTTCAATCGCAACATAACTCTGGCTTTTTTGCCATATTTGCCAGCTCTCGAATTTATTTGTTCAAGTTCGAACTGACTTTCCACATTGAAGTATCCAATATCTGTTTGGATGGCGAGATCAATTTCTTCAATTGTTTTCCCAACCCCGGCAAAATTTATCTCTCCACCTTCAAATCCTACATGCTGAGCCATCTTCAACTCCCCACCTGAAACGATGTCAGCCCCAAATCCAAAGGATTTAAAAAGCTGTAAAATAGCAGGGTTCGAGTTGGCCTTCATGGCATAGGAGACACTAAAACCACGGTCTACAAAGCATTCCTTTAAAACTTCGGCATTTCTTTTTAAGACAGCTTCTGAATACACATAGACCGGTGTACCGTATTTTTCAGCCACCGCTTGAAGATCAATGTCCTGGCAGTGCAGTTTATCATTTACATATTTGAACGACACTACCATCTCACATTCAACTGGCGGTTAGCCAGAGTTTCGTCAACGCGACCGACTGGCGTCGTTTGTGGTGCATTCAAAAGCAATTCCGGAGAGTTTTCCACCTCTTCTGCGATTGTTTTCATAACCTCAACAAAACGATCCAGAGTTTCCCGGTTCTCGCTCTCAGTGGGTTCAATCATCAATGCTTCTTTAACGATGAGGGGAAAATACATGGTTGGCGAATGAAAACCGAAGTCCAGCAAGCGCTTTGCAATCTGTAGGGCATTGACGCCCTTTTCCTTTTGTGCTTGCGCAGAAAGGACAAACTCATGCATGCATGTTCGGTCATAGGCCAATTCAAATACATCTTTTAATTTGTGCATGAGGTAATTGGCGTTGGTAATGGCCACTTTCGAAATTTTTTTCAAACCATCTGGTCCCAACATTCGGATGTAGGTCCAAGCTCTTAGCAAAATGCCAAAATTGCCGTAGAATGCATGTACTCTACCAATGGTGTGAGGATAATTATAATTCAGATGATATCTTCCCGCTTTGGATTCGACCCGTGGTTTTGGTAAATAGTCCATGAGTTTTTCAGTCACACCAATTGGACCAGCACCTGGACCACCGCCCCCGTGTGGCGTTGAAAATGTTTTATGCAGGTTCAAATGTGTGATATCGAACCCCATATCTGCTGGACGTGCTATCCCCAGCATGGCATTCATATTGGCCCCATCCATATACATGATACCATCGACACCATGAATGAGCTGGGATATCTGAGTAATATTCTCTTCGAACAGACCCAATGTGTTGGGGTTGGTCAGCATGAAGCCGGCGACCTTGTCATTGATCTTGGATTCAAAGTCCTCCAGATCAACCAGACCATCTGCGTTACTCTTCACCTCAACCACTTTATAACCAGCCATTGCGACTGAAGCTGGGTTAGTGCCATGGGCAGCATCCGGAATAAGGATAACATCTTTGTCATTTCCCCTTAGCTCATGATACTTCCTCATAAGCAGAACACCCACCAATTCCCCTTGCGAACCCGCTGCAGGCTGGAGAGTGAAGGCTGTCATACCTGTAATTGCACAAAGTTGTTGCTCTAACTCATGGTAGACGCTTAGGAGTCCTTGACTAACTTCTTCAGGTTGATATGGATGTACCTCAGCCAGTGCTGAAGCTGTCCAATCATTAATCTTAGGGTTATACTTCATTGTACATGAGCCCAGCGGATACAGGTCTTTATCCACATGATGATTTTTTGTTGATAGGTCAACATAGTGCCGAACTACTTCAGGTTCTGAGACTTGCGGGAGATTTGGCATGTCTGATCGTAAATACTTTTCAGGTATCAAATCGCTGATAGCTTTTGCTTCAACATCCAGATCTGGGATGGAAGTCCCAATATGACTAGAGTTTGACCGCTCAATGATCAACTTCGTCATGACATCATCCCTCCTATCATATCATAAACCCCTGCAATCACTTCTGGTAACGCTCCTGCGTCTTTTCCGCCTGCTGTAGCCATTTGTGGTTTTCCACCTCCGCCACCGCCTAGCTGTTTCCCCAACTCTCTCACAATATTCCCTGCTTTAAGCTTATGCTGAGCAATAACATCATCCGACACAACACACACCACATAGGGTGCATCATCAATGACGGTTCCAAGAACGCCAAGACCGGATTTCATTTGCCTAACTAGCTCAGTTCCTAAATCCTTAAGTGCCTCAGTATCAGGCACATCGACTACATCACTTAATACACTTACACCAGAAATGTCTCTGGCTTTGTCAAGCAACTGACTAATGCCTGAGGCTGCCTGATCAAAGGATAAGTTCTTCAGTTCTTTCTCTAAAATTTTCTTGTCTTTAATTAGATTTTCAACTTTTGAGCGCAACTCAGTCATATCTGAATTCAGGAGCTGGCGTAGACTATCCAGGACAATCCGTTCCTGCCTGGTGTTATTCTCAGCAACGAGGCCTGTGACAGCTTCTATCCTGCGAACACCAGCGGCAATGGCTGATTCCGATTCAATTCTGAAAAAACCAATGTCACCACTGGCTTCGACGTGGACACCACCACATAGCTCATGGCTATAGTCGCCAAACTTTACAGTTCTAACTTCATCGCCATATTTTTCACCAAAAAAAGCAAGAGCACCTTCGGTCTTTGCCTCATCGAAGTTCATTGTTCTAATGCTACTGCTGGTATTCAGTCGAATTTGCTCATTCACCAGCTTTTCAACTTCATTTAACTGTGAGCTGGACATCTTTTCAAAATGATTAAAGTCAAAACGCAAATGATCCTCATTAACCAACGAACCTGCCTGTTTGACATGGTCGCCCAAGACTTTGCGTAGAGCTGCATTCAAGAGATGAGTCGCACTATGGTTCCTGATAATGCTCTTTCTACGTTCGAGATCGATCTCAGCAATCACCGCATCCTCATTGAAAGCACCTGAAATCAATCTAGCTTCGTGGACAATAGACTCACCAGATTTAGTTGTATCCAGGACCTGTAATTCCATTCCAGCATTAAATATTTTTCCTGTATCCCCAACTTGACCACCACTTTCAGCATAAAAGGGTGTTTGCTTCAGAATAATGAACAATTTATCATCAGCTGCCATGACTTGAGCTATTGAAGTATCCAGATGGTGATGAGTATAGCCATGAAACTCTGAGTGTTCACCGTCTGTGATGACTTTCCACTCAGCACCTTTTGTGTCAGCTTGTACAAATTGTTTGGACTGACGTGCTTTCTCTCGTTGGGCTGTCATCAATGATTCAAACCCAGCGATATCAACGGTGAGCCCTTCCTCTTCGGACATGAGGCTGGTTAGATCAACGGGAAAACCAAAGGTGTCATACAGTTTGAAGACATCAGCACCCGATATTTGCTTCGACCCAACTGATTTTGTTTCCTGTACGAGCCCTGAAAATATCTGCAGTCCACGATCCAATGTCTGACTAAATGAATCTTCTTCAGACTTGATCACTTTTTGGATATAGCTGACACGTTCATTTAGTTCAGGATATGCGCTGCCCATCACTTCAACAACAGTTGGGACCAGCTTATAGATAAATGCCTCATGCATTCCCAGATTACGACCAAATCGAGCAGCGCGTCGGAGAATTCTACGCAAGACATAGCCACGACCATCATTTGCCGGTAAAGCCCCATCAGATATGGAGAAAGTAAGCATGCGCACATGATCAGCAATGACTCGGTGGGCAACACCTGCCTCACTAGAATCATATTTGGTACCTGTTATTGAGGCAATTTCATTGAGGATGGGAGTAAAGAGATCTGTATCATAATTGCTCTCTTTACCTTGTAGGTAAGCAACGATTCGTTCGAGCCCAGCCCCTGTATCGATGTGTTTGTTCGGTAAATCACTTAGAGAACCATCCGTTTCCCTGAAGTTTTGGATAAATACCAGATTCCATAGTTCCATAAAACGAGGATTGTCGGTGTTGACACCTAATTCCGGGTGAGAACCGTGAATGTCGGGATCTCCGCCGATATCTACATGTAGCTCCGAGCAAGGACCACAGGGACCCGTTTCACCCATTTCCCAGAAGTTATCTTTATCCCCAAAACGAAGGATGTGATCCTTAGGGATATCTGTGGTGCTAGACCATAGTTCAAAGGCTTCATCATCAGTCGTATAAACAGTGGCATAGAGCTTATCCTTGGGAATCTTCCACACATCAGTTAAGAGTTCCCAGGCCATTTTAATGGCATCTTCTTTATAATAATCACCAAAACTCCAATTGCCCAGCATCTCGAAGAAGGTGTGATGATAGGTATCTCGTCCCACTTCTTCCAGGTCATTGTGTTTTCCGCTCACCCGAATACATTTTTGTGAGTTTACCGCCCTATGATAATCAACAGATTCCGTTTCAAGAAAGATGCCCTTGAACTGATTCATTCCTGCATTTGTGAACAAAAGCGTAGGATCATCAAATGGAACCACACCTGCACTACGAACAAACTTGTGATCGCGATCCCTAAAATACTGTATAAACTGCTGTCTAATTTCCTGTGAAGTCATTGTGCCTCAGTGAGTTACCATATTCATTTAAATATTAATAAGCCGTTTCTCTTAGAACGCAGTATTATAATTAGCTTAATAGTGAAATGGAAGTAGGGATATTGATTTGGTCGGTAAAAAAAAGAACAGCCGTCATCCCGGGTTGATTGTGGAAGTGTAGCGGAATATCCCAAATTTGTCTTCGCGAGGGAACCCTTCGACAGGCTCAGGAACCCATGACCGCGGCGATCTCGGATTTCCGATTTGCACAATTCTGAGATTGCTTCGTTACACTAGCAAAGACGAGTTAGGATATCTAGTCGATCAAATGGAACATTCGACCAGGTCGTAGTTTGAAGATCCGCTTTAATAGATTGGGTTCTGTTTGTTCCCAACTTAGATATGTCAAGAGAGCTTCACCAATAATGTTGGACTCTGGAACCAGTCCCCAATAGCGACTATCATGGGAATTGTCTCGGTTATCCCCCATCATGAAATAGTGATTTTGTTCGCATACATATTGATCGGCTGATATACCATCAATCTTAAGTTGTCCGGCAATCCCAGGTCTTACTTCATGTCCTTCCAAAGAAATAACATTCGCAACCAGCTGTAGATTATCTTTACTAAAATCCAGTGTATCACCAGCAGCTGGGATTCTTAAGGGACCAAAGTGATCCCGGTTACCTATTCCTTGTGGAAATATCATCCGTTCTTCGTATTCTTCATCATAAAGCGTAAGCTTGGAGGCTCGACCATTTTCAGGAAGTGGAAATTGTACATCATCAACGAAAATATCTTTATCACTGATCCTCAATGTTTGTCCAGGGCCAGCAATACAACGCTTGATGTAGTTTAAGCTTGGATCGTGAGGACCAATTTGGCTTGCGGGCCAACGATCATTGGGATATCTGAAGATGACGACATCTCCTGTTTTTGGTTCTTCAAAACCAGGCAAGCGATAATAAGGCACTGAGAAACCAATATTTGTCCAGGGAACGCCTATCCAATCAGGTGTCCTAATGCCATAGATAAATTTATTCCCCAATATAAAATCACCAATGCGAATGGTTGTCTCCATGGAGCCCGTAGGAACGTTGTAGGCTTCAATGACAGTGGCTCTAAGTATTAATACTGATACGATGATATGGAGTAGTCCCCGAAATGCACTACTCTGTTTGGATCGTTTAGCCTTTTTCTCTTTTTCGCTCAACTTTTTCTCCTACGCTTTATGCCCACTCAGTTTAAGACAGCGATGGGTATTCAACGGACAATATTTTAGAATGTTCAATATTTTTTTCTATATGTATTTTGATACGAATTCTACCAATTACCTCAAATAGACACGAAATATTGTTAACTATTAAATCAGGACTAAAGTATTATTCGTGTTAATTCGTTTGATTTGTGCCAATCGTATCAAGTTATTAAAAAGTATTTAATAAGCCGCGCCGTGGGAGGAAAGCCGATAGTCCGGAGCGCCTATCCAGCCACCATAACGTTTATCCCTCATAATAGCATTAACCTCGCCATAGGCAGATCTTCTCTCAAGTGTGTACCCCATCTGTTTGAGAGCCTGCATAGTCTCAAAGCTCAATGCCCGTGGACCATAGGTGATTACATCCGGTCGCCATTGATGATGGAACCTAGGCGCATTAACTGCTTCCTGAAGACTCATCTCATAATCAATTGTATTATTTATAACTTGCAGAACAGTAGTAATTATAGTTGCACCGCCCGGTGCACCAACGACCAATTCGACATGGCCCTCTTTTGATACAATGGTTGGAGTCATGCTTGACAACATGCGTTTACCCGGCTCAATTGCGTTGGCTTCGTTGCCAATGAGCCCAAATGAATTGGGGACACCTGGTTTTGCACTAAAATCATCCATTTCGTTGTTGAGAAGGAAACCGAAACCCTCGACGGTGACATATGAACCAAACGACCAATTCAAAGTTGTTGTGACACTTACTGCATTTCCCCATCGATCAACAATAGAAAAATGAGTGGTCTCTTCACTCTCATGATTATTTAACTCAATAGAGGCTAAGTCGTTGTCATTCAGTGGGTAAATAGAATCACTTGGAGATGCCATCAGACTGTCATAATCCATCATCCTGTGTCGAGCGTAGGCTTTTGAAAGCAATATTTCACGTGGGACCTCAAAGAAATCTGAGTCACCCAACCAGACACTCCGATCAGCGTAGGCTCGTTTTTCAACTTCTGCCAGTCTGTGTATATGTTCAGCTGAATGCCACTGCACTGAGTCAAAGGTCATCAACTCCAACATATTGAGCATGGAAACCAAAGCAATTCCACCTGAACTTGGTGGCGGCATGGAGAGAATCTCATAACCACGGTAATTCCCCATAATTGGGTCACGTAGTACTGCACGGTAATTCTCTAGATCATCCAATGTGGCTCTTCCACCTTGGGCGGTAATACTCCTCACGATCCCTTCAGCCACAGCTCCACTGTAGAAGCCCGTATTCCCTTTTCTTTGAATTAGCTTCAGTGTTTTAGCTAGATCAGGTTGTTTAAATATCTCGGATGGACGATAAAGATCACCATCACGGCAGAACACTCGGCGTGTTTCTGGGAAACCTTCAGCCCTGTTGTTTAACCTAGAAAGCGAGTATGCCAGATCGTATGGCATTTTAATTCCCCTCTTTGCCAAGCGTATAGCGGGTTTCATAACTTTCTTCCGTGACATAGATCCATATTGATCTAGGGCTAACTGCATTCCGGCGACAGTTCCAGGAATCCCGCTCGCCAGGCCACCATGTAGGCTCTTATCTGGATAAACACGACCACTATCATCTAAGAACATATCTCTATGGGAAGCAGCAGGCGCCATCTCACGATAGTCAATGGCAGCTTTACGTCCATCTGCCAATTGGATCAGCATAAACCCTCCGCCGCCTAAATTTCCCGCTTGAGGATGTGTGACGGCTAGCGCATAGGAAACAGCCACCGCTGCGTCAACAGCATTGCCCCCTGCTTTTAGGATCTGGATGCCAGCTTTACATGCTTCAAGATCATGAGCCACCACAACGCCATTTTCACCATATACAGCAGGATGTGCTGCATTGAGTAAATTGCTAATCAGTGTTAACACACCAATTATTTTCAATATATTCATAGTTTTAGGTCCTTAGAGTGGAAGAAATGCATCCTGGTAATGTTTAATATTTGGTTTCGGCTGAGAGAAATTGACTGTTATAATGTCAAATCGACATTCAGCTTGTGGTGTCTCATTAGACTGTAAATATGCTTCTGCCACACGTGCAATCTGCTTTTGTTTTGTGGGTGTCACGCGTTCAAGCGCCGAAGCATCATCATTACTCCCGGCAAAACTTTTCACCTCAATAAAAATGACCTCATCTCCTTTTGTAGCAATTATATCCACTTCCCCATTCCGTCCCGCATGATAACTATGGGATAGTACCCTGTAGCCTTCACGAATGAGAAACATACCTGCAATGAGCTCGCCCATCCTTCCATAATTCTTTTCGTAACCATAATATTTATAATGCTCGTTCGCCAAACTGTTCACGGGACGAAAGCTACGCCGATGAATAGGACAGCGCCCTTTTTCTCGCAGTGTTTCCATATGTTTTTTTGATCCATACCCCTTATGTGAACTGAAACCATAATCTGGAAACAGTACATCATAGGAGATCATCATAGCGTCCCGAGTAGTTTTGGCAAGAATACTGGCAGCGCTTATCTCAGCAACTATGTCGTCACCACCGATGATGGCGATTTGGTTAACAGAAAGATTTGGGATCGTAAATTTTCCATCAACTTGAACCTGATCAGGAGTGGTGCTAAGAGCCAACACTGCCAGACGCATGGCTTCAAAGGTTGCTTTCAGGATGTTGGTTCGGTCAATATCCTGTTCGTGAACGATACCAACACCAAATGCTTTGGCGGTTTTTCTGATCTCGATATTGAGGGCGTTGCGTCGTTTTTCTGAAAGTTTTTTAGAATCTCTCAAACCTTCAGGAATATTACCTGATTCAAATATTACTGCAGCAGCAACTACAGGACCCGCTAAAGGTCCGCGACCAGCTTCATCTACACCTGCTATGACTTTTAAGTTCAAACGCGTCTATTCCCTATTTTCGGTCAATATAGATGTATCATTGGGCTTGAGAAGGGATTTGAGGTTATCAACTGCACTAAGTTTGTTACTTTTGTCTTTCTGAGGAAGTCCTTCGATGTTGCTCAGGATAAATTCCACGACCGAAGAATCTCCGATTCGCATTTATTTACTCACATCAAAGTGAGATTCTTCCCCCTCGATTCCGCTCGGGATCAGAATGACTAGCACATAAATAACTTCTAAGATACAAAAAAGCGCAGAATCACTTCTACGCTTTTTCTTTATTTAAAGTAAGGTCGATTAAGCAGTTACAGGATCAACTCCTAGAACATCTTTGAAAGCTTGTACAAATGATTCTTTGGGAAGAGCACCTGCAGCCATCTGTGGTTTTTCACCCACGGGTACAAAAAGTAGTGATGGGATACTACGGATACCAAAAACACCGGCTAATTCCTGCTCTGTTTCAGTATCAACTTTGTAGACAATAACTTTTCCAGCATACTCTTCTGAAAGTTCTTCTAAGACGGGTCCGACAGCCTTACATGGTCCACACCATTCAGCCCAGAAATCAATAATACAAGGGGTGTCACCTTTGTATTTCCACTCTTTTTCATTTTCATAATCAAATACTTTTTCAATAAAAGCCTGTTTGGTCAAATTCTCGGTCATTTTGTCACTCCATTTTCAAGGGCTTTGTTTTTATGCCCATATATTTTTAATAATGTCAAATATTTCAGCTTACAGGTCTTTGAGGGGTGAAGTTGGTATTGGTTACATTATTCTTCTTGAACAGAGTATAGGGTACTTGAAGCCTATTGTGGATATTGACTTGAGTCTACATTTCGGGGGCTGGTTACTGAGTTGGTCGAAGTGCTTAATGTCCGGCGAATGACCGGAGGCTGAGGCACTCGAAGCCCTATTTGGGTATTTGCTGGGATTTACATTTCGGGGGCCTCAATGTCCGAAGGAAGTGCTCAATCTCCGGGATGTAAGCCACGACTAATTAAAGCTTGCTTGGTATCAGAAGGGTCACTAACGAATACGGTCTGCATACCCATGGCTTGGGCAGCGACTATATTTTCTTCGGTGTCATCGAAAAAAAGCATTGCCTCTAACTTGACCCCGATTGCTTTTGAAATAGCTAAGAATGCAGCTGGCTCTGGTTTTCTTAACCCCAGGTCTGAAGAAACAAATATATGGTCAAATGCATTCACTACATTTGGGAAGTCATTTCCCCATTTGGCTTGATGAGTCGGGTTAGAGTTGGTGAAAGCATAGCAGGGTAAATGTTTTTTCGCTAAATATACATAGTCCACGATATTTTTTATCTCGCCAAGAAAGATCGAATTCCAGCCATGTGCAATATCTTCATTGCAGGCCTTCATCTGGAGGAGTTCACGTAGATAGCTAAAATATTGGTCTGCGTCTAACTCTCCCTTTTCATGCTTTTTATAAGCGTCATCCATGGAAAATCTCTGACGGATCTCACCGATCGTGAGGTCAGAATATTTAACCCAAGATCTGAATGCATATTCAAAGTCAATATCGATCAGGACTCCGCCCAAATCAAAAATGAGCGCTTCAATGTTGGATGGCTTTAAGATAAGGGGCTCCTTCTAAAGTCCAGTTGGATTGCATATGACGAGACTGGATGTACCCGATCAAACACTTGATACATCAAATCGATGCTACATTTTAACTGGATTATGAACTTTAAGACAAACTTTTATTAAGACGGGTTAACCAGTTGATCTTTTCGCTACCTGAAACTTCATCAGCCAAAATACACCAAAAAGAATGACAACACTTAAGAATTGTGTTCCTATGCCCGTTGAGAATAAAGACATGGTGAGCATTCCGCTACTGATCAGAGCAGCTTTCAGCATGTAATAGGCGATTTTAGAGATTAATACAGCCAGTAGGAATTGGGCATTACTGCCAAAACGATGAAACATCAATGATGTTATAACCCCGGTGAATATGATCAATTCGATACTGATAATCAGATTCTTGGGAAATATGGGATGTCCCACGGTGAGTGTTGAGAATAAGGGCAGGGTAACTGCCATTAATATAGCGTTTCCACGGGAAGAGTATATGATAGCACCCATTAGAAATAATTTCATCGGGTCTAGTTGGTAAATTGGGATCGGCAATAAATGGGCAAACATCACAGTTGTATACACTGCAGTCAGTATGAAGATATCTAAAATAATAGAGTTTATGCGCCACTTTGTCAATACCAATGATTCAGCAGAAAGATAAGGTTTGAAATCCAATTTTGATATTCCTATGGTTTATTATCCGTTTAGGTCAAATGCATGTACCGAGAAATAAATGCTCTAAGGGTAAGAATCCGAGTATGAGATTCCAGCATCTGGTTTAGCTGGACTTTTGAATGATATCCCCACTCTGCAAAATAACACAGTACATCAGTTTTTTTAGAAACTTCTATGATAGTATCCGCATGATCATCGATAAAGACGATCTGGTTCGAAGCGATTTGATACTCATCCAAGATATGGTTAATTATCTGAGGTTTTCGATATTGCTTTGTTGCTTGAAATAATTGATCTGGACTTAATTCAATACCATGGGCATTCAGAATCAACTGAACTGAGGCCAAATCTTTGGTAGTAACAATAAAGATGCATGCAGGATCATGAACCTTCTGAAGAAATGTCTCGATATTTGGATAAAGGGCATTCAGATTTAGCCATTCTTCTAAATATTCTGATTGTAGTTTCAGACGTTGTGCATAGAAACATTCTCGATAGACGCTGCGCAGACTTTCGTAGCCTTCAGTAAAAGTATCAAAATCGATTTGAGACCTGATCGGAACTTTTTCAGCGGCCGCCTTGAGCAGAAACACATAGTCCTCGCCCCGCCGGATAAAACTCCGGGTCCTCTCAAAGGTCTGAATATCCTCAGGTGAAAATTGAGAGATATCCGTTCTGAAAACTGAATTGCCCTGTTGGCTAGAAAAGGCATTGAAAGCAGTTACCAGGCATTCCTTGATACTGTCAGAAATAACACCATCAAAATCCAAGGCTAAATATTTCACTGAATTTATGCTAGCCTCAATAAAGTTGAAGTTCCCTATCTTTGCACTCGAGCGGAACCCCCTTTGGCAAAAGCTTCCACCTCTGCTAGTTTGGCCATAGTTACATCACCGGGGAAAGTCGTGAGCAAAGCCCCATGCGCCCATCCCAGACGAACAACATCATTCAGATCTCGTCCAGATATCATACCATAGATCAATCCGGAGGCAAATCCATCACCCCCACCGATCCGGTCAATTACATTTAATTCACATGTGGGACTAACAAACTGTTCTCCATTATGCCAGAGTACAGCACCCCACTGGTGTCTATTAGCAGATTCCACTTCTCGCAAGGTGGTAGCCACCATTTTGATATGAGGAAATTTTGTGGTAACATCACCGATCATCTGAAAAAAGGCAGACGTGTCTAGTTTTGTTTTTTTCTCAACCTCAGGCCCTTTGATACCCAGGCCCATTTGCAGATCTTCTTCATTGCCGATCAGAACATCCACATGTTTCACAATTTTTTTAAAGGTTGCCTGAGCCTGAGCAAGACCACCCATGGATTCCCAGAGTTTTCCCCGGTAATTGAGATCAAATGAAGTTACTGCTCCATAACGTTTGGCGGCTTTCATGGCTTCAATGATCAGCTCTGATGTGGTCTCAGACAATGATGCATAAATGCCACCAGAATGGAACCAGCGTACACCTTTACTAAAGATGTCTTCCCAGTCAAAATCACCTGGTTTAAGCAGGGCACCAGCTTCATTTGCTCTATTGTAGAAGACCACCGGAGGTCTGACACCATAACCTACATCACTATATACTGTTGCGATGTTGGGACCACGTGCACCATCATGTTCAAAATGTTTATAAATGGGTTTGACACCCATTTCCTGAACTCGGCTATGGACCAATTCACCAATACCGTAATTCACCATGGCTGTGGCAATTCCCGTTTTTAAGCCAAAGCAATCCGCCAGATTTGCAGCAGCATTATATTCACCACCCGATACATGGATGTTAACTGTCCGGGCTTTACGGAAAGGGATTCGCCCTGGGTCTAACCGGTGTACCAAAGAACCCAGTGATAGGAAGTCCAATGCGCAATCATCTTTTCTAATTTTTATTTCTGACATGATTTTAAAACCTTTATGCTATTGTTTTAGCCTATAAAGCATCTCGCCTGCTTTAGGAACGTACAAGATGCCTTCATCTTCTCGATCGATATAATCTTCAATATTGATTGTGGCAGGATCGCGATAACCCAAATTGATCTTACGGCAGGTTGCTTCAGAAATGCCTGTGGCCAGGATCACATTAATTCGTCCCTGCTCGACCCCATGCTCATAAGTGCCGACTCCTCTGACGTGGGTTGAATGTGCCATGACACCACCTGGGATATCCATAAAGCGGTGGGGCTGTTTTACAAAATAATCGCGAACATGATATCCGATCTTTTCAATAATATCCCCATGGGACACGGATACTTCAGTGATATGAGGCGCATATATGATCAAGTCACCGCCATCAGCAACGACCTGTTCAAGTTTATACATACACTTGCCACCAGTCCATAGATCATCATACATCTCAGGTGCTCGAGAGAGTACAGTCTGATAGCTTTTTGACTCATAACTGATATGCAATTTATCTGACAGATCAGAAGCTGCTTCCCAGGCTGCTTCAGGGGTCCCGATGTACAATCCTGCCAAGCCATGGCCTTTCACAACCAGGCTCATGCAACGTTTCTTCATAGGCAAAAAAGCAGCAGCTTGATCAACTACAGCCCGGACGGGCGTGTATTTATGCCCAATTATCAGGGGATTAGTGATCAAAGCTCCCAGCCAATGGAACATGTCGATAATCTCCTGACCAGCAATTCCGGGAAAGAGATACTTATTTCCGCCAGAGAATCCAACCACCTCGTGAGGAAAAGTGGGACCAATGATGAGTAGTAAATCATAATCGTAAATAATTTTATTGATGGTCACATCAACTGGCTTATTCATCCTGCCATCCGAGAATTCCAAAACTTCTTCCGCAGAAAAGGTGCCTGCAACAACCAATTGATCTGGATTTTTCCAATCATGGTTGAAGAATCGTGCTTTTGGATAGTGAGCTGTTCGATCAGATTGACTGATGCCAACTCTCTGATTAATGGCTTCCTCACTCAGGGGTTGATGTGTACCCAGGGCTATGATAAAATCTAATAGTTCCACACGTTCTGCTAGTTCAGCATACACCGTTCTGAACATGAGGTCAATAGGTGCAGTTCTGGTTTGATCAGGAATAATGCATAGCACTCGCTTATCATCCACATCGTCATCAGTAAATGCATTCTGCACCAACTGGATGACCTGCATTTCCGTGAGCAAACGGTCAGTATATCCTTTACCTATCACAGACATCTCCCTGTAAATATTGGGTTATTTCTACTTTAAACCACATAGGTTGAAGCTGAAGTATTGCCACCTCGCCCTGTCCAATTGGTATGAAAGACCTCACCCCGTGGTTTATCTAAACGTTCATAAGTGTGAGCACCAAAATAATCGCGTTGAGCCTGGAGCAAGTTTGCTGGTAGCCTTTCTGAACGATAACCATCATAATAGGCTAAGGCAGAACTAATAGCCGGCATAGGAACTCCCAATTCAACGGCTTTGATGACCACACGTCGCCAGGCAGTTTGGGCATTGGTGACTGCGTCTTTGAAAAAGGGATCCAGCAAGAGATTGTTAAGTTGAGGACTCGTATCAAAAGCCTCTTTGATTTTACCCAGAAAGACGGATCTGATAATACAGCCGCCCCGCCACATCATGGCAATCCCACCATAATTGAGGTTCCATTTATAGCTGTTGGCTGCTGCCTGCATCAATTGATAGCCCTGTGCGTAGGAAACGATCTTTGAAGCATATAGTGCCTCTTCCAGATCAGTAATAAAGGCAGCTTTTTCACCTGTAAATTTTGCACCTGGTCCTTTAAGTACTTTCGAGGCCTCTACCCGCTCATCTTTGATAGCTGAGAGACAGCGGGCAAAGACCGCTTCACCTATCAAGGTCAATGGCATGCCTTCGTCCAGAGCGGCTATCGCCGTCCATTTCCCTGTACCCTTTTGACCGGCAGTATCAAGAATTAGATCGAGAGTCGCCTCTCCATTCTCATCACGGTAACCTAGAATATCTCTGGTTATCTCGATCAAGTAAGAATCTAATTTTCCCCTATTCCATTTGGTAAATACGGTTTCCATTTCATCATTGGTCATGTTTAAGCCATATTTCATCATCTGATAGGTCTCAGTGATCATCTGCATGTCACCATACTCGATGCCATTGTGGACCATCTTCACAAAGTGACCGGCTCCGTTCTCACCCACCCATTCGCAACAGGCTTCACCCTCATCTGTATGGGCTGATATCTTCTGAAAGATCGGTTTAACCTCTTCCCAGGCTTTATTGGATCCACCTGGCATGATGGAGGGTCCTAACAGAGCACCCTCTTCGCCACCGGAAACACCTGTACCGATATAGAGTAGTCCTTTACTTTCAACATATTCTGTTCGCCGGATGGTGTCCGGAAAGTGTGAGTTACCCCCATCAATGATGATATCCCCTGGTTCCAGAAAGGGAATAACCTGATCTATAAAGGCATCTATAACACCCCCGGCCTTGACCATGAGCATGACCTTACGAGGACGCTCCAGCCCCTGACAGAAGTCCTCTAAACTGTGATAGCCTTGTATGTTTTTCCCTTTGGCACGATCCGCTAAAAAATCATCTACTTTGCTCGTCGTTCTGTTATAGCAGGCAACTTGAAAGCCCTTGCTTTCCATGTTCAAGATGAGGTTTTCCCCCATCACTGCTAAACCTACAACACCGATATCTGCTTTTTTATTCCCCAATTTTCACTCCATTTATAATTTGTGTTTCATTAATTCAATTTTTCGTATCGTCTTTGCCAAGAATAAAACGGTTGACTGGCTTGTGAGGGTATCGGCAACCCACGACTTAAGTCGTGGCTACTAAACACTTTGGAAGCATGTAACCGTTTCATCGGTTAAATATATTGGATCGGCACTGATTAAACCCCACTATAGGCTGAGAAGCCTCCATCAACAGGAACAACTATACCTGTTACAAATTTGGCTGCATCTGAAACCAGCCAGGTGGCAGTTCCGACCAGGTCTTCTGGATCTCCAAAACGTCCCTGAGGGGTGTGATCAATGATCTGCTGTCCTCTTTGGGTAAGCTCACCACTCTCCTTATCTGTCAATAGGAAACGGTTTTGAGCAGTAAGGAAAAATCCTGGTGCCACAGCATTAACCCGGATATTCGGTGAATATTCCTGAGCCATATGCACAGCCAACCACTGAGTAAAGTTTGAGACAGCTGCTTTTGCAGCAGAATAGGCCGGGATACGGGTCAGGGGTGTGAAAGCATTCATCGATGAAATATTCAGGATGCACCCGCTCTTCTTATCAGCCAGATAACGTCCAAATACCTGAGACGGAAGAATAGTCCCACTCAGGTTCAAGCCAGAGACAAATTCCAGACTTTCTTTTGGTATATCAAAAAATGACATATCTGGACCTGTTGTGGCTTTGGGATGATTACCGCCAGCTCCATTTACCAGAACATCCAAACCATCCATCTCAGTTAAGCAATAGTCCAAGGCCGATTGGATACTGTTAGTATCAAGCACGTCGATCCTGGTGGCAAGATGTTGTGGTCCTAATTCCTTGGCGAGCGACTTTGCGCGCTCGTAATCCAAATCCAGGATAAGTAACCGCGCGCCTGCTTTGGCATAGCCAGTTGCCAAGGCAGCTCCGAGCACGCCGGCACCGCCTGTAATAGCGATAATTTTATTTTCTAGATTAAATGCATTTGCTAGCATACTGAATCCTTTCATAAAATAGGTAAATATTCATAGCTAATTCGATTCATTATTTTGGTGATCATTTCTAAAAGATCTATTCAACAGGACGATAGGATGAATGGTCTCGATATCGGTCCCTTGTTTAATTTGTATCTGGCAAGTTCCACAACCGGAAACTGCAAGCTGTGGATTAGCCCTTTTCAGACTCTCAAAAAGTGGTTTCCCAATTTCCATGGATTTTTCATATTTCGTATTTTTCATTCCATAGGTACCAGCTATCCCACAACAGGAATCATTGATCTCTCGCAGATCGATACCAGGGATCCGTTTTAGCAAATCTTTAGGTGAAAAAGTATTTTTTTGACTTTTCAAATGACAGGGCTCATGATATGCGATACTGAGATCAAGCGCCTGAAATTTTTCATCATACTCGCCTGTTGACAGGACTTCGCCAATAAATTGATGAATATCGATACTCATTTCAGCTACTTTGGCAACATCTTCACGGTCAGGAAAAAATGTGCCATATTCATCCATGAAAGCATAGCCACAACTGGCAGCGGTAAAAACAATGGCTATCCCCTGCTCAGCATATGGCAGTAGAATTTCCATATTCGCATCTAGATCCGTTTCTAAGCCTGCAATATTTCCGTATGATAACTTGGCAATATTGCAGCAATGCCATTCCGGATGGATGATGGAATAGCCCAGCTTTTCAAGGATTTGCTGGGAATGGAGTAATTCACCCTCAGGATCATTATAATTCGCCGCACATCCCGACCAGAGTACGATCTGCTTGTCTGGGTTCAAATCTTGTTGTGGATCGCCACGGGTTAAACTTGCTGATTTTTTGAATTCGGGTAAGGTTCTTTTAGGATGGACACCAACGGTACTAGATAGTAATGAACGGAAAAAATTGTTATTGATCGTCCAATTTGAAAATGGTGAGAAGAATCTTCCCAGATCATTAAGCATTTTTCCGTTTTGCAGCAATTTTTCCTCTGAGGTGTAGGGAATTGATTCTCGAATTTTTGTTTTTGCAGCAACGACTATCCCCGGAATATCAACTCCCGTTGGACAATCTGTTAGACACTGGCCGCAATTTAAGCACAGATCCATCAGATCTAACACAGCCTGATCTTTCCATAATGATCCGTCCAGATTGTCTTTTAAGAATCCTCGCAAAATATTTGCTTTGGCACGTCCCGTGGTGGATTCATCTCCTGACGCCAGGAAGACTGGACAATAGACCCGGCAGGTTCCACAACCATGGCATTTCTGAATCTCATCACGCCATTTGGCTGTATCAAGTATGGAATCGGTGGACACATATTTCATATCTGAAGTATAGCGAAAATGTTGATTCCAGCGCTGATTCTCCAGTGGAATAATAATGCCTGGATTTAAAATCTTCTGGGGATCAAAGACTGATTTTATCGCTTTGAACAGTGGTATCAACTCCGGATAAAGGTCTTTCAGGAACGGGGTTCTCAGCCGCCCATCACCATGTTCGCCTGATAGAGTCCCCCCCAATTTGATGACCAGATCAGTAAAGTTTTGCATGAGCTGAATAGCCCGGGTCATTTTCTCTTCATCCTTCATATCCAGCATGGGACGGATATGCAAATTTCCATCCCCGGCATGTCCAAACATCACATAATCAATATTGGCTTTATCCAGAATGGCTTTGCATTGCTCAAGGAATTGTGGAAATACATCGGGGTGAACAGCGGCATCCTCGATAAAGGAGAGGGGTTTATCACTACCCTCAACACGATGCAGGATGGCAGCGGCAGCCTTGCGTACTTTGAAGAGATCTACGATATCTGCTTCGTTCAAAGCCAGCTCACCAATTTGTCCCAGGGCTTTCTGGGCAATGACGGTTTTTAGGGTCTCGAATTTATGCTTCAGGGAGTCAATGGAGTGGGTATCCTCAAATTCAACATAGAGTAAGTACTCAACATTTTCAGGAAGATGTTTTTTCATTTCCGGTTTGTAAGCGGTAGCCAGTTTGAGAAAGGAAGAATCTACGAATTCAATTGAAGAAGTGCCCAGTTTGCGTAATTCCTGTACTGCTACTCCCATCTTGACCAGATCATCAAAATAGAGCGAGATCACTCCCCTATATTGAATCTTTTCCACCACATCCAGATTGGTTTCGGTAAAAACTCCTAGAGTCCCCTCGCTACCAGCCATGAGACGAGCCAGATTTAAGTGAGTGGCCGTGAGTATATCCCAGACTTGATAACCCGAGGCATTTTTGGTCAAATTCAGACGGGAGGATTCAATTTCCTTCTCATAGGTCTGTAAGAGCTGTTGGACCATTTGATAAATCTGTTTTTCAGCATGCTGCAATTGCTCAATCTCATCCAGACGGATATTCCTGGCTTCAAATTCCTCGCCGTTTGCCAATACCATTTTTACACGATTCACATGCCGGTTCAGGTTGCCATGCTTGACTGAATGAGGTCCGGCAGAATTATTAGCCAGCATCCCCCCTAAGGTGCAAATATTTCCGGAACTTGGATCCGGTCCAATTTTTTTTGAATGTGGTAGAAGCGTGGATTGAAGCATATCTAATACCACCCCACATTCAACCGTGACGGTTTCATCCTGGATGGGATGAATTCGGGTGAAATGCTTTGTAGTATCGATGACAACGGCCCGATTTACGGTTCCTCCGGATAAGCTTGTAGCCGCTCCCCTTGGCAATACTGAGACTGCGTGCTTATTGCATATCTGTAAGGTTTTTGATATGTCAGCAGCGTTCTCAGGTACCACCACTGCCAGGGGTGTCATTTCATACATACAGGCGGCTGTGCTGTATAATTGGAGCCGCAGGGGATCATAGCTAACCTTTGATCCCAGGCTATGGCTTAGCTCTGTTTGCCAAATTTCTGGGGATTGGATTAGCATCGCAGGTTCTTTCGCTCCTCAAGAAAATGATCCAGTCTATCATCGCTACGGTTAAGCAGAATGTGGTCCCCATCCAGGCTATTCTTTTCCAAAAACATCAATATGCTTTCGTTTTCGCCGATCTCTATAAAAGAATGTCCATCGGAATTTTCAACCAGCCTGGCCCCACGCTCAACAGCCTGCTTAAGCATCTGTGTCTCAAGCTCCAGATTCGTCTTTTCCAGTCTGAGGTTTGTATTATTTATCTCCAATGCGAAACCGTATTGTAGTGAGAGATCTATCAAAGCTTCGACGGGTAACGGAAAGGGTTTGATATTGGGATGGGTCAAAATATCCAGTGGAAATCGTTTTAGATAATTCTCTAGTGCCTGAATATTTTTTTCGGGAGACCGGGCATTTTGAAGGTCAGTGGCCATATCATGAAAACCAGCACTTACCAGATCAAATTTGCTGAGGAAATCCATGGGAAAATCACTATCACCATCCAGGTTTAATATATTGGCTTCAATACCAGTCAAAACTCTGATTGGTGAGCCATTTGAACTTGTTATAACTGGCGGAACACGGCGTTTATCGGTAATTGGACCAAAATTCATTGTCTTTCCATTGGCCGATCCATGATCACTAATATTTATCAAATTCAGCCCTTTATCTCCTGATATATTAACGATCTCCATAAGACTATGGAGGCCACACAGGGATTGGAGCGAGTGGATATGTAAATCATTTCGGATCATAGCGGTTTCCTTTTACAGAGCCTATAATATTATTGAATACTTGAGGAAGACAGATTGGTCCTTTTCAAGATTCTGTTCGGGATTTTCAGAGGCTTGCTGATACACAAATTGGACCGAACCAAAGGGTGGTTGATAGCGGTAAACAAAAATAAGTTGGACATCCTGTTGCCTGGTGTTTGAATCGACTTGATAAAAGCCTTTTAGATAGATGTCTTTGGTAAAGAATTGATTGGCCCGCAGGATATGTATCTGACCATTTTCCTGTTCAGGATCAGACTCATAGTTCAAGTTTTGCAAACTATACTGGACTGAAAACTTAGGTGTTAGAAAGGTGCCGATTTCCGCCTCAACCAAACTATAATTCAATCCATAATTTTGGCCCTGCTCATACTTAACCACAATTGATTTGAACTCATCCTTATTATATCCAAGTTCTAGTCCATAGGTTGTGTTATCAAATTCACCCTCATCATCAAACTCATAGTTACTTTCATAATCAAATTCAAGACTGAAGCGATTGATGAATTCAAATTCCAGTGACTGTTTGATATCCCATGAACGCAGAGTATCTGACTGGGACCAGAATATGTTATAATTTGAGTCATAGGAGATTTTGTCCAGATGATAATCGCTGATCCAGAACTCTTTTTCTACTGCCGAGTCAAATTCCTTGCGATCATCATCTTTGATATAGCCAATTCCGTTTACATTTTCTGAAAAATATTCACCCAGATTTGTATAGCGAATGTGAAAATGGCCAGTGGGAGTGTCATAGCTTGGTCGAAAAAAATAGGCCCAATTACCAGTACTATAATCACCGTAGCTATTGACGATTTGAGCCGTCATACCCAATTCATCATTAAATATCAGATTTGCATCAATTCCCAGGGAGCCCTCACTTGAATCATTCTGATTTTTGGTTGAGCTCATGAGACTGACATTTGATGTGTTATATAGATTGTGCTGCAATTTACCCACAACATACTTTACCAGATCCGAATCATTTTCAGTTACTGTACTGAGCCCGGAAATTGTCCAGGGACCACTTCTCCCCAGAACTTTGGCACCACCAGAGATATCACCAATTCGGCGTGAATAGAAGGTCTTGATCCTCTGATCATACAGCTCATTCCCCTCGATAAAAAAGGGCCGTTTCTCGCTTAAGGAAAGCTCATATTTTGTAAAGTTGATTTCAGCCTCATCGGCCTCTACCGTTGCAAAATCAGGATTTATGGTGGCATAAGTTGAAATCTGGGGTGTGATTTTATACAATACATCAACGCCAATATCGCCATCGATCTTCCCTGCTTGATTAATGATCCCCAGACCATAACCAATGAGTCTTAGTTTCTTTTCTGCCTGACTGATATTCAATTCCTTCAGCAGACCAGCTTGTGATACCTGTGCCGGGTTTGATCTCGGCGTTGCCCAACAACTGAGTTCTCTGGCCCTGGGACGTGATCTTGTAAAATTGATACCCCAGGTTTGGTTCTCACTGGATTGATATTTTAGACTGGCAAAGGGAATGGCAATTTCCGCTGTCCAGCCGGAATCTGTCTTTTGAGCCTGGGAGCTCCATTTTCCATCCCAAGAGTCATCTATTGATTTTCCGTCATTCATGATGGTACCGTCGGTTTGCGTTCCCAGGAGGTTTGTTGAAAAATAATAAGCCGATTGCTGGTCGTGATAAGTATCCAATATTACGGTGACCGCATCATCATGGTTCAAGCTCGCATCCCTATCGGTCATTTGAGCCAAAATTTCCTTGTGTTCTTCCATGCTGAAAGCCAGATAGAGATTTTGATCATCATATAAAATCCGAACCTTGGTTTGCTCACCTGCCCCTTGACCCCAGTAAGGTTCAAACTGCTGAAAATTGCTGGCGAGGCTTGCTTGATTCCAAATCAGCTCCTCAATCTTCCCATCAATAACCGGTGGGACCTCACACTTAACGGCTAAAAGGCTTTGGTTAGTCTGGCCTGACAAGAATTGGAAGCTAAGCAGGGAAGTCAGTAGAATTATTTTTGGAAGATAGCTGTGCATTAGGAAATGACCTGTCTCAGACAATAATTACTTCCTGCAAAAGCCACTACCTCACCTGGCAATACCGGGTAACGCTTAAGAGGCATTGTCAGTGAAAGCTTTTAGGATTTCTCCATAATAGATTCTATGGTAATCTTTTTCCTTATAGATCTCATGAGTGGACTGATCCACAAAACCGGCTGGATCCATATTCTGCTGATACATGGTCCGGCATTCCAGGATCAGGCTGGCTTCATTATAAGATGGAGCTGCTACCAGTTCTGATTTTTTGACCGTGAAAGCCGTTTTTGATATCTTATCGCCATCTCGCCCCGAGATAGTCCCCATGATCGTTAAATCCGTGCTGTATTTTTCCGGGAAAGCACAGAGGGTAAAGGTATCAAAGCGATCCGTATAACCCCGGGTATGTCTTTGGGGTCGTACCACAATTTGGGCAAAGGGCTTTTCCCACATGCAACCAATACTTCCCCAAGCCACGGTCATCATGTTGTAGTCTTCACTATCTCCCGAAGTCAGCAAGAGCCACTGATTCATCCAGAGGTCTACAGGTTCAACGGATAATTTTATCGGATCGATCTCTCTCATCATATTTTCCTTTAGCTCTATTTATTTCTCAGGAAAGCTCGGAGAGCAAGAGCGAGAGGTGCTTGCCTAGATGTATTGCCAACACTTCCTTATAGAGCTCCTTGTGACTTTCCAAGTTTCCCATAATCTGTGGTTTAAATGATTCACCTTGCGAGTCGGTCCCGCCTTTGAGCGTTGAACCAAAGGTCACATGCAGGATCTGACGACCAGGGACCTGGTTCAGATACACTTCTTCTAGATCTTTGTCTCGGATGCTTTCTGGTACCATGGACAATTGGGCTGATACATGATAGGTTTTCTTATCAATATCGAAGCGGCCTCTAGCAAAGCTAATAATCTCACGGAATAATGGAACATCCGTTCTACAGATGACCCTCAGGGCTTCCAGATAACTGGTACCCGCAGTTTTTACATGAAGCAGTTCTCCGCTGAGACGCCCCATAATGGGGTAAACGCTAAATTTATCTGAACCACTGTGGATGCTGAGTTTGTATGGGCCACAGTATTTGGCGATGGCTACATGCTGGGTATATTGCTTTTCAAATTCCACAATATCACCTTTAAAATCGATGCCTTTTTCAAACTCACCGACAAATCGTGGAGCTAGACTCACCACTCTGATACCCAAGCGCTTCAGATTGAGTCCAATAAATAAATGTTCTAGAGGTGTGGTCGGTGTCTCGGTCTCATCGACTGAGATCTCCACCTCGTATTCTCTATGCGGACACGCTTCCCCTATCCAATGATACATCTTCTGGGCAAAATTAAGCGCTGCGCCATATTTCACAATAGCTCGCAAAAGCAATACCTGGCTGCTAAAGGATAGGATAAAATCAGATTCAACATCCTCAATCCGATTTATGTAAATATCGAACAAATCGCTATCAGAGAGTTCGCCATTTTTAACCATTCTCTGATAACTTATTTGAAGTTCAGCTTCTAACATTTTGTCAGCAGCATCGTTGACATACTCTGACGGATCTATGGTGAAAAATGTATAGCCCGCTTCAGCAACTCGAAATACATCCTCTTTGGTTTGTAGATGGTCACCGTCAGCGCCCCAAACCCCTGTATAGCCTTCTTCCTCGATCGCCTGCACAGCAGACTCCATCACATCTTCAGGCTGTCTGTCAGTTCTTCCCAGCTCTCGAATAGATTGCTGGGCAAGAATTGGTAAAAAGGGTTTGCCCTTCAGGGCTTCTAGATGACCAGGGGTTGCCAATCCGAGTCTGTCACCAAAGCCAAAGGACCGCTTAAGACCCAGGACTTGCGGCTTTATTTTATTATACAATTTTTATCTCCCGCTCAATTAAAGTTGAAAGCTCTGGGTGATCTCGTAGTGTGCCGGATCTTGCAGAGTATTTCTGTAGATATCGACAGCTATATGATCATCATAAACTTTGAAATTCATGAATGTACTTCTGTTCACACTCCAATTATCATAATAGGTTTTGAAATACTCAGCTGTTTCAGTTCCTAGTGACAAGGCCTGCTTATAAAATTCCTGTAAAATCTCGAAACCTTTTTCATCCGGAAGTTTCTTATAGGACACGCCATCGGTCATATTCATATAGTACATTACTTTTTTTAGCTCATAGGATCTTTTCTCATAAAAGGTTCTCAAGACTGCTTCTATCGGCAGATCTATATTTTGGGTGGAGGTAGCCCAATTATTTATATCACCCATGACCTTTTCTGGAAATTCTGATTCAGTACCTCTGGCATGACCGCAATCGACTTGCCACAAACCATTAATATTTGAATAGGAGGTGCTATGGGTATGACCATGCAAATAGGCCACTACATTGTGTTCCAGGAGCAGCTGATGAAAGCGAAAGGATTTACGGGGATATTTATCCAATGAATCACCGATATGCCGATGTCGTCCATTATCCATATCAGGTATAGAAATAATCGGCTCATGCCCAGAGACAAAAATGTGGGTCTTTTGTGTACTTTTTAAATCATTCTCAAGCCAGGTATATAAGGCATCAACCACATCACCATCGGTTCCAACATCAGAAACACCATCGTAGTATTGGTTCAATACTACGAAATGGGCATTGCCATAATCAAATGAAAAGGTGGTTTCCTCACAACCCACTGGACCTTTATTGACAATATATGGCAGTATCATCCCACCTTTATTAAGTTCTCTTAAATAATCCATGGTTGGGGCATGTTCCAGCTCATGATTCCCCATAATTGGGTACCAGGGATACTCCTGGCCCAGCACTTCTGCAATCATCTCGCGGGAATCCTTGACTGGCTCTACATCACCGGGTGAGATCATAAACGCCCCTTTCCCAACCTTTTCAATCGCGTCAAGGGCTCCCCGAAAATAGATGGGTGAATCATATTCTGCCGTTGCTGTATAACGCCAATCTGCAGCCAGAATGAAGGAAAATTGCTCTTGCTCGCTGGTTTCGGATGCAGTGCAACTATAAAAACTTATCAGAACAAAAAGTATGGCACAATATTTAATGATTCTCATGAGTGCTCCTGAAGATTAATTAAAAGGATCCCTATCATAACTGAAAGGGTATGTATTTTCTGGATGATAGCTGACTTCAAGTGGATCGGCTATGCTACCTTTGTCGATTTGAATTTTGGTCATGCTAGATGTTTTCCAGCCTGAGTCAAAAGTCCAATGATGGCCGTCACCGTGGAGAAATAGGATGGGTTTTTTAAATTCTTCAGCAAGATCTTGGAAAGTTGTTAAAAGATTGGGATGATTGAGCTCGGGATTTGCCTGGGTAAGAATAACGAGTGCATCTGCATGGCTATTTTTAATGTTCTGTCGCATCCAGATGATGTCATTTGATTCAATCTTATCCCAGACAATCTGATCATGTATTCTGCTTCCTACTACATTCAAACCGATAAACAAAACATTCTCATAAACAAAGGTGAAGTTATCAATTTGCTCAGGTTGATGTTTTACGTTTAAGTCGTGATCCCACCTGTTCTCAAACATGGAAAAATATTGAAACCAATATTCCCAGGCCAAATCGGGGTTATCGCAGTCATTCCACTCATTATCCCCCATGACCATAAATACCGGACGATTTATGTTTTGCAATTGGCTGGATACGCGTTGATAGACAGCCTCATCACACGGTTCCGATCCTCTTTTAAAATCACCAAGATGAAAACAAAATTTTGATGCACTTCGTGTATTAATGTTCAAGATTTGTGAATCCAAGACCACAACCTCTGCTGCACCCCGAGGGACATCGCCCATCACCGAAAAACTAAATGACTGTTTAATTGGCTTAGGCATTTTGTTCATAGGGATACAGGCAACCAGAATAGAAACTATAGCAAGCAGCATCAGGACATTTTCTATTCCTGATCTCCATTTGGTTTTAAATCTGGGCATCATGATCATCGCTATTGGTCTACTTATGAATAGCTATTTGTGATCTTTGTTTGAATATCCTCATATGATCCTTTATAAGGACCCTCAGCTTCCATTTTCAGGCTGGTGAGAGCAGCGGACCATATGATGGCTTCTGCCGGACTGGCATTTAACCGTTTTGCAGTGTAACTGGCAATGCAGGTGTCGCCGCGTCCACTCCTGCCGATCAATTCTTCAGGATGAAATTCGGCTTCGTGGTATTTACCCTCAGCATAGACCAGAATCCCATCTCTATGGGTGATAACCACTTCCGCGGGTCCCCATTCGTGAATCATCTTAGCGGCTTTAAAAATATCCTTTTCGCCAGTGAGAGATTCTGCTTCAACAATATCCACCTTAAGAAAATCGATCATTGATAAAATATATTCTTTTTCCGGCCAAGGTAGGTTTACCAGAGTTTTATCTTCGGAGACTACCCGGATAAACCCTTGAGCGTCTGCAACCAGCAGACCACTGCGTTGATGAAGATGCTCCACTACAGACAGCGGAGTTTCACCACGGATCGAACCATTTATCAGATAGGCTTTTGCCTCAAGCCCATCAAATTGTTCATTGGTATAGGATCCTGCCGTTAGCGGTGTCGTAATGATGCGTTCATCTGGATTGGAAGAGGGGTAGTCCAAAGTCATATGAGTGGATTGTTCGGTAAACGTAGGATAAACATCGACTCCAGCATGCTCCAAATCCCGGAGAATATTTGAATCCTCCTCTGCCAGGCGAGTGACTGCTGCAACCTTTAATCCAGTCCTAACAGCTGCCTGGGCTCCATAATTAAAGCCTCCCCCTCCAACCTGCCGAGTTCCAGCGGAGGAAATAATGGTATCTTTGGTAAAATTTCCAAATATTACAATGTCATACGATTTCACAGAATCCCTCTTCAATTTCCAGCTCTAAGCTCTAACTTTTATTTTCCACAGTGTTGATGCCAGAATCATGGAAACGATTGACGATCCAATCCAATATATGATAACGGTTGAAAAATCATATTGCATCACACCATCTACCAGCATGGAGTTATTGTCAATTAGATATCCACTGATTTGGTCCTGGAGACCCGCGCCGATATAGGAGAAAACCCCGATGACTCCCATGGCCGCACCCGCTGCTTTTTTCGGTGCTATATCGATGGCAAACAACCCACCTAATGCTGCCAGTAGTCCACTCAGGGTAAAACCATACACAAAAAATGCTGTTGTAAGCACAATAGGATGTCCTGGAGCAAGATAGAATATCACAAATAAGGAGATAATCTCGATGATGCCAAAAATGAGTGTTACAGGCGGTCGTCTGGCACCAAAATATTTATCTGAAATCCATCCATAGGCGACACAACCGATGATACCGGCCAGGGTGTTTAAGCCCAGAATTCCTCCCGCTTCGATCAAGGAATAACCTTTGGCTTCTTGCAGATATAATATGCCCCAACTATTTATGGCGTAACGGGTCATGTACATACTGGCACTGGCAATTCCCAGGATCCAGATGGCCGGGGATTTTAAAATAATCTTTTGGGCATCCTTCGTGCTCGCGTGCGCATTGTCTTCGACACCGTGATCGTTCTTCCAAGCGGCAATGGATGGTAGCCCCAGAGTCTGAGGTCGATCCTGCATTATCCAATAGATACCATAAGCAACAACGATGCTAAATATACCAGGACCTATAAATCCGGCTTGCCAGCCCCAGAAAGATACGATTGAGGCCGTAACGACAAAAGTGAGTCCTTCGCCAAGGGCATGGGCTGTACTCCATAATCCGTAGTAAAGACCCCGCTCTTTGTTGCTATACCAGTTTGAAAGCGAAACGGCACCTGTGGGAGCTCCAAAACCCTGGAACCAGCCATTCAGACCCCACAGGACTATCCAAACCCAAAGGATTGAGGACCAACCCATGGCAATATTCACAAAGGCCGACATTAAAACACCAAAAGCAAAGAAGCGCTTTACATTGGCATGGTCTGCCAGAAAGCCATTAGTAAGTTTTCCAATAGCATAAGCATAAAGTAGCGCTGAGCCAATGTTACCAAGATCCATGGCTGTAAACACACCGCTGTCGATAAGCGGTTTTTTAACGACATTCATGGCTAATCGCAGAGGATAGGCAAAACCGTAACCCACAGTAATGCCCAACATGACCTTTAGTCGATATTTTTTATATAACCTATCAATGGTCGATTGATCCTGGATTGGTTCCTTGTCTTTACCAGTGGCAAAAAAACTCAGTATTCTATTCATCCTTGCTCCTTCGCTATCTAACTCTAGGGTATTAAGACGATTTTCATGGCAGATTTAGCTACGTGATCCATACTTTTTAGATCTAGACCTAACTTAGTAAAGGCTGCCGGTCCATCTTTCAATGACACTGTTCCAGTAAAGAAATTATCCATATCCAGTTGCTTAGAGTCAAGCATATCTATGGCTGGGACCATGGTATTCTGTCCGATGTAGGAGCCCAACACCTTGATAGCATTTCGAGTTATGTCATATGGTTTAATCGTTACATCAATACTGCTGTCCATACCAAAAGCGAGGACTTTGCCGCCAGGAGTTACGTACTTGATCGCATTTGCTAGTTGGGTTCCGATTGCATCTATGACGATGTCGAATTTTTTTCCATTCGTTAACCTAAGGACCTCTGCTTCAAGATCACATTCCTCAGGATTTAATACAGGATGGCCAAACTTTTTGGCGATGTCTATGCGAAATGGATCGATTTCTGTGGTGACAACTTGCGTAGCCGCATTCCTGGCTATGGCTGTGAATAAATACCCTATAGGACCGCACCCCAATACCAAAACAGAATCATAGGGTTGCATTTGAACAATATTCATACCGTTTAATACCGTTGCCAGCGTTTCAAGCTGCGTTGCAGTGATATCATCCAAGGAATCCGGAATTTTAAAACAGACATCTTCGGTTGCCAGCACATACTCTGCATAACCACCATTTTGGAATACACCCAAAGTTCTGTTCTTCAATTCGGTACATTGGGAACTTTGACCACTTCGACAAAACTCACAAACACCACACCTGGAATTGTTGTCCAGGGCCACTCTGTCACCCAAGGCGACGGCAGTTACGGCGCTTCCTATTTCTACGACTTGTCCAGCGAATTCATGGCCTAAAACTACATTTTTTTTGTAGGCATGCTTTCCTTCGAGAATTTTAACATCGGTTCCACAGATGCCACAAGCAGCGACTTTTACAAGCACCTGATTTTGCTCTGACACTTGTGGAAGAGCTAACTCTTCAAAGTCTATTTTGCCAACATCTTTAAATAATAACGCCTTCATCGTCTTCATAATTTCCCCTCGCTTCACATGTCTTATAGCACAATCGCTAGTTAATTCTCATATTCAAAACGAATCACATCTTCAATGTGGTCATAAACTGAATAGTCTTCTCAGCTGAAGTATTTCCGTCAGGAAATGGTAAAATCTCTGCTGAAAGAAATCCATTATAGTTTACTGCTTCCAGTTTGGATACAATCTTCGGAAAATCCAGATGCCCAGCTCCCGGGTACCAACGGTTTGAATCTGCAATATGAAAATGAAAGATCTGCTGATCTGCATTTTCAATACTTTGGTAAATATCTGGTTCCTCGATATTCATATGAAAAGTATCCAAAAGCAGCCCCACATTTTCCTTACCCAAGTCCTTTAACAAACTTAAACCCTGATCCACAGAATTGATTGTATTTGCTTCATAACGATTACAGGGCTCAATGGCCAGCTTCACATCAGGATTAACAGAGGCACACTCATCAAGGGCCTCTATGATCCATTGATTCGCTTGTTCCATATCAGCTCCATCTGCTACAATGCCTCTGATCAAGCCGATAATAACCAATGAATTCAATTCAGTAGCCAGCTCGACTTGACTTTTTATCCGATCAATAGCTTTGCGACGAATGTTCCGATCTGGATCAGAAAAGGAGAGTCCCTCCTCTCCAAAGGCCTGTCCCGTACCAATGGCTGATACGGGAAAATCCTGGTCAATGGTCAGAGCTTTTATTTTTGGAAGATCGAGCAGCTTTGGATCCCGAACTGTGAGTTCAATCCCAGTGTATCCCAACGATTTGATCGTCTCTGTATTCTGCTCCAAATTTCCTTTAAAAGCCAAAGCGGCAAATTTCGCCGGCTGTGTCGATATGACAATACTCAGTTTCATGCGCTATAAACCCATCTTCCTGATAGCATAAATAGGTCTCCAACCCTTTGTGAAAGGTTCTTTCATATAGGGTTCCATCTCTTCTTCTGTTCGCATAGTTGTTTTTTCGATTGGTGGTACAGTTCCTGAAGGGAAAGCCTCATAAATCTCTTCCCAAACCAATGTCAAATATGACAGGATAGCTGCGATGGTTCTTTTAGCTTTCTTGGCATCACTAATCGTGGGACGGCCAACGACACCTTCTGGTATAGAGTTGATCTCCATTGGAAAATGTCCTTGTCCTTCAGACCATTTGCTGGGTCGTGCAAAGGGGTCAACCGCTTTATCAAAGTGACCATCGGGCAAATATCCATCTACCGTAGTTTCCTCTGCGAATAGCATTTCAACATACTCGGGTGCGAGCAGTAACATGACGGATGTTTCTGCCTCATCGGCGTGGAAAAAGTTGTCTTCCCAATCACCACCGCGATCCCGTGTTCTAAAAAATTCTCTCACAGCGCGATGCCAATCAATCATTCTAAATATGCCTGGTAAATTCCAAGTCTTTTGTAACTCTTGGATGGCAGCTTCCAAAAGCCAGGAATGACCATGATTATTGATCAGGATAATTTTTCTAAATCCGTCATTCCACAAACCCACCATGACATCAATCAGCGTTTGCTTCAGGGTCTCATCACTCACGTGAATGGTGCCCGGCATACCCACATGATGATGAGGATGTCCACCATAATTAATGGGATTCCAAACAATATTTACCGGATGATCCGTTTTCTCAGAGTGGCGTCTTACGCCTTCCAAAATCTGAGTCACCATAAAGGTATCAAGGGCTGTAACCGTATGGATACCGTGAAGTTCTGTACATCCAATAGGCACAAACACGATATCGTTTTTTTTCCTGTTTTCGACGACATTCTGTCGAATTGTTGTTTGGACATAGGTACCGGGCTTCGCCATCTCTGAGGGTGTTGGGATACCATAGTCATCTAATATTCCATCAATTTCCTCTTCAGTGGCTTCCCAGATTCTTTTCTTCATTCGACCCACTGATGTATTTTCAAAAGATAAATCTGTACGATTTGTTTTTAACCAGTCATTCATAGTTCTTTCCCCTAATATTATTTTGGAAACATTGTTATTTTGACTTCTTCTCTGTCTGTCTGGAGCATTTCTAAATTTTCAGGAATTTCTTCTAGACTGATCCGCTTGGTAATGAGCCCAGAGACATCCATACCTGCAGCCATTGAAGAGATGACCCGCGGAAACGTGCCGTGACCCGAATGGCCCTGAGCACCCACTACCTGGGCTCGGCGGACCTGAAAGACTTCTCCATTCATAGGAATCTTATCATCTGCTCTAGCAACAATCACCACGGTCGCATTCAAAGCCTGGCCCTCCCAAATAACTTTCTCAATATCTGGCCAAACGATGCTGGGCAAACCAGTTGCCTCTAGGATTAAATTTGCACCATATCCATCAGTTATTTCTAATACACGATCAGCAACATTCTCCTTAGTTGGATCAATACCATGAGTGGCCCCCATGGAAAGTGCCATGTCTCGTCGTGATTTTGATGGCTCTGAGATAATGACATGAGCGGCTCCGGCTTGCTTTAGGATTGCACAGGCAGCAATACCAACCGGTCCACTTCCCATAATAAGAACTGAATCCCCTGGCCGAATCCCCCCACCACGCTCAATAACAGAATTATAGGCCACCGAGGTGGGTTCAACCAGAGATCCTAATTCAAACATCTTTTGTTCACCATAAGTGGATCGGAGCGATTCAATACTCCAAAGGTAGCGGGCATCAACAGCGATATATTTGGCATATGCGCCATCTATTGAGAACCCTATTTCCTGAAGGGATTCACAATGATTTGGAAATCCATCTGCACAGGGACGACAGCTCCCACACCAGATCATTTCCTCTGCACAAACCGCTTCACCTATTTCATAGGGAAGACCAGTTCGTTTATTTATAGCACTTGGACCGGCTTTTACAACGATCCCAGAAAATTCATGACCCAAAGTTGCCGGAAAGGCAGTAAGACCTGGATAGAATATATATCCATCTAAACTTGATTGTAACATATGTACATCCGACCCACATATGCCACAAGCCTTGATTTCTATCAGAACTTGCGTATCACTTGGTTCAGGAATGTCTTTTTCAACAAAATCGACTCGTGGATTTCGCCAAACTTTTGATCCCAAATAAGTAAGCTTCCCCTCGATGTCCTTTGAGCCCAACTTAAAATCAGACTTTGGATCCCAGTCAGCAAATAAGCTTAAGGTTTTCATTCTTAATCCTTTCATAACAGTAATTCGATATCACGTTTAATAGTCGGAGACTTTGACGACTTTGTTCTCTTTGAGAGAGTCGGTGGCAGCTACAGCGATCTGCAATCCAGCGATACCGTCTTCAATGGTGACAAGTGGATCAATTCCCTTGGTCAGGTTGATTAAATAATCATTGAGTTGACTGACATAGGCCTCGTAAAAACGCTCAGGAAAATATGGGATAACATCGTGAGTCACCCCCTCTTTGGTAAGTATGAGGAGTGGTGTATCTTTTAAATACCCAGCCATGAGACTGCCCTTCGTACCTAGAACTTCAGCTCGGATATCGTATCCATAAACACCATTTCGGCTAATATCAATTTCGCCCAGGGCACCAGAATCATAGGTAAAAGACATGATCACATTGTCAGTATCACCAACTGAGGCGGCTTCAGGATAGGCCAAGGCGCATCCAATGGAATAGACCGTATCTATTTCACCCATACACCAGCGGGCTATGTCAAAATCATGAACGGCTTGATCGATGATCTGGCCACCGCTATTCTCAGGGCGTAAATATTCAAGCGTCGGCAAATAGGGATCTCGAGAACTACCGCGAAAAACAACCGGATCCCCGATGAGTCCCTGATCAATTTTCTGCTTTAGGGCAGCGAAACCTTTGTCAAAGCGCCGCATATAACCCTGCTGGTAAAATATCCCATGGGTTCGGATAGCATCTTGCATCTCCCGCGCATCTTTGAGATTAAGTGTCATTGGTTTCTCGCAAAAAACTGATTTTCCGGCCTTTGCAGCGTCTAATACGATTTCTTTGTGGTTAGAGGTCGTCGCGACTACCACAACGGCATCAACATCTTTATCATTTATTAAATCCAAATGATTGTCATACCGAGTTGGGATGTCGTATTTTTCCGAAACCGCATTTACCCGCTTTGGAACAAGATCAGCTGCTGCGACTACATTTGCATCCGGTACCCGTTGAACCAGAAATTCTGCATACATACTGCCTAATCGTCCAGTGCCGATCAAACCAATATTTACTTTTTTCCCCATTGAATGAATACCCCACTTCCATTATTGTCTATTTATATCTACTGACGCTCTCTCGATCAAGCGAGATTTAAGCGTAATTACTTTTGGCTTGCCCTTAATATTCTCAATTCGTTCCAGCAGAAGCCTCATGCTTTCTACCCCCATTTCATAGATAGGCTGATGCATGGTAGATATACCATGATGCTGGGAGCGGCTGAGCAACAAATCATCATAACCGACCAAAGCAACATCGTCGGGAATATTGAGCATCAGGTTTTTAGCCGCGTTTATTACCTGATAGGCAATTCTGTCATGACCTCCAAAAACGGCTGTGACCGGCGGAACAATATGAAGCAAATCATTGGCGCTCTGTAGGCATCGTCTCTCGTTAAAAGGACTTCGGCTGGCAAATATTATTGACTCATCTATCTCTATATCATGATCCAACAGAGCTTGCTTATAGCCCTCCAATCGAAGTATTTCAGTACTGAACAAAGAATTCATGATCATGCCGATCCTGGTGTGACCATTCTTGATCAAGTAAGCTGTGATCTTGTAGGCACCCTCATAATTATTAGTAGTTACGAGATCGGTTTTAACATTATTGATGGTACGATCGGCCAACACAACCGGAGTATCATTCATTTTGAATTTTTCAAGAATGAGTCGATTTTTCTTGTTGGATGCAGCTGTAGGAATAAAAATTACACCGCTAACAGCGTTCTCAATGAGACGGTCTGCATGAAAATCAGCTTGAACATAGAGATCATCAGAATTACATAATATAGTGCTCAGTCTTTTATTTACTGCCTCATCTTCAATTCCCCGGGCCAGCTCAGGAGCATAACCTCGGCGGATATCTGGAACAATAACTCCAATAATATTTGCGCGATGCTTAGCATCCTTTTTATAAATGACAAAGGTCCCTAGTCGTTTTTTACGCTCGAGATACCCCTTGTTTACAATATTGCTAATAGCCTGCCTGATGGTGGCTCTTGCCAGCCCAGTAATCTCTCCAAGCTCCTTCTCTGTTGGAATTTTATCACCCTGCTTGTAAACGCCCTGAGTGATTTGTTCCATTAGCCAGGTCTGAAGCTGAAAGTATTGTGGGACTGGACTATTTCGATCAATTATCATCAATTATCCTATTCTCATTTACTAAATATAGAAAACTATGTCTATTTGTCTATACATTTTTAATTGAGAATAAAAATAAAACCATTATTCAGCTTATCTGCTGTGGTGACTGTATTCATAACATCATCAGCAATATTTATTATAAATAATACTTGCATGACATCTGCATTATACTTAATGTATAGACTATTACTTTTAAAACTGCGAATTCATGAAAGGGGAATACTATGAATTTAAGCAACGCGAAATTAGCTAATAAGGCTTTAACCTTTGTAGCTATTACGTTATTCTTGGCTGCAGGTGCTCTATCTGCTGCTACAGTAAGTGGCGTTATAACCGATTCACGTACAGGTGATTATTTACCTGGTGCAAATGTAATGCTGGAAGGTACAAATTACGGTACCGCCAGCGATAGGTCTGGTGGTTACCGGATTACTGGAGTCCCTGCCGGAGAATATGTACTGGTTGTCAATTATATTGGATTTGACGAATTCAGTAACGACATAACCGTATCCTTTGATTCGAACCTCAATCGCAACAACTGCGAACTAACTGCCAGTTTTATCGGTATGGATGAAGTTATCGTTTCGGTTTTGAGAACCGGTGAAGCCAAAGCTTTGAGCCAGCAGAAATCTTCTGATAAGATTCAGAATGTAATTTCCACCGAACAAATTGAAAAATTTCCAGATCCAAATGCAGCTGAAGCGCTTTCCCGATTACCGGGTGTTTCCGTTCAGAAGGATCATGGCGAAGGTAGATACATTCTTATTCGTGGTTCTGCAGCTCGATTAAATTCAACACAGATCAACGGGAATACACTCCCTTCTCCTGAAGATGACAATCGCAATGTATCACTTGATGTTATCCCCTCTGATCTTTTGGCTGGTATTGAAGTGAGCAAAGCTTTAACACCCGATATGGATGGAGATGCCATTGGTGGCTCTGTAAACCTCATCTCAAAAACAGCTTTTGATTTTGACAAACGGGTGATCAAAGCTGATTTCACTGGCGGCTACAAGGCCCTACGTGGCGGAGTTGGAGAAAAAGCAACCTTCACTTTCGCTGATGTCTATATGGACGGAAAACTGGGCGTTCTCATTGGTGGAAGTTATAACAATGATAACCGAGCCACGGATAACATTGAATTGGAATGGGCTGATGCCTATGAAACCGTGACCAATGTTGTCGATGATTGGGAAGTCGAGGAAGATGAAGATGATGATGGAAATGTTTTTCTTGATTCAACTGCCATTTATGAAGTTGACGAAGTCGAAGATGTAAAAGTTCTCAATGATATGCAGATGAACTACTATGACGTCCGTCGTCAAAGAATGGGTATGAGTGCCAACTTTGATTACAAACTAAATAAGAGCTCTAGCTTCTCTTTAAAATTTCTGAATAATAATTATAAAGATTTTGAGGACAAGCAGAGATATCGATTACGTTTTGATAAATCGGTTGATGAAGAAGAACCTGGTACTGGCTGGACTGATGAGAATACCATTGTCGGTGCCCGTATCGAACGTGAATTGAAACACAGAACCTCTGAATCAATCATCCAAAGTATCGCTTTTGGTGGTGAACATCATTTTGATGCCCTTGATCTGGACTATAATGTTTCAAACGCCACGGCTTCTGAATTAAGATCACCTAGCAGAAATATTGTTTTTACGGCAAAGGATGTTGACTTCACTACAGATGTTAGTGACTACACTTTTCCCACTTTTGCAGTCGATAATGGCTTTGACCTAAACGATGCAAGCAATTATGAATTTGACGAAATGGAATATAAGGATGGTGAGTCTACTGAAGATACTGACTTGACTGCTTCGATAAATCTCAAAATGCCTTATACCATTGGGGATATTGTTGGTTCATTGAAATTCGGTGGTAAATACAAGGACAAGCAGAAAAACTCTGATAAGACCACTGAGTTATTATATGGATGGGATGGTGATGATGACCTGACTTTAGAAGGCCTCACCAACGAGCTTGATGGTTCAGAATTTATGGATGGTAATTACGATCACCAAATGGGTATTGATCCAGATAAATTCAATGATTTCTGGGAAAATAATGGTGATTTTGAATCAGAACCTGGTTTAGAAGCAAATTACTATGAAACTTGGGATGCCAACGAAATCATTACAGCTGGTTACGGCATGACAACCTTAAAAATGGGTAAGATTTCCCTAGTGGCTGGTGCCCGTTTAGAAATGACAAGCACTACCTACAACGGTTGGAAAGGTGACCTGGCTTTGGTTGAAGATGGGGATGCCGAAATGGAAAAGGTTAGCGATTCCTACGAATATTCCAATTTTTTACCTATGATTCACTTGCGTTTTGACCTTAACCCGAAAACGGTTATCAGAACTGCCTTTACCAAAACTATGTCACGCCCTGATTATATAACTCTGGTTCCTTACCAGAAGTTTGATGATGGAGAACTAGAAGTTGGAAATCCTGGATTAATTCCAACCACTTCCACTAATCTTGATCTCATGATTGAATATTATATCGGTAAACTTGGCATATTGTCTGCTGGTCTCTATTCAAAAACGCTTGAGGACTATATCTACAACCGAGTTGTTGAGCCGGAAGATATGCTTTTTGGAGATGAAGAAGTTGAAGAAATCTTGGAACCAGTTAATGGTGCTGATGCAACCATTAGTGGGTTTGAAGTTCAGTGGAGTCAACAGTTAACCTTCCTGCCAGGAATTTTGAGCGGATTGGGAATTTATACTAACTATACCTCTACCACCTCTGAAGCCCAGTATTATGATCGTGACCCGACCACCATGCCCGGACAGGCAGACAACGTGGGTAATGTAGCACTTTCATTTGAAGCAGGTTCATTCACTGCACGCGCATCCATGAATTTTCATGGTAAATACTTGGAAGAAGTTGGTGGGGATGTTGATGAGGATATCTACTATGCTGATAATACTCAGACAGATCTATCCTTCTCATACAACCTGAGCAGTGGTATTATGCTCTATGCAGACATTGTTAACGTGAATAATTCGCCGATGGTTTACTATCAAGGTGGTGAAGAGTTCCCAATTCAGAGAGAACTGTATTCACAGGGATTTAGAATGGGCGCCAAATTTGACTTTTAATCGTTGAATTAGATTAATAAAAAAGCCGCTATAGGATTTTGTTTTATAGCGGCTTTTTTTAAGATTCCAAATTAAAGAAAGATAAATCATGAAAACACTTTTAACGTTCGCGGTCCTATTGATGCTTTTACTAATGGGGTGCTCCCAGAAAGTAATCATTAATGATCCAGTTGCATCCGTATACGCAACCATGGAAACTGCACCTGTACCAGTTAATGAAGATGCAGCAGATGATCCCTGCATTTGGATCCATCCTACAGATCCTTCATTGTCAACTATTATTGGAACTCATAAAGTGGGAACCATTGGTCTTATAGTTTATGATCTTGAAGGAAACGAGTTATCCAAAATAGAAGAAGGTCGAATGAATAATGTGGATATTCGTTATAATTTTCCTTTAGCAGGAGATTCTGTCGCATTGGTAACAGGTGGAAATCGTACTGAAAACACTATTTCAATCTATAAAGTAAATGTCGAAACCAGGGCATTGGAAAATGTAGCAGCCCGTAAACTTCCAATCGGATTGGACGATGGTATTTATGGTTCTTGCATGTATTACAGTGTTAAAACAGGAAAGTTTTATGCCATAATAAATGAGAAAACTGGTAAAATTGAACAATGGGAACTCTTTGACAATGGTGAGGGAAAAGTTGATGGAAAACTTGTAAGAACCTTATACGTTGATTCAAAACCTGAGGGATGTGTTGCAGATGATATCCTGGCAAAACTCTATGTTGGTGAAGAAAATGAGGCTTTATGGAAGTTTGAAGCTGAACCGGATGCCGGTGTAGAAAAAACTTTAGTGGAAGTTAAAAGCATACATTTTGTGGAAGATATAGAAGGGCTTTCCATTTATTATGCTGATAGAGAAACGGGTTATTTGATAGCATCAAGTCAGGGCAATAATACGTATTGTGTATATACCCGCGAGGGTGACAATTCCTGGGTTGGGACTTTTCAGATGATCGCTGGTGAAACCATTGATGGTTCTGAGCATACAGATGGATTGGATGTAACAAATTTCCCTCTTGGTGAAGCATTTCCAAATGGAATGTTTGTTGCCATGGATGGGATTAATGATGTTGGTAATCAAAATTATAAATGTGTTCCCTGGGAAGCGATTGCTAAGGGAATCTCCCCTGAGTTAAAAATATCAACAAGCTGGGATCCACGCATTCCTAAGTGAGAAAATCGAAATTGATCATAAGTCAAATAGTCGCTATAAGAATTGATTCTTAAAGCGACTATTTTAGACATAAAATATAAAGGAAACAAAAGATGAAGACATTCTCAATATTATTAGTTTTGACCATGTTTATTTTCTCATCATGTAGTCAACAAGTAATTATTAATGATCCGGTTGCATCCGTGCAAGCGACTGTGGAGACTGCCCCTGTACCGAGTGACGATGACGCTGCTGATGATCCTTGTATTTGGATTCACCCGACTGATCCTTCCCTATCAACGATCATCGGGACCCACAAGAAAGCCGGTGCTGGACTTCTGGTTTATGATCTTGAAGGGAATGAATTACAACGGGTTGATTACGGTCGTACAAACAATGTGGACTTACGTTATAATTTTCCTCTAGGAGGCGATACTGTTGCATTGGTTACAGCAGGAAACCGGGATTTAAATTCCATTGCTATTTTCAAAATTGATCCTGATACGAGAATGCTTACCTCAGTTTCGGCCAGAGACATTCCCCTGGGTTTGGATGATGGAGTATATGGCTCATGCATGTATTTCAGTTCAAAAACAAATAAGTTTTACGCCATTCTTAATGATAAGACTGGCAAGATCGAACAGTGGGAATTGTTCGATAACGGTGCTGGTTTGGTAGATGGAAAATTAGTACGAACCTTACATGTTGATTCTCAGCCAGAAGGCTGTGTTGCAGACGATATCCTGGGGATTCTGTATGTTGGTGAAGAAGATCAAGCGCTTTGGAAATTCCAGGCTGAAGCTAATGCTGAAACAGGCAAAACCTTGATCGATTCTGTAAATAATCATATCGTCGCTGATCTTGAAGGGTTAAGCCTGTTTTATGCTGATAGTACAACGGGTTACCTAATTGCCTCCAGTCAAGGTAATAACACCTACACCATCTATACCAGGGAAGCTCCAAACGCATATGTGGGTACCTTCCAAATTGTTGACGGCGAAAGCATTGATGGTACTCAGGACACCGATGGGCTGGATGTAACCAATTTTGGATTAGGCTCAGCATTCCCAAATGGGATGTTTGTCTGTCAGGACGGGACCAATCCTGGTGCTACCCAGAATTTCAAATGTGTTCCCTGGGAAGACATAGCAAAAGGAATAGCGCCTGAGCTTAAGATAGTAACCGATTGGGATCCGCGCATCCTTAAGTGAGTATAGCAGACATGACTGATGTTAAATGGATCACAATCAGATACTCTGATAAAGGTTCTGCCATAAGTATTATGTCACTCACCGAATCCTTATCATTTTTTAATCCGCAGAGAAATGTGAAAGTAACCTGATATGAAAGCAAATTGGATTCGCATCACCCTAACTGTTCTAACCATGTTGTTGTGGTTTGCTTGTAGCAGCGAAAAAGATACTACAATTGTATTCAAGTACGCCAACTCACAACCTGAGCAACATCCTAGAAGCCAATCCATGCGCTTCTTTAAACAAGAGTTGGAGAAACGTAGCCAGGGAAAGATCAAGGTCGAAAATTATTTTTCAGCCGTACTGGGGACTGAGTTTGAGGTACAGGACATGGTTGCCACAGGCGCCCTTCAGGGAACTCGTGGTGGTGGGTTTATTCATGCAAACAAAAAGTACTATATCTTCACCCTGCCCTTCATTGTGAACAATTGGGAGGAAGCCTTAAAGCTTGTCCATTCTGATTTTACAAAAGAGGTGAATCTAGAAGCACGCACGAATGGTTACCATATTCCGGCATGTGGAATTTCACAAGGATTTCGAGCTCATACTAATAACAGAAGAGCCATTCAGACACCAGATGACCTCAAGGGGCTTAAGATGCGTGTACCGCAGCAGGAGGTCTATATTGTCAACGCTGAGGCTCTTGGTGTAAACCCTCAAGAGTTGCCATATAGTGAGGTCTACATGGCCCTCAAAACCGGCGTAGTAGATGGCCAGGACAATGCTTTATCAAATATCTGGGACTATAAGATATATGAGGTTCAAAAGTATTTATCACTGAGTAATTATGGCACTGGTCCTGATCCGTTCATGGTGAATCTGGAGTGGTATAACACCTTGTCACCCGACCTGCAGAAGCTGTTTGACGAAGTAGCTGTGGAGGCAATGGACTTCAGCGATCAATTAAATCAGGAAAACGAAGCGATATACATCCAAAAACTGACTGAAAAGTTAGAGACAAATACGATTTCTCCTGAAAATCTGGATAAGTTTCGTAAAGCGACCGAACCGGTTTATCAGTATTTCATTGAAAAAGGTTACTTCAGCAAAAATGATGTTATCCGGGCAAGAGCCAGTATCATCGATTGATTCGATGACCGATCTATGAAGTGGTTGATTCTGATTGAACGTAGACTGAGGCAGGTCTTGGAGGGACTATTGATCCTTTGTTTTTCCGGGATTCTCGCTTTGGTACTGATCCTGGTTGTCCTGCGTTATGGTTTTAATACGACCCTCATTGGGGGCAATGAGTTCGTGGTGATCCTTTTTGTGTATTCCTCTGCAATAGGTGCCACTGTGGTTTTAGGTAAAAGTGAACATATCTCCATCACCTGGTTTGTTGACCGCCTGTCACCGGGTTATCGTAAAAGTGCCGATATCATTAATTTTGTGCTGGTGGGTTTTATCAACGGGGTCATGCTTGTTTATAGTATTGGCTGGATAGCCACTACTGGAAATTATGTATCAGCCGCTCTGGGAATTCCTCAGTATTTTGCCCAAATGGCTGTGCCGCTGGGTTGTGGTGTGGCACTGGCGTACTCTCTGAACCATATTCTTCTCACACTCTTTTCAGACAAGACCTACGACCCCAGCTCGTGACGATCCTACTTTTCTCTCTGTTACTGTTCCTCATTTTGGGCATTCCAATTGCTTACGCACTGGGTCTCTCCTCTTTTGGATATTTTGTTATCCAACACCCTGAATTACTAAACATTTTGCCTATGCGTTTTTTCTCAGGGCTTAACCTTTATGCTCTGATCGCCCTACCCCTCTTTATTCTCATGGGACTACTCATGAATAGTTCAGGGATCACTGCCCGCCTGATCGATTTCAGCCTACTTTTTGTGGGTCGACTGCGAGGTGGACTAGGTTTGGTCAATGTCATAGCTTCCATGATCTTTGGCGGGATCTCAGGGTCCTCGGCATCAGATACAGCCTCAATCGGGGCAGTGTTAATCCCTGAAATGGAAAAACGAGGATACCCCAAAAGGTTTGCTGCTGGAATCACAGTAGCCTCCTCAACCATGGGCATGATTATACCTCCCAGTATACCTATGGTACTTTACGCCATCATTGCCGAAGAGTCAGTTGGCAAATTATTTCTCGGGGGACTCATTCCAGGTCTGATGATAGGTATATTTCAGTTGGGCATCGTTTTGATCATTTCCATAAAAAATAATTATCCAACTGAAGAAGTATCCCTGACCCTCCAAAATGTTGTGCGTCAGGGTAAACGGTCAAGTGTAGCGCTAGTAATGCCAATCTTTGTGGTGGGATCAGTTGTATTTGGTGTGGCCACAGCTACTGAGTCAGCGGCCATGGGCGCCGGTTATGCGCTTCTGGTTGGTATACTGTTAAGTACAGGTATAGCACGCAGCGTATACCTGAAAAAGACCTTGCCGCAGACCTTTAATTCTGCCATACAGACATCAGCCAAAATCATGATCATTATCGCCATGTCAAAATTGTATATTTGGGTTCTGGCCTTGGAACGCATTCCCGAAGCGGTGACTGCTTTTGTAGTAGCAATGGCCCTGCCACCTACCATTATGTTGCTCTTTATTGTCTTAATAATTTTGATCGCCGGAACCTTTATCGATGTCTCCCCTGCCATTATGCTCTTAACCCCCGTTTTCCTTCCAGCCTGCGTAGCGGTGGGTATCTCACCCATTCAGTTTGGAGCCATTTTGATCTCTGGGCTAGCGGTCGGTGCAGTCACTCCACCAGTGGGGACATGTATAAACGTTGCATCTGCTATATCAGGATTGGGGATCGGCTCGATATTTAAAGGGGCAGCACCCTTTTTGCTCGCTAATGTAATTACTCTGATATTGATCAGCATCTTCCCAGCTTTAACGCTGTGGATCCCATCTCTGTTTATGAATTAATAGAAACATATTTACTAGTAACCTAACGAAATCCTTCTGGGTACAAACGAAATCCTTCCGGGTGGAGTCTTTATGAAGCGAATCGGAATTGTTGGTTTAGGGGACATGGGATCGGGAATGTCGGTTAACCTGCTAAAAGCAGGTTATTCACTGACCGGTTTTGATGTCAATACAGCGCGAGGTCAGGCATTTGCCGATCTTGGTGGTACACTGGCTGGAAGTAGTCAAGAGGTGGGCCAAAACTCAGACCTGGTCTTTGTCATGGTCTTGAATGGCGCCCAGGCCTATGAAGTCATATGTGGGGAAAGTGGTTTATTAAAGGGTCTGCAGACTGGTACCACCATCGTGGTTTCGGCAACCATCGATCCTGAGGAAGCCAAAGCTCTGATCGATCCTGTCGCACAAGCAGGAGTCAATTTGGTTGATTCCCCCGTAAGTGGTGGAAAATCTGGAGCAGATGGCGGAAATTTAACCCTCATGACCGCAGCACCCATTGTTGTTTACAACGAGATACACCCCGTTCTGGAAGCTATCGGTGGTAACATCTTCCATGTGGGAGAAACTATCGGCATGGGTCAGACTATCAAAGCATCGCTCCAAGCATTTATTGGATCTACTTTTACAGCCATTTTTGAAGCCCTGGTACTGGGAGTTAAAGCTGGTGCAAAACCAGAAACACTCTATGAAGTGTTTGCTTCAAGTGGTGTTTCCAGTCCACTGTTCAAAAATTGCGCTCAACTCATTATGAATCGTGAGTTTGTTGGTACCGGTAGCCATATCGGAACCATGTATAAAGACCTGGGGATCTCAATGAAGATGGCCAAGGATAACGGGGTTGCCATGTTTACCACCGCAGCAGCCTATGAATTATTCCGCTCAGGTATATCCCTCTTCCCGGAAGAGGATAATTGGGCAATTATCAAGTTGTTGGAGCAGATCGCTGGAACTGAAGTAAAATTTGAAGAGAAGAGGTAGTATTATGAAATTAGGCGTAATAACAGATGGTATAAGTAGAGACCTGGAATACTCATTAAAAGTAATGAATGAGACCGGATTGAAACATGCTGAATTGCAATTTGTTTGGGACAAGGAAATTGGGGATCAAACACCAGAGGAAATTCAAAAGATCAAGGAACTTATCACCAAATACGATGTGTCAGTTCCATGTATAACGCGACACAACTTTGTCGGCATGCTGGTCATGCAAACTGAAACGTCAGATGAAGCGTATCAGAAACATTTTAATGGCTTGAAACGGTGTATTAAAATTGCCAAAGAATTGGGTACAGATACGGTGCGTATTATGAGTTTCAGAAAAGAAATGATCATTTTTGGTGAAAATGGTGCTGAAAAGTGGGTGGCAAGCACAGGAGCTTGGGAAAAAATGCTTAAACTACTGGAAGGTCCCATACAACTCGCTGAAGATGAAGGCATAACCCTGGCAGTGGAAACCGGAAATAATGCCATGATTACTTCAGGGTGGTTAGGTAAAAAGCTCATTGACGATTTAGGATCAAAAAATCTTAAGATTATCTGGGATATTCCAAACACATTATATTGTACTGAGGTGCCTTATCCAGATGCCTATGAGGAAATCAAAGATTATCTCAGTCATATCCATATCAAGGACTGCATCTCTGACATTTCCCGTGCTAGCGTAAAATTTTGCCCCTGGGGTGAAGGCGATATGGCACCGTATTTGGAACCAATTGCAAACGCCTTGAAACGGGACAATTACCAGGGTGTGATTTCCATGGAATCAGTGTATCATCCAGACGGTGGATCCTATGAAGATGGATTCAGGGAATGCCTGCCCATGGCGAAAAAACTTTTCGGTGATTAATTTATACTGAGAAGTATTGTGATTACTAAAAGGGGCTGATTATTCAGTCCCTTTTTACTATAACTCAGGAGGATGGACAAATCAAACGGAGGCTGTGCTTGTCGAAGCCATTTCTCCATATTGACAAGGAGCGGTCATTTCGGCAGGCTCAATGTCCTTTATCATTAAGAAAGTCTTCATCAGAGACACATTCAAACCCCGCTGCTTTCAGGGTTTGGGTAAATATCCCGTCTCCTTCAACAAGCGTCTTGGTAAATGATCCATTATATATCTGACCACACCCACAGGCCGGACTGCGACTTTTAAGAATGGCCAGAGTAACCTTCTCTGAAATACCTTTATCACGACAGAATTCTGAGCCTTTGATAAACTGGGATGTTACATCTACCCCATTCTCACGTAACACTTGATCACCCTTAACCTCAGCAGGAGGTCTGGGTGTGGGGAGTCCGCCTTCAACTTCTGGACAAACAGAAATCAACTGCTTATCTCTTATGCGATCTATAAGTTCGGTCTGCTCGCTACTTTTGCCATCATAACGGCAGGCTTCACCTAGCAGGCAGGCAGAAATAAGAACTGGCGCGGTCATCCAGTTACCTTTCTATCAATTCATAGCTATACAGATTGGAAGTTGCATCACAGACAATATAGATAATCCCATTGACAGAGCTATAAACCACTCCCTCGGCTTGTTCAATGTCAAAGTGATAGTCCGCTATCACCCCAGCGCTCCAGGACCATTCAAACAATCTTTGATCTTCATGGCTGACAATAAAATATTCGTCAATATTCCGACCAGGACAAATACCTGAGACATCAGTGGCAAAATCAAGCACCTTGGATGCTTGGGTAACTAGATTAGAATCAATATGAACGATGGCCGTAGGATTTGACTCAACTATAGTGTAAAAGTCATTCAAAACAGGTCGATAACAGAGTCCTTCGAATCCATTTTTTGTATCTGAAATCTGAAAATCAATATCTGTGCGGGATAGCTCATTTCCTACTGCAGAAAGATGAATTAGCTGACTCCGCCCTTCTTCAACAATCCAAATTGAGTTATCACGAGGGTCAAAGGCAACTCCCTCCAAATCATCGCCCCTAAATGGAAACGTAGTAACTAGATTCCCATCCATCTCCATCTTGTATACGAGATTATTCGGCGGATCGTTGACACAATATAAAAAGCCCTCAGACTCATCAAGTGACAAGCCTGAGGGTTCAGGTATATCTAGCTGAACAATATCGATCAAAGTAAGAGTCTCAGCTTTCTCTGATGGTAACGTCTCCTGTAGATCACAGGATGTAGTTATCAAGATCAGAAAAAGAACAAAGACTCGCACTTGTGACTCAATTATCCGTTGGTGGCACCTGGTGTTGGAGTGGTAAACGGAATCCAGATACCGCCACCATCAACAAATCGACCAAGGGAGATATCAGCCTGCTGAGGTCCAAAAGTGAATTCGTCGATAACAGTTACACCATCGGTATCGACAAGCACTACAGATTCTCCATCACCTGACAGTTTAATTTCCATGTGAAGCACACCTTGCTCTGATTCTTTGTCACACCAAAGGATCAGATAACCACCAGCGGGGATGGTTGTCATTGAAGCTGAAGAATCGGCAATTTGGTGCTGAGTAAGATCTGCTGGATCATCAGTGATGTACATACCCCCAATATCGATGGCTGCATCTGTTCCATTATAAAGCTCTACCCAATCATCATGATCACCATTTTCATCTGTTGCGGATGTGTCATTGCTGGCCAGGAACTCATTGATTACAAGTGCACCAACTGGTTCCACATTTGCCGCACCAGGGCTTGGGGTTGTGAATGTAACCCAGGTGTCACCACCATCGACACTGCGACCCATTGAAACATTTGTTACTTGAGCACCAAACGTAACCGAATCAACTATGGTTTCACCGTCAGCTTCTGTGAGCACGATAGCTTCTCCATCAGTAGATAGTTTAATGTTCATGTGTAGAGCACCCTCATCAGGTTGCTTATCGCACCATATAATTAAATAACCTCCTGCAGGAACTGTTGTGAGTGACGCATCTGTCGCAGGGATCTGCCATTGCATAAGGTCATCGGCACTATCTGTAATATACATTCCGCCAATATCAATGGCTGCATCTGTGCTGTTGTATAGCTCGACCCAATCATCATAGCCACCGTTTTCATCAACATTAACTGAATCAATTTCATTCTTCGCCAGGAACTCATTGATAAAAAGACCCTCAACTCCTTCAGCGATGTCTTGATCATCAGTTTCAGTTTCCTCGCATGCTATCATTACCAAACTTAATAGCCCTATTAGTAACACTGTTAATAACCGCATTTATTTCTCCTTTTTTAATTGGTTGTACGGGAATCGAACTGTATGGTAATTCCCATCGTCCGTATCATCGAGTTAATCAAACGATTTAACATATTTTTACAATTGACGAATGAAATAAAATCATCCTTGTCCATCTATTCCGGAAATTTATAGGTATATAGACGATTTGAACCATCGCCCACGATATATATATTTCCAGACTCTTCATCATATGTAACACCTTCAGCCTGAAACATTTCCATCGAATAGCGAGCAAGGACACCTCTGCTTGCGGACCATTCAACGAGCATCCTACTCTCATCGCTTACAATAATCAATTCGCCTGGATTGCGACCCTGATGAACGCCAGAGATATCTTTTGAGAACCCAACCAAATGCTCATTTAAAAGATTAAACGAACCATCATAGGTCAAGATTACAGGAGAATCTTTTTCTCGAAGGATATAAAACTGATCTGATTCAGGTTCATAACATATCCCTTCAAAAGTGTTTTCTCCAGTATCTCCAAAATACTCAATGTGTTCTCTTGAGAGCTCTTCCCCCGCGAGTGATAACTGTATAACATCGCCAAGAAGTTCTTCCAGAACCCATAGTGTTGAATCATTTGGATTTACTGTTATCCCTTCCAAATCATTGCCTGTAAATGCAAATGTCTCAAGAATTGTACCATTTATATCTAACTTATAGACATGATTGTTGGGAGGATCATTCACTGAGAATAAATATTCATGATTGGGACCAAAGGTCAATCCCGACGGCTCAGACATTTCCAAAACAACATATTCTTGAAACAATAAAGTCTGTATTGTATTGTTTGTGGCTTTAGGTGTCGGGTGGGCGAATATTGACCATTGCTTTTCTGCATCCTCATTTCTCGCAAAAGAAGAGCCTTCGATTTGAGCGCTAAAGCTCACTGAGTCAATTACCGTTGCAGCATCCCTCCCGTAGAGGACGATGCTTTCGCCATCTTGAGACAACTTTATGTTTACATGGAGAGCCCCCTGATCTGTATCTTTATCAGCCCAAATGACGAGAAAGCCTCCAGCAGGAATTGTTGTCTCTTCTGAATTATTCGTCGGAATTTGCCAGGGTTCGGCATCCCCAACGACATCAGTAATGAACAAACCGCCGACATCCAACTCTTCATTGCTTGTATTGAAGAGTTCTATCCAATCATCGGCTTCATTATTTTCATCCAAATAGCTGCCGTCATTCCCAGCAACAAATTCGTTAATAAGGATATCTCCTGGAAATATTTCACTTAACTCCTCAGGGTCATCAGTATTTGATTCACAAGAGAAAATGAAAATCCCTAAAACAGACATTACAGTAAGAATTAACCTACTCATCTCGTACCTCCACCGTAGTCAGAAACTACTGATTTGTGGCTCCAGGAGTTGGCGTTGAAAAGGACGCCCAGACATCGCCACCATCTTCAACACGTCCCCAAGAAACGCCAGTTGTCTGAGCCTCATATGTGTAGGTATCAACCACTATCATATCTTGATCCATTAAAACTACAGATTCACCGCCACCAGAAAGTTTGAATGAGGCATGAAGTACACCTTGATCGACTTCATCATCGCACCATATCACTACATACCCACCGGCTGCGATTGTTGTTAATGAAGTATCAGTTGTCGGGACTTGCCAAGGCGCATCATCTTCTGGTGTATCACTAAGGAACATACCACCAATATCGATAGCTGCATCTGTTCTATTATAAAGCTCTACCCAATCATCGAAACCACCGTGTTCATCCTCAATGGGGCCATCATTGCTGGCAAGGAACTCGTTAATAACCAGAGCACTTGGTTCTTCCTCCTCTGGGGCAGTGGTGTCATCTGTATCACAAGCAATAAATGCCATGCTCATCAGAACTACCAGTATAAGGGTTAACAATCTCATCATTTTCTCCTTTTGTATCATTATTAATTAAAATGTGACCAATGTACGGAATTGTACATAGGAAAAATCGTAATCGCCAACGGTAGTAGCGACTGAGTTATCTACCATTGTATAATTTAGCATAAAACGGACATTGGGATTTGTATACCAGTTCAGTCCAGCAGTATAGTTATTTGCCTTGCCGCCATATATTCCTGCTGCTGTATCAGAAAGATTTATGTGGCTAAAACGTAAAGCCAATTCCCAGGCTCCATATTTTTGATTTTTTGGTACAAAAGCTCCAAATTCGCCTTCATCATTTTTCCAGGGTTTTTTCTCTCCTGTTAAAATCCAACTCAAATAGGCATAACCACCCATTAGCGTTCCATCAGTATAGCCAGCTTCTCGAGCCAAATCTGTTTGAGCATACTCACCTTGTAGAATAATATTATTAAGCTGTAGCGCACCCTCTAAGCCTACCTGCTGAATGGTTTCTACATTTCGGATGACATCCGTATCAACTGTTTCCAGATCACCCATTTTAGTTTCTGCTTCTGCATTAAAATCAATGAGACCACTTTCATCTAAGGGAGCATAGCGGGCAAAGGCACCGCCAACATGCATCTGAATCTGACCCAATTTTGGTCCATAAGCTGCACGTAGGGCAAATCCATTACCAGTTTCATCCGACTTCTGATTCTTATCATCATCCATCCCCTGGGCAAACAAGGCAGTCGTGGCATACCAGTTTGAGCCCCAGAGCGAATAACCTAGCGATGTACGGCGACCCATTTTAAATGCCAAACTAATGTAGGAACGTTCCATGAATGTTAGCAGGCGTGAACTTGTAAGTGTTTCAAGACCAAAGGGAACTTTATAGTGTCCCATCTTAAACATGGAGTTTTCCCAATTGTAGGCTAACCACATATCCTTGATCTCAACTGAATATTCTGCAATATCCATATCCCACTCTGCCTGCCAGTTTCCCCAAAAGTTAGCTTTGGTTGCAAAACGGGCTTTCCGCAAGTGCGTTCCACTGCTGAGTTGTTCGTCGGGATCATCGAAAAAGATCGCACCATCGATGTACATACGAACATCAAATCGCATTTGAAAATCGCTATCAGCTGAGCGAAGTACAAAATTACCATTGGATTTCCACCCGCTTGAATCAGGTGATAAACTTGATTGCCCAAATACAGTCATGCTGATCGAGCTTATCAAAATCATTAACACTATCTTTTTCATCCAACTTCTCCTTTTATCCATCTTTGATTAGTTTTTGAGTTAAAATCCATACATCCGCTTTAATTCTGATCAGACTCATTTAAATCGATAATAATTTTGGCTATTTCTCCTGTATACACATTGATACGCTTCATCAATTCAAGTAATTCAGTATGAATTTCATGTGTTTTCAAAGTTTCCTGACGAGCCGCATGCAAACGCTGCAAATGCGACATCCGGTATTCTTCCTCAAGATTTTTGTACTTTTCCTGTTTGGTCATCACTTTGCGAGCTCGCTTAGGATCCAATTCAGAAAATGTTTTCTGCAACCTGCCTATTTGCTTGACGACTTTCATGTGGTAGCGAAGTAACTCATCCTTACCCTCATCTGAAAAGTCAAGATCCAGGGCCCGTTTTTTGGCGACCAAAGGCATCACATTATGCTCTACAACGTCCCCAATACTCTCCAGGTGACTGGCTATTGTGATCATGCCGAAGACTTCTGGAACCTGTGAATCAGACAGGGGTTGTTGTCCTATCTGCAATAAGTAGTTTTTCACCTTATACTCTAAAAAGTCGACCTTCTTCTCCCGCATCTCAATACCCTCTATCAGAGTAAGTTTGGTATGAATCTGATCCATACCCGGGTCATCTTCTAAAAAAGGTTTTATAAAGGCCTCGAGCATACGTTTGGTGATTTTTGCCATACGATTAATCTCTGCGCGTGCCAAATCCAAGGCCATGGCTGGTGTTTCAACAGCAGAATCATCCAGATGCCAGGTAGCAATGGTCAAGTCTTTCTCATCCTCAATATCTGGATAGATTTTCATGATAATTTTCGCAAAAAAGGATGTAAATGGAATAAACGCAAGTGCCAGACTCACGTTAAAGAGCGTATGAGCATTTGCAATCTGGCGAGGTACTTCAGACCCAAGCTTTGCTATACCAATTGCATCTGATGATGGCGAAATAGTCCGAATCAGATCAGCAAACCAGGGAATCCAAAAGATAAATAATAAGACACCAGTTATTTTGAACATGACATGGGCCATTGCCACCCGTTTGGCTTCACGTGTTGCACCAATACTGGCCAATCCAGCTGTGATACAGGTACCTACATTGGCCCCCATTATCATTGGGATACCAGCATCAAGACTCAGGAGCCCCTGCTGTGATAGGACAATGATAATTCCTGTAAAAGCGCTACTGCTTTGGATTAAAGCAGTAAATAGAGCTCCCACTAAGAGGCCCAGTAAGGGATTCTCAAGATGAGATAGCATGGTGATAAAGGGCTCAAAAGTGCGCAATGGCTTCATGGCATCTGACATCAACTTCATACCATAGAATAGAATACCAAAACCTAGGATCGACTCACCTATGTTTTTCTGGTTCTCATTACGACCAAACATCATCAGGCCAAACCCAGCAGCTATCATGAGCAATGCATAGTCGGTTAGTTTAAAGGCAACTAACTGTGCAGTAATAGTCGTTCCAATATCGGCACCAAGAATCACTCCCAGACTCTGTACAAAGGTCATGAGTCCGGCTTGGACAAAACTCACCAACATTACTGTCGTGGCGCTACTACTCTGGATGATCATGGTGACAAAAGCACCTACTAGAAGGCCCATGTATCGATTATTTGTTAAGGCTGATAGAATGGATCGCATACTGTCACCAGCAGCTTTTTTCATACCAGAGCTCATTTTCTCCATGCCATATAGAAATAAGGCAAGACCGCCAAATAAAGTCATGACTACGGTCCACCATGATATTTGACTGCCTGCAGTTGATTCAGCGGCAAACAAACTGGCATTACCGAGAAGAATAAAGGCTGTAAGGATAATCAGTTTTGGAAATCTTCGGTTAACCATGAGGGGTGAACTCCACACTAATATTATTTTGTATCTTCGTCTGATTAATGCTCTTAACTACCTGTTGATCAAAAACATTCTGCAGGAAGAAAAGTGAAATAAATGAAATTACGGCAGCAATGATTGGAGTGGTTACCCACCCTGAAGCGATACGACCCAGAGCCCTAAAACGAATTCCTCTTCCTCCATGAGCAAGTCCAATTCCTAAGATGCTACCAATGACAACTTGTGAGCTAGATACTGGAACCAGAGGAATTGCTGGTAGATTATGGGCCAACAACCATGTTTCTAATCCTTTGGATGCAAATAAGAATAAAACCAGTGCCTGTGATAATACAACAATGAGCGCAGTTTGTGGTGTAAGCTTGACAACACCTTCCCCCACTGTCAGCATGACCCGTTTAGAATAGGTGAAAATACCTACCGCTATAGCTAGGCCACCCAATAAGAATAGTTGTTCAACCCCATTAAAATCAAAACCAAAAATATTTAAACTATCGAATGGCGCTACTGAGACAAAGACACCCATGACATTGGCAATATTATTTGCGCCTAGAGAATAGGCTCCAAATGCACCAACCACGATTAAACCTATGCGTGTATATGCATCCAATCTAAAGATGTGGATCTTCCACATCTCCATGGCTTTCTTAGCGATAAAGAAAAGAACTAATGAGAATCCAGCTGCCAGGATGGGACTCATAACCCAGGTTGATGCAATTTTAGTCAAAGCAGCCATATCTGTTTCTTTTCCGGCAAATAGGTTCCACCCAACAATGGCACCTACTATCGCCTGACTGGTTGAAACGGGGAGACTTAGTTTTGTCATCCAAAAAACGGTGATAGCTGCAGCAAGAGCTACCATAAAGGCACCGGCTATCATATCAACCGCGCCCAATTTTCCCAGTGTATGGGTTGTTCCCGCACCAGAGATAACGGCCCCTAATATGACAAAAATACTGGCCACAATGGCTGCTGTATAAAACTTTACCATGCGAGTTCCCACGGCAGTCCCAAATATATTGGAGGCATCATTTGCTCCCAGGGACCAACCCAGAAAAATACCGCTAGATAGGAAGAGCATGATCAACATTACTAGATGCTTCTCTTTATAGTGTATATGGCAAGACGGTCAGCTACATCTTCAGCTCTATCTGCTAGGGTATCAATGTGCAGGGTAAAATAACGCAAATGAATTTTCTCACTGAGCTTGAGTTCTTCACTCTCAAAGATGGAACGTTTCAAATTCTCTGCAATTCGATCTGCTTCTTTTTCCCAGTGATAAATCTTATGCAAATAGTTTCTTACATTGATTGGATCACGCATAAAAGCCCTCATGGCCTTTACCATTTCTTCTAAAGCTTTGACTGTGGTTCTGGCCAATTCTATAAATCCGTCTTTGAATTCATCAGGTACATACGGTTTTTCAACTGACAATTCGACTAATGTGGCCTTTGCCCGATCAATCACATCATCACTGGTTTCCATGAGTGCCAGGATGTCTCCTCTGGATTCAGGAACCAGGGTTTGCGTGTATAGCTTTGTCTCAATATTCTTACGAAGCTCATCTGCTTCATGTTCGAGCACTCTTATCTGTTCCAAATGTCTCTCAAAGTCTTCAGAGGCATTTTTCATGTAATTCTTTACCCCTCGACGATAAACAATTCCAGCTTCTGAGATTTTATCCAGGAATGCATCCATTTGCAGTTCAAGTGATTTAGTTTTCTTGAAAATCATTTTATGACATTTTCCTAATCTAAGATTTCTGTTTACGCGCCTGAATAAGAGGCACAGCAAAACTTGCAGCTGCAACCACTAGCATTCCCAAGCTCAAAGGTCGGGTAAAGAAAACAGTCCAACCACCCATCATGATCGCCCGGATAAAATTTGTTTCTGCGATATTACCAAGGACCATTCCAAGAATAATAGGCGCTACCGGGTAATTGTAACGACGCAAGAGCCATCCAAAGACACCGAATGCTAAGCAAGCTGCAACATCAAAAAAGGAATTCCGTACTGCAAAGCTTCCGATAATGGAAACTGCAAATATCAATGGAAACAAAACTGTTTTAGGTATAGTGGTTACTTTGATCCAGAGTCTGGCACCAAAGAAGCCCAGCACCAATAGAATGATATTGGCAATAAGCAAGCTTGCTAGTAGGCCATAGATTATTTCTGGATTTGAAATAAAGAGTTGTGGACCAGGTGTTAAATCATGGATCATCAAAGCACCGATCAAAACAGCAGTAGATGCGCTACCGGGAATGCCCAGCGTTAATAAAGGTATCAGTGCGCCACCTACGGAACTACTGTTGGCACCTTCAGCTGCGGCTACACCCTCCAGGCTTCCTTTACCGAATTCCTCAGGATGTTTACTAACGCGTTTGGCAACATCATATGAGATGAAAGCAGCAATTGTCGCCCCTGCTCCAGGGAATATTCCAATAATAGTTCCCATGAAAGAAGAACGCATAATTGTATTCTTTAATTTCCAGTAAGTACCAGCTGTTGGCCACTCCTGCTTTCCAGGTGCAACTTGTTGAGTGGAAAAATTACCACCTTCAAGCTGTTTGAAAATCTCACTGAGGGCAAACAAGCCAATCAAAGCCGGGATGAGAGCAAATCCGTCATAAAGAAAGGAGAAACCAAATGTAAAGCGACTCACACCTGAAATTGGATCAATCCCAACTGTATTGAGCAACAGACCAAACATAGCTGCGATAAATGCCTTGTTCCAATTCTTGCCTCCCAGAGATGCTACTGTAGTCAATCCAAAAATTGCTAAAGCAAAATATTCAGCAGGATGAAACTTTAAGGCAAACTTTGCCAATGGTCCTGAAAAGAAGATTAGGATCAAGGTTCCGATGATGCCACCCACAGTTGACGCTACGAGTGAAACTCCCAATGCCAGCCCGGGCTTACCCTTCTTGGTCAAGGGATAGCCATCAAAAGCTGTCACTACAGAAGAAGGTGTTCCAGGAGCATTGATGGTCACTGCCGTGATAGATCCACCGTAGTTGGCTGCGATATAAATGGCAACTAACAGGATCAGAGCTAGGGTTGGAGACATGGCATAGGTAAATGGTACTAACAGAGCAACACCCATAGACGGTGAAAGTCCTGGTGTGGCACCTGCCACAATACCCATGATCACACCCAGAGTAATCGTTAATATGGGAATAACTCCCATAACAAAGGTCAAACCATCAATCAGATTGCCGAATAGTTCAATCATCACAGATCCTAGAATAAGCTTTCGAAGATGGTCCCTAGAGGTAAGGGAACGTAAAGGGTTTTATAAAAAATGATATACGAGAAAAGGATCCAACTACCGGAGATAATGAAGATGTTTCTCCATTTACGATAGCCCAAATAGTACAATCCTACAATAATGAACCCAAAAGTGCTCAGGAAATATCCTGCAACCTGCATAACCAGTAAATACACAATCAGGAAACCGATAAAGCTTAAAACGATATCAACTCTTGGACCAGAATCAGAAATTTCTTTGACATTACGAAACGTTTTGAATAAAAGTAGTAGGTTCAAAGGAATAAGCATGAATATCCATAGCCTAGGCACAGCAGCAGGTCCCACTGCTGAACTGCTAGGAAAATTTAAGGACTGTATCAGGAAAAGGATACTCACTAACAGGAAGAACCCAATAATCATAAATCGACCTAAAATAGGTGAATAGTTACTTTTATAAACACCGTATGATGTTGATAGCCACGTGATTACAAGGATAAGTGAAAGGACAGCAAATGGAGTACCTGTAGCAATATTTGCCAAAATTCCTTCGGCCTCATCCTGGAGGATATTCGATTTTTTCAGATAATACTCAAATACTTTAGCGTCCTTATATACCTGCTCTGTAAATTCCGCTTCAGCAACATATTTAATATCTATGCCACCTTTGCTCCAGAAGGAAATCCAATCAGGGTCAGCAGTAACCTTTTTGAAAAGCTCATCATACCACTGAACCACCGCGGGAGGAGTCCCTTTTTTAAGAGCAAATCCACGCCACATGTATTCATTTTCAAGACCAGTCATTCCTAATTCTGTAAAGGTCGGTACATCTGGAAAGGCAGCTAGACGATTAGGTGATGAAACAGCGGCAATATGGAGATCGGGATTTCCCAAGGCATCTCGGGGGTTCCCTACATAGGCAACACCTTGTTCACCCAGGAGAGCGGCCAAAGCCTTGCCCCCACTTTTAAAGGGAATCCACTTGGCATCCATCCCATATGCATCCCATACCTTAAGAGCTGTCACATGATCAAGACCACCAGCCGCAGGTCCAACCCAGTTTTGTTGACCCGGCTGCTGCAGTGCATTCGCGACAATATCTTTCCATTTATACAGTTCCTGAGTCCCATTGGTAATGACACATTCAGGATCAGCCATAAGCATGGCAGTCCAGCTAAGGGCATCGATGTAGTCACTACCACCAACTTGAACGAATTTTGCAATATTAGATTTGGTACAGGCGTACAGGTTATATCCATCTGCCGGCGATTGAATCACCTTTTTAAGGGCAACAATGCCACCTGCACCTGGTTTATTCTCAACCACAAAGTTTACATCTACATACTTAGAAGCAATCCCGGCAAATTTTCGGGCACTGATATCAATGAGTCCACCGGGACCCGTATAGACAACGATTTTTATCGGTTTTTCCGGGAATGCGGCTTCGACAATTGCAGGTAGAAGGAGGAGCCCCGTCATAGCTAACGCGGTGAAAGCCATTCCGAGGCTCTGTTTACGAAATATTTTATTCATCTGGAGAATCATTGAATAAAAATTAAATCTACCAGTTTTTAAAAGGGTTGGCTATAAGATTTGAGTTATAGTAGCGAGGATCTCCAGTTACTTCTTCCCCAATCCAATCGGGTTTAGGATATTCTTGATCCTCAGATTCCAGTTCTACTTCAGCGACAGTGAGTCCTTCATTTTCACCATGGAATTCATCTATCTCCCAAACAAAATCACCCATTTTGACTTTATACCGATGTTTGTCAATAATGGGTTGTTCACACAAGAGATCTAATAATTCAGTGGCATCTTTTGCAGGAATCTCATATTCATATTCCAGCCTTGTAGCACCTTTGGTAATCCCCTTGACAGTCATGAATCCAGCTTCATCTATAGTTCGGACTCTGACAACACGTTCTTTTTGGCTATTGAGATAGCCCTGACGATAGTGCGTGCCTTCAGTTAACTCACGATATGTTGTGGCAGTTACTAAGAATTTTCTTTCGATTTCTTGAGCCATGATCTAGTCCTCAAATCCAACCATACGTCGCATGGCTTTGATATAGCTGATGTTCTCAAAATCAATCAATCCCAGTTTCTTCACAAGTGAGATCACTAGTTCAGGGTCAGCATCTTCCACGGCTGTTGTACGGGTTGCCTGACCATCGATAGTCAGATCAGCTATCTCGACCGTAGCACCTTCAATCATATAGCCATAGCGTTTCTTAAAAACGCCCACTGATTTAAGATTTGGATTAGGATCAACATATTTGGCGATAAATTCATCAAACTCCATATCTGCAACATCTGAATCGTTAAAATCAACATTTGCAGCTTTAAAGACTTCTGTCATTTCAGCACTGGCAATGGGAAAAGTAGCTTTCATAATAGGAAACCATTGCTCAAGGGTATCAGCATTGGTTTCACGCAATACTTTAATATCCATGAGAGTGTCACGAATCTTAATATTTTCACCACTATTCTTTGAGAGGATATAAACTTCACTGCTCTCAACTTCACGTGTACATTCGTGTTCTCTGATCTTTGCTTCAGCATCTCCAAAGTCTTCACCGAATGTTCTCCATTCCCAACGCGGAATGATTGTGCCTAGTTCGATTCTTGCCATAATGTTTATTCCTTTACAATAATTTATTTGTCTTAGACTCTTTACTATTCCAAATGTTGTGCCAGACTGATATCATTCGTATTGCCTATTATTATTACATGACTTACAGCATTTCATATTTGATAATTATTCTGAAGGGGAATGCAAATTAGACTATTATTCGTCAGTTGAGACGATATTTCGTCAGCTGAGGGCTAATCTATATGTGATATGTGCAAAGCTGTGGCGCATCACCCCTCCGCCTTCGGCACCTCCCCTTTTCTGGGGAGGAATGAATCTTCAACCATATAGGTTCCCAGATGCTATTCTAAGCTTATATCAAGCATACCATATTTCATAAGCTTACTACGGAGTGTGGTACGTGGAATACCCAGGGCATCTGCAACTTTCTGCTGATTGTTTCCCAAGGCATCCATGGTTTCTGCAATAATATTGGCTTCATATTCTGAAACTTTGCTAATCAATGATCTGGGCATATCATCAGTGTCTTGATCAGTGCTATCACCAATGCGGTAAGCCTCAGGAAGATCAGATAGTCCGATGATCTCCTGTTTTGAGAATACTGACATTTGGAGGATGAGATGTTCTAACTCTCTCACATTACCTGGCCAGTTATAATCTGTTAGATAGCTAAGTAGATCTGGTGATAATTGTTTCCCTGGACTGGCCTGATTTAGGAAGTAAATAGCTAAAAGTGATATGTCTGATCGACGCTCGCTAAGATTTGGCACTTTAAGTTTAATCACGTTTAAACGATAGAATAGATCTTCTCTGAAACTACCAGAAGCTACCAAAGATTTTAGATCTACTTTAGTTGCAGCAACCAAGCGTACATCGACATTGATCACTTCGGTCCCTCCGACTCGTTCAATCTCACCTTCTTGTATCACTCTCAGTAATTTTGTTTGGAGCCGTAAGCTAAGATCATCTATATCATCAAGGAAGATGGTTCCTCCCTTAGCCCTTTCAAAACGTCCCTTAGACTGCTTAATAGCACCCGTGAAGGCTCCCTTTTCATGACCAAACATCTCAGTCTCAAAAAGGCTTTCGCTGAGAGCAGAACAATTGATTCTGATAAACGGTTTATCCTTGCGCTGGCTGAATGATTGGATGGCGTTGGCTATCTTCTCTTTACCGGTTCCGCTTGCCCCCTGAATAAGAACTGTATGCTCGCTATCTGCTACCATCTTTACTTTGTCGATGAGTGAATGCATGAGTTCGGATTTTCCGATGAGATCCGGAGCAACTTTCAGCTCTGCAAGCGAAGCTTTCAGAGCTTCATTCTCACTGCTAAGGGCCTTTATGCCTTCAATGCGATCTAAATGATGAAAAAGTTCGTCTGGCTCGAAGGGTTTGGTAAGATAGTCGAAGGCCCCTTTTTTTAAGGCCGTTATGGCATTTTCTACTGTAGCAAAGGCGGTCATGATCAGGACCTGAGTATTGGGAGAGATTAATTTAACCTCATCCAATATTTCCAGTCCATCAGCTCCAGGTAAACGGAAATCGGTTAAAACCACATCCCAAGATTCTCCTTGTATGGCCTGTATTCCCTTAGTACCTGTCTCTACTGCAACCACATTATGTCCGGCATGCTCCAGTAGTTTTAGCAGGGTTACCCGATTTATATTTTCATCTTCTATGAGTAAAATTTTTAACATTGATTTTTCACCTGTTATTCACTGTCTTTCTGAAGCGGTATATCAATCTGAAACTCAGCCCCGCCAAGTTGACTGACATTATAACTAATTTCCCCGCCCATTGAGTCGATTATCTCACGGGTTACGTAGAGTCCTAGCCCTGTCCCCTTGCCAACCTCTTTGGTCGTTACAAATGGTTCGAACATTTTACTTTGAATCTCTTCCGAAATCCCTGCACCGGAATCACCAATTGTAATCATAACCGTCTGCTGATGTACTTTTGTTACAATTTTTATTGTGCCTATGCCTGAGATTGCATCCAGTGCATTCATACAAATATTCAACAGCACTTCTTCAAGACCTGACTTACTATTTTTAATCTGTGGTACCTTGTCATCGAGCTGTATTTGCGTGATGACTTTCTCTGTAGAGAGTCTGTGTCCCAATAGATTCAGCACATCTCTGACACAGAGATTTACATCAAATTCTTTATCAGCTGTTGTCTTCTTCCTGGCGCCTTCCAGTAAACTGGAGACTGTTACTTCAATTCGATCAAGACCTTCTTTTAACAATCGAAGATGATCCTCGCTGTTTTCCGGATCAATTTTAAGTAAATGCAGACAATTCTTTAGACCCATAAGCGGGTTATTTATTTCATGAGCAACACCGGCGGCCATACGTCCAAGGGCTGCTAATTTCTCAGTCTGAATCATGTTTTTATTGGTCTTCTCCATACTAGACCTGGCAAAGATCAATCGTTCTTCCAGCTTTAAAAAGGTTTCGTTCAATAGACCAATCTCATCATCACTTTCAGGCAAAGTCAATGGGTCAGTTGTTTGAAAATCGAATTGATCAATAACCTGGACTGTCTGTCGTAATTTCCTGGTAACACTACGACTGATTTGTAGTACAATAAATATGATCAGCCCCAATGCCCCGGCAAAGAGGATCATGATGCTGAGTGTTGTTCGTCTTAACTCTGAAATCATGGGTTTAGCATCAAGCCCAAGCCTGATAGCTCCGTGAGAAAAGCTGACCAAACCTAATGGCGCAGACACTTCAATGGTCCTTCCATACTGATCATTTTCATAAATATGGAATGCCGGGTCTATTGTTTCAAGGGCGGCCATACTGTAGACATCCGAATAGATTTTTCTATTTTCGGTCACATCGGAATGGGCCATTACCTCACCATATTGATTCAGAATCATGGCATATTTAATCTGATCCTTATACTCTCTGGTAAAATTATTAATAAATGATTGCAAGAAATCCCTACTATCGGACTCAGAAAGATAAAGCGCATCATTAATGGGTATGATGGCTGTCTGGATCATGGTGGTAGCAAATATTCGGTGCTTACCAATGGTAGCTTCTTTCTGAGCAGTAATAACTACAAAAAATAGTGCCAGGAATATTACTGATAGGCTTAAGCCTATCCAAATTACCAAGCGATCATGAATACTGGATCTAATTTGCATTTTCGATGGAATCCAGACGCGCTAAAATGCTTCGCGGAAAACTATATAGAGAATCATGACCTGCTCGGAATCCATGGGCTACTTCGGAGTCCCACCCCTCCGTGGAAATAGTGCCATTATCGATGAATGATCTCAAGCTAAGAAGTGCATTCTGGACTGCCTTAATTTCCATAGAATCTACATGTGCTCCTGCAACCAAAGGTACACTGGGAATTGCAGGTGATCTGGCTAATACACGAATTCCAGCATCATGATATTGATCTGCAACCACGGCTTTCACCATTCCAGCGGCATAGTCCCCCCGTAATACTTTCTCAGCAACCAAATCATGATAATTCAAATGTTCGTGTTTGGATAGGTCATCGAGTTCAATTCCAGCTTGATTTAGCATCCAGATTCCCATCCAGGTACTAAATGATTGGCGGGAGGCAAAAGCAAAAGACTTTCCTTCCAGGTCTTTCAATGATTGCAGAGGTGAGTCTGTACGCACAATGATATCATCATAATTCTCCAGACTTCCACTGGCATTAATAGGCATTGCAATGCATTTAATATTATGCTTCTGGCGAGTTTTAATGTAGGTATAGTTGCCCAGAGAAGCAAAGTCCACCTCTCCCTCAGTCAATTGTCTCATAGTTTCCAGATAATTCTTACTTAGCCTAAGCTTAAACCGATACGGTGTCTGCTCAGAGAGGTAATCCATCAAAGGTTGGTAACCTTCTATGATGGAACGTGGAGTATAGCGTGAGATTACCCCAAAATAGACAGTCTCCCTACTCTGGAGATCATCGTGTTTGACGATGGGTGCAGGTGTTTCAATATCCATTGCAAGCATATACCCAAATAGGCTGATACCAATAAAGACAATGACTAGCCCTAGAGCTTTGAAACGAACTTTCAATCGATATTATCCTTAATTCCTGTTTGTGAAAAGTGAGAGCCTAAGTCTTCGCGAGCCCCATAGCGGTAGCTGGGGCGTGGCGATCTCAGATTCGAGATTGCTTCGGTCATACTTCCCTCGCAAAGACCAATCGTTGATGCTCTGTAAATCGAATAACTAATTTGTGTTACCAGCGTCCATCTTTGAAGAAGTCTTCCTGGTCATGCACGGCTTTCAACATATTTGTTGCCAGTTTGCGGACGTCACCATTAACAGAGACTTCAACTTTACGTATATCCCGTTTATTTAATTTTTCAAGAATGATCTTGAGATCTTCAACTTCGTATTTATCTAATTCAAATTTAAATGTCCAGGCCATGTGTAATCCTTTCGTTTCATCCTCTCGTTCGTCTTCGCTATGCTACGCCACGATAGGCAGAGTCGCCGAGACGCAGAGAGGGTTTTAGTAATATTGTTAGTTTAATCACGTACTTTTAACAAATGAATTTGCATACTTGTAGGAGGTATCTGTCATCTGGCTCATCTTTTTAAAGGTTGCCATATCCTGCAATATGAATAAGCCTTTTGCTTCAGCATATCTCTCATTATTCGCATTAATGAGCTTTGCTTTCAATTTTATTTTACTTCCATCGACTTCTTTAACGTCAGCACAAAAAACGACTTCTTCCTTGATTGGAACTGGTTTAAAGAAGCGCGTTGTATATTGTGCAGTCATCGCAGGGTAACCATTCACCCAACAACACACGCCCATGAGTTCATCAAAGACGGCAGAAATAGCGCCGCCGTGGGCATGTCCGGGAGGTCCCTGAGCTAATTCACCAAAGGTGACCAAGGCATAAGCAGTACCTGATTCTTCATTCAAATAATATTTCAAGCATATGCGCTGCTCATTATTTGCCCCGGAGACAAAAGAAGTAAATGGTTTCCCCAATTCAATGGGAATGGTATCAGACAATTGTGGGTAGTTCATGATTCTTGCTCAATACTCCTCGCTAATGGCATACAAGATAATGAGAAGTTACTGGGAGTGTGTGAGTTTTTGCTCATCTACACTCTTCCGTCTTCGCCCCTCGATAAACTCAGGACACCGCTTCCCGCTTCGCCGTGACAGGCCGAGTTACGATGAGTGAAAGTTGGTGAGTTACTGAGTTTTTGAGTTCTATGGGTTTAAGGGTTTTTGGGTTTTAGTCATAGCTATTTACTCGGCAAAAAGCTGACTTTCATATTGTGCCCTTAGTGTTCGCAGATGATCGATGAGAGGCTGGATGGTTTCCAGAGTGTCTCCGTACTCAAATGTGATCTTTTTTGATCCATCGCCGGTTTCCACCTGAATCCACTCCGCACCTCCATCTGCGCAGTCAGGGCAGCCGATAACATCTTCGTAACTTTGGATTTCCTTAAAATCCACTAGAGCTGCGATCGTATTCCATTTGCCACTAGATAAATTGGCTTTGACAGTTAAGACTGGATAATTGACAGGGTCGTAGCCGGTTACAGTATAAGTGAGAGATACGTTCTCTATTTCCAGTGTCCGTACGCAGTATCCCATACATTCACCAAATGAGGTTCCACTCGAAACACTGATGACATTTCCAGTTTCTTCCTCTTCACAGGAGAAGACTAAAAGGCCCAAAGTCATAATAATAAGGGCAAAAACATTGCGGTAATGTTTGCTATTCCTCATTTCTACGGAGACACACTTGGTGATCGTGGTCCAATTACCACCGTTAATAATTCTGCCAAAGGACACTATTTTAGAACATTTTACCAATCTTTAATATTTCCATATCGAGGATAACCTTGCTATTAATAATTCCTGCACCAGAAAAGTCAGACTCTGTATCTGTGAAATATTTACCCCCAAAGAGACTGGTCCCCCAATACCATCCATTGTATCCATATTTCCGATAACCAATTCCAAAAGTAAGACCAACTTTAGAAGCGGTCTGAATTGCCTCTTCATCATCATTCAAGCCTGAAAAGAATGAATAGCCTTCCTGACCTTTGAGAGTGGTGTAGCGTAGACCACTACTGATATAGAAGCCCGCCCTGTGTTTCCCTAAAAAGTTGCGGTAATGACAATCCACACTCATTATTTCCAGATCATCAGCTCCTGTTTTATAGTAAAATGGAAAGGCAATTTCAGCTTTATCCGAGACTGAAAACAGAGAAACCCCACCGGTTAGGGTGATCCCTTCATCATCTGCAGAGGACATAAGGAAATATACAGGATTAAACTCAACCCCAAACTTCTTCCCCTCAAGTGGGTCAACGTAAATAACCTCATCCATCATTATTCCCTGATTTTTAATGATTGTCTGTTGATTTGACAGTAGCGAATCGGTTGAGACTGCTTCTTGTGACAGGGCATTTATGCTAAACACGCCAATCATAGCAATTATTAATACATGTGTTTTTCTAAACATTATTGAATTCCCCATTTTTTCTTAATATAATCTTTGTGATGATCATATAGCTTCTTGCGGTCTAGACATATACAAAGTTCTTATTTTATTTTGGATGTTATACGGACTGTAAAAGATATCCATACAATACGTAAATCTGGTGTATTTAGAGATTGATCCATGCAAGCCCTCCCTCGGTTAATAAATAATGCTGTAATCTAGCCAGCCTGCCTATTATTTCAATGGATTTAAGATTGGAGGTGGCGTAGTAAAGACGCAACGCATTGCGTCTCTCCAGGAAATGATTAAACCGGGGAACGATACTCTGGCTTTCATCCCTTATCCCATATACCCTATTCAGCATTTTTATTGTGCCACAAGATGGAGATCCTTCCCTTCGACAAGCTCAGGGCAGGCTCACTCAGGATGAAGCACTTGAGGTTACTCTTAAAGCAATATACCCAATTTGACCAGTCCAAATATGTAATGGTCAATCTTAAGTATTCAATCTTAAGTGTAAATAGATGTGTGCCCGAGATCAGTCTACGCTCTTTCAGAGCTACGCCCGACAAGCTGGAGTTAACCACCACGCACTTGCGACGGTCATTTTTAAATTTTAACTTTTAATTCTTAAATTAGGATGAGTGCCCGAGACTGGAGTCGAACCAGCACGTACTTGCGTACACTAGACCCTGAACCTAGCGCGTCTACCAATTCCGCCACCCGGGCATCTAAAAAGCGAGCCAATGTAATTCGCCCCCTCTCACCTGTCAATCAGGAATCAGTCCAAGTCATTACTAACTTTGACCTGTGACATAAGCCAGGATGATCAGGAGGTTCGTAAGGAAGAGTAGGCCCATAATGATGAGAACTACCATGGGCTGAATACTGATCAATTTTACTGCCACCACGGGCCAACTTTGCTGAGGTTGATTCCATAAGTATTTAAATCCACTCAAGAAAACCACAGCGGTGAATCCATAGCTGAAAGGCGCTAATACAGGCGTGTTTCCCCACAAGGTGGGCATGGTATCTGTTTTCCATTGGATCAGCTGGAACTGGGACAAGAGCGCCTCAAAAAAGAAAGCAGCCAGGATCATGGTCATGAAAATCAGAGGCAGATGTTGGTCAAAGGATTTTGAATGGAAATATTCTGTTCCTAAAAAGTTATTTGTCCACTCCCAGCTCACATAGGCCAGATTTGTCCATAACATGAGAAAGACAAACGGAACCCCCAGAATACTGAGAGAGAAATTTCCATAGGTATATAATTCACTTATTTGCGACAGGGCAAGCTCTCTAAAGAGACCCATAACCACTCCACTTGACCAGAATATGAGTGCGAATTGTGGCGATCTACTTCCCATAGCATGAAAGATCAATGCGCCGGTCATGACAAAGATCAATAATTCAATCAACCAGGTCATGTTCAATCGCTTTAAGCTTTTTATTGAAGGATATCATACCCCAGATCAAAATCGGTAAGTTCGACCAGAGTAAATCATACCGTTTATTGATCAATTCCATGATAATTGCCAGAGTTAGCAGGATATCAATGGCCCCGTAAGGCAGATAATGGAAAAATAGTTTTTTCATCTGGTGTTAAATAATCATTTATGAATGATATTCCAGGCGAGGATTCGAATCCTCGCCTAGTTAATCATCAAATAATATCAGAGTAAACCATTAAAAATAAATTTAATCATTCCATTCAGCTTTGAAAACATGGGTAGCCCTTGGATTCTCAGCATCTCTGTTGGAAGCAAATGCCATGAACTTACCGTCTGGGCTGAACATGGGAAAGCTGTCAAAGAAGGTATTGTTCGTCAATCTTTTGAGGCCAGTTCCATCAATACCAATGATATACAACTCAAAGTTATGGCCAAAATACTGATGCTCTTCATTCCAATCATCCATATTTGATGAAAAGACCACATGTTTTCCATCGGGATGCCAGGATGGTGCCCAGTTTGTTGCACCATTGTTGGTCAAGCGGACCTGATTCTCACCCGTTGCATCCATGATGTAAATATCGAGTGGGACAGCTTCTACCTGATTCAGAGCCATATTTTCCTGCCAGCGCAGGGTGTCTTCGGCGGTGTCCGGGTACCAGGCTCTCCAAACGATCTTATCAGCATTGGGACTAAAATAAGGACCGCCATCATATCCGAGATGATTGGTAATTCTTTGAACATCTGAGCCATCGATATTCATGGTAAATAGCTCCAGATCCTTATCTATCTCAGAGGTAAAGATGACTTGACCTGTAAGATATGAAACTGTTGGTTCAGCGTCGTAGCCTACGTTCTCGCGAATCCGAACAAGATCTGAGCCATCTGGATTTGCGGAATAGATATCATAGGGAAAAAGTGGCCATAAGTACTTATTTCCCTGTGGCTTGGGACGTGGCGGACAGCTATCAACAACGCCAAATGTTGAGGCAAAAATGATCCGGTCATTATCTTTGCTAAAATACGAACAGGTATTTGCTCCCAGATCAGGACTAACTTGATGCTGATCAGACCCGTCGGCATTCATGATATAGATTTTATCACACCCATTCCCATCACGCTTACTTTGAAAGATGATCTGTTTGTTGTCAGGACTCCAATAAGCTTCCCCATTGTCACCTTCAAAGGTCAATTGTTGGACATTAGAGAGACCAAATGCTTTTTCTGGTTCCATCATTTCAGGTTGATTGGTACAAGCTGCAAAAATGACAGCTACCAATAATATTAAGATGTATCTAGTCTTCAAGACTTACTCCTTCTACGTTTATCTATTATATGTTATTGTTTTTATTTGTCTTCTACTTCCATATTGTAAAGTAGAACGGCATTGTGAATGTGAATTGCAAATTTATCTCTGCCAACCGGAGCGATCCTGGGTAAGATCGTACTCCAGCTTCCAAAGGAACTTCGATGTACTATATTTCCGGCTCGATTCACTCCCTCTAATACAAAATTACGGAAAGCTTGTTTCCCTTCTTTTGTAAAAAACAGATTGTAGCGCAAATAGAAAAATACACCTAATTCTTGTATATAGGCTGCGTCACTGATACCACGAAGTTCAATAGGATGATGGGTCGCAGATAGGGCACCATCTCCCAAGTTAACAACATTCAGGTCAGTTTCTGAAATGATAAAGACTTCTTCATGATCCAATGCCCTGATCTCCCAGGTCTTCCATGGATAGCTTGTGATCAGCTGGTTTCTGTTAAACAGGGTGAGTGAAGATTCAGCCCCATGATCCAACTCTAGAAAATAGTAATCTGATTCAGGTACAGTATGAATCCCCTGAAGCTCTCCTTCAACTCTAACAGTCCTGTGTTTCTTGCTCTTATCAGTCCATATATTTAGTTCAACAGAAAGTGTTTGGGAAGAGTCAGCATGAATGCAAGAAGCTGCAGTGAGCAATTCATTGTCCTGCAGTAGCTTTCCAGCCAGAATATATGAATTACAATCAGAAGTCCGATCCTGTATCACGGAATCCATAAATAGCAGAGTATCATCTCCATTTATCTCGAGAAGCCAGGGTTCTCCTCTCTCAGAGAGGATAATGCTTCGTTTATCTGTTAGCTGATATTCAAGTTTACCACTGCTGAAATCAGCTTCATATACTGAAGTATAGTCAGGAGCACCATCTGAGGAATAGACCTGAAATGAATAGAGATGTTCTTCATGGTCTGATTCAGCGATGGCTTGATCGTGTACCAACATAAACCCACTGTGATCAGGATTAAGGACAAACCGATCACCTTCTGTGCGCTCTATCTTCCTGATTTCTTCACCATCTGAAGCAAATATGCGAATATATTGTTCAGTGCGGATCATATAAATTGGGTAACCCGGTCCACTTTCCAGAAAGACGATTTGCTCCACAGCCGTCTCAAATGTCCACTGGGCGTATGGTTTCACCCGCAGCACATCTGCGTGCAGTGTATTCAAGATTATGAATGCGAACAGGATCGGTTTTAGAATACTTCTCATATTATTTTAACAGTAATAATTTCCCGGTCAACATTATACCATTCTCCTGGTTTATCCGAACAATATAAGCGCCACTTGATAGATCATTACCCTCATTATTTTTTCCTGACCAAATCCAATGATGACTACCTGCTCCTTGTCCTGGATAATATTGATCAAACACACGCTTCCCTCGAATATCGAAGACAGAAATACTAATATCCCCACTGGTTTGGAGTGTGTAATTCATATTAACTGATGCATTAAATGGATTTGGGTATATCGCTGATATACTGGCGTTTACCGGTTGCTGTATTTCATCAATGGAGGTGATTCCATTAAAATAACCTAACACTCTTCCCATGAGCTGTGAACGGGATGCATCCGTATCAATTGTCTCAAATGTAAACCCTAAAACAACCGTAGATGAGGTATTGTCGTGATACCCAACACCGGCGGTTAGACCATTTCCATATTTCAGAATGATCTCGCCCTCATTTGATACCGAAAAATAGTCCGGCCAGTCTTCAACATAGGGTGTTACCCCATAATTGAAGCTTAAACCTGAAAAATAATCACCCAGACCATCAACATGCAGGCTCCCAGAATTATCATCAACATATTTGATATGCAGAACTTGTTCCATAAACGCTATATCTGATGCAGAACCAGCCGATAAGTCATAACCTATTTCCGCGCCTGAGGCAAAGAAATGACCTCCTGAAGATAAATATGCCGTTATGATCTGCTGTTCCGTCGCATTAAAGGTTTCATCTGTACGGCTATCATCACCGACAAACCAGATAACAGCATCGTAATTCGTCATATTTCCTGTATTGGTGACCCATTCATTACTTGCTGTAGCAATGGAAGATTCATTGCCGGAATTGACTACTGCATCAGAGTAGGATAAAGCAAAATCATGTTTAGCACTTGTCCAGGAGCCATTCGTGCGATCAAAACCATCTACTATTAGAATGGAATTTCCACCCGCATTTAAGTTGACACCATAGGAATCCGAATATTCGCTATGATTTGGGATTGGTGCATTATCAACAGCCTGTAAGCGAAATTTAAGCTGGGTATTCTCAGAAAAGCTGGGAATCGTAAAGGCTGTCATTCCAGCTGTAAGAACATCTGGACCATGATTTGAGCTCCATTTGACCCCATCAAATGAAAACTCAAGTCTGTAACCTGCCAAATCAGCGTCACTGGGAGCAGTCCATTCAAGCAATATTCCCCCAGCGCCATTTGAGCCCACATAATTCAAAATAGGCGGAGCGGGTGGTAAAATATCTTCATCGCTGATAAATACGGGTACGAAGGTTGTATCCCAATTGTCCCGGGTGTCTGAGCTCATCACTGAAATTACATAATCTCCCGGATCGTATAGGGCACAATCCAGATAGCCATTGGTATAGATCTTATTCGTCACAATATAGCGATAGATGCTGGTACTCGAACCTGGAGCATAGACATTGTTGATATAAGAATTTGAATAGAGTTGCTTGGCTTCAAAATAGAAATAGGGTCCTGCTATGACTGTACTTGTATCAGCGGAGTACAAAGCCCAGCCGATTTTATATATTCCATTATTCTTATCAATATGTGATGCTAGATCAGTGGTATCAGCTGCCTGAGCAACGATATCCACCCTCCCGCTAAGACTATTACCTGGGAATGAGGTAAATGTGCCATCTTTCACAAACTGAATAATAGGGGATCTAGGGTGGTAGGGATCAGAAAATGGGGTGATTTTGCCAGGCAGTAAGGGGTTGCCTGTGGCATGACCACTAGCCCCTCCACCGTAATTCAGGTGGATATGGGCATAACTATCAGTGACACCCACAACTGCACCTTTTAGCACCGTATCGTTAATATCCAGCGCTGAATTAGGAATGACGTGTACATAAGCAAAGTCTTCTACTCTGATCCAATCAGATCCTATTCCAGTTACCAGTCCCCCCATTATGCTCAGTGCCGGCTGACCGGGCGCCAAGGGCATATCTGTTCCATTGTGGAAGTGATCACGGTCTTCTCGACATTCATCAAATGTGGCTGAAATACGATGTTGTTCGTTTACTGGAGATAAGGGCCACTGAAAATTAGTTACCTGGGAGAAAAGCCCTAGAGGCAAGAGTATTACGACAAAGCAAATTATTCTCATTTGCTGATCTCTAGCCATTCATGTTTGGTACCAAGAAAAAAATTGTTATCAGTAGAATACAGCTGAAACATGCCGGGGCTATTAGGATTAAGCTGTACATCCACGGTTTGCATTGACTGTGGGAAAAAGACTTCAGCATAATGAGAGTCGCGTTTTACAAAGAAGTCATTGCTAACTCTTATGAGGGCGACTTCCCCATCACTATTGACACTTAAACCAAGGGCTGCTTTCCCCTCTCGGGCAAATTTAATTTCTTGAATCCGTTGTTCACCGAGATCGAAAACATATATCAGGTCGTGGCCACTTCTAGCAGCCAGATAGCTACCATCCTCAGAGAGTGCCAATTCATGTCCGAAATGCTCATTGGTCCACAATATCTCACCATTGGGTGCTGTTTGAATTATCAGAGGCTGCATCTCACTTAATTTTGGATCGTAGGAATATCCGCTCATAAATAGACCATCTTGGCTAAAGAGTATTTTTTGAAGATATGTAAATGGCATAATAGCTGTGTGCTGATTCTTTCCTTCAGCATCGATACTAATAAACAAAACGTTTTCAGGTGATCCCCCGTTGGGACTAGGTCGTTCAATCAACACATGGCATCGATTGTCTGCCCATTGAACTCTAACTTTTCTTTCAAGGCTATAATCCCCCTCAGTTGCATAAAGTTGGGTTTCAATGAGGAGTTCACCCGCCTGATATAAGAAGATTTTTGCGCTAATTGGGTCCACCAGAGCTAAAACTCCCTGATCAGAGACTGCGGCAACATGGGGTTTTAGGTCAACTCCATTACCTTTGGTGATCTTGTAAACCATCTCCCCATCTTGATCAAGGACCAGAAAGTTAGAATATCGTTTATTATCCCTCACTTGCTCCATGGGCTCAAGTTGGGAGAGTAAGCTATATTCTGCGGTTGGAGATAGACTCATGACAGCATCTGGAAGATAATAATTCATGGCTTGGGTTGCTTGATTGGAAATGCTGTAATGTGTTCCCTCTGTTGCATAATAAAGCGGTCGTCCACTATGAACGATCCATTGATTCGCAACCCTATCTACCTTCATCACTTGATCAACATCCGCTGCTATACCAACACCTGTGAGCAGGATAAGACATGTTGCAAAAACTTTTGAATATGAACTCATTTTATAGCCCTTATCAGATATGTACATCGGTCAAAATAGAATATGCAAAATAGCCGCTAAATTTCAACTGTAAACTTAGATACAAACAAAAATGCCTTCCTCTGTATTCTTTCAAAGGAAGGCATTTTTAGTATTGCGCTAAAATCTAGATTAAAAATAGATATTCATGCTGAATCTTTGAACTGTGCTTAATAGGCCAAAGTCTGCATAGGCATAATCAAACCTAATACCTGTACCCGTTCCGAAGAGAGGCAGGTCAAAACCTGCTCCTAAGGTCAACCCTTCTTCACGAGCTTCAATGTCTTCCCGATTCAGGCCAGCATCTGGTTCAAAATATGGAGATTTCCATCCGGCACGGAGGAAGTATTTATCTAGAACATTGAATTCTGTTCCAAGATTGATGGATTCGTAATTGTCATTCGGATGTAGAGCATCGACAGCCACGGTCAATTTCGACACACCCATCTCAAACACATCCAAAGCGATACCCACTCTGAAGAGTAGCGGCAAATCCCATGCTGATAGTGCATAGTATGCAGGGATTTGATCGTTATTACCCTCACTATTGGGATCTGGATCATAGCGAATCAAAGCATCCCGGCCTGACATGGTCATTGGCGAACCGTAATTAGAGATACTCATACCTAAACGCATATCCTTAAATTGGGTCTTGAACAAGGTTCCCATATCGATGGCAAAGCCACTGGCACTCATGTGCCAGATCTGTTCTTGAATGTACTTCACATTAAAACCAATGGAAAAACGATCGGTTAAGTTCCGAGCCAATGTGGCTTGCATGGCAAGCATACTAGTGGAGAACTTTTCTCCAGTCCCATCAGGCTCGTAAGGAGTCGTAACATCCATATCATCCATACCAACTGAGGTTATACTGGCTCCAACTGTACCAATTCCACCCAGGGGCAGAATGACACCCACATAGTCTACGCTAATATCAGCGATCCACTGAGTACGATTAAACAACAACTCGGGGCCATCGCTACGAGAGATGCCGGCAGGATTCCAGTAGAGCCCCGAAGCATCATCACTCACCGCCACAAAAGCTTCACCCATACCGATAGCTCGACTGCCAATACCAATTTTCAAGAATTGTGCAACCGTGGTACCTGCTTTATACTGACCGTAAGTACTTGACATTATTAGTGTGAGTAGGAGTATTATTATTCTTTTCATGATCCCACCTCCTACTTGATCACGGCAAATTTGCCGATGGTTTGGGCTTCATCAGTTTCTACATGGAAAATGTAGATACCGTACGCTACTTCCATGTTATCTATATTGAGTAGATCCCATGATTCAGCGCCATTGAAAGCGGTTTCATCATGCTCGAGAGTGCGCACCAACTCTCCAGCAAGGTTGAAGATTCGGATGGTACAGGTTGGTGGAAGATTGGTAAACCAAACTTTCCTCTCACCTCTACCTGTTTGCAAGTATGGTTTTCTCTCCCAGATTGCAGTTGCCACATATGGATTTGGGACAACAGCGATCTTGGAAAGATTGTTCTCCATTTCCTCTGTATCAACTGAACCTGCCCGAGTGTTAAACGTGAAAACATCGTGATTACTAAATGGCTTCCTGGTTTTCATCTGATAGATATCACCAGGTTGAGGACCAGAAGAATTCCAGGAGAACTCGCTAAGTCGAATTTCCGGACCGGCATTGGTACCAAAGTATCCCACATCCCCAACGAAGGTAATCGCTTTAATCAGATCATCCTGGTAGATGGTGGAGTTACCCCAACTTGCGAAGTAAGTTTTAGCTGTATCAACTTCTGAATAGTCAGTTCCTTGTAGACCACTAAGATCTAATACAGAATACCCATTAAAGGTACCTACATATAGTTCTGAAGTACTCCTGGAGTAGAGACTATATGCTTTATCATGAGGTAGATATTCCGTGCCGCTATAGACCGTTAAGACATCATCGGCGAGAAAGACAACCCCTTTCTCCGTACCAAAAACCATAGTACCGTCATCAAGTTCTACAATGGAAGTGACGATAGTGTTAAGGAGCCCATCATCCTTAGTATACGTCTGCCAAGTGGAGTCAACATAGCTGAACTTCACAATTCCTTTTCTAGTCGCCATCCATAAATAGCCATCCGAATCGAAATGTATGTCCGAAATGACCGTTGAGCTGATACTGATATTAATAGTATCAGGGCTGTTATATGTTTGGACGCTATCATCCAGACTGGTTGTGGTCGTCCCATTGGTATTGACGCGCAATAAGCCGTGTCCATCGGTGGCTAACCAGATCCAACCCTCTGAATCCTGCTCAATGGCTGTACATGCCACATATTTTTTTGATTTATCAGCTTCTTCTAGTTCACTAAGATTATCCGGAGCCATTTCGTCAAACAGAGTTTCCAGTTTGGCGTTATGATGCCAGATATTGCCATCAAAGAGCGCAGGTCCGTTATTTGTGCCAATCCAGTAGAAACCATCATAATACTGGATATCGGAGATTACGTTTGATAGTAGTCCTCCACCTGATGTTTCCTTGGTCCAGTGTTTCCAAGCTTTGGTAGTTTGATTGTAGATGTGCATTCCACTGGCTTGGGTACCAATAAGTACTCCATCATCATAGGGTAGCATGGTTGTTATGTTCTCAAGGCTTGACGAGAATTTAAATCGCCATGTAGGAGACCAAACACCGACTTTATCCTCACGCTGATATAGTATCGGTAAAATTTGATTCCCTGTCTTCAGAGTAGAATCTTTCATACCTATCTGCATGATATCAACATACTCTTCAGTTACTAGGTCGAAGATGTTATATGTCATTCCACAATATAGCCAGTTATCATCCTCATCTCTACCATACCGAATAGAGTCAAGTGCCAGTCCAGACGCGGTCGGCCTAACTGGAGAATCTACTGGAGTTTCATAAAATTCAATCAAATAGTCAATTGGTGCTTTAACTCCCTTAATACTGCTAGAACTGTAAACTTGAATATCTGCTTCCCATAAACCATCTCCATTAATCCAATGCGAATTTTCATTATCAATTTGGAGTATGTCGTTCCTAACATAAACCTGAAACCCATTACTAATAGAATTTACATCCTCACCATTAAGACCTGTTTCAGACTCCATTACCGTGATGGGATTATTTTCATCTGTCACATCATATACAGAAAAGAATTGAGTATCCCTCATCTTCTCCTGGAGGTCATTTTGATCCAGATCCGGCTCACCAGAATCTGGTTTACCATTGGCTTCAGTTCCTGTTGGATTATCAATTGGATGCCAGTTATCCGTGTTAACATCAGCGCCTGAAAAACTCACAATCGTGTCAGAACAGGCACCTAATCCAAGTTCGTATTCATCTGAGCATCCATCGGCACCAACATCATCATTCACTGAACCATCCGTTGATGGGTCCCAAATTGAAAGTGTCGGTAGCACTTCAATGGTATCGGGATAGATGATTACAGTATCTCTAATGCCACCTTCATTAAGCGTATTGACGAGCCAGGATAAACCGCCGAACTCAATGACATCTCCAATTTGCATCGACTGGACAATTGTATCATAAGTAGTCGATTCATAAAACACCGTATCAGCAGTAGGCGATACTGCAAGATCAACATATGGACTATTTGTAATGTATAATGTTACATCCGTGAATGTTGCCCAATCACCATCATTATCAACTACATCCATCTCAGAATCAGTAAAGATCAATTCCATGGTACGATTATCGGGGATAAGGGTGGGATCGATGATTTTAAATTCAACCTCTCCACTTCCAGGACCATCGTGGACTCTTTCATCCATAGGAATATCTGGTGCGATAAACCCAACTGAAGGAGCTTGGGGAGTAACCACGGCTGTATTCACATCCAGAGTCACATTACCAGCAAAATCCTCTTGAATAGTCTTAGAGGTTTCCGTGGGTGGTAGCGTATCCTGGGCTGCACCTGAATCATAGGCACAAACAGCGTAAAAATAACGTTGTCCATTTATAACATTCTTGTCCACATAACTATGGACGAGACCTGTATTGGCTCCCATATCATAATGCAGACCTGACCCTTCAATCTGTTCAATTGGATGCGGACCAGAGAGATCATTCTTAAGATCAAATTTGGCAATAGGTTTCCAGAGTTGTGGTGTACCATAGGCATCAGTGATGGTTAATGACTCATTGAACCCAAAATCTGTAGCCCGATAGATCACATATCCCTCAAAATCATTGCCATAAAGAGGATCTCTTGATTTCTCGGAGCCTTCATCCCAATAGAGGGTAACCTGTTTATCACCGGCAACAGCATTAACACGCGGTTTTAAGGGTGGTTTCACAAATCGATAACCTGCATTGTAGATATCCTGCATAATGGATGCTGTGGCATAGAGATCTCTTGTGTTGTGTGGATCTTTCCAAAGATCTTCTCCCTCTGCACCTGCTGTATTGTATCCAAATAGCATGGTGATGGAAAAACGTCTACTATCACCAGGAGCCATCACAATAGGACCTGAACTATACATGAATATGTTGTCTGCATCTTGTTTGAAAAGCGAGTCTTTAATAGAGGCTGACAGTCTTTGATTGTAGAAGTAGTCATCAGTCTCAGTTTGACCAGTATATATTTCAACTACAAACGAGGTCAAGCCGATCTGGTCGGCTTCATCAAGATCTTTACGATCAAAATTTGGCTCTCCTGCATCAGGGAAACCATTGTTCTCTGATCCATCAGAATCAGGTCCGGTATATTGGGGATCATCGGGACTAACGCCATCTGCCCCAGTATCGTCATTGACTGGTTCACCTGGATCCCACTCACCATTCAAGTTCCAATCGGTAAAGGTACGCCAGTCGCCATCGTTGTCGATGCCATCCTGCATGGATTCATCAACCATACCGTCTTCATCATTATCAATATTATCACGAGGTTCACCGGGTGATTCGAGGAATTTATAGCCAAAAAAGCCAGGTAGTGTTGAAGAGAACTCTGGACCACCCTTAGCATTGTCATCCCAGGCATAGACCATATCAAGGAAAGTGTCATAATAGGCATCATCATCAGAATAGTCAACAGCTCCACCAATATGTGGATCACCATACATACCAAAGTAGACATCTTTTAAAGTATCTTCACCAACATTGATCATTTCATAGACAAAGAAGACCACATTCTGGGCTCTTGTTGCTACCCATTGGTATCCGCGAGAGTGTACCTCAAGACCTAAACCACCTCGAACAGGATCAGATATTGCTGATGGATAAAACTCTCCCTCCTGCAATTCTGTTTTCCACCCATCCTCTTCATTTACTGGCCAATAATTGTTATTATTTTTTACATAATAGTCATCCATTACGTAATAACTTTCTTGATCGGCGGTAGTGATGCCTAATCCATATTCACCAGGCCACACATAATCATCAAAAAATGAATTGTACCAGCCATTAGGCCATGAATCAGGTTTACCATCACGATTTTCATCGATGGCATCGCTCATAGCAACGGAGAATGCATAGGGGTCGTGATAGCCCTGGAGTGGTTGCCAGTCACCAGCTATGGCATTATTAGCAGTGGCCTCTTTTACTCCGGCAACAACCAATCCATCACTTACAACAGGGACATAATCGTTGGGACTGTCTGGGTCACCCCCATAAGTTAGCACTTTTGCCCCGGCCAAAGCACCAAATTCAAATGCGTAACCACGGGCTGAGCCAATCGGCCATTCCATGGATGGTTCAGTATTTGGTTTTCCAATGGAACCATAGTTGTAGAATAAGGTTCTTACCCGGTTTCCATTATGGATAGCAGAGCGTCTATCACTGAGACCTGAAGCTTTGCTAAGACGATTGGATCTCTCAAGCTCTGAATAGTATTTCATCCAGGCCACCCGGTCAAGTCGATCTTGGGGTATCTGAGGTTCATTAACTTTTTTTCCTGCCACAAGGAAGCTGCTTAAGGCGAATAATAACAGGAAGATTACATATATTTTATTTTTCATCTTATAGCCTCTCTTAGAAACTCATTGAGAATCCAACGCGAAACTGGCGTGGACTACTGAAGTAGCTAGGACGGTTTAAAAAGTCAGCTAATGAATGACGACCTGTTTCATCACCATCATCAGGTGTATAGGTTGGAATTAGAGAATATGTCGCCCGACCCGTATCATCATAAACGAAGTTTTCATTCAGGGTATCAAATACATTGTATATCTTTGCAAATACTGTAACTCTGATACCACTTATCTCCACATCTTTATGTGCGTTAAGGTCGACATTATAATAGTCAGGTTTACGGTCTGAGTTTGGTTCGTCTATCCTAGATCCCTGTAAAGAAGGTGAATATGGAAGTCCTGAACCATACTTCATAAGCATGGTAACGCCCCACTTACGTGGTTCAGCAAGCGATATGTTAACATTGACCGTATGAGATTGATCCCAGTCCAAGGGCGTAACCTGTTTTGGAACTTCCAGAGGTGGATCGCTCTGATTGGCATAAAAGAGAGCCAACGGATCAGAGGCGTTACCCTGAGCAACCTGATACGTATAATCAGCTGAGGCGGAAACCAGACCCGTTCTGCGTTTATTCAGAGACAAGGTTATACCACGTGTGTCTCCATAATCACGATTGCTGTATAGGACATAACTGTCAGTATTGTATTTATCAATTTTATCTGCACTCAAAAGACCTGAAAAACCTTTATAAAAAGCAATGATCTCCATCCCTATGTCAGCGGTGAGTTCCTGCTGCAATCCTAATTCATAAGTAACCGTTTTTTGTGGTTTGAGTGCTGGATTTCCCATGGTCGCGCTGAAGGATCCTGCACCGATCTCTATATCGGGATTTGCAAATAGATAAGCATAGGTCGGTATCTGAAAAAAGTGTCCATAACTAAAGTGGATAATTCCTCTGTCAGTAATCGGATAAGCGACGCCAATTCGCGGACTTATCTGGTGAACAGGATCAACGGGTTTATAAAACTCTGAATAGTCCCGCCATTGACTTCCATTGGCATCAAGCGTATCGAGTATCTCCAGGAATGAGGTAACCTCACCAATTCCAGCTGATAGCGTGTCAATATCGCCATTGTCATTTTGAGAAGTAAATAACAAATATTTTGGATTGTCAGGGTCGCTATAATCACTGGGAACAAAGTAGTTCGCATTGAAATAGTCATATCTCAGGCCAATATTAACGATCATGTCAGTTAATTCTATTTTATCCTGAATATAGAAGTAAGCCTCATTGGGTCTTCTGTCGCTCATACCTAATCCGCCTACAGCATCACTCAACCAGTTATCATAGTTATTGTTACTAAAACTGGTTTCAGGGGTCTTGGCTGTAGGAACCCAATTTTCATTCTCATCTACAAACACATAGAAAGTACTGTAGTCCATGATATGCTGTTTGCCACCAAACCCTGTTTTGATTTGATGAGTATTATTGAGCTGCCAGGTCAAGGATGTACTAAGTAGGTAAGTTCTATTCTTTCTCTCTGTGAGTGAATGTGAATGTCCACCACCGTAATACTCATTATTGGGCAGTTCAGATAGGGCGGTTGGCAGAAAGTCAGCCTTTTCCATATCGCTCATGGTGATGATTATCTCACCCCTACCATCTGCAAGAGTTGAGTCCCGATCCATTGCACGACTTAGATTACCAGAGGCATCCTCTTCACGAGGATTAGAGACCTCGCGATTGTAGCGAAGTACACCTGTATTTTGGTCATACACATTAATGGTGGTTAACAGCACCAGTAAATTGTCAGCGAAATAGGTACCTGAGTCATATTGCCAACCTGCTAACTCCAGTCTCATATCATCTACCGTAAGATAGGTAATCGTTTCTGTCTCAACCAATTCATCAGCAGGGATATCACGATAGAATGACTTCGAATATGTCTCGTAATAAGAGCCCTTGATGTTGTAGAACAATGATGAATTAAGGGAGTGAGTAAAATCCATAATCAGTGAAGTTGAAGTGTTGATGCTGGAAGAAGAACCCAAAGGATTATACTTATATAAGCGAGAATAAGAATTTGATTCCGAGCTATTGCGGATAAAATTAAAATTCAATTTCATGGTGGGTGCAATCTTCCAGGTCAGTTTTCCCTGAATGTTGTTACGAGTCAAACTGCTTAGTCTTACTACATCACCACTTCCTGAAGCGCCAGAATCCCAAATTCCATTTCCATTGAAATCGAGATAAGGTTCGCCATCCAGGACGCCATTAAAATTTGCATCCACAAAGGGATCACCATTAAGCACGCCATCACCATTCAAGTCAATGAATTCACGCTCCTGAGTATCAGAGAAACCATCACCATTGAGATCTAATTCATGATCATATCTGCCATTGCCATTTTTATCAGAAAAGGGTTCACCTGCACTAAAGGATCCATTTCCATCGAAATCATGATATGATTCACTTCCAGTAGCTAGTTCACCGTCACCGTTATAGTCTTCAAAGGGTTCTGCAAAGACCAGTAGATCAGCTCTACCCCAAGGAGAATCTTGCAATTCTTCTACAGCAGCAGCTGTTAAATAATTCACATCCCATGGGTTATGTTCATGAATTCCACGATACAGGCCATTGTTATTGTAAAAACGACCACTGGTAAAAAAAGTAAATTTATCCTTTAAACCAGGAATTGGTATGGGACCTGACAGGCTCCAGTCTAAATTTTTAATGTTTGAGGGGTCAAACTCGTCTGCATTTTCAAAAATATCGGTGTTCGTAGATTGATAGTCTCCTGCATAGCCAGAAATACTTCCTTCGTATTTATCCCCACCCTCTTTAGTAATGATATTAATGATACCAGACATAGCCTGGCCATATTCTGCATTAAAGGTCCCTGAGAGAATCTGTAGCTCTTGAACCGAACTGTTCTCAACATTCACGCCTAATCCACCCCAGGCTGGGTTTGTCATTGGAACACCATCGATCATGTAGGTCACTTCACTTGATCTTCCTCCACGGATGTGAATAGCCCCATCAGCACCGGATACGATACCCGCTTTTGTTGCAATCACTGCCCCTATAGACTCTACAGGCATCTCTTTCATTTCTTCAGCGCTAACAATGGATCGACCTGAAGTTAAATCCTTCTGTACCAGGGGTCTTTCAGCAACGACCACAACCTCTTCATCAGACTCTAGAACCTGAACCTGCATCTGTACATTAACTTCAGTTGTTAAGTCAGTTCTGACCTGCACATCTGTCACCTTCATAATGCTGTACCCGATCATTTGGGCACGCAGGGTATAGGTATCTGCAGGAATATTGATAATATAATAAACACCATCAATGTCAGTAGAGGCTCCTAGATAAGTATCTGCCAGCATGACGTTCACACCGGGCAAGCCTGTGCCTGTTTCGGCGTCAACAATCCGTCCAGAAACTTTGCCAGTTGTTCCGGCAAATAGTGATTTTGTGATAAAACCCAAGATAAGTAACAGACTAAATATCTTTGTCCTATTAAGGTGGTAGATCAACTTCATAATCTCTTCCTTACGCTGTAACGTGAGTATACGTATATAATATTAAATTTTGGAACACGTATTTTTCATCTATTTAATTCCGCTATAATAGTCCAACACACAAGCAATGTCAATCAAGTTAGTTAGTAAATATGTCTTTATTAATTAAACGGGAGTTTTGAGGTTTATTTTACTTGAAATACGTATAGGTCGACAATAGATTCGACAATCTTTTATACGACATCCACGTTTCATGTAAGCAAAATATTTATATGAGGCTGCTTGCTGTATAGATTAGTGTGATTGCTCAAACTGAGTAAACAATCAAAAGGAGGATACAAAATGGGTAGAACTTTACCTAAATGGACTTTCGCTGTAATAATGTTGGCTATGTCTCTGGTTGCTTTTGGTGCCGGAAACTTGGAAAACAGTTATTCAATGGTATGGTCCGAGACTACTGCTTTGGATGCTGACGCCTACTATGGTGTTTCAGGTCCTTTCGATCTTGATGGTGATGGATTCGATGAATTTATCGCTTATACCGATGATGGTGGTATGACAGCTCACCTTTATGAAAATACCGGTGACAACACTTTTGAAGAAAAGTGGTCAACAGTTATCTCAAAATCAGTATATAGCTACACCATCAGTGAAGCTACAGGTGATTTGAACGGTGACGGTATTGCTGAGCTGTATATGGGTGGTCGGATGCCAGCCGGATTAGCAGATTCAGCTTCACTTTTTATATTTCAAGTTGACACAGCTGCTGCTGATGTTGCTTTAACTCTCATTGCTGAAGTTGACCCAACAGCACTTTCTGCAAATTTTGCAGGTGGAATTGTTAAAACCATTGTCCCTGGTGACATTGATGGTGACGGCGTTGATGAATTGATTCTTTCTCTAGACGTACCAGATGCTATCATGGTTCTCTCACTTGATCCTTCCACAGATTTTGATTTTCCATCATGGATTGTTGAATTTGAGGATGTCAGTGTGACAAGCTCAGTTTACGAAGGTATTGTTGTTGGTGATTTTGACAATGATGGTTTTATGAACTTTTCTGCTACTGAGTGGAATTCAAACGGAACTGCTTTTTATAATGTGGATGGTGCTGATCAATATTCATTGAACACCTACCATACTGACTTAGGCGGTGACGGACCTCTTCGCGGAATGGTGGGTAGTGATCTTGATGGTGATGGCTATATCGAACTATTGATTCCTGATGATGATGGTATCTTCTGGATTCTTAGCAACGAAGGTGACCTCTCCGATGTTACCATGAATCGTATTTACACTGATACCATGCGTTATGGTGGTTCCGAACTTGGTAATACCGATGTTTGGCGTGGAACGGCTGATGGTCCAGATTTTATGGTCACAACTCGGGCCGGATACGTTTTGGACTTCGAGTGGGACGGTGTAAACAGCATTCTTGACTCCACATCATGGACCAGATATGTTGCTTATGAAGACCTTACCAAACTCTATCCAAAAGCGCTAACAATTGGTGATTTTGATGATGATGGTCTTGATGATATTATCTTTGTAAGTGTTGATGATGCGACAGCATTTATGCTTGAGCATGATGGCTGGAACAATGCAGCCGGTATTTCAACTTATGCTACAATGGCTGATACTAGTTCAAGTCCTGTTACCCCAGGATATCAGACACGTGGTTTAAGTGCTGGTAGTGATGTTGACCAGGATGGTCGTAATGAAGTTATCATCACTGACTATCAAGTTCAAGGTGTACACATCTACGAAGCTGCTGGCGACAATACGCTTGAATGGGTAGCTACATTATCTAATGCAGATTCTTACGGTTCAACTCCAACTGGTGTTGAGATCGGTGATCTTGATGGCAATGGCCGTGAAGAGATCGTTTTCATGCTTGATTATGGACATGGAACTGATTCTACTTCCAGAGTTATTGAAGGAATTCAAGCTTGGGAATGGGACGGAAATGTAGGCAGTGATACCTATGTTCGTTCGGTCTTAAAACTAGACCTTGCCTCTACTGGTGTTGAAATTGACCGTTATCGTAACGAATCTCACAACATTGAAATTGCTGATGTTGATGGTGATGGCGTACAGGAACTCTGTTTTGCAAATGATGGTTCATCAGGAACGCTTAATGATGTATTCGTTATTGCCAGTGTAGACGGAGATTTTGATTCTGGAATCTACGGCTTAACCACTGAGTGGATTGCTGATAGAACGACTCTAATTGGCGGCTCCCCTGCACGTGGTGGTCCTTCAATCGCTGACCTTGATGGTGACGGAACTCCCGAAATTCTTTTCAATAACTGGGATTACGGAGCTGTTCACATTGTAAAATCAACGGCTGCTGATACCTATGAATGGGTTGAATCATTCAATGCTGACACAACAGCTAGTTCTGATATGACGGTATACGGTCGTACTTTCGTTTCTGATTTTAATGGAGACGGAATGGACGATGTTGTGGGTGGTCTTTATAGTAAAGGTTGGATATGGCATCTTGAAGGAGCCGCTACCTATGACTCCGTTAGTTATGATAATGGTATGTTGACCCGCGTTTCTGACTTTGGAGCAGCTTGGGCTGTTACCGGTGGTGATGTCAATAACGATGGTATCGATGAAGTGTTCTCAGTTGATTATGGACACGGTCGCCTTTATCAGTGGGACTATAATGGTGGTGCCTGGGATATGTCTGTTGTTGCAAACTGGCCCGATGAAATGGGTGGTTTCGCACTTGCATTCTCTGATGATCTTGATGGTGACGGAAAACCAGAAGTTGTTCAGGGTTTCCTTGAACCAGCTTATGATGGTGACGTACCAAGTCAGTTGAATCCCAATGGTTATACTTTCGCAGTACATGAATTTCCTACTGTTGTAAGTAATGACGAAAAGTGGACCATCATTACACCAGATGACTACAAATTGTCACAGAACTACCCGAACCCCTTCAATCCAAACACGACTATCGAATTCACACTTCCATTGGCAAAAGACAATGTTAATGTGATTATTTATAACATGCGTGGACAAGAAGTTGTTCGTTTAGCTAATAACGCTTCCTATAGCAAGGGTACACATAGTGTAACCTGGAATAGCTTGAAAGCTGATGGCGCACCTGCTGCTGCAGGCCTGTACATCTATGAGCTTCGCTCTGGAAACGTTTCAAAAACAGCTAAGATGACCCTGATCAAATAATAATCAGAGCCATTTGATATGAAAGAGACCTCCCATTTGGGGGGTCTCTTTTTTATATCCAAAATATGCTCCCTTAATTAATTTCATGATGCGTCTTTGCTAATCTGACGTACGTCAGGTGAAGCAATCTTTCTACGCTCTGAAGAGCTTCGATAGATAAATCTTAGTTAATTATGCAATAAGAGACTAGTCCATCGGAGTATTACGCAGATGGATCGCCGCAGTCGCGTCGCTCCTTCGCCAAGACTAAAAAGTAAGCGCTAACTCTACAGAGTATTTCTTCATTTTATCTACTCTTTCAACTTGGCTCTCTGCCTTCAACTCCTTAGACTGGAAGGTACATCTAACACTCTGAAAGGATTTAACGCTTGCCAATATTTTTTGATTTTTCCAACGAGTGGATTGCATTCCTATCATTCTTTGCCATTATCATGGGTTTTATTGGGATTTCAGAACTCGCCCGCACTGGCTTAAAACTCTCGCCTGAGCTTTCCAGGAAATTTGTCCATGTGATGGTGGGCGTTCTGGTCTCCTTAGCACCCTTCTTCCTTCAAACCAAGCTACCAGTCATCATTCTGGGCATTCTGTTTACCATTCTTAATGCTGTTGCACTTAAAAAAGACAGTTTAAAAGGAATGCACACAACTGAAAGAATTTCCTACGGCACTGTCTATTTCCCAATCGCTTTTACCCTGCTGGTCGTCTTATTCTGGGACCGAAATATTGTCGTATTCATTGTCGCCATGCTTATCCTAGCATTTTCTGATACCATGGCCACTGTTGTTGGTGAGCGGATGAATTCAATACGAAAGTTCACACTGTGGTATGATCAAAAGAGTCTACCCGGGAGTACCGCATTTTTTTTAACAACTGTAGCTGTCATTCTAATTGCTTTTCCGTTTTATGCTCAGCTCGCACACATCCAATCATTATCGAGTATTCATCTATTCCAGATGGCATTGTTTGTGGCCTTGATAACAAGCCTGGCTGAGGTCGTCTCAAAACAAGGCAGTGACAATCTTTCCTTAACTCTCGCAGCTGCCATAAGTATGGATTTGTATCTGTACAACATGGAGGCAGGTAGTCTTACGAGCCTTGCTGCCTGGGTTCTATTTTCCATGATTCTTGGCTATGGAGCGTATAAGCTCAAATCATTAAGTATTAGCGGTGGGTATGGTGCTTTTCTTTTGGGCGTGTTTATGTTTGGGACTGGGAATTGGGACACCATGCTGCCTCTAATCGGATTCTTTGTGCTCTCTAGTCTATTGTCCAAGCTCTCCAGTAAAAAAGATTTAAACAGTATATCCTCTAAGGGTTCTCAGCGCGATATTATACAAGTTTACGCAAATGGCGGTATACCACTGGTTTTTGCGATTCTGTGGTACACTTCCAATTTCTCTTCAGGTTGGCTTTACGGGGCATTTCTGGCCTCCCTGGCGGCTGCCACAGCTGACACATGGGAAACAGAGATAGGTAGTTTCAGCAAAAAGTTACCCGTAAACATTCTCACATTGAAACGAGTTACCAAGGGCTATTCCGGTGGAATTTCACTCATAGGAACACTTGGAGGACTTATTGGTGCGACAACGATCGCCCTCATCGCCCATTTTACGAGTTCTGTTACACTGGATCAGGCAACCCTTGGGTTGATCATTGGATCAGGCTTTTTGGGGAGTATTGTTGATAGTATTCTCGGTGCTGGACTACAAACAAAGTATGTCTGCGTAAAATGTGATTCACCCACTGAGAAATTGATCCACTGTGATTACGAGACCCAACGTGTATCAGGATTAAGCTGGCTTGACAATGATTGGGTAAATGTGGCAGGTACCTTGTCTGGTGCAGGGATCTTTTTATTGTTCTACTTGCTCTTTATCTAATCATCTACACCTCGAGACAATCTGCTAGCCGCAGAACACTCAGCGTTCGGTTTCAGTTGGACCTTGAGTATCCTGAGTAGCGCGAAGGATGTATCGAAAGGCCAACCTTTAAAACCGTTAAAACGGTTACATCAAACACACGCTGTTTCATTCACCTGACTCCAGACTACGCTTTCTCAAGCTACGACCTGGCAGGAAAGTCAGGTGCTATCGAGATATTTGTGAAAAGGATTATCTCTAACACCCAACTTCAGTTGGGTGGCCTAATGGATCACAAAATAGTCCCAACCGTTTCAACGGTTTCCAAAACGAATCATTATTTGAGCAGCAACATCCTGATAACTTGACTCCCTGTCTCAGTCTCAAGTCTTGCCAGATAGACACCTGTGGCCCATTCTTGACCGTCAAATGAAAAGGTGTGAGAGCCTCCGCTAAGATTTTGATCAACTAGTGTTTTGACTTCTCTTCCTCTAACATCATAAACAGTCAACTTCGTATGCATTGATGCTGGCAAATCAAAACCAATTTTCGTCTCAGGATTAAAGGGATTCGGATAATTCTGGCGTAGTTTGAGTTCTCTCGGAAGTTGATGTGATAGATCCTCATCTGTGTCTACTGTGGAAATTGTCTTTACAACTCTAACTTGATCGAGAAAGATCTTTCCTTCCACTGCCCCATTGTCTTTGTCCCAAGTCATCTGAAAACTATCAATTCTAAATTCTGGACCATCAAGAACTCCATCATTACTTCCTACACCTGGCCAGGAGCCAACACTAGCTGGATCACTTAGGTCCCACTGCATCAAACGCCAGCCTTCCCAATCAATTGTGACCCAGTTTGACACTTCACCCGTTGTAAATGTAGTTCCCGCACCTTCGTCGATACAAAATCGAATTTTATTGTTGCTGGCATCACCGTAGATGTATGCCTGAAGGATATATGAATTATCAAAATGTACACCTGCTTGAACGGAGGTTTCTGGAATATACTCCCGTAAGAAATGAGTAGGTGCACTCTCATCCCATTTGTATAAGAGGACGGCACCTTTCTTCCCCTGTGGATATTCACTGGATCCGGGGAGATATATCTTAGACGTATATCCAAATACTGTGGAGGCATCAATTGTTCCAACTGTCGACCCACTACCCTCAGGATCCCACCAGACCCCGGTAAAGATAAAATTATCAATAGCAGTGACATCAGTATAGCTCTTTTCAAATGTAGAGAAGGATATTGTAATAGGCTCAGCCAGGGGGTTCCCAAGTGTGTCTGTTACCGTTTCTGCAATTGTAACAGAGTAATTTGAGGAACCTAAAAGCGGTTCGTACAAATTTATGTCTAGTACAGATCTCCCATAAAAGCCGCTGAGTAGAAATTCAAAATCTTTGTCTACCCCATTTCGTTTGAACTCGATAGCATCCAAAGTGACTGTTTCTGGATCCAGCTCTTCGTTAAAAACAATGGATACAACTCCGCCTACATCAAAGTTCTCTACTATTGTGTTGACCTCAGGGTAACTGTATAGCACAATCGGTCCTGCTACATCAACAGATTTGGTGGTAAATGAAAAGCTTAAATCACCTCCGGCAACACCATCTGCATCCCCATCAAAAGCGACACCATTGATATCCAGAGCAGCCTCAGTCAAAATCACTGTGTAGCTACTGTCGAATTCAAGATTATTTTGCAGATAAATATTCAATTTTCGATCATAATCATACCACACGAAACGATCAATGACTGGGTTTGAGGAAATATTCAGAGCAGATTCTACCGAAGATTTATCCATGGATTTAGAAAATGTTAGATTAATTACCGAGCTTACATCAACCGTATCCCCATCTGCTGGGAAAGTGCTGGCCATGATCGGAGCAAACGATTCTAACACATTTGATTCGGCACTTGGTGCTGATAATGACTCATTCCAGAACCGATCTAGCATGGTGGTCGAATAGAAATAGCTACCATTATGATTTTGAGTCCCATCAAATGATTGTCGAACCGAAAATTCTGATGCTCCAAAATAGGTTCCAAGAATGTTACTTGCTGAAACATCAATATCATTTGCTGTTGATCTATATAAAACCCACCAATGATTGCTGGTTACTGATGCATCAGGAGTAATTATTACATCATAAGTAAGTGGATCGATTGCAGTAATCGAAATTGATGGCGTTTTGGGGGTCTCACTGGTGACTGTTCCCATGGGTCTGATCTTAGTTTTTTTACTAAAAAAGCTTGATCCAGCATCTGAGAAATACTCATAGCCCTCCCAGTCTCCATAGGAGAAGAACTGAAATCCATCCACCCAATTAACAGTTCGGACTGCTTGTACAACACTTTCATGATGGGCCCAAACACCTTCAACGCCAAACTGATAGGAATACGGTCCGACACTGTATAGCCGGCCAGCTGCGATACCAGGACCGATATTTGGTAGCCAATCACTATTTAATATTTCTGTGAATCCACTACCGGTTGTCCAATGATAATGCATGGGGGTTAGCTGATCGATGTAGCCTTCATTAAACCACAGGGCAGCATCTTGATAAACTCGGTAATATCCATTCCATGCTCCGCCATCCCCACCATCTTTGTATTTGCCCAGGGCAGCAGCAGATAAACGAACCCATGGTTTTTGTGATTGGATTGTGTCATGCAAGGTTTGGACAAAAGTGGTCACGGAAGCGCGCCAGTAACTTTCCCAGGAATCATAACCTGAAGGTATTCCACCGGAATAGGGATGTTCAACATCATAAAGGAAACGATCTGCACTTGCCGATTTTAATAATGAATTATCCACCGTATTTGGTTCTTCGAAGATACCATCTAGTTCTCTGGTACGGTACGCTTCCTCTGGTATAGTTGGATCGCTGAAAGGAGAATAGATATTGTATTCATTCCAACGGATGTAATCCAAATGCAGGCCATCGATATCATAATTATTTACAATTTCCATTGCGACATCAACGGTGTAATCTCTGACCGCTTGCATACCCGGTGAAAGCGCGCTTAATTCAGCAGGCATGGGTGCATCACTGCCATCCCGACATACCCACTCTGGATGTTCCGTAGCAGGTGTTCCTGGTTCCTCTGAGGATGTATGAAATGTATTAAACCAAGCATGTAATTCCATTCCCCTGATGTGAGCTTGTTCGATAGCATAAGCCAAAGGATCATATCCGGGGTCACTTCCACCGGCGTACTTACCCCATGGTTCGAAGGATGAATTATAATATGCAGTTCCACCTTGACGTGCTTGCCATAAAACGGCGTTCATGTTAGCAGCTTTGTGCTCATCCATTATTTTTCGCACATTTGCCTTGTTTTGTTCAACAGTACTTCCCGCGCTAATGTGATCCCAAGTAATTACCCAGGTGGAACGAAATTCTTCATTATTACTTTGTGATATAAGAGATGCTGAGAAAGTAAATAAGACTAAAACTATAAGACGCCAACGCATGGTAATCTCCTTTATAAATTTTTGCTGCTGCAAGTTAAACAATACATTTTCACATGTAAGCATCTTTGGCTTAGGAATTATACTTTTCCGGTCAATGTGCTAGTCATCACATCTTATTTATGAGCAAAAAAAAGGCGAGGAAGACCTCGCCTTTTTCTAAGAATGTAAATAAGATTCTTATTTAAGCAGCATCATATTCTTAGCGCTTACAGCACCATTAAATGATATCTGATATACATAGAGACCAGAACTTAAATTTGAGCCATTAAATGTGGCAGTGTAACTACCGGCACTCATTTGCTCGTTAACCAATGTAGCTACTTCACGACCTTTTAGATCGAAAACCGTCAACTCAACCATTCCATCCTGATGAAGTTCATAAGCGATAGATGTAGAGGGGTTGAATGGGTTGGGGAAGTTCTGCATCAAGTCAAAAGACTTAGGCAATGTAATAGGTCTATCTGCAATACTACTGGGGTTATATACCCATGCAGTTACCATATTGTATCCAAAGTCAGCTACATATGCTGTATTTCCATCAGCACTCCATGCAACACCACGACCATTGAAAATACCACCTGCAGTTGAATCACCTTTTTGAATACCAAGGCCAAATTCTACTTCCTCAGTTGCTGTATTAAAAACCCAATACTGTGATCCATATCTTTCACTACTCCACTCACTCTGAGTGTTAGCAGCCCATAGATGTAATCCATCTGGAGAAAGTGAGACATCTTCTGGCCAGAAATTATCAACATGCTGTGTGATTGCGGTTGTCGTATCAGCAACAATTGTTGTATCTGTTCCTGAAATTGTAGTATCCATAGTAATAGTTAATGTAGTATCCATTATTCCGACTGGTTCAAAGTTACCAAAAGTACTTAATGAATCATGAGGAAATGTACCTGGGATATCACTGTGAAAATGACGAATACCTAAACCGTTCCACACGCCACCAAGATAGAGTTCTTTTCCATCGCCTGAGACGGCGAGAGCACGATTAAATGCGTAGTCATGTGAAGCTACGGCTGTACCTGTTTCAACAAGACTTGAATTAAGAATTTTAATTGGGTTACCTTTTCCAACAGTACCGATATAGATGTTACCGGCATCGTCGACAGCAGGTTTGGTTAGTGAACCAGTAACGTCTGGAAAATCATACATGGCCATACCCGTTCCATCAGTATGGTTTATCTTATACAGTTTACCTGAAACTGCATGTAGGATATTTCCATCGTTATCAGTTGCCATTCCTTTGGCAGATGATGTTAGAGTGTCAGTGGCAGCACCAATGGTCAACATAGAAATAGGTGAGAATGACAATGGAGTTCCATCAGGTTGTATAGCGAATACCTCGTATACATTTACCATTGAACCACTACCATCTGCATTCGCAACTGAATCTGTTACAAGTCCGTACATTCCGTACCAGATATTTCCGGCACCATCAACAGCTACGGCATGCATACCCCAGCTATTTGAAATCCCTTCATCTGGGAATTCAGCCACGATTTTGTCAAATTCCCAGCCTCCAAAAATAAAGCTGCTCAATGCCAAAATAGACATAAAAACTGTTAGCATTTTTCTCATTCGAGTTTCTCCTTTTATTTGTGTTTCAGTATTTATTCGCAATGTGCCTGGTATTATACTGCTACACACTGCTGATTGCACGTAAATTTTGGACATTAGTAAATATATTTTATTAACCTCTAATATCGACCTGGGTATAGCGCACCCGCTTCAACCATGTCGATTTTAATCAGGCGATTGGATTTTAGCTGATAAAGAAAATTATCATTCCCCCATGTCAGATCTTGAGTAGGTGGGGTAAGGACCGGATCATAAAATGGTGTTAATATTCCATCAGCTAACACAAGCACGGCCGAAGCTGAGTTTAAACCCATGTACAACTTACCATCATTTGAAAATGTTATAGCTGTAATTTGTGCTGAACCATATTCTGGGTAGTCTGCCAGATCTAAAACCAGTTCATTTGCGCCAAGCGTCGAACCGGTAATGGTATTCTTCCAGATCATAGATGGCTGATTTACTCCATCAATCTGATACGAGCCTGCAACATAAAGTTCATTTCCAAAGACTCTGATCGATTCAATCAAAAGAGAGTCATAATCTGCTACGGTTGAATTGCCAGAGTTACTCATATCAACACTTGAGATAGTCCCAAGGCTGGGGCCACTACTTTGGGCCTCTTTAACTGCTATAAATCCCAGTGAAGGACTCGCAAAATCTACATCCATTGTGGTTTTAGATGAAGGGAGCTGTACTATCACACTCGCATCTATCTGTTCAGTTGCCCGATTCATGGCATAGAGTAATACACCACCTGTCATAAACAGTCGATCAAGTCCACCATATTTAAATGAGGTTGAAGATACGGTTCTGGAGAAAAACATATCTTTTTTCAGACTGTCAGGTTCCACGCCAATAATTTTTACAGTCGGATTTCCAAAAGCTGTTACCCACAGGGTCTCAGTCTCATCACAGGCGATGGCATAGAGCAGGTCTAAATCATCAAAACCACCAATTTCAGCCACAGGAGATATCATTTCATAAAGGTTGTCATATATCCCAAAATGGAAAGCTCCCTGTACAGCAACCTGCACCTCAATTGAGTCTCCACTAATATTAGGAACCTGAACTCGGAGAGTGGTTTCGGTGGCACTCAATACATTTCCTGGAGACCCATTAAAAAAAACATTATTAAAATCTGATACTGGAGAAAAATTCTCTCCTACAATCTGAACGACACCCACACCACTAAAAGTCACATTATCAGCGCTAAAGTTGCTATCCGGAGAAACTGAGGTCACCACGGGTGTGTCGTTGCCAATCACACCTGACTCATAGATACTTTCCGGCTCTTCCTCACATGCCACGACCATTAAAATTAGAAGACCAAACGCTATTAAACTTTTTGATGTCATTTTTTCTCGTTTCATTTTGTCATGTCCTGTATTTTTTATTATGCGTCATCGCCAAGATCTAGCGGACAACAATAAATTTCCTATAGGCTGATCTTCCATCAGGTACTTCAAAGTGGGCAATATAGATCCCGCTGACCATAACTTGCCGTCTGTCAGTATTAAGCAGCCAGTATTCATCCCCACTACCATCTGTGTGTTCAATTGTTTTGATAAGATCACCACGTTCGGTGTAGATCCGAATAGTACATTTTCCCGGAATATCATAAAAAGCGAGTCTATCTGGTTGACCAACGAACGCATTTTGTTGGATATTGAATGGATTTGGAACTACGCGAATCGCCTCAAATGTCTGTCCTTCTCGCCTTCTTAAGGTTGCCGCTTCAGTAGTTTTCGTATAAAAGCGACTACTATGCAATGAGCCGGATGGATTCATATTTGTATTATTTTCACTTCCATCATCAAAAGCCAATAGATAGTAAAAATAGTCCTGCCCCCGAACCGGAGATGTATCTTCATATTCATACCGCAGAAGGGGATTATCTGTACCTACACCACAGGCGAATATCTCCTCATATGTTGTATCTGGTTTACCTATGGCCCGATACAATCTATAGCCGCCAAAATCTGCATCTGATTCAGAGGCACTGGCAATCCAACTGGTGTAAATACGGTCACCACCTGACTCTACGTTAAAACTCTCAGGTGGTAATGGTGGCTGTGGAATTAGAAAACCGGAATCATAATTGCGTTTTGCTCGGCTAAATGTGAGCATGATGGAGTCTTTTCCTGTATAGACCCAGGAATTTTTAAAGACGTTCATGTCATCAGTTTGACTTCCATCCGGTAGATCAAATGGACCATTATCACCGGAGTCATCATACGCCTGCTTCCAACGCTCTCCGATTAGCTCACAGGTCTCACGATCAAGTCCATTAATACCCTCTGCCTCAACGATAGTAATACTTTCACCATGTGCCAGGTCAAAGGGTCCATACGTCATCATGACATTTGTACCACCACCGTCTCCGTGAAGTGTCCAGGGATCAATAGGATCAGTAATACTCGTCATGTTGCCATCAAACCGGTCCGTACCACCGTAGTTGGGTCCTAAATGAGGATTTCCGCTGAGCATATCATAGAGATCAGCCATTTCTGGAGCGTTCTCAGCTCGTTGATCACCAATATCGGGATAGATATCACCGGCATGCCAACCCAGAAATGCGGGTTGTGTAATCCAATCACTGTTGTCAGTCGCTGATTTATCCACATGAATAACTACTGATCCGGCGTGATGCGGTGAGGTCAAACGGCCATTTTTTGAAAGATCCGGCCCACCAATATTATCAAAAGCATTATTTTCACCCTGGCCTGCCCATGAGAATCCAGCTCGCAACCAATTTACAATAGGATTCTGTGGGGTTATTTCCTCTTGATAATGAGCGCTATAATTCTCACCACGGCTTGTCACCCAGGTATGTTTTCCCCAACTCTGACCATCGCCTATAGTCCAATTTGCTTCGCGTCCCATAGAATACCGGGTGCCCCAACCCACTCTGACTCCATTCAATGGACTATCAAGTTCGATCTCAGCATCCCAGTCTACATTACCAGTATTGGTGAAAGTGATTTCTTTAATAAAGTAATTATCATGATATTGCTGGCTAAAAACATATATCTTGCGAGTCATGGTTAAGCCCATAGACGAATTTACCACATTGGTAATAATCCGATCCGCAATCTGCTTGTCATCAATCGTATCAATATCACCTGCAAATATTGCCCTTAAATCTTCACCATCAACATAAACATTTGGTGGTTTAAATTTTGCAGACTGGGTTAATTCCATTGGATACAAGCCAACTCCCTCTGCACCCTGCGTATAGTAGACTCCGTAGTGTGGCCAGAAGGCACCATTCTTGTCCTTAAAATCCTGAACGGCCGCCCAGGAGCGTTTTATTACAGCATTGTCTTGAAAAGAGTAATCTGCCGGCCATATCAAACCTTCATAATAGGTATTATTCCATGCTCTTTCAGAGCCATATGCTGAGAAGTGACTCTGTAGGCTGCCAACTCTAACATAACGTTTCTGAGAGCCATCCACCTGCGGATAAACTGTAAGAGCGATTCCAAGACTCAGAACAATGCAAAATATTTTCATCATAGTTCTCATCAGAATTTAAACCTTATGCCAAACGTAAATTTTCTGGGATCCAGGAAGGTAAGTGATTGATAGTTGGGCATATCAATATAAGATTTGGTGTCACGACGAATTTGATTTTCTCTTTCAATCACCGAATCATTATCTGGATTTGGTACCAAAGGATCATATTCTATATCATATTCCCTGTAAGTGCCAACATAATCATCCCCTTCTTCTAGACCCTCTTCAAAGGAAAAATGAAGCGATTGTAAATAATCGAGATAATCAAATTGGTCTGAAAAGCCACTGTAGCTCAGATATTTCATATCAAATAGGTTTGCTACGTCACAGAATAGTTCAAGTTTTGTCGAGCTAACTGTAAGCGATTTCTGTATACGAAGGTCGCTGGTTAATTGTGGTGCCCATTGAACATACTCATCAATATATAAGAGGTTTGGTTCTGATAAATTGAATTGACTACCCGTCTTATACTGTACCAGCAGGCTTATGTTAATTCCACCAAATGGTCCATATTTGTGTGGGGTTCTCATGGCAATGTTGGCCCGAAAATAAGGTTGTGGTCTTGGCTTGTCATCAAAGATATTCACACCATCATAGTCACGCTGTTCTTGGGCGTTTTCATAATAGCGCAAGAGGTCGAAATACCCATTGGTCTTGACCATATAGGTATAGTTGATAAAACCAGTGAAAATGTGTCCTCGAGGCTTGCTGAGAGTAAATTCTAAACCACGAATATCCTGATAATTATTACTTTCAGCTTTGCGATAGTTTACTGAACCATTGGTATTTTTGTAGATTACCCAGCCAGGCTGTCCTGTGATATCTTTATAATAGGCAGCAATATCGAGTAAGTAGGCATTGTTAATACCGTGGGAGTATCCCAGTTCATAAGCAATTGTGCGCTCCTGATCCAATTCCGGGTTCCCAAGATTTGTGACTAAGCCATTGGACTCTCTCTGTAGTCTAAACCGGTATGTGGATTGGGCTTCTGAATAAAAGTGTCCATAATTAAAATAGAGCTTTGAATGATCGGTAATTGGATGTGAAATACCAAGTCTAGGGCTCACAGTAATTGTTGGTTCAGCTGGCACCTTTTCCGCAAGCTCCTCTAAGGATTGCCCAGCTCCTTGTTTGAACAGATCATCAAATGAATCAAGGATATATATGTCAGTATTTGAATCTGAATATTCACCTCGCAAACCTAAATTGGCGACAAACCCCTCATACTCAATCTTATCCTGAACATAAGCACTCAAACGATAGGGTGATACATCATAATTCATCGTTCGACTCCAGGTATCCTTGTCACTTTCCGTATAAGATCGTATGTGGAACTCGTTTGAGTTTATCTGAATACCCATCTTAACCTGGTTACGCATATTAATTTGATTTGTGTAGTCAATTTTTGCTATAGTGGCATTAGTTTGGCTCGTATCTCTACCAAGATTCATCCATTCTGATGAATTATACCCATATGGTGCTTCATCATCATAAAAGCCTGAGAATATTTCACGTTTGGTTGTATCTCGAGCTTCCAGCTCATAGGTTTGGTATCGAGTATTTCCCCGCTGTATTATTATTTCATAATATGAGTCCGAACTCAACATATGATTAAAGCTCAAATCATAACGCATTCTGAATATAGAATATGGACTAAAATAGCCAGGTGTAAATAAGACACTTTCTGAAGCAAGATTTGCTACACTATAGGTACCGCGAAGAAGTCCCCCTTCAGGTACTGTTGTCCAATTGTACTGATTTACCGAATGCTCTTCAGAATAAAGAGTCGTAGCAACTAATTTCATATTGTCACTAATGCTGTAATTTAACTTTAATCTGGTTGAACTGGAGCTATACCCCTCTCTGGACAATGGGAAGATAAACATCTCTTCTTCAGAACGATGCGATATGTAGAATCTAACATTTGAAAACACTGGTACCGGACCCCCAAAGCCCAGATCATAGGTTTGGTCAGGTTTTGTAATTTCCCCTGTCCGTCGATGTTCATAAATCCACTGCTGTTGAGCAGCAGCAGCAGTCATTCCAGTCTCAGCGTTATACTCATCATTCCAACCGCCAAATTTTGAGTACTGCCCTTTTGTATAATCATCCCAGGCACCGTTATCTGTTCCCGTCCAGGCAACATCCTCATCTAACCGGGCTCTCAAGAAATAGGAATTAACATCATACGGTGATATGCCGTAATGTTTTGGAGCCGCAGGGCTAATTTGATAATAGAAGGATCCTGAATATTGATCAGCTCCCCCCTCCGCAGTGATCACATTTACGATTCCAGACCGAGCATTTCCATACTCGGCTTCAAAACCGCCGGACTGAACCTGAATCTCCTCAACAGAACTCAAGCTAATCGTCGTTACAGGTGCATTTGAGCGGCCATCATTCAGCAGAAAACCATCCATTATCACAGCCGTCTGTGAGATCGTTCCCCCTCTTACCTGCATATCTTCTACACCGGCTTGAACCCCCAAGACGGAGCTTACAGAAGATATCGGTAGCTGTTCAATGGATTCTTGGTTCATATTTAACTGACTGCCTGAGAGATCCTTGGTGACAATGGGTCTTTCGCTATAAACCGTTACTGTTTCCATTCCCAGCACTTCTGGTTGCATCTTGACATCTACATTAGATGTCAAACCAATCACTACTTCAACATTCTCTATACTGAGAGGGCTATATCCAATGATTGAGGCTTTTAAGGTGTGTGTTCCCGGGCGAACATTTAAAATACTGTAGTAGCCATTCACATCGCTTGCAGCACCTGCACCTAATTCAGGAATAATAACATTTACCCCAATCAGCACTTCATCACTTGTAGCATCTTTGACATAACCACTAATTTTCCCAGTCGTGGCAGACCAGGCATATGTGGTTACGATTATCGCCAGTATGATTTTTATAGTTATACGCACTGTTTTCTCACACAAGTGGTTTAGATGGAGAACCTGACAGTCATCCGCTGAACGTCACCCAGCCGTCCAAAGGGCTCGTATGCATAGTCAACTACAAGTCCTAAGGCTTGTATGCCTAGACCGAAGGAAATATCATTCTCATCATTGGAAGACATATACCCAGTTCTCAGAGAAAGCATGTCAATAGGCTTATATTCAACTCCAATACGAACCTGCTCAGCATGTGAACGGTAATGGAGTGCATCCACACTTAGTAGCATCTGCTGCTGACTCTCTCCCTCACGGATGAGGTCCATCAGATCCATTGATATCCCAAGAGTGAAGGTTAGGGGTAACTGGAAACCTTCAGATTCAAATGTAACTTCGTTTGAAAAGTTGCGAACTGACATTCCAAAAGCCAGGCTCTTCCAGCCAGTGCGGTAAATTGTACCAAAATCAAATGCATTTGAATAAGCTAAATGATTTTTTACCGTATCGGGAATCGAGCTATCCTCTTCATCAGGGTAAACACTCTTCCCATAATTTAGACCTACATATTTAACATGGCCACCTACAGAGAACTTATCACTCAGCGCTTTGGCATATCCAAATCCAGCTGCATATGCCGAAGGAGTTAATATTTCAGTATCAATGTATCCAGGCTCATTATCCCATCTCTGTGTTCCCTGGATCTCCCCGTAGTCTACTGAAACTAAGGAGGCAGCAAAGACGCCATATTTTCCACCACTAGGGTTGAAAGCTGCTGCAAATGAGTTATATGATATATCAGCAATCCATTGACTTTGACTAGCCATAACATCGATGGCAGTTTCCATCCTAGCCATGCCTGCCGGATTAAAGAACAAGGCAGCAGAATTCATTTCAACTGTGGTGAGCGCTCCAGCCATACCTCCTGCTTTTGCATCGGAATCAACACTAAGAAATTGTGCACCGGTTTGAGCAAGTTTAACCTGAGCCATACTAAAACTCAGTGCCACAAGCAGGATCAATACGGTAAGACTACTTTTTCTCATCCCAATATTCCCTTTAATACGCATCTTACTCACCCTCCACAATTACTAGGTTGAAATCTTGATCAACCATTTCTTCATGTGGCTTGAACTGGATTAGGTATGTTTGACCCTCAAGTTCGTAAACCACTCTGGTTTTTAAATCATGGCAGTAGGCAATTGTCTCCATGGACATTGATTCATCATTGGGTTCTAATTTGGTCCCGTTTGCATCCCATACCCACACGTTGATAGACATAAAGTCTGTGGCATTAAAAATGATATCTGAGCTGCCCATGGCCTGTCTATCCCAAAGGACGTACCCAGCGTCATCTTTTGACTCAAGCTCAAACGCCATAAGTGAGTCTGGGCTGGTTAAGTAAATTGAATCTGCTTCTAGATATTTTGCAGCAATCTCGAATCCTGGGGTATCCGCTAAATAGTTCTTTGTCGGGGCTTTTGAAAAACTCAATATAGATGTATTTTCTTTGCGGTGGACCTTCCCCGTGGGAGTCTGCAGTATTAATCCTGCATCAATAGAAATATTCCAGTCAGAACTGGCTGAGACAATTCCAAGACTAAAATCGATATACACTGGAGCAGTATGTGAGCCAGCGACAAGAATAGTATCCATTGAGAGACCATCGAATGAAATTGAACCAGCAGGATTATACAAATAGACTATTTGAAGACTATCTGCCTGCCCCATGGACTCATCATAAGCAAACGCTGTAATCTGTGCCGCAGCCACTGTGTCCGCGCCATCAATAAAGACAAAAACATCTGGTCGAAGCACAAAATCTTCATCATACCAGCTTTCACCTATTCGTACTGAGCTTTCCAGTGCTGATACAATGTTTTTGCCAGTCCAATCAGGGCCAAATAAACGCAAATCTGCAGCTGTAATATCGTGGCTCAATGTATCTGCCAGACGATCGCAGATGAGTTGTTCCTGAGTAGACAAGACATATGTTTCTTCTTCATAATATTCACAACTTACAATAGAAGCGAGCAAGAGGATTACCATCATCCATGGTAAAGGACGTGTTCTATTTTTTGTATTAATGGACATAATATAATCCCTTTATCGTATGACTATGAATTTGCGAAAGGTTGACCGGCCATCTGGCAGCTCAAAGTGAGCAATATAAATACCACTTACGATGATTTGACGATACTCAGTGATTGAATCCCAGGATTCATCACCGCTATTGTCTGTATGCTCAATTGTATGAATTAAATCACCGCGCTCAGTGTAGATACGAATCGTACAGATGGGTGGTATATCATAAAAATAGAGACGGTTTTGACCACTTTGACCGAATTGCAATTCCCGTGATTTAATATTGAATGGGTTGGGAACGACGCGAATATCATCCAGGCTTAATCCAGGTGAACGTTTCAACTTCGCGCCCTGGTTGGTCATTGTAAAAAATTTGCTACTATAAAGAGGAGCTCCTAAATCAATAAGATTTGTATTGCCATCATCATAGCTAACTATGTAATAAAAGTATTCAAATCCGCGTTTAGCTTTTACATCAGCGAACTCATTTGTGAGGTCGTCGAGATCACAAGAGAAGATCTCCTCATAAGTTGTATCTGGTTTATGAATGGCCCGAAAAACTTTGTAGCCCATGAATCCGGGATGACTCTCTGCAGAGTTGGACCAACTCAAACCTATTTGATCTCCCCCTGAAGTAACTATAAATTCATCTGGTGCTGGTGGCGGTGTGGGAACGGCGTAATCGGATTCATAAGCATCAATAGCTCGTTGGAATGTTTGAAGTATTGAATCTTCACCGGTGAATACCCAGTTATTCTTGTATTCATCCTTAGTCGCAGGAGCGGTACCATTAGGATTAAGTAGGTCACCCAATGCAACTGTCCCATCGAACCAGTTGCCCCCAACCTCATAACACATCTCACGATTTAAGCCGGCGACACCTTCAGCAATGACAAGTTTGATTTTTTCACCTGGAGCAATATCATAGGGACCAAATGCCTGCACCTGTGAATAGCCACCAGGGTCGTTCCCCCAGGTGTCAGCACTTGTATTACTCAATGTAGTGGCAGTATAACCGAGTTCCTCAGCATGAGACTTTGGTGGATGTCCAAGTTCCATGTGCTCATAACGAGCCTGCATCTTAACAGGATTAAATTGATCATTGTCATAGGTAATCTGTTCATCTGATCCGATATACCAGGTGGTAGCAGGCTGACTAAGATCATCTGAATTGTCAGTAGTTGATTTATCTGCATGCAGAGTGACGACCCCCATAAATTGTTGAGCACTCAAATGACCATCACCACCGGGGCCATAGTAGGGTCCCCCAATATTGTCGTGACCATCTGCAGATTTAGAATGATGCCCATGCCAGGAATAACCAGCACGGATTTCACCATCTGCAGGGTTCTCCCCTATCACTTCATTAACTGTATTGCGCCCCCAGGCGGTATTCTGAGGCAACCAGTACCCGCCGCTTCCATATGGACCACCTTCACGACTAGCCGCATAACGATACTGGAACATAAAATAGACACCAGTTAGATCCGTATTAATTGTGTTACCAGCTGCATCATATATCCCGGTGTTTTCAAATTCGTATTCATATATATGATAGTTGTCATTGTTCTGGTTTGAGAAAGCGCGGATATTACGAGTCATAGTGACGCCCATGGAAGTATTAATCACATTCAAGATACGACGATCTGCATTCATTGTAGCATCAACACTATCTACGATATCTAAGAACTCTAAAGTACTAGATGGATTTCCATCTACCGAAACAATAGGATGATCATATTTGCCATACATTTTGAATTCTTCGGTTAGGATTTCCGTTTTTCCATCGATGGGTCCCCTGGGTCCGATATGCACCACTTTATAGTCAAAAGTTTTACCAGCAATGGGATCAGGAAAATTTGTAGACCCTATCCATAAAGCCTTGGCTGCCTGGACATCCTGGTAGCTAAATTGGGCAGGCCAACGCATACCATCTTGTTGATCCGTTATCTCTCCGGTTCTACCGACCTCTATTTCAAAGCCCTGTTCTGAATACCAATTGTGATAATTTCCAACGGCAATCCATTTGTTCTCTGCTGCTGAGACCATTGTGCTCATCACAGACAATACAATACCAACTGTAAGAAAAATCATACGGATGGTTTTATTATTTTTAAGAATTATCATACGATCAGATTCCTTATCCATTACATCCGCTAATACTAAAAGTCATACGAGATATTAATTCCAACGAAAATATCCTGGGGAGACAGAAAGATAAACGAGCTCTGATTAGGCATATCTATATATGCTCTATCAGAAACCACTTCATCTAGAAATGACTCATCCACACCACTGTCCCAGCCTGAGTTGTGATTCCATTGTCGATAAGTGTCTGAGGCAGCATCATAGTAGATACCCCTCTCACTCAGGTTGCCCGTATCTAGTTCATTTACATCTGAGACCCATTCGATGGGGACAAAATCCACATCGTCAGGTCTTACATCTCCTGGGTTATCATTTCGATCAAGATCTGGAAGAATATTCACACCTATAGCTTCCAACTTATCTTCCGGCAATAGCAAGGAATTCATATAGTCTTCATAATCAAATATATCGGCAAAACCATAGGTACTAAATCGCTTGATATTTAAGGCATTATTTACATCAGCAAAAAACTTGATCTTCATCTGCCCTGCTGAAAACACTTTTGAAAATTTCAGATTTAGTGAACGAGCATCTTGCCAGCGAAAATTAGTTCCAATCCCTGGAATCCCTTTTGGGTTGTATTCAAACCAGGAACCAGCCCGCCAACTAGCCATAATATTCAAATGCCAATCTGCTAAAATGTTCTGGTTAAATACTGTGGGACCAAATTTGCCAGGTGTATGCAGATCGATAACTGATTTTACGCTTGGAGTAGGTCGTGGTTTTGCCTGTTCAATATTTGATGGATTATTAACGTAATCACTTTGTTCTTTGGTATTTTCATGATACTCCCTGATATTAAAAAATCCAGAGGTATTCACTCGATACTCATAGTTAACGTGACCTGTTATCCAGTCACCATACATTTTTGAAATATCTGTCTCAAAGCCACGGATATCTTCATAACTATTAGCAGTGAGCTGGCTATAGTTGACACCGCCACTGGCATTATAATAATCTGTCCAATCCTGCTGATTAGAGATGTCCTTATAGTAAGCAGCGATGTGGAGTAAGTATTTATCGTTAAGTGCATGGTCGTAACCTAACTCATAGGATATCGTAAGCGCTTGATCCAGGTTTGGATCTCCTATAACTGAAAGCTGCGTCAGGTCTTCAATTTCACGGTCAGAGTCCAGATTAGCCTTCCTCTGGATTCGGAACATGCTTTCTGCAGTGGGTACCTGCCTATAATGTCCATAATTGAAATAGAGTTTGGAGTTAATTGTGATGGGGTGTGAGATTGATAATCTGGGGCTAACATAAAACTTGGGATCAATTTTAACCTTCTCAAATTGATCATCATTTTCCAAGCTATAGCTAGCCGAGAAAAAATCACTATCATAGATATCAACATCATACCATTCAGCATTAGGATTTATGTATTCAGCATTTAAGCCAAGTGAGGCAATGAATCCTTCAAATTCCATTTTATCTTGAATGTAGGCACTAAACCGATACGGGTTAAATTTCATCTGAGTCCAGTAATTACCTTCAGGAAGAAAATAGTTCAATGAGCCAAAAGCCATGTTTAAATCATCATAAACAAAGTCAAAGCCTGACTTTACCTGATTATGAGAATTCATCTGGTTAGTATAATTGAAACTTAAAGAAGTGGTTTTAACTTCACTCTCATCACGGGAAGTACTCACTGCACCGCCCATAGTAAGACCACCTTCAACACTGGTAACGGGTGTACCATAGAAACCCACCGGGCCTTCATCAACAAAATATCCATCGAATATTTCGTAAAGGCTTTCAGTATCACGCGGTTCTCCAGGACCTGTATCATATTTTTTACCAGAATGCTTTAGGAGGATTTCATAGTAACTGGAGGAGCTCAGTAAATTCGTAAACTTAGCTGAATAAGTTGCATGTGTTACAGTGGTTGGGGCCCAATACTCATTTGAATATAGACGCCAGGGCATGGTGAAACCGCGTCGATTGACCTGCGATGCCAACTCCCATACGCTAGATAAATAGCTGGTCAAACCACCTCTAGATGAGGTTGTCGCTTCTAGATCACCCAACATGACTATAAAGCTAAGTTTCTTACTATCAGAAATATCAGAGGTCATCCTGAGTAATCCAGTTCGGGTAAGTGTTCCAGACCTGGAAACCGGATAGAGGTACTCATTATTTTCTTGACGATATGATAAGAAAAATCTAAGATTCCCTAGCATAGGCCCAATAACAGGGATTGGACCACCAAAACCAGCATCAATATTTAAATCTGGATTAACAATATTTCCAGCTTTTCTATATTGCCATTCAAATAGTCGTTGAGCTCCCTGGGGAGTGAGATCGTCAGAAGGGTCATTGTTTCCCAGAGTTTTTTCTGAGATAGAATTCCAGCCTTCAAATTCGGGATATTGATCCTGCATATTCACATCCCAGGCAGTGTACTCTCCATCTCCATTGTAGTCCGTATAAGGCTCACCCTCATCCCAATACCCGTCACCATCAACATCCGTATAACTTTCACCATTTTCTGTTCCGGTCCAGGCTACAGCATCATCAAGATAAGGTTTAAGAAAATAAGAGTCTTTGTCATAAGGTGATATGCCGAAGTGTTTTGGCTCGGCCGCACTATGTTTGATCGAAATGGTCCCCGTGTATCCACCACTACCGTCCTTAGTCACAACATTTACCACACCAGAACGGACATTACTATATTCTGCGCTAAATCCTCCAGTTTGAACTGATATTTCCTGTACAGCACTTAAGGGTATTCCTGTGATTGGTTGGTTGGTCCGTTGATCCTTCAACTCAATACCATCAATCATGAGTGAGGTTTCATCTGTCCCACCACCACGTACCGAAAAACCACTAACTCCAGCTTGTAAACCAAGCACTTCACTGACACTATTTACAGGAAGTTCTTTTATGCTCTCTGCACTCATACTCCGTTGACTGGCAGCTACATCCATTTTGATCACTTTACGCTCAGCAGTAATCACAACCGCTTCTCCCTCAAGAACCTGCTGCGACATAATGATATTCAAAGTTGTTGTACGATCTATTTCAACTCGCACTTCATTTATTTCATACCTGGAATATCCAATCATGCTGGCTCGAACACTATGAAACCCTGGTGGTACATTCAGGATAACATAGTATCCATCGACATTTGTAATCGCCCCCAAATTAGTTTCCGCCACCATGATATTCACACCTATCAAGGGTTCTCCTGATGTCTGGTCAGTAATCTTTCCTGATATTTTTCCTGAAGTTCCAGCCATCAGAATGGATGTAATGGCACTCAGAACAAGAAACAGTCTTGCTTTTCTCATATACTATTCCCTTTAGTGTAATTTCTTAAATGATGGTAGCGATCTATAAATGCGCTCTCTCCTTCAAGTGAAGAATATTGTTGCTCGCTTTTTCGATTGCTTGAAACTTAATCTAAATCCTAATATTCCCATAAAGAAAACAAGAGAATCGAAAACGTATTAAGTATTCATTTTTTCAAAAGTATGCCAACATATATCCTATAAATCCCCTGCAATATAGAATGTTAGTTAGTTTATACTATTTATTTATTAACTAGGTGACAAGCACGGGATTGGTCAAATACTTCAGGTGCTTTAGTGGGCTTCCAGCCAGTTGTCACCAATACCTATATCCACGGTAAGTGGGATATCCAGATTAACGGCATTCTCCATCGTCTCTTTGACCAGTGCAGATAATTGATCCAACTCTTCCTCAAGCACCTCAAATACCAGCTCATCATGAACTTGCAGTATCATCTTACTCTGCATCTTATTTTCCTGCATTTTCTGATGGACTTGAATCATAGCCAGTTTGATAATATCTGCGGCAGTACCCTGGATGGGCATGTTGGTTGCCACACGTTCAGCTCCCTCGCGGCTCATACGGTTGGATGCATCAATATCTGGTGTTGGACGTTTTCTTCCGAAAAGGGTTTGAACAAATTTATGCTCTCTGGCAAATTCCAAGGTATCATCGATATAGCCACGAATACCGGGATAGGTTTCAAAATATTCACTGATCAATTGAGCTGCCTCACCCATGGAAATCTCAAGCTCGTTAGACATCCTGAATGGACCTGCTCCATACATGATCCCAAAGTTCACCACTTTCGCACGTCGACGTTGATCTGCAGATACTCCGAAAAGGTCAGTCCCAAACACATGGGCTGCCGTCGCGGTATGAATATCCTCCCCATTCTTAAATGCTTGAATGAGTCGTTCATCTTTGGAGTATTGTGCCATCAGTCTCAACTCGATCTGTGAATAATCAGCAGCCAGTATCTTCCAGCCCTTATTCTGCGGACGAAAAGCCTTGCGGATATCTCGCCCCAACTCAGTCCGGACCGGGATATTCTGAAAATTTGGATTGGTGGAACTCAATCTACCTGTGGCTGCGATGGTCTGGTTAAAATTTGAGTGAATACGACCGGTCTCTTCGTGGATCAATAGCGGTAAAGTGTCGGTATAGGTCGATTTCAACTTGGCTACTTGCCGATAATCCAACATAAAACGCGGAATTGCATGTTCTTTCGCCAATATTTGCAATACATTCACATCAGTAGAATAACCCGTTTTGGTTTTCCGGATGGGCTTGATTCCCTTTTTCTCGAATAGGATCTCAGCCACTTGACGTGGAGATGCGACATTAAATTCCTCCCCGGCTTCCTCATAGATTGCCTTCTCCAGGCGTTCTAACTCTGCCCCCAGGCTAGTTGACATATTATTTAGAATTTTTGAATCAACGAAAGTACCCTGGCGTTCCATATCCATAAGAACAGGTATAAGCGGTAGATCAATATCATCAAGAACAGAATTTAGCTCGGTCTCATTGATCCGCTCAGACAAGATCTCATAAAGCTGAAAAGAAATATCCGCATCTTCAGCGGCATATTCACTGATCATGTCCAAACTGACCTTATCCATGGTGATCTGATCTTTACCCTTCCCTATGAGGGCTTCAATATGAATTGGATCAATTCCTAGATACTGAATACTGAGATCATTCATACCATATCCACGACCACCTGGGTTGACCAGATATCCTGCGATCTGAGAGTCAAAGCTCACCCCTTGAACGGCGATGTCATGACTTTTCAGGACCGAAAGATCAAATTTTAAATTGTGCCCCGTTTTTTTAATGGAGGTTGAGTCCCAGAATGGTTTTAACTCACGGAGAACTGTGCCTGTGTCACCTTCTGAAAAACTACCTTCAGCCGGGTTGGGATACTTGATTGGGATATATACGCCCTGGTTTGCAGTCCAGGAAAATGAGATCCCCACTATTTCAGTTGTGAGAACATCCAAGCTAGTGGTCTCCAGATCAAAAGCCACCATGTCGTGCTTCTTCAGTTCATCAACCAACTCGAGTAACTCAGGAATGTGCTTCACGACCGTATAATTTCTTTGAGGTTTTGGTGCCAGCGTAGCATTTCCATCTTCATAGAGTGTCCGTACATCATCCAGGGGCTTCATGAGATTGAAAAGCTCAAATTCCTGAAACACATTACGGACAGCATCAATATCTGGTGAGGATATTTTTAATTCTTTAGCTGAAGGTACTGAATCCATGTCAATTTTGATGGTCACCAGTTCCCGGGAAAGCAAAGCCTGTTCTCGATTCTCCTCTAACTTTGCTCGTAATTTCGGATTCTTAATATTATCGAGTTTTTCATAGATATCGAATATTCCACCGTGTTCGTTTATCAATTTGACGGCAGTTTTAGGTCCCACACCTGGTACTCCGGGAACATTGTCTGATGCATCTCCCATGAGTCCTAGCAAGTCAATGATCAATTCCGGTGGAACGCCCCACTTTTCACTCACATACTCAGGCGTCCAAATGCTATTATCCCGAGGATTTACAACTTCTACATTCTTATCAACAAGCTGAGCGAAGTCTTTATCTCCCGTAACGATCTTAACCTTATATCCTTCTTTAGATGCCCGTGTGGCTATGGTACCAATGATATCATCCGCCTCAAATCCCTCCTGTTTCAAATAGGGGATATTCAACTTATTGACAAGATCATCAACAATGGGGAGCTGAGCAGCCAATTCATCAGGCATCTTCTCACGTGTTGCTTTGTAATCCGGATACTGTTTATGACGAAAGGTCTTTTCCTTGGTATCCATGACAACAGCTAGGAATTCAGGCTGCTCTCTGGCCATCAGACGTAATAAGGCATTCATAAATCCATAAATTGCGCTAACCAGCTGCCCCTTTGAATTGAACAAAGGGTTTCGAATAAAGGCAAAATGTGAACGATAGACCAGTGCCGATCCATCTATGAGATATATGGTTTGAGGCTTTTTTTTCTTCATAGTCTATCCTGCTTTATTATCAAACGCGTTTTAATTATCAATGCACTCAGAAGCATAGAGCTCATAAGGACCTGCATCTTCTACATGAGCCCTTATGATACTTCCAGTTTCAAAGGATCCATCAACGTAAACAACCTGATCAATTTCCGGAGCGTCCCAGATACTACGTCCTATCATTTGATCTTCATTGTCAGGATCCTGGGTATCGATGATCACATCTATATTAGTACCAATAAGTTCCTGGTTTTTGTTATACGAAATACTATGCTGCAGATCCATGATCTTATCCATTCGGTCTATCTTGACATCTTGTGGAACATCATCTTCTAATTCTGCACCACTGGTATCCTCTTCTTCCGAATAGGTAAACACACCAAGACGGTCAAATTGAATCTCTTCAAGAAAACTCATCAGAGTTTCAAAGTCATCCTCTGTTTCTCCGGGGAAACCAACGATTACTGAGGTCCGTAGCTTTAAACCAGGAATCTCCTCTCTGAGGTTCAGTAGAAGCCTACACAGACCATCAGCGTCCAGTCCACGTTTCATTGCTGTAAGCATATTTGAAGAGGCATGCTGAACAGGAATATCCAGATAGGGGACTATCTTTTTAGCGTTCTTCAGGACCGGAATAAGCTTCCGAGATAAATGGGAAGGGTGAGCATAGTGCAAACGTATCCAATCCAGACCCTCCACTTTATCCAATTCAGCTAACAATTCATGTAGATATCTTTTGGGCTTCAAATCCCAGCCATAAGTTGTACTGTCTTGGGCAATCACCATCATTTCACGAACGCCTCTGGCAACCAGAGAATTGGCTTCCGTGACCAGTGATTCAATATCCCGACTTCGTTGTTTTCCTCGCATAAGTGGGATTGCGCAAAAACTACAGATATTGTCACAGCCTTCACTGATCTTCAGATAGGCGTAATGGCGAGGAGTTAGTAGTTTTCTGCGATGGTCAGGATCATCTGCCAGATGAGGTTTGGAAGCGATATGATCAAATATTTTTCGAAAATCTTCAGTGACGAAAAACTTGTCAACTTCAGGCATTTCTGCCGTTAACTCTTTCTTGTATCTTGCTGATAGACAGCCTGCTACAAGAAGTTCTTCAAGCTTTCCTTGGTCTTTTAATTGTGCAGCTTCCAGAATGACTTCTACCGATTCCTGCTTTGCGTCACCAATAAAACCACAAGTATTAATAATGATAGTATTTGCATCGTTTGGGTCATCAATGAGCTCAATCCCAGCGGACTCCAAACCACCGGCAATGATCTCACTATCTACCGTATTTTTCACACAGCCAAGACTGATTATATGGACTTTTTTTTGAGAATTCGCCTTCGATATTATTTTACTTTTTGCCACAGATCCTCACAGATTTTCACAGATTATTTTCTCCTCTGGCTTCGAGGACCTCAGTCTCCTGATCCGTTCCGGACATTGAGGTGTCATACTGAGCCAGTCGAAGTGCTCTCGAAATGTCAACGAAGCACACAACTATTTATCTCTGCGACTCTGCGAGACACAGACACTCAACTGTCGCTAATTTCAAAAAAGGCTTCCACGTAACTGATAGCATCGAAGTTTTGTATGTCCCCTATTTGCTCACCAATACCAATGTACTTCACCGGTATATCCAGTTTGTGATGAATGGCAATGGCAATTCCACCTTTGGCAGTTCCATCAAGCTTTGTAAGAAAGAGGTGATCAACCGGCGTCACGTTAGAGAACTGCTGGGCCTGGATCAGACCGTTCTGACCTGTAGTTGCATCAATGGTCAAAACAGTCTCGTGAGGAGCGTCAGGAATAACCTTTTTAACAACCCGCTGAATTTTATCCAGCTCTATCATCAGGTTCTTCTGGGTATGCAATCTTCCTGCAGTATCAATAATAACGACATCTATACCTCGTTGTTTGGCGCTTTGTAGAGCATCATAGATCACGGCACTGGGATCCTGGGCATCTTTCTTGATCAACTCTGCCCCACTACGTTCTGACCAGATTGACAACTGTTCGATAGCTGCCGCTCTAAAGGTATCACCGGCCACCAGGAGCACGCTTTTACCCGCTTTAGTATAAAGATGAGCTAATTTACCAATGGATGTAGTTTTTCCTGTCCCATTGACGCCAACAACCAGGATAATATGTGGGCTACTCATCGTGTCTTGAACCGTGTTTTTAATTTCCAACCTGCGAATAATGTCAGACTTCAAGAACTCGATCACGGTTTCCATTTCCACAACTTGATTAACCGGGAAATTCTTCCGTAGATCATCAATGATCTCCATGGAAAGTTGTACGCCGATATCAGCTGAGACCAGAATTTCCTCGATCTGCTCCAGCATGTCCTCAGTTATAGGGACTGAACCGGTAAATAACTTATTTATGCGGTTATTGAATTGAGTTCTGGACCGACTTAAACCCTTTTTGAGTCGGTTAAATGCTGAAGAAAAGATCATATTTTAGTACTTACTTTACGTGTTTTAGAAACAGAACTATGGTTGCTTCACATCTACCTGATATAAGTGATAATAATGTTTCATGTAGAAGAAAAAGGAGGCCGTACCAGTGGCAACAGTAGAATATAACAGATAATCCGCCCAGGGATAAAGTTTGAAGATCATCAGAATGAAGGTTATGCTGGTTAGGAAAATGGACCATTTCCCTGTCCGGTTTGCCTGCATTTCACGTTTTGAATCCTTGCTGACCAAATATCCCAGAATGAAGACTAAGAGCTCTCTTGATACAATAAACACAACAAACCAGCCTGGTATTGACTCAGAAATGGGCTTTGCGAAGAACAGGCTGCCAAAGATGACCACTTTATCTGCAAGTGGGTCTAAGAACTTCCCGAAACGACTCACTTCATGGTATGAACGTGCAAACCATCCATCCAGATAGTCTGAGAAAATAGCCAGGGCAATCCAAAATGCGGCCCACATGGGAAAATTCACTAAATCCCCATCCCAGGTATTTAATAGGTACACAATTGGAAAGACCATCAAAGCCCGAGCTAGAGAGGTTGTGTTCGCTGCTGTAAATAACTTTTTCACTCTATCTACCTAAACATCCACCCTTTGGAACCGTACGCCGTACTCGCTCAGAGTAAAGCTCGGCTCGATTAATAACTCATCTGTCTTTCCAACTCTATCTAAACGACCCTCTTTCAGACAAATCAGATCAGAGGAGCCTTTTACGAATTCGTGATTGTGCGATATGAGAATTACTCTCGTATCTACAGCTTTTAAATTACCAATTTTACTTAGAAGCACCATATTTTCTTTTGCCGTAATCCCGATATCTGGCTCATCCAATATGATATGTTTTGGTTGTAGGTAAAAAATACAACTTAATGCGACCCTCCTCCGTTCTCCTCCACTCATGAGTATAAACGGAAAGTCCAGTACCCTCTTGGGTTCAGAGAATCCAAATTCGTATAGCAGTTCACTCAACAAACTATGATCCAGAGTTTGAGAAAGCATGGTTTCTAATTGCTCTACCAAATTTTCAGCAAACAGGATTCGATCCAGGTACTGAGGTAAATAATACCATAGTTGCTCATCACTTCGATGCTCTGCCAAAGCCTCTCCCAAACTACTTTTTCCGCTCCCATTTCGGCCTATAACGCAGGTGTATCCCTTATCACTGAGAGTGATCTCAGGCGTATTAAGGACAAACGTTTCATTCCCCGGGTATTGACGCTTCAAGGCTGGGAGTATCAGACTCATAATTCCAGAACCTCTGGAGCGTCAGTATCTAGATCAATACTGTGACTACCCCAGGCTATCTCAGCATTATACTGAGTGATATGAATGATAGTTTTACCTGCTTGATGCGCTTTGCTGAGATAGTGTTTCAATAGAGCTGCACGGTGTTGATCAAGGTAAGAGCTTGGTTCATCCAGGATGAGAAGGGGTGCTTGACTTGCCATGAACTGAGCTAAGGCAACAGCCTGTCGCTCCCCGCCGGAGAGACTATCCACATTTCTATCCACAAGGTGTTCTAGTTCCAGATCTTGCAGCACCTGTAGTTGATCAGGCAAATTCCCCTGCTGATCATAAGTCAGTTCTTGGCGGACGGTATCTCCATAGAATAATTCTTCAATTTGCTGAGCAAGATAAGCAACGCGATTATTCCTTACGGCTTCTGGATATCCTGGCTTTACAGCTATACCCTCAATCAGAACATCACCTTCGTCTGCAGAGATCAACCCAAGGCATAGCTTAACAAGACTGCTTTTCCCGCTCCCATTACTCCCACTGACGGAGACAAAACCGCCAAAAGGAATACAAAGATTTAGATTTTGAAAGACAAGGCGTTCAAAATCATTCCAGCGGTAGCCAAGGGCAAGCTCCCTGACCTGGACATGACACCCCATACTATTATTTCTCGCGTTGAATATTGAAGTCGATGAACTGAATCATAGAATGTTTAACAGGACTATCAGGAAACATATCCAGGCTAGCTTTGGCTATATCTGAATAATGTACAAGCCGTTGTTTTGTGTACTCCAACCCACCATACTCATTGATGAAGTCTAAAATATATTTTTTGATTACTCGGTCACTACCTTTTTTGCTTTGCCGCTTAAATTCACGCACTTTCTCTGATCCAGCCTGTTCCAATGCATAGATGATAGGGAGAGTCTTCATATTATGTTTAACATCCAAACCAATGGGCTTACCCACAGATGAGGCTCTTCCCTCGAAATCGAAAAGATCGTCTTTGATCTGAAATGCTATTCCAAAGTTCCTACCGTACTCAAACAGCGCTTCCCAGACTTCCTGGTCCTCTGATGTAGTCATGGCTCCCAGCTTACAGCCAGTTGCTACCAGTGAAGCAGTCTTCTCTTCAATCATTGTATAGTAAGTGGCTTCAGTCATGGTATCTGAGCGGGCTCGATCGATTTGATCTATTTCCCCGGTTACCAATTTATCTGCAGTACTCGCCAGCAATTCCAACATCTCCGGTTGTTTAAGTGCAACCATTTTGACTAATGCTTTTGAGAAGAGATAGTCACCGATAAGGACACTGATCTTATTACGCCAGATGGAGTTAATACTTGGCAGCCCACGACGTGTCTCTGCTTCGTCTACCACATCATCATGAACCAAGGTAGCTGTATGTAAAACCTCAACAAGAGAGGCTGCAGCATAGGTCTTCTCAGTACATTCTCCATTTAATTTTGCAGAAAGTAATAGAAGCATAGGTCGCATCTTCTTGCCCTTTTGGGCAATCACATACTTCATCACTTGGTTGATAAGAAATACGTGGGACTTTAAGGAGTCCTCAAAATGGTGCTGAAAGCTATTGAGCTCAGCCTGTATCGGCCTTAGGAGATCATCCAATGAAATCTTCAAGTAAATCATCCTCTTTGTTAATTCCATCGGAATCTGAATCAGATTCGTCCTGCTCTGACTTTTTCTGCTTAACTATTTTGGCAACCCAGATGCTCACTTCGTAGAGCAGGATCATAGGTGTGGCAACTCCCAGCATGGTAAATGGATCTGCTGGAGTAAATATTGCAGACACCATCAAGATCGACAGATAAGCAATCCGTCTAACCTTCTTCAGAATATTGGGTGTAACCAGTCCAATCTTAGCCAACAAAAAAACGACAACAGGTAATTCAAAAGCCATTCCTGTGAACATAATAAGAATAGTGATATAATTGAGATAATCAGTAATAGTTACATAGTTCACCAGTCCAGGCAATCCATGGTTGAGGATGGCAAAAAACTTGAGCGACCATGGAATCATAATGAAATACGAAAACATGGCCCCAACGACAAAACTAATGATTGTCACAAGGATCAACATAGGAGCAAATGCGCGTTCATCGTCTAATAAACCAGGAGCCACAAATTTCCACAATTGGTGAATAATGACCGGTAGAGAAAAGATAATCCCCAAGACAATAGCTACGCGCATCTTAGCCATAAAAACACCAAGGATGGTTGTATTTAGCAACTCCAGACGAGGCTCTGTCTGCTCAATAGGCAGGCTCAGGATATGAATCAATTGATTTGAAAAAATGAAACCAACCACTGCGAAAATAATCACACTACTCAGAGCTTTGACGATTCTCCATCGCAGCTCTTCCAGGTGTTCAAGTAAAGGCATTTCAGTATTTGTAATGGCTTTCATCGTCAATGAAGATAAGAGGTTTCCATGGTGAGCAAAACCCCAATTCCTTTGTTCATGTATAATTGCTCTAAATATTCACGGAAATTTAAGACAGTAGTTTTGTTACAATCTGACTGGGTTGCTGCCCCATTAGATCATCATTTGAAAGGGCAGAATCTAAGACTTGACGTTTCTCATCGGTCCAGAATTCCCCAAGTACATTGGCATCAATATATTGCTGTATCTTTTTGCGGGTTCGTTCTTTCAAGTTCTGTTTGATCTTCCCATGGGTTTGTAAATAGGTTTGATGATCCACTATGGCCGCTGTCAAGTCAGGCATACCCTCACCATTGAGCGCACTGGTTTTCAGCACTGGGGGCAACCATTCGTCCCTGTCATGAGTTCTCATCTCAAGCATGGACTGAATCTGGGTCAGCGCTTGATTTGCACTAGGACGGTCTGCTTTATTGATCACAAATAGATCTGCGATCTCCATTAGACCTGCTTTCATGGCCTGAATATCATCACCCGACTCTGGGACCAAAACCACCATGGTTGTGTCTGCAGCACTGGCAACATCCAGCTCTACCTGCCCTACGCCCACAGTTTCATAAATAATTACATCAAATCCTGCAGCGTCAAAAATATCTGCAGAATCCTGGGCACTCAAGGCTAAACCTCCACGACTCCCACGGGTGGCCATAGATCGAATAAAGACACCTTTGTCTGAGTAATGTTGTCCCATTCTGACTCTATCACCTAAGATAGCTCCCCCGGTAAAGGGACTGGTGGGATCAACCAGAATCACAGCTACACGCTTATCTTGATCTCTCCAAAATTTTATGATCTGATCAACCAATGAACTTTTACCAGCACCGGGAGGTCCTGTAACTCCAATTCGATAGGCCAGGCCCAGATGAGGAAACAGCTTATCAGTTAGTCCCATATCAAGAACATTTGTGTTTTCCACAAAAGAAAGCGCCCGGGTAATAGCCAGGCGCTCAGATCTTAATATTCCTTCGAAGTCTACTTTCATCTACTTACTAATAGCTAAAATTTGAGCTGATAGATTTCTTTGAATTTTCCGTACTTCCTGATAATGATCTTTTGACCGTCACGAGAGAGCCACTCTTTTTCTTCTAGTTTCTTCATCATACGAGAAACAGTTTCTCGTGTTGTCCCTGCCATATTAGCAATGTCTTGCTGCATGGGCATATGACCCAAGGTCACATCACCCATTTTGTAGGTTCCATTTTCTTCGGCCAGACTGATAAGAATGGAAGCAATTTTACCTTCTGCATCACTTAGGGTCAAATACTCAAGGTGCATATCTGTTTTTCTCAGACGCAAGGCCAGTTCCATTAATAGCGCGGTGGCTACCTTTGGATGGTGTTCCAGTAGATCCAGAAACTCTCTACGGTTGATGGTCTGGATTTTACAGTCTGAAAGGGTAATGATATTAGCAGATCTTGTTTCTCCATCTAAAATAGCCAATTCACCAAAAAAGTCTCCTTCTTGCAAGAAGGCCAAGACAGCTTCACGACCATCTTCTGCTAAACGGGTTACTTTCACTGAACCGCTCTCTATGACAAAGAAGTTATCACCAACCTGTTCCTGATGCAGAATATGTTGGTCTTTCTCGTAATCTTTTTCCTGGGCAACACTGGCCAAATGAGTGAGTACCTTATCACTCAAATCCGAAAACAAGGGCACTAGCCTCAATGTATCAATTATTTGTTCTGTTCGTTCACTCATCCTCTTCTCCTAAAATACTCCCGGATAGGTTTGATTGTTCAGGTAACCCAATCCATTCTCGCATTTTTCATTTATCATCTTTTTTAAGAAAAACAAATTAGACGAAAACCACTCAAAGAGAAAACACTAAATTAAAATTGAAAAATAATTTATTAGTGACTAGTACCATCATTTATGTACGATACTACTAACTATATTTACACTTAAAGCGTTGACACAGGTATAGTAAGCATCTATATTCGCGGGCATTTTTTAGGAGAAAGAAAATATATGCCAGTTACAAAAACAATTGCAAAACGTATCAGACAAGCTGAAAAAGCTCGTGTGCGCAATAAACATTATAACTCCATGATGAAGACTGCTATCAGAAAGGCATTGACTGCAGATAGTGCAGATAATGCTACTACACTTGGTCGAACAGCAATTTCAATGATTGATAAAGTTGCCAGTAATGGAGTAATCCATAAGAATAAAGCTGCCAACCAGAAATCACGTATTGCTAAACATATCGCGACCTTTTCCTAGGCAATCTCATTTGGCTTTATAGTCTTTATTGGACTGAATTCAAAAAGATCGGTATTTTACCGGTCTTTTTTTATATCAAAAATCAATATATCTCATTGGTCAGACAGTGAACAGAACCTCCTGCGTACCGAAAACTCGTCAGCGGGGTTACAAAGCGTTTCACCCCTATCTCCTTTAGAAAGTCTTCAACTCCAGGAGTTGAAAAATAGCTACTATTGACCATAATGCCTGGTGCAACCAATGCGTTGACTGCATAAACACCTAGTTCATCTTCGATACCTGATGAATCCATGGCTGAGACTTCAATCACTTTTACACCCAGAGCCTCAATCGCCACAAGACTTTTTGCACTTAGCATATCCGCTGTTATTATGACAGCAGCCAGACAATTATCTTCAGTCAATACTGGCGTGAATACAGTATCTAAATGATACCCATCAGATTCAACCAATATAAAATGGTCAGGATTAATAATTGACCTGACAAAATCGTGACCTAACTGATTGGATCTTGATAGACCACCGAAATAGTAGCTTCCTTGGCACGTTTCAATATAGCTGATATCACCACCTTCGAGAAAGGCTCCCTCAGGTAGTGTGACCACTGTTTTTCCAAGTTTGGATTCAATCAATTTTGTATGATACTCACCTTCATGAGTTCTGTGCTTGACACTATAACGACTCTTGATCCAGATCCCTCGAAAAATCAATCCGGAATCGCGTATGAAGACGGCATCATGGTAGAGACTATCGGGTTGATTGAGTTCCTCAGGAAAAGGGACGATATGTAAATGAAATCCTGCGCTCAGTAGTGTATCCACAAAATTTAGCCACTCTTGTCTGAGTAAATTCTGGTCAGGAATGATCCCTCTCTCATGTGCATATTGAGTCGCAAAATTCATACTTGATTCTGTTTCGCCTTGATGTACAGGATAGCCCTTATGCCACATTCCCTTGACATCCCCAGTCGTTGGCGCCAAGCCCAATAGGATAATTTCTTTGTTCTGGTATAGTGTTTTCATGGTATCAATTTAGTGCAAACATGCGGACTAGGAAGGAACTAATCCTCATCGCACACTACATATCTTAATATTTATGATGTTATTGTTCTTATTTCTTCCAGAGAATGAAACTCAAAATAAATTTTGCTCCAAGATAACATCAATCATTGGAGAATACCTGGATTCAGATTTAATTAGAGTGATGGATATTGGAAAGATATTGAATGACTGGCCCTTCGACCCTCTCACCGTGAGCGCACGGGTCATTGAAGGTGAAGATGGTGAGAAGAAGATTCAGATGCGGGTTGATCTAGGATTGATCCAAATGGAATACTCTGGTCGTCCAGACGGCCTACTTCCTCATGGCTTCGATTCTTACCTTAATTATTACCAGTCATTAGCCGGCACGGACAAAGACTTCGTTTTTACCCCAAAACAACTTTTTAATCTCAGGCAAGAAGGTCTCCAGTTCTATCATCGCTATCTGAGTTTACATCAATTAAAAGATTACAAATCCGTGATCCGAGATACCAGACACAATTTGGACATTCTAAATCTTATTGCTAATTATAGTACAGCTGTAGAAAACTTTTCCAGCCAGCAACATCGACCTTATGTGCTCATGATGAATACCAGTGCAAAGATTATGCTAAAACTCGAGGAAAATAACAAGATTGAGGCACTCAAAATATTGAACGCCGGTATCAGACAAATCAAACATGTCTATGAAAACATCCTCAACGATCCCCAACCGGATCTTAGCCCTGAGATATATCAATTAAAAGAATTGCAGCACAGAATTACAGATGATGGCGTTCCAAGCGAATTACCACCTCGAGAAAAGCTTGAAATTGAGCTTCAGATGGCACTTCTCTCAGAAAATTATGAAGAAGCGGCTTCCATCAGAGACCAAATCTCAAAATCCTCCAAATAGTCCCAGGTTTTCACTAAATTTTACCCCCGCTATTCTGGCAACATAAGTGATCGATAGGTCGCTAGATTTACCACAGGTGGCTTGAATAAATCCTGCAAAACCATTCCAACGGCTCCCAAGGTACCAGCTCTATTTTTTAATGCGCCAGCGGTAATCTTAACCACAGCGGCAGGAACATAAAGCTCCTCTGCTTTGGCAACCTTGGTTGCTTCTTCAAGTACATGCGGGCATATGTCAATCATGGGTCCACCGAGAATGATAGATTCAGGGTTAAAGAAGTTTATAACACTAATAGCTAATACACCAAGGATCTGACCGTACTCTTTGAGAGCGTCCTCAGCAATCTTATCACCTTTTCTGGCTGCGGCAGCTATGCTGGTCAGGGTCAGCTCTTTATTTTTAAGAAAACTGGTATCGCCATTAGCGTTCACAGCGTTCTGTATGCTATTCTCCAGGTTCGAGGTCGCTAATATTTCACCAAACCGTGTTTGACCCTGGTATAACAGAGGAAATCTACCCTGATTAATCCCGCGAGCTGAAATCTCAGTATATCCAACTTCACCTGCAGAAGCAGTAATGCCACGGTATATATCTCCATTGATAATAATCCCGGCACCAATTCCCTCGCCCAGCCAGATATAGACCACGTTATTAGCGTTGAGTCCTGCTCCCCAATGAAATTCTCCCAGAGTGATCGCTTTTACGTCATTTTCAATATAAACCGTTGTATCTAGAGCCTCTTCGATAAAAGATTTAAGAGGAAATCCTTCCCAGGATTTTAAGGATTGACTCATGAGGATTGAGCCTTCTTTGTAATTAATTACTCCGGGCAAAGCAAGGCCAACCCCGAGGATGGCTCCCATTTTCTCCTCGTCTCCCACCATCTTTTGAATAATCTTTACGATACGCTGTAGAATTGCCTGGGGATTTGAGTTATCCTGAAAATTCACAACCCGTTCGTGAAGTACTTCGGCATTCATATTTGTGACAAGGATAGTTGCACTATGCAAATGTAATTCAATACCAACGGCAAGGCCGGCATCTGCGTTGAATTCTAACATGACGGGACGTCTACCACCCTGATTTGTTGAAAGTCCTTTGCCGATCTCAAAAAGGATGTTTGTCTCCAGCATGCGTTTAACAATGCCACCTATGACGACTTTCGAAACTCCCATCTCTCTGGCAACCTCGGAGCGTGAGATAGGTCCCTTATCTCTGATGATTTTTAAGACAGATATCTCATTTATCTGACGAACAAAGTGAAAGTTGGATCTTCTCATGGATTTCTCCGGTTCCTAGGCTAAAACGTTCCTTTTACAAGCTTTATCCAGTTTGTAAAAGGAATCTAATAATCTCCAATGTATATGAAAAACTGGCCAGTAAGTTAATTTAATTAACTTACTATGACCAGTGCTTTGTGCATTGATTCAATAGATGGTCAGTTTAGATTAAAGTACATTAAATCAGCAGAAATATCGCTGATTGTACAAATGTATCGCTGGCACACTGAAATATTAGTGAAACATTCAGAGATCGGAAAAATAATATGTCAACCCTCATTCTCTTTGAACCCGCCAATTTAGCATCCTTTGCCCCATTGACCTATCTACGGTCTGTGGCCGAGTTAAGGTATGGCATTTATTCCAACCTGGAGCGTACAATCGAACTATACGGTCAAAACAGCGATGTTCAGTTATGGATTCGGCCAATCCTTGCCAAAGATCATGAAGAACGTCACCCGAACCTTTCTATTAACCAAACTTCAAATAAAGATACGCTTTTCTTGAATGCGTCAATTCCCGCGTGGTTATTCCCGAAGATCATGTCACTCATGGAAAATGAGCAAAATTTATCATTGTATAAAGATGGTATTTTAATTGCTGCTAAATCTGCTCAAAAGATACAATATTCGAGTAATTTTCACCATGACTTGCAGAAGCTAAAACACGCGGAACTCGACGATGATCAACTTGATAATCTCCCTATCTGGATTTGGGACTATCTAGATCTAATCTCTGAAGCAATCGAGTTTGATATGGAACTTTGGAAATCAGAGAACCAATACCTGCCCAAGATCAATGCAGGAATCTCAACCTTGGGCGAAAAGGATATTTTCATCCACAATACAGCTCAAATAAGTAATTTTGTACACATGGATGCCAGTCAAGGCCCCATCATCATTGATGCAGATTGCCAAATTGGACCCTTTTGTTCATTAGAAGGCCCCCTGTATATTGGCAAACGAAGCTCACTCAAACCTTCAACATCTATCAGGCACACTACTGTAGGCCGTGTCTGTAATTTGGGTGGCGAAATAAAAGGGTCTATTATCCATCCTTATTCTAACAAAAGTCACTCTGGCTACCTGGGTGATTCTATTCTTGGCTCGTGGATCAATCTTGGCGCCGGCACTAACAATAGTAACCTGAAGAATAACTATCAGCCTATTCGAGTTTCCTGGGATGGCAATAATTATGACACGGACCGTCAGTTTCTCGGGGCCATCATTGGTGATCACAGTAAAACTGCAATTGGTGTTCGAATTAATACAGGAACACTGATCGGTCCATTCTCAAATGTGATTCATAATGATTTTCCTCCAAGAGCCATCCCCTCATTTTCATGGGGCAATGGCACTCATGATCTTGATAAGGCTATCCTGACTACAAAAAAAGTGATGGGCCGCCGAGGACTCCAACTTTCCAGCGTCCACGAAGAACTAATTATAGCTCTTGCAGATGATATCCAGCCCTTCACCCACTTCTAGTAAAGCTGACATAGCACAATCAATTTAACATGGACGTAAAAATGAAGTCGATCAAACCAGTAATTCTCGGTCTCCTAATTAATCTGATCCTATTGAGTTGTACAACTCAAACCCAGGAGATAGAATCCAGCTCCTGGGCAAGGTCAACTATGAAGAAGCTGACCCTGCGTCAGAAGATCTCCCAAATGATGGTCTATCACATGCGTTTGGATTATATGCCATCAAATAGCCCAAAATGGCAGGAGATCGAAGAGATCCTGAATACTGATGGTATTGGTACACTGCATGTTTGGGGTGGCGATGTGGGCTCTGCACATGCCTTGCTGAATGAGATGCAGTCACGCTCCCGTGTACCCATCCTGGTTGAAGCTGATCTGGAATACGGAATTAAAGCACGCTTCAAAGAAGGAACAGCTATTCCCTGGCCTATGGCCCTTACGGCAACCGGTGACCCTGAATTAGCCTACGAAGCAGGCAGGATCACCGCGGAAGAAGGTCGGGCTATTGGTATCCATCTCGCCCTAGCACCTGTAATCGATGTGAACAATAACCCAAAGAATCCAATTATCAATACACGCGCTTTTGGCGAAGATCCTGATCAGGTCATTTTATATGCAACACGGTTTATGGAAGGTCTGCAGTCAAATGGGATGCTCGCGACTGCAAAACACTTTCCAGGACATGGGGACACCCAGACAGACTCGCATAGTTCTCTGGCAACAATTCCTAGTGATCCTGAACGCCTCTGGGCCATGGAGTTAAAGCCATTCCAGGCACTGATAGATGCAGGTGTGGAGCTCGTCATGGTTGGACATTTAGACGCCGGAGATTTTCAGATGGAACCCGGTGTACCTTCATCCCTTTCTCCCTTCTGGCTACAAGATATTTTACGGAAAAAAATGGGGTTTAAGGGAGCCATCATATCTGATGCCATGGCCATGGGTGGTATCACCAATAGATATACTGATCGTTATGCTCTCATACAGACGATAAAAGCTGGTACAGACATAATCATCCAAAATCATGACTATATCGAATCCATAAATTATGTCGAAGAGGCAGTTAAAGATGGGTTAATCAGCGAAGCCCGTATCGACGAATCAGTTTCGCGGATACTTACGCTTAAATCAAAACTGGGTCTGGACAAAAAGAAACTTGTCGATCTGAGTAAAATTCAATCCACGCTAGGCTCAAAACAAAATAGAGATATTTCTAAACAGATCATGAACAAAGCACTGACCTTAGTCAAAGACAGCCTCTTTACCTTCTCTCCTCTGCAGATTGACTCAGCGGAAACGCTTTATATTATTGATATACACGATAGTCAATCAAATCACAATGTGACTGAGGTGTCCAAAAGTCTAAATCGTCGTATAAAGCCTTCAAAACATTTCATAGTTGATAACTCTGATCCTCAATCACGATATGACAATATTTTGGAGTCGATTCCTGATTCTGCCCTGGTTATTTCAAATGTGATTGGTCGAGTTCGGATGAAAAAAGACCGAGTTATGCTCATCGATAAGCAAACTACATTAATTCATGAATTGGCCAAAAAAACAGATCGGCTCATAGTGATCAGTCTTGGAAACCCTTATTTAATGCAAGCGTTCCCGGAAATACCGGCATATATGTGTTCATACAGTACACAGCCTGAAATGCAAGAGAGCATCGTAAGCGGTCTCTTGGGCAAAATTCCTATGAGTGGAACACTTCCCGTCACCATACCCGGAATCGCTAAACGAGGGTTTGGACTTCAACGTGAGGCGCAACCAAGTCTATTCCCAGATATTGAAGTTAAACCACGTGCAAAAAAAGTCCCCCTAATTGACCAGGGTAAGCTCCTTATCCACGTTTCTCCCGAAGAGGTAGGATCAGACCCGGGAAAGATCATGCCCGCGGTGAACCAAGCAGTGGCCGAACACGCCTGGCCTGGTGGTGTATTATTGGCAGCCAAGGATGGGAAGATCTTTCTACATGAATACTTTGGATCTCATACTTATGCGGCAGAACGAAATACCTACCGTGGTGATATCTTCGATCTTGCCTCCGTGACCAAGGTAATTTCTACCACCTCTGCTGCCATGAAGCTGTATGAAGAAGGCAAATTAGACCTGGATACAACTGTAGTGAGCTACCTACCTGAATTTGCTGGCCCAGACTCTCTTAATACAGAGTTGAAGAAGATGATTACTGTTAAACAGCTCCTCACCCACACGGCGGGAATGAAACCATTTAAACAGTTTTATAAGATGGAAGCCCCTTCCCTTGAATCACGACTGGATAGCGTGTTTCAAGCTGAGTTGGATACCCTGCCTGGTACTAAATATAAATATTCTGATATTGGCCTAATCACACTGGGCAAAGTAATTGAAAGAATTAGCGGCAAAGATTTACAGGCATATACCGATAGTGTAATTTTCAAACCGCTAGCAATGTCTACCACGGGATATCTACCACAGCAGGCTTCTGACTGGATCGTTCCCACCGAATTCACTAGAATGGATAGCGGATATGGGTTTATTGACGGATATGTACATGATGAGAATTCCCATTCACTGGGAGGTATCACCGGACACGCCGGCCTATTCTCCACTGCACTAGATTTAGCTCGTTTCGCTCAAATGATGCTCAATAAAGGAAGTTTGGGAGATACAATTATTTTCCAGCCGGAGACAATTGAGTTATTCACTGAACGTGCCAATATGCTTGAGGAAGAGAGTTCACGTTGTCTTGGTTGGGATAGCCCTTCAGAGTTGAGTTCAGGTGGTGTATATCTCAGCCCAAATAGTTTTGGCCATACTGGCTTTACAGGGACATCGATCTGGATTGACCCAGATAATCAGATGTTTGTCATCCTGCTCACCAATGCAGTTCACCCACTTCGCAGTGCCAAAAGCCCAAATTATTACGATTGGCGTCAGCGAATTCACTCCTCGGTCTATGAAAGTCTTGGATATACTGAGATTACTCCAGAATTAGAATGGCGAGATCGCTGGGTGATGGAGAATCGAGCCCAAAAAAGTTGGTTCTACAAATTGATCTACTTACTAAAATATTAAAGGAATATCCAATTATGCATGTCAAGATTCGACCTCACAATCCAGAAGCTCGTCAACAATATGAAAATCATGGTCATTACCATGCTGGAGATGCCGGACTTGATCTCTTCATCCTAGAAGATGTCACCATCCAATCAGGAGCAACTGTCCCTCTCAAATTGCAGATTTCTTGTGAAACAGGAACCGGTCAGCCTTACTATCTAATACCCCGATCCAGCATTTCAAAAACCCCTCTGCGAATGTCAAATTCTATTGGATTAATCGATGGTGGATACCGAGGTGAGATTATTGCTATGGTCGACAATATTAAGACTGAAGAACACACTGTGCATACAGGCGATCGTCTATTTCAATTGGTTGCCATGGATGGATCGCCCATCACCTTTGAACTGGTCGATGAACTGAGTGAGACGACACGTGGCACTGGTGGTTTTGGGAGTACTGGTAGTTAGTATTGGCTAGAGCCGCAATGCATTGCGGCTGTACTCACATAAAATCATGGAAAATATTTACTTTTCCAGTTCTATTTGGGCTCTGTTCACTGGATTCTGCTTTCTGATTTCTATTCATCATTTCCCTTGATTCGTTGTAACCTGAACATAATTTGGCGCTCTAAAGTGGAGAGTGCTAAAAAAGCTTTACTATAAATAGAACTTAAGTCAGATGAAGCTGACATTTTTAAAAATGATGAGAGGATAAGAAAAGAAAATGGCAAAATATATTGAATTTGACCAGGAAGCCCGGGGAAAACTGAAGATCGGTGTTGATATTCTGGCAAATGCTGTAAAAGTCACATTAGGTCCTAAGGGTCGTAATGTCGTTATTGACAAAAAATTTGGTGCACCAACGATCACTAAAGATGGTGTTACTGTAGCAAAAGAAATTGAGCTCGATGATCCACGTGAGAACATGGGTGCCCAGATGGTCAGAGAAGTTGCCTCTAAGACATCTGATGTAGCAGGTGATGGAACCACTACTGCAACCGTTCTTGCTCAGGCTATCGTTACGCAAGGCTTGAAGAATGTTACAGCCGGTGCCAACCCAATGGAGATCAAACGTGGTATCGATGCTGGTGTTTTAGAAGTTGTTGCCTATTTAAAAAATCTCAGCAAAGGTGTAAAAAGTAACGAAGAGATCGCCCAGGTTGGTACTATTTCTGCCAATAATGACCAAGCTATTGGTGATTTGATCGCTGAAGCCATGGATAAAGTGGGTAAAGATGGAGTCATCACTGTTGAAGAGTCCAAAACTATGGATACTCACCTTGAGACAGTAGAAGGTATGCAGTTTGACCGTGGTTACCTCTCCCCCTATTTTGTGACCAATGCTGAAAGCATGGAAACTTTGCTTGAAGATGCATTGATTCTCATCTACGATAAGAAGATCAGCACCATGAAAGATCTCTTACCGATTCTAGAGAAGACCTCCCAAACAGGACGTCCACTCCTAATTATCGCTGAAGATATTGATGGTGAAGCATTGGCAACTCTTGTTGTAAACCGTCTACGTGGAACATTGAAGATTGCTGCTGTTAAGGCACCTGGTTTTGGTGATCGTCGTAAAGCTATGTTGGAAGACATTGCTGTCTTGACTGGTGGAACCATGGTTTCTGAAGAGCAGGGCTACAAGTTAGAGAATGTTACCCTTGAATATCTGGGTCAGGCTAAGACTATTATCATTGACAAAGACAACACAACTATTGTTGATGGTGCAGGTGAAAAAGAGAAACTGACTGCACGTATTAATGAGATCAAGGTACAGATCGAGAACACAACATCTGACTATGATCGTGAAAAACTCCAAGAACGTCTTGCCAAACTTGCTGGTGGTGTTGCTGTACTGAATGTTGGCGCTGCTACTGAAGTTGAGATGAAAGAGAAGAAAGCCCGTGTTGAAGATGCCTTGCATGCTACACGCGCTGCTGTCGAAGAAGGTGTTATCCCTGGTGGTGGCGTGGCTCTGTTGCGTGCTGCTGTTGCTTTAAACCTTGAGCTTGAAGGTGATCAGCAGTTGGGTATCGATATTCTTCGTCGTGCTTTGGAAGAACCTATCCGTCAGATTTCAAAGAATGCCGGTTGGGAAGACTCAATTGTCGTTCAGAAGGTCAAAGATGGCAAAGATGATTTCGGTTTTGATGCTCGTGCAGAAGATTTCAAAAATCTGCTTAAAGCCGGTATCTTGGATCCAACCAAGGTTGCTCGTACAGCCCTTGAGAATGCCGCGTCGATTGCTGGTCTTCTATTAACAACAGAGTGTGCTATCACAGACAAACCTGAACCAGCTGCACCTGCCGGACCTCCAATGGATCCAGGTATGGGTGGCATGGGCGGTATGTATTAAGCAAACGCTCAATCCATAGATATAGATTAAGAGGTTGCCGAAAGGTGACCTCTTTTTTTATTCAGAGCTTAGTAGTCAGTATCCAGAATTCAGAATATGGAGTCAGAAGTTTAGCGTACTGTTTCATCGCTCTACCTTCTTACATCTATTTTCTGTCTTCACCTTCTAACTTCTTTTGACATAGGATTCGTGTCAGACTATATTGGCGCGCTAAATTGACAAGGCGTGGTGCCCAAGTTGGTCTAAGGGAGTGGTTTGCAAAACCATCATTCGCCGGTTCGAATCCGACCCACGCCTCTTTGACAATTGAATATCGATTACGGAATTCAGGACGTTGAAGTATGCTTATATTGGCTCCTTCGGCATTCGACATTCCTTGTTCATTATTGGATATTCACATGTGTCGGCCCGGGTGGTGGAATTGGTAGACACAAGGGACTTAAAATCCCTCGGCCTAAACAGCCGTGCCGGTTCGATTCCGGCCCCGGGTACATCACTAACACTTTGTTTATACTTCTCTTACACTTGTTGTAGAATCCGATAATATGTATCATTGATCTGGTAGAATAGTACCTCATTTACCCTGGTAAATAGGTAAAAGTGCTCACGGAGCGCTCATGGAATATTTCACAATGTTGAATATAGATCACTCACATATACTGAACTTGAGTTCACTGTATCTGAAGATTCTACCATGAGATTTTAGGTATCGCTTCGTCTAGTGTAGCGGACATCTCCGTATAGTTCTTTTGTAACAGATCTACATAGTGACGTTCGGTAACTGTAACACTCGAATGTCCGAGGAATCTACTTACACCGTAAATGGTTACACCACGCTGCACCAGCAATGCCCCTGCGGTCTTGCGCAGTGAATGTAGATTGGCATCCTTGATTCCTGCCCTCGAATAGTATTTCCTGACGATACGGCTGTAGACATACTCATAATTATATGGGAATGGATCTGATAGAACTCTCCGTCTCTTTAGTATCTCACGAGTGGTATCATTCAATCCAACTTGCCTAGTTTTATCCCCCTTGCCAGCAAGTTCAATATATTCATCCTTAATACTATCCCATGTGAATAGTGGTGGTAGAATCTCGTTCGCCCTAGCGCCTGTGTTTAAATAAAACAGCAGAATGTCCATCGTATCAGTATCATCAGCAGCTTTTATGACTTTAAATAGAGACTCTAACTCACTCATACTCAGCGACCTTACATCTTTATGGCTAACTTTTACCTGCTTTACTCCAGAGTAGGGACTTTTTACTATGTACCCCATCCGAACACAGTAATTCAAGAATGCACGGAGATGACGCAGGTCAATATTAACTCCAGTTGGAGTACAGGTATCAAGTCTGTGAGCTTTGTACCTTTCAATATCAGCGTATGTTACTTCCCCTACATATTTCTCCCCTGAAAAGTATTCTACCACGTTCACTAAGGATACTGTGTAACGTGTAATAGTGCTTTCCTTGCGTCCTGCACCACGTAAATACTTCAAGTATTTGACCTTAAGATCTGTAATACTCATTTTCATACTCGGTGGTAATCTGATACCATTCCTAATATCTTGCACTTCGATTTCAATACGGTTAGCGAATGCAACAGCACTTCTCTTAGTTCCATACACTACCTTCGAAGTCCGTTTGTTTAAGTGATTTGAGTAAAATACTCTGTATGCAGATTTACCATCCTTTGATTTATGTTTGATAATTGATGTCATAATGTACCTCAGTAATTGTTGGGTAACCGACCCTCAAC
>Ga0233437_1000124_pt1 | contig 194084 bp, 161 predicted proteins | sample SI_122_August201_FD_182714 | JGI IMG/M metagenome (GOLD analysis project Ga0233437, IMG submission 182714) | Seawater microbial communities from Saanich Inlet, British Columbia, Canada - SI_122_August2016_200_MG | ecosystem: Environmental > Aquatic > Marine > Inlet | place: Canada: British...
GCGAGTATTTATTGAATATCAAGTCAATAAAGAAAGATTTTTGTCTTTTGTGGATTTATTGTGATTCATATCAGGTTATCTCACATTGCCATTGTGGGGGAGAGGATAATCAAACCAGGGTACTAGCGGGAAACCTGCCAACCATCATCGATAAAAGCGCATGTTACAGAACAATATTTCCGCCTCGCCCATCTATGTTGATTGTCGCCAACTTGGCGGCAGCGGAATCGGAACATATATTGAAAATCTTATCAGACACTACGAAACTCTGTCTCCGGAAGTCAGCTTTGAGTATCTGGCCAGAAGAGATCAAACTGCCTTCATCAAGAGCTTTTCACAAGCCAAGATCAAGATATACAATGATCCTATCTACAGTATTGTTGAGCAGTTCAAGTGGTTATCGAAAATCAACCCCTTTGGATTGCTGCACATTCCCCATTATAATGCCCCCCTTTTCTACCCTGGCAAATTGATTGTCACCGTACATGATGTTTGCCATCTTGCGATGAAGCAGTTTTTCCCGGGTATGCTGAAGCGGATCTATTCTGGTCCATTTTTGCAACGAGTCCTTAACAAAGCGGATCGAATCATTACTGTCTCAAATTTCTCAAAATCGGAGCTGATTAAATACTACCAGATTCCAGCTGATAAGATTACGGTCATCTATAACGGTGTCGGATCCATTTTCAAACCGATTCCGTCTGAGCAATCCCTGAAAACGATCCGCAAATACAACCTTCCAGATACATATCTACTTTTTGTAGGTAATATCAAACGCCATAAAAATATTGTTGGTTTGATTACCAGCTTCGATATTGCGCAACAGAAAAATCCGGATCTGCCGCCACTGGTACTGCTAGGCCAATACACCGATTTAAAAAGGGATATCCCCGAGATCAATGAACTGGTACAGACGCTTTTGGCAAAGAAAAAGGTCATATTTACAGGCGTTTTACCCACTTCTGATCTTCCGGCGATTTATACCCGGGCTTTGCTCTTTCTCTTTCCCTCTTTTTATGAAGGATTCGGACTTACAATTTTGGAGGCAATGGCCTGTGGGACACCGGTCATCACCTCCAATTGCAGCTCGATTCCTGAGGTAGTCCATGATGCAGCCATGCTGATCAATCCATATGATAACGAAATGATCAGTGATGCCATCCTTAATCTAGCCGGGGATTCTGCATTACAGGAAGAATACATGCTTAAGGGCTACCAGCTGGCTCAGAAATACTCATGGGAAACTTCTGCTGAAGAGCATTTACGCATCTATGTGGACGCGCAAAAAACCGTTAAGAAAAGACCCATTTTTGTTCCTCTGCGAGTGTCGGAAAAAAAACAAAAAGCCAATATTCTCTTTCTCGATCAATACGGAGACCGCGTAGGGGGCGGACAGATTATCCTGCTGGACATTCTGGAAAAATTCCGCTCCAGCGGACAATGGAATGTCTTCATTTCAGTTCCCAGCGAAGGGAAATTCACAGAAAAGCTCAAACAGCAGAATTTTAACTACTACTGTACCCCAGCCTGGCAGCCAACCTCTTTGGAGAAAGTGATCGTACTGGACATCTTCCGGTATGTGCTCAGCTCCATTAAGAGCACGTTTCACCTCAGTCAGAAGGTTAAGGAGTATGACGTTGACGTTGTCTACTGCAACGGAGGTAGAACATTTCTAACTGGTGCCTTTTTATCCATCCTGTTTTCCGTCAAAGTTTTTTTTCATCTTCACCTGATTCTGGAACCCCGGCAGAAAAGAGCCGTAACCCTCTTCGGAAGAGCCTCTCGTGTCCAATCCATTATCGCCGTATCAAGTACATTGGTTGAGCAGTATAAAAAAGACAACGTCCACAGCAAAATCGCCATTATCGCAAACTGGGTCTCTCCGGCCCTGTACCAAATTCCGAGAATCAAACGAGAACCCTTTATTTCCACACCCGTTCGTATCGGAGTCGTTGGCCAGATTTCGCCTGCCAAGGGGCAGTGGACTATCTTAGAAAGTTTTAAGCAGTCCAAAAAGATTCTACCACTTAGACTCACTATTTTTGGAGACCCACTGGCATCCGAACCCGAATCCTGGGCTAAATTTCAAGCGGATATCGAGACACTGAATCGAAAAGGCTGGGATATTGAAAATGCAGGATTCAAAAATGATACGGTACAGATCTATGACAACCTGGACCTGCTCATCATTCCTTCGATCGTACCCGAGGCCTTCGGGTTAACGGCCATTGAGGCCATGGTGCGGGGCGTTATCGTTATTGCAAACAGATCAGGTGCACTGCCGGAGATTATTCAAAACCATCGAAATGGACTGTTATATAACGCACAAAACTTTACTGAATTACTGGATCTTCTGGCGCGAGTCTTTGAGAATCATTATGACATTCAATCCCTCAGAGAAGAGGGGTTCAAATCGGTCAGCCACTTTTACCACCCGGATAAACAGCTGAACAAACTCTATGACATCGTCAGTCGTGATAACTTGATGTCATAATCGCGAGCCTCACTCAATCCTCCTGTTTTTCTATCACCACAAGCAACCGACCCGATGAGAGTGTTACACTTGCTGTATCTTTTTTAAAACAGTTGGAAATACTGCTGTGTCGCCCTAATTCCAAAGACTCATTTTGAAGGGCATATGCAAGTCCTTTGGTGGTCACATTTTCAACCTTCCCAAAAACCGGTAGCAGCGAAATCCTGGTCCCGGGAGATGCAGTAAAGGTTCTGGTGGCACTCATCAGAAACACGATATCATCGTTGGAAATAAATGTGAGATCCACGCCCTGATTGTCGAATTTTTTCAGTAGCCCCAGGTTATACAAGGTGTGATCGACCCTTTTACCCAAAGCACCAAAAAGGTTAATCGACTGAAAGCCTTTTTCAATACAGTATTGAACCGCCTTTTCCCCGTCTGTTGAATCTTGATCTGTAATTTCGATTATTTTTGATGCCGCGAAATGCGCTTTCGTTGCTGAATCTAATGAATCCAGATCTCCCAGTATGATATCGGGTTGAAGAGAATACTCACGGCAAACCGCAGCAGCTCCGTCAGCACAGACCCGAATGCCTGATTCCACCCAATATGGTTCCAACATATCAAGCGACGGTTTTTCTCCATCCAGCAAAATCAGTGCAATTTTCCCTTTATCCATAAACAATGTGCCTGTTCGACTCCACGGGCTCTGGGGACAAGCGTGGAATCCGGTATGCTGCCACAGATGAGTAACAATCCGGATCGCGACCTAGTAGGTTTTTTCCATAATGACACCGACAAAATCAACACTAACAGGGATAGGTGGAGTCAATTTTTTGAGGTTTATTTCAGCGTGTTTGATTTGCGGATACTCCGAGAGACTGTCCAGAATGGTCTGTGCCGCATTTTCCAGCAATTTGAAAGTCTTACCAGTAAAAACCGTTTTGACAGTCTTCATAGCGTCCCAATAAGACAAAACCTGATCCAGATGATCATCCTTGGTTGAAGGCCGAACAACCGAGAGAATCAAATCGATTTCAAACTCCTGTCCCAGTTTGTTTTCTTCGGGATGCACACCATGGTAAGCGAAGAGTCGCAGACCTTTGATATTAATTTTATATGCTTCTTGATGCGGGTTCATATCTCAATCCGAAGAATTCAGGTGACAGCGATCACATTTCATTAGTTTCTAGCTTTGCTCAATATTCTCAAAGGAAGCGCATTGATGCGAATAAAGCCTTTTGAATCTTCAACATCGTAGTTCCCCTGGTCTTTCTCCATGGAGGCGATATCGGCATCATACAAGCTGACCGGAGATTTGCGTCCGGTAATGTTGATGTTTCCTTTATACAGCTCCATCCGTACCGTCCCGGTTACACCCACCTGACTTTCTGAAACAAGATTCAACAGAAGTTTCATCTGGGGTGAATACCAGTAACCGTTATAGATCAACCGGGAAAAACGAGGCATTAGCGTCTCTTTGAGATCGATGACATCACTCGTCAATGTAATAGACTCAATCGCGCGATGAGCGGCCATTAATAATGTACCACCCGGCGTTTCATAAACCCCTCTCGATTTCATACCCACAAATCGAGATTCAACAATATCCAACCTCCCGATACCGTTCTCTCCGGCAATTTTGTTCAATTTACGGATCAATGGTGCCAGTTCGAACGATTCACCATCAATTCTTATGGGGACGCCGTCCTCAAAATCAATCATCAATTCTCTAACTGAATCAGGAGCCTCTTGCGGTGAAACTGTTAGTTCGTACATATCTTTCAGCGGTCTGGTCCAGGGGTCTTCCAACATACCTGCTTCAAAACTAATATGCATCAGATTCTCGTCAGAACTCCAGGGCTCCTTGGTCGTTGCCTTAACGGGGATATTGTATTTCTGGGCATATTCCAGCAATTCTATACGGCCTGGATAAGCCTCGTAGAACTTCTTTGTTTTCCAGGGAGCAATCACCTTGATATCCGGGCTCAGTGCATAATAACCCATTTCAAACCGCACCTGATCATTTCCCTTCCCGGTGGCTCCGTGCGCAACAGCTTTTGCGCCGTACTGATTTGCACAATCAATCTGGTGTTTGGAGATCAAAGGCCTGGCAATCGCTGTTCCCAGTAGATAAGTGCCTTCAAAAACAGCGTTCATCTGTAATGTTGGCAGAATAAAATCTCTGGCAAACTCATCAGCCACATCCTTGATGATCACTTCAGACGCCCCTGCTCGAATTCCCTTGTTTTTTATCTCATCCAGACTTTCAACTTTCTGACCTAGATCCAGGCAGAGAGCGATAACTTCATAGCCTTCTTCAACAAGCCAGCGAACGATAACAGAGGTATCCAGGCCGCCGGAATAGGCAAGTACAACTTTTTCCTTTTCCATAACAATTTTATATACAATTCAATTTATATAATCGGTACATTCTTCTGCCGAATTTTCTATCCACTTCTTAAAACCAAAATTAAGCATAACGCGATTTCAGGCAATTCCGATAGGACAGTCATCAATATCCATCAAATCAGACTTGTTTTCAAGCTCCAAATTCAATCATTGAGATAGGATTTTCGAACAGGGTGATGGCCCCAATGGCGTTGGTTAGAGTTAGTCCAACGGTTTCAGGTTTTTGACTCTCTGAAGAAGTTCCGAAGCAAATTTAGAGTCTGGCTTTTTTGGATCAGTCTGAAGGTCTGCCTGCCGTTTTTTGTCTTCCAGATACTGGGCTCTGATATCAACAAAACTGACTTCATTGCCTGCGCTCAGATTCAGATTCGAGAGATAGTCTGAAAAAGAGTTGGCTGATACTTTGGATATCACGCTGATACTGTTAGCGGTGACTCCACATGCATATGCGGCTCCGTTTACTTCCAAAACGATAACCTTCTGTTTTGGGCTGATATGGCAGGTAGAAGAGACCTTTATATCGTACTTCCCCTTGTTGAACCGAAACCGTGTCGCAAAAAACCGATTGTAAACCCAAAGCAGAAGATAAAAAAACAGCAACAGCAGAAACAATGCAACCAGCATTTTGACAATATTCGTCGTCATGTCACCCCCTGAGAAAGTATCGCTACTCAGAAAAGATGTCTGCCGATCAGACTGGTTAAGATTCTCAGTACTCAAGGCACTGCTTTGACTCGGTTCTTCAATTTCAAATTTTGCTGATTTATTAACGAGAACTGTAACCCGGTTTCCTTCCGCTTTTTCCTTAATCATACCCATCGCGTCAAATGCAGGATCGGCAAAATGGATTTCCACAATTGAGCTACCGGCCGCTTTTATCAGCCTGATACTCTGAATAAAGCGATCGTTGACATTAAAATATGCCAGAGACGGGTTAAACACTGTGTTAGGAAAGGTCAGCTGGATGAGTCCATTTTCAAAATCGGTACTGATCGATTCTTTGAATTCTGATGTAAAATCCAGTTGAATCTGTTCTTGCGCGGCATTTGAAGATATATTAATATCGGAAATAGTATTGTCAGATGAAGGGGCAGCGGCATAAACAGCAGTTGAACACAAAATTAAAAAAATTGAGGCAAGTGTTATCAGTCGTTGCATCGCCTAATATTCCTGAAGTTTTAAAATCCGTTTGCTCTCTTCAATGATTTCTGTAAGCTTCAGGCCAAACTTCTCGTTCTGGACAACAATTTCTCCTTTTGCTACCAGCTTGTCATTAATGAGTACATTCATTGGAGAACCAATACGTTTTTTCAATTCGACAACCGAACCGGTTTCCAGGGCCAACAGATTTTTTATCAAGAGTCTTGTTCTCCCCACTTCAACCGTTAAGCGCAGGGGGATATCCATCAGAAAATCCGTTTCCACTTCTCCCAGAGACTCAGCCTGATCGGTTTCATCAGCGTCTATCAGTTCATCCATTTCAACGGACTTATTCGCTTCCGCCTCGTCGATCAGCATTTCTTTGTTTTTCTGCAGCTCCCCTTCGACATCTGACCAATCGATGTCATCCATTCCATCAAGGCTGGATAAATCCAATTCCTCTGCCATTTTCGAACCTATGGATTAGGTTGTTTTTTAAAACGAGATTAATTTAGAATAATTTTCGTGATTAAAACCCTTTTCACCGGATTTTTGCCTTTTCCACCGTATTCACTGAGAAACTCCTGGTCGTACAAGGCATTCAGTTTTTTCTTCATCTGCTTCTTGATTCTATCAATGCTGGCTGGAGATTGCACTGTCCCTGAATCCATAGTGGCAAAATAGGTAATTATCATATCATCAATCAACGCTCGTCTATCCTCAAGATACTTATATGCGCTCTCTTCATCCATTTCCATCTCTGCGACCATTTTTACCCGCAGAAAGTGTTTTCCGTCCATCAGGCTGATAATATAATCCCCGCCATCTAATTTCGCTTCCTTGAATGGAAAGTAAACTGGATTTTTAGCTTTTTCCAACACATTACTGGCGCGTTCCCGCTCTTCTTCCAGCAGTTCTTCTTGAGCCGCATTCTCTTTTGTGGCCGCCGTCTCCTCTGGTGCTAAAAGCAGAAACCAGGCAGCAGCGCCACCACCTCCGAGCAGCAACAGGACAACAATAATTATGATGATAATTTTCTTTCCACCACCGCCACCACCTTCCGATTCTTCTTCTGCCATTTTCCCTCCGCGGTCAAAATCCATTTTGGCTGCTTTTGCCATAACCAGACTTTATAATAATGATAAATTTAATCTACACCTATTCGGAATAGTTTTTCAACCACCTACATAACTCTCACATTGTTTTTAAAAAGAGAGACATATCTGGCTTGTGAAGTTTTGACAATATCTTTTCGATAATCATCGCATTAAACAAAATGCAAGAGGCAAGCCTCTTCAAGAAGATATCTGTAAAATAACAAACAGGGGCAGGAATCTGTTTCCAAAGAGATTTTGTGACTGGAAGGACAACTTAATCTTTGGTTTTCTCTCATTAAAAATCATCTCGGGGGAGTCCTCCCCCAAAAATGATCAATGTAATGAAATTAGGGTCGGCTCATAAATTACTTGGCATGCTTTCAGCAAAATGTCCGGTCTTTTCGGGGCTTTTGCTGACAGCTTTTGCCAAGTTATTTATGTACGATCCCTTAAGACAGCTTTGGTTTTCTGATTGCCAACCCGAGTTCCTTCAATTGGGTTGTATCAACTTCGGATGGCGCTTCCGTTAAAAGGCATGAAGCCTGTTGTGTTTTTGGAAACGCAATAACGTCACGAATCGATTTTGCATTGGAGAGAAACATCATAATACGATCAAAACCCAAAGCTAATCCACCATGGGGCGGAGCACCCTGTTCAAGTGCGTCCAGGAAAAACCCGAACTTCGCTTGCGCCTCTTCATCTTTGATAGACAGCAGTTTGAAAATTCTTTCTTGAAGATCTTTACGATGAATCCGGATACTGCCACCGCCCAATTCGACACCATTCAGTACCAAATCGTACGCCTCCGATTTTATTCTTGCCGGATCTTCGTTTTCCCACTGGTCCAGATCAGACTCGTTCGGCATGGTAAAGGGGTGATGGGAAGAAGAAAATCGTTTCTCTTCTTCGTCAAACTCAAAGAGTGGAAATTCAGTCACCCAGACAAAATTAAACTCATCCTCTTTAATCAATCCAGTCCTTTGAGCGACTTCCTTACGCAGATTTCCGAGTGAATCGTTCACAATCTTTTCAGTATCTGCACCAAAAAGTATAAGATCCCCTACAGTAGCCCCAGTGACTTCATTAATCTGCCGGATTTCCTCTTCCGAAAAGAACTTCGTTATGGGTGATTGCCAACCCTCTTCCCGAATTTTTACATAAGCCATCCCTTTTGCTCGGTAGATCCTGACAAAATCTGTCAGATCGTCCAGATCTTTTCTGGAAAAGCTGTTTCCGCCCGGAACGCGTATCGCTTTGACCACACCGCCATTTTTAATGGCGTCTCCAAATACCTTGAATTTGCAGTTTGCAACCGTCGAACTCAAATCGATCAATTTCAGCCCAAAACGGAGGTCTGGTGCATCGCTACCGTATCCGTCCATCGCTTCCTGATAGGTCATGCGGGGTATCGGCAGCGGTATTTCAAAACCGATGGTTTCTTTGAACAGGTTTGCCATCATGGCTTCAATCAGATCCAGTATCTGATCCTGATTGGTGAAGGAGAGTTCGATATCGATCTGGGTAAATTCCGGTTGGCGGTTTCCCCTCAGATCCTCATCTCTGAAGCATTTGACAATCTGGAAATACCGGTCGTAACCGCTGACCATCAGCATCTGTTTAAATAACTGGGGAGATTGGGGCAGCGCAAAAAACCTTCCGCTGTTGACCCGCGATGGTACAAGAAAATCCCTTGCACCCTCAGGTGTAGATTTTGTCAGCACCGGGGTCTCAATTTCAAAAAACTGATTCCGATAAAAGAAATCCCTGATCACCTGGGCGGCTTTAGACCGCATCATCAGGTTTTTCTGCATGGAGGCCCGTCTCAGATCCAGAATCCTGTACTTGAGCCGGTTTTTTTCGCTGATATCCTGATGTTCATCCCCAATTTGAAAAGGCAGCATTTTGCAATTGTTCAACAGCCTCAACTCCAGCACATGAATTTCAATTGCACCTGTTTTCATTTTCGGGTTGATTGTTTCAGGATCCCGTTTCGCGACAATACCTCTAACTGCTAAAACGTATTCCGTACGAACCGAATCCGCCTTCAAAAAAGCCTTTTCTTCATGCTGCTGGCCGAAGACAATCTGCACAATACCGGAATAATCTCGTAAATCACAAAAAATAACCCCACCATGGTCTCTGCGAGTATTGACCCAGCCCATGACAATTTGTTCGGTACCCACATCTTGGGTACTCACCTCTTCACATTTTTTAGTTCTTTGCCAGTTTTCTAGTTGATCAAGCTTCATATTTCAACTGCCTCTTTGCACAATAGTTATACAGGTTGTTTAAGAATGGTTCGGGTGCCTCATCGATATGTCCTTTCTCTCTTAGCCTCAAACAGCAGATTCGATTGGAATGCGTAACAAGTCCAATGGTCTCTCAGGCGGGATAAATAACCGATGATATCAGGGGATCGCATGATTGAATGGCCAGCCGATGGCTAATTGCCGGAACCAGGAAAGGACCGGCAATTCTCAAAAGAAAACACCACACGATAAAGCGATTATTCGTAAAAACTCCTCAACATGCGACTTCGTGTTGGATGGCGCAGTTTTCTCAATGCTTTGGCCTCAATTTGACGAATTCTCTCCCGGGTTACATCAAAATCCTGCCCAACCTCTTCCAGGGTATGGTCTTTTTTCTCATCAATGCCAAATCGCATTTTAAGCACTTTTTCTTCACGTGGCGTCAAGGTTCCCAGCACCCTACGGGTCACATCCGTAAGATAGGTGTTGACAACTGATTCGCTTGGCAGAACGGCTGTGACGTCCGGGATAAAATCACCCAGATGGGAATCATCCTCATCACCAATCGGTGTCTCCAGAGAAATTGGTTCCTTGGCAATTTTAAGAACCTTTCGCACTTTATCAACCGGTAAATCCATTTTTTCACTGATCTCTTCTGGTGAAGGTTCCCTTCCATATTCCTGAACGAGGTGTCGCGATGTACGAATAAGCTTATTAATTGTTTCGATCATGTGAACTGGAATCCTGATCGTTCTTGCCTGATCTGCAATGGCCCGTGTAATCGCCTGCCGTATCCACCATGTCGCATAAGTTGAAAACTTGTACCCTCTACGATACTCAAATTTATCAACAGCCTTCATCAACCCGATGTTGCCTTCCTGAATCAGGTCCAGAAACTGCAGCCCGCGGTTGGTATACTTTTTAGCAATGCTGATCACCAGCCTCAGGTTCGCTTCCACCAGAAGGCTCTTGGCTTTACTCACTTTCCACTCAGCCATTTTCAATCTTTTAATCTCGGAACGGAACTTATCCAGTTTCACATCTGTCTGAGCGATCATTTTGTCAATTCGACGTCCTCCAGCCTGGACTTTTTCCAGTATCCGTCTCGCAACACGAAAACTGTGTTTGGTTACTTTTTTTATCTGACCCTCTATAATTTCACACTTTTCCACATCATCCTCAGACCACTGTGAAACAATTTCAGCAATTTGAGAGACTGGTGCCCGAAGATCACGCTGATATCTGGATAATTGGGTAAAGGTCAGGTCGATTTTATCATTGTGATGTAGCATCACATTAAACATCGTATCAATTTGCTTGGTATTAAAATTGATACTGCGTAAGGTTTGCAATAGAAGAAACCGGGTCTCATCCAACTCATTGATCAACTCTTTCTTCTTTTTCCCCTCTTTTTGGCTGGCGATTTTATTTTTGAACAGGTTTCTATCATCAAAGTGTTTTTGAGCTGTTTTCAGCTTTTTCAACACTTGGTCCTCTGCCTGGGATTCCTCTTCAATTACCTGATCGTCATCGTCAATTCCAGAAACAATATCACGAGCCCGGGCTTTACCATTCTTCAGTTTTTTGCCCAGATCGAAAAGATAGTTAACAATCAGTTCAGAACGTAGAAGAATATCCAGCATCTCATGCTGTCCTTTCTCGATCATTTTAGCAATTTCTACTTCCCCTTCCCGGGTTAATAGTTTAATTGAGCCCATTTCCCGCAGGTACATGCGAACAGGATCATCTGAGGTCTGTTCACTGGGGGTGGTTTTTGCGGTCACTGTTCGTTCCACTTTTTCCGGACTATCATCGTCGACGCTATCATCTTCGTCATCACTATCCGAATCATCATCACTATCCGAATCGTCATCAACAATCCCCTTCTTTGATAAAACGACCCCTTTGATCACCTGTTTATCTTCAGTCGATTTTCCAACACCTGCTTCGATAACTTCAGTCTCATCTTCTTCGACGATCTCTTTTTTCGGGGCTGTCTTTTTGGCCGATGCCGGTTTCTTGCTCTCTTGTGGAACCTTGTCTTTGTCCTTTTTTATCTTCTCATCCTTCTCGACTGCCTTAGTCGTCTTTTTGTCCGCAAGTTTCGTTTTCTCTTTGGTTGGATCAACAATTTTTATGGTGTCAACCACTTCGATATTCTTGTCTGCCAGAAAATCGTAAAGCGCGTTCAATGCTTTGGATGAGGGTTCGGATGGAAAAATACTCTTGATTTCCACATCCGTCACAAAACCCTTTTTTCTCCCTTTATCTGTCAGGTCCTTGATAATCTTCTCAATATCTGTCGCTGTCAGCTTTTGAGGCTTAGTCGTCCCTACAGGCTGCTCTTTTTTATTCACCGGTACCACCTTAGCGCTGCGTCTAGCTGCGGCCTGTTTCTTCCGGGCTGAACTCCCTGCTTTTTTCGAAGCTTTTGATTTGGCCGGTTGAGACGCTTCGCCGGCGGATTTTTTAATTCCTTTATTCTTCTTATTCTCTTCTTGTTTTTTCATAAATTTCCTCAGCTTATCCGCATTGGATGGATTGGATTATTCTGACAAGCTATACAGAGAGATTATTGCGTTTTCGTTTTTCAGCAATTTGTATTGTGGAAGCTCTGGCTTGGTCCTCACTAGTATACTGCAGTTTTTTAATTTCTGCATACTTCCGTTTCTTTTTAAGACGATGTATCAATTTTTTCAGGGATTCTTCAGAAAAAATACTCATTTGATTTTCGTATTCCTTCTGCAGCGATACCATTTCTTGATCTATTTCAGATCCGGAATCCCTTTTTCGCAGTACAGTGGGTCCTTCATACTCCGTTTTATACTGAAGCAAAAACATGATCAGCGTATTAAATTCCACAAAAAAACCTGGAAACTCCTGTGTTTTGAGATAAGCAAATTCCTGGTCGCTTAGTTCGAGAAAGCGTGTATAAAGGCGAGACAGATCCTGGCGACTCAAATCACCTGACCTGACATGTTTTCGGGCTAGTGTAATTGATTGTGGATGGGTCATCAGATATTGAAGGAACTTCACTTCCGACGATTCGCCCTTTTCAAATGAGAGCGGAAAACTCGGTGCGTTACGAACAGTCGCATCAATAACCACTCTGTTACTCTTGATTTTGGAATTCTGGTTAAGAATACTCCTTTCGATTCTGAAATCGGACGCTACTTTAGACAGGAACAACTCTTTTTTAATTTCAGTTTGAATTCCATTGGCGATCTGAAGTATCCCCTCAACAGCCTTTTTTTGGTATTCAATTCCCGTTCCATCAGTTCTCTCTTTCGTCCGATCAATAATAAACTCGAAATCGAACCGCGCCTGATCGAGCAGAATTTTAAAATCCTTGTTGCTGTACTTTTTAAAATAGTCATCCGGATCCAGACCCTCCGGCAAAATCATCACTCTGCTATCAAGATCATTTTCTAAAAAAAGTCCTGCGGATTTCTCCGCTGCTTTAATGCCTGCTTCGTCACCGTCAAAAAGTAGAATCACATTTTCCGCTCCCAACCGTTTCAACATGAGAATGTGTTCCACTGTCAAAGCTGTCCCGCAAGTCGCAACGGTTTCGGACCAGGACTGCTCATGTAACCGAATGGCATCCAAATATCCTTCAACCACAATTGCACGACGTTTTTTCCGAATATCATCGCGAGCTTCATATACGCCGTACAAGGTCGCGCTCTTTTTATACAGATCCGATTCGGGTGGATTCAGATATTTGGGTTTGCCATCTCCTACTGATCTGCCGGCAAAACCCAGCACTCTTCCCTGGAAATCCCGAATAGGAAAAATGAGTCGGTCACGCAATCGATCATAATATCCACCCTTTTCACCTGCTTTGATGAGTCCCGCTTTTTCCTGCATCTGTGGACTTATCTGACGATTATTCAGAAGAGTGTGCAGTTGCGTCCAACCCGGTCCTATGTAACCCAGTTGAAAAGCATCAATCAAGGGGTCTGAAATCTGACGATTTTTGATATACTGACGAATCGAAGAATCTCCTGCAGACGTTGTTAGATTTTCCCTGAAATAGTCATAAGTCAGTTGGAGACATTTGCTAATATCCGAATGAACACTCGACTCGGCTTTTTTGCCTTGTACGATCCTGATTTCGACACCACTTCGATCCGCCAGAAATTGCAACGCTTCTTTAAACTGAAAATTCTCGACTTCCATGATAAAGCGAATGGCATCGCCAAATTCACCACAACCGTAGCATTTGTAATTTTGGTGAGTCGGAGAAACAGTAAAGGAAGGAGTTTTTTCCTGGTGGAAGGGGCAAAGACCAAGATATTTTTTCCCCGATGGCTTGAGCTGAACATATCCGCCAATTAGTTGCACGATATCAACAGCCTTCAGAATTCGTTCCTTCTGATCTTTTGAAATAAAGCCTGTTTTTTCGAGCATCAAATTCAATCTGCGAAATCCAGAGTATCTGCTGCGATCCGTTCCATATCAGCAGAACCCAGTCCAAGTATGAGGTACTTTTTTCCCGGATATCCAGGCTCAACCATTCACTCCGGTTTTGCGACGCCTTTTTATCCGGAAAACTCCGGAATAAATACAGGATCTGAAATGATTCAGTTAAACATCGGACTATTTACTCGCTCTATCCAAAATGACGGGGCAAGGATTTATTCAGTCTCAAATATCCGAAACGACACCCTGAATAGTGCGCATGGATCATGCTTCGCTAGCGACCTGGTTCAACATCAATGAAACCTGAGATTTCTTCCGGGACGCCGCTTTTTTCGGAACCACTCCTTTGGTGTGGGCTTTGTCAATAACCTTGTGAATATGCGGCAACAATTTTTGCGCATCTTCGGTTTTTTTCTCCGTTATCAACGTGAAGAACTTTTTTAGTTCCGTCCGATACGTTGACTTCAACGCTCGGTTTCTCGTTCTTCGCTTCACATTTTGTCTAGCCCTTTTTGCCGCTGATTTATGATTTGCCATAAAAATCCCTGTAACTTCTATTTTAATTGATTGACTGCCTAAAACGCATTTTCAATATGTTCCAATTCAAACTGATCTTCGTTTGAGAAAGTAATTCCGATCACATCAAATCGAGGCTGATAACCCTTGATTTTTCGATGATTGAGGAATATTTCCCCTAGCTTCCGAAGTCTGTACTGTTTTGTTTTGGTCACTGAAATCAACGGATTGATTTTTTCGCTGGTTTCTACCCGCGATTTAACTTCAACAAAAACAATATATTCAGAATCTTCTGCTACAATATCAATTTCACCGGATTGACATCGATAGTTTCTCTCCCGAATTCGGTAACCCTTATTCACCAGATACTCTGCTGCTTTTTGCTCCCCCGTTATTCCCAATTCGCGTGAATTGAAAGAACGCCAGCTCATCTTCCACTTATTTGGTAAACAGTTTTTCTTTGATTCTGGCCGCTTTTCCAAATCGGTTGCGGAGATAATACAATTTTGCCCTTCTGACCCGTCCCCGTTTGAGAACCTTAATTCCCTCAATTCTTGGTGAATGAAGTGGGAACACACGTTCAATGCCAAATCCCTGGGTCACTTTTCTCACTGTGAATGTCGATTTGAGGTTTTTCTCGCCAAAATGTCTAGCGATAACGATCCCTTCAAACGGCTGGATCCGTTCTTTTTCACCTTCCCTGATTTTATAATTAACCCTGACCGTACAACCAATCTCAAAATCAGGAACCTCTCTCAGTTGTTGCTTTTCTATTGCATCAATAATATTGCTCATTACGCTCTCCTACACACCTTATTCAACAAAAACATCTAATGAAATCTGTAATATAACCTAACTATTGTTCTTCTCCTGGATTATAACGTCGGTAAATATCCCGTCGTTTTCCTCGAGTTTTCTGAATGGCATTTGTCTGACACCACTCCTTTATTTTCTGATGGTTCCCTGATAACAAAACGTCCGGAACCTTGTGCCCCTCGTATTCAAAGGGGCGGGTGTATTGGTCGTGCTCCAGCAAGTCTCGGTTAAAAGACTCCTGTTCGAGCGATTCCTGATTACCAACCACTCCAGGTATAAGTCGGCTGACAGATTCTATGATGGCCATAGACGCGATCTCACCGCCCATCAATATAAAATCACCTATGCTGATCTCTTCATCAACATAATGCCGAATTCGATCGTCAAATCCTTCGAAACGACCGCATATCAATACCACCGGACTACTCATCCGGCTAAGCTGTCTCGCTTTTTTCTGGTGAAAAGGGACTCCCTGGGGCGAAATCAAAATCTTTTGCAGCTTTTGCCCCGGGTATTTCTTCTCACAGTCGTTCAGTGTTTCGATAATGGGTTCCACCCTCAACAGCATCCCTGCTCCGCCTCCATAGGGCGAGGCATCCACACTGCGATGCTTGCCAAAACCGTGTTTTCTGAAATTGACCGTCTCAATCTCGATTCTTCCTTCTTCCCTGGCCTTATTCAGGAGGCCACTGGATAGAAAAGAGGAAAACATTTCCGGATACAGGGTTAAAACAATAAAGTGCATGACTGTCTCCGACTGGTTGAGAAGAATCGCAGAAGATGCTAGCGATTTAAATCCCGCAGTCCGGGCAGAAGGTTGATAATGACCTTCTCTCCTGGAACAATTTCTTTCAGAACCTCTTGGCTCGCTGGAAATAGAAACATTCCGTTCTCATCAGTCACTTCGCAAACGCCCTGGTTTCCCGCCTCAAAAAAACCGGTTATCACCCCTAAATACTCATCTTCAGTGGAATAAACCTTCGCCGAGATTAAATCGTGGATAAAGAATTCATCTTTTTCCAAAGGTCTCAGTTCACCGTCATTAACGCATACGCTGGCGCCTTTGAGCTTTTTAGCCGCATCCATATCGCGAACTTCATCAAATTGGATCAGCCAGTAATTTTTTGCGGACCGAGCTCTCAAAACGTTGAACAGCTGTTGTTGCCCCCCTTCATCAATAATCAATTGATCCAGCCTGTAAATCAATTCGACATCTTCGGTGATGGGCATGACCTTCACCTCCCCCTTAATGCCGTGGCTGTTGATAATGGTGCCAATCTGTGTAAGGTCTACAGAATCCATAGTTCTCAGTTGATTGAAGCTACTGGCGGCGCGAGGTTCTGCTGATGAAAGCACACCGGACAATGCCTGCCTGCGATTTAAGCGGTCTTAGCCGTTTCTTTTGGCACCTTCTCTTTCGGCGTGAAGGTCGTTTTGAGATTAAATCCTTCCTTGTTCAGCAGTTTCACAACCGTTTCAGACGCTGAAGCCCCAACAGAAAGCCATTTTTCAATATTTTCCCGTTTAATAATCAATTCTTTGGTTAGCGGATTGTAAGTTCCCAGTTTTTCCAGAAACCGTCCGTCTCTTTTCATTCTCTTATCAGCAGCCACAATTCTGTAAAACGGGCTCTTTTTTGCCCCAGCTCTTGCCAGTCGAATCCTTACCACTTCGCTCTCCAGACTAAATATTAGTTTTCAAATAAAATCAAAAAAAGATGATTCATTTAGATGTAGAAGACATCTTCAAAAATTCATTCATGACTCGTCATACTTGCTAAGCAGCATTAACATGCATCCGCTTGATTTTGAGAAACGGGCAGTCGACATTTAAAACATGCCCTGACCACCTCCCTGTCCCATCATATTCTGTAATGCACGCATTGACTTTTTATCACTGCCCATGGTCGAGAATTTCTTCATCATCTTGTTCATCTGTACAAATTGCTTCAGCAAGCGGTTAATATCACTGACCCTTGACCCGCTGCCTTTGGAAATGCGCTGCTTTCTCGAACCGTTAATTATACTGGGTTTATCCCGTTCCTTCTGCGTCATGGAGGAGATGATCGCATCGATTTTTACCAGTGCACCCTCGTCAATATTCGCTCCTGAGGGAATTTTGTTTCCCATCCCCGGAATCATACCGAGAATATCTGATAGAGATCCCATTTTTCGAATCTGCTTAAGCTGGTCTTGAAAATCAGAAAGCGTAAAGGTGTTTTTCCTGATCCTTTCCTCAAGCTTCTCCGCCTTCGCCTCATCAAAATGCTCCTGTGCCTTTTCTATAAGGCCAACCATGTCGCCCATCCCCAGAATTCTGGAAGCGATACGGTCTGGATAGAAAGGCTCCAGATCTTTGATTTTTTCTCCAATACCGACAAATTTCACTGGCTGACCGGTGATTGCCCTAATAGACAACGCTGCGCCACCTCTTGCATCACCATCCATTTTCGTCAGGATGAAGCCGGTGATGTCCAGTTTGTCATGAAACGTCTTGGCCACATTGACGGCATCCTGACCTGTCATCGCATCTGCTACAAAGAGGATCTCGTGAATGGAAATTTTCGTTTTGATCTCTTCCAGTTCTGCCATCAAGACATCATCAATCTGAAGTCGACCCGCCGTATCCAGGATCAGATAGTTAGCCAGCTTTGTTTCCGCCTCTTTTTGAGCCATCAGGGCAATATCAGCCGGTTTCATATCTACTTGACTATCAAAGCAATCCACATTCAGCTCTGCGGCCAAAACCCGTAACTGCTCGATCGCCGCCGGCCGGTATACATCAGCCGATGCGAGGTAAACCTTTTTGCCCTCTTTCTTGAGTTTGTTGGCCAGCTTCGCAGCCGTAGTCGTCTTTCCACTTCCCTGAAGACCCACCATCAAGACCACGGTTACCTGGTTGTTCACCTGGTTCAACCCGTGATTTTCAGATCCCATCATCTGGATCAGTTCGTCGTTGACAATTTTGATGAACTGTTGCCCCGGACTCAGGGACTTCATTACTTCCGCTCCTAGAGCACGCGTTTTCACAGATTTCAAAAAGGCGTTGACCACCCGATAATTGACATCCGCCTCCAGTAGCGCCAGTTTGACTTCCTTCAGAGATGCTGCAATATTGCTTTCAGAGAGTACACCTTTGTTGGTGAGCTTCCTAAATGTCTGATTTAACTTTTCGGTAAGATTTTCAAACATTGATGCCGGAACTGGAGAAATTCGTTATCTTTAAAAGCACAATTGCTAATAATATCCCGTAAATTTAGACCTGTCAATCCCATCCTGATTCTGTTAATGGTATCGGTACTTTTGCTGCCAAACTGCGGCTTCAGACTGAACCGGAATCAGATCACGCTCCCTGAAAATGCCCAATCCATTTCGCTGCAAAATATTGAGAATAGAAGTTTTACACCAAGACTTGATATTCTGCTGAAAGACTTTCTCATCAATCGTTTTTCCAGAAATGCGGTCAAGATTCAGCCTGCCCAACTAGCCGATCTCTCTTTAACTATTCAAATTGATTCAGCAAACTATGTGAGACAGGATTATGCGTTGGACAATACGACCATTTCCTATGAATTTTTGTTCACCATAGCGGCAAAACTCACAGTTACACATAATGACAAAAATACCGACTTGATCAAAAACCAGCCTTTAAGTGGTATCTACTCAATAAAAACCGAATCAACGGACTTGTCTCAGACCGAAATAGCGGACGGACGAGTTAGCGCGCTGGAAAACCTGGGAGACCAGGTCATTCAAAAATTAACCCAGAACTTTTAGTCTGCAATTGACTCTGCCTCTTCAATCAGCATCACCGGAATGCCATCCCGGACAGGATAAAGCAGTTGGCATGCAGCACAAGACAAACCCACCTTTTCCTGATTTAAATCAAGATCTCCTTTGCATTTTGGGCAGGCCAGTATCTCCAGTAATTTCTGATCTATTTCCATAATTATCCCTTGACAGTTAATTTCAACGACACGTTATTTAATATGAGAGGACCAATTATTCCGATTACGGTATGATATTCCTCAAGCCCAACCGCATGAAACCTCATGTGATGTCTTGATTGTCCTGAGGAGATTTTGATTTCAGTGCATTGGCAGAAAAACAGATTCGCCCGCATCGGGCCGAACAGCATCGGCGCCAGTATAGCTCAGAATAACCCGTCTGCTAGAGAAAGCACAACGTCTATCGGTGCTTCAATAGATAATTTAGCAGGTTACGTGTCGATGCATCATGGGTAGCCGAGATGGGCAGTGTCCCTTTCAATTCGGGCAGAATCCTTTTTACCAGCTGTTTCCCAAGCTCGACTCCCCACTGATCAAAAGAGAAGATATTCCAGATAATTCCCTGTACGAATATCTTGTGTTCATAGAGTGAAATCAAACTCCCCAGTGACTCCGGAGTCAGTTTTTCAGCCATGATGCAGTTCGAAGGACAATTGCCTTCAAAGGTTCGGAAGGGGATCAGGCCTGCGGGAATATTTTCAGTTTTCAGATCTTGCGGTTCCTTGCCAAAAGCCAACGCTTCCTGTTGAGCCACAAAATTTGCCATGAGGATGTCATGGTGATCCCCAGTGGGATTTATCGATTTAGCAAAACCGATAAAATCACACGGCACCAGTTTTGTTCCCTGATGAATTAACTGATAGAATGCGTGCTGTCCGTTGGTGCCGGGTTCGCCCCAGACGATCGGTCCAGTCTGATAGGCCACTGGATACCCATCACGATCAATACACTTGCCGTTACTCTCCATATCACTTTGTTGCAGATATGCAGGAAATCGGCTTAGATACTGATCATATGGTAAGACAGCATAGGTTTGAGCATTAAAAAAGTTATTGTACCACACACCCAGCAATCCGAGAATAACAGGCATATTTTCACTTAAAGGAACCTTCTGGAAATGTTGATCCATGGAATGAAATCCCTTCCGTAGAAGATGAAAGTTTTCAACTCCCAATGCGATCATCAATGAAAACCCAATAGCAGAAGTCAATGAGTATCGGCCACCTACCCAATCCCAGAGAGTAAGCCTGTTTTCAGGAGCAATACCAAATTCCGTGACTTTTTCTTCATTCGTCGAAATAGCAATAAAATGATGTTCGATCGCTGACTCATTTTTCAACCGTTTCAGAAGCCATTCCCTTGCACTAGCAGCATTGGTCATGGTTTCCTGGGTTGTGAACGTTTTAGACGCTATTAAAAACAGGGTTTCATCCGCCTCCAGATTCATGAGTTGCTCAGTCAAATGGGTCGCATCGATATTAGAGATAAAACGAAAATTGAGCCCTCGATTGGAGTAAGCCTTCAGCGCCTCATAAACCATCGCCGGTCCTAAATCAGAACCACCGATGCCGATATTGACTATGTTTTTAATGGGTTTACCTGTATACCCTAACCATTGACCGGATGATATCTTGCGGGCCATGTGCTCCATTTTATGCAGCACTGCGTTAACTTCCAACATCAAGTCAACTCCATCAACAAAATGAGATGTTCCGGTCGGATTTCTTAAAACAACGTGTAAAACGGATCTATCTTCTGTCTGATTAATCCGTTTTCCCGAAAACATGTGCTCGATTTCTGCCTCCAGATCAGCTTCACGTGCCAAATCCAGTAAAAGCGACACAGTTTTGTCTACAATCCGATTTTTAGAGTAGTCCAAAAATAGCCCCGCACCATGCAAGGTCATTTGTTCAGCCCTGCCGGGATTCTCCAAAAACAGCTTACGAAGATGTATATTTTTCAACTGCAGAAAATGCTCAGATAAAAGTCGCCATTGTTTCTTTTTATTTGTTTTCATTGTCGAAAATCCATTGCGTTATTAAGATGGCGCTGCATTTGAACCGGTCTTTTCCCGGTTTTTCGGAATAATGACAATCACAGAACTTAGGATTTAACCTACCATTTTTTTTAAAAAGTGCAAAAAAATGAGTTGCATTTTTGACAGTGTTGAAATACAGAAAAAACAGACACTAAGTCAATTTTAATAATCATACCCTACCCCGAAAAGCCAATGAATTTTTTCGATCTTGTTTTTTCAATTTTTATCCTCTTCTTTTTTTTCCTCGGTTTTTCAAGAGGATCTCTCAAGGAGTTACTCTCCACATTCGGGATTATCATTGGTTATTTTGGTGCCGAGCGATTTCACGAACGATATATGGGAATCACCCTTCAATATATCCAAGATTATTCACAGGCGAAAGTGATTACCTATCTTGCAATTTTCGCTATCGGTCTAATCATCGGTTTTATTCTTTCCACCCTTGTTCGCATGATAACCGCTAGTCAGCGCCCAAATATTCCCAGTCGCATCCTTGCCAGTTTTTTGGGATTATTCAAAGGCGTCCTCATCTGTCTCGCCATCTATTTCGTTGTGGAAGGATACATTCCGTCTTACCTGGATGACCTATATAACTCTGCCTATACCCCCTGGCTTCAGCAATTCAGAAAACTGATTAATGGTATCAACTTTGCTTTAATTCAGAATATACTTGTATAGACCATATATAATTAGTTTAAAACCGATGTGTTTTACTGATGCATCTGGCGTTTTGCTCCGTGCACCATCTTTGATATCCGATATACCAAAGCCATGCAATCTTTTCATCCTCTGTTTTTTAGACAGGTTCGGCTTTTTGTCCTTCTGGCAATGCTATTTTCAGGGACTTCCAGCTGTCAGTACATCCCTTTCAATATCTCCTCCCTTTTTAACAAAGAGCCCAGCGCAGAAGAATCCCAAGCAATTGATGCAGAAAAGAGGAGTAAGATCAGAGAGATCTATATCCAAAATTTCAGCGGTCAGAAGGTCAAAGAGGTACAGGAGATTTTTTTTGAAGCTGCAAAGGAGCAATCCCATTTTACTTTTATGGAATTGCTTCCCGACAAACTAGAGCAACTGGGAGTGCTACGGATAGATGTCACTGATTATAATATTTGGGAAATTGACGAGAAAGCGACCGAATTGAACGGCTCCCTATCAGGAGCGATCAATCCGAAAGAATCCTTCAAGCGGATCAACGCCATTGTCAGCCTCAAGGTCAGTCTTTACGAGGGAGAAACCGGAAGGTTACTGATAAACCGTCGTTTTTCACAACCATTTCAGCAGATATATGTGGGGAAAGAGACAATCGAAAACCGACCTGATAATCGCATTGAACTCAACAGGCTGACAAAATTACTGATATTCAGCATGCTGAATTCATTCCTTGCCCTGGAAGAAAAGGCAGAAGTCATAGAGTATGAAAAAGGCCTTGCCCATGATTGGTTCGCAGAGAAAGTCCATAATTTCGGAAATAGACGGATTCGAAAAGGCATTCGACTCGCCATGGCAGATAACCTGGATGAAGCTATCTGGGTTTGGAGAATCATCCTCTTCTCACATCAAGAAGATGAACCCGATGAAAACTATCTTCACAACCGGGCTGCCACCTACTACAACTTGGGCGTCGCTTATCAAATGAAAAAGGACTGGTGGAACGCGGCAGAAATGTTTTCCCATGCCAATCGAATTCAACAGAAACTAAAATATGCACAAGCCTGGGGCAATAACATTCAACTCTGGCTGGAAGAACAACGAAATCCACCACTAAAAGAGAAAGCAACACCTGTTGTGAAAACAGATATAAAAAAGGTAGAATTAGCTGAGAAAACAGAACCATTGTCAGCCATAAGTATTGAGAAAAATGGCCAGATGTTACTTAAACCCAGAATTTTGTGGCCTCTCGATCCCCATTTAAAAAAACATGAACAGTTAAAAAAGAGTGAGAAAGCGGATCAGTAGTCGCAAGGCTAATTTCTTTAAGCAAACTTCATGAAAATCATCAGTCCGAACAGTTGCAAGCTGACAAAAAACTGAAAATGACTGACAAACAAGCGGAGAAGACGGTGAAAATAAAAAGGAGAATTCTACCAGTTATCATCCTGTTGACAGCGTTTTTCATCCTGCCTGCCGGGATTCAAGCTGCTGTTATCGGAAAGGGTCAGGCAAAAATTTTCAATAACAACGAGGGTTCCGCCAGAAATCAAGCATTAAGGAACGCACTACGAGATGCTGTCAAACAGGGAGTCGGCGTTATACTCGACTCCAATACCATCGTCAAAAACTGGACAGTCATCCAGGACGAAGTATATTCAAGTGCCCGTGGCTTCGTAAAACAGTATACCGTGATGAAAGACAATAAAGTCGGCGATACCTGGTATATTGAAATAAATGCTGAGGTTGCGACAAGTCAGATTAAGGATAAACTGAGTGAATTGCGGATTTTACACAAAAAAATGGGGAATAAACGCCTCATGATCATATATCACCCGGAGCATCCTGACGCACTACCATCAGACCATAGTGCCGTGAAATCTGCCCTGACATCAATCCCTTCTGAATTCAATAAATCCGGATTTCGCATCTTCGATCAACGTTCTCTCGGGTATATATCCAGCAAAGTCAGTCAAACAGGAGGGGTCAAGGCAGCCTGGATGAAAATTGCAGATGAACATCAGGTTGATATGTTGGCTGAATTTGAACTGCTCTCCAGTAAAAAGAGCCCATTTTCGAACGCCACCTTCACCGCTGCAAAAGTCACCCTGCGGATGAAGATCTATGACGTATCAACAGGCCGGTTGATATCTAATGTCCAGACTGACCAGAAACAGATGACCAATGCAAAGGCCGGAAGCTTTGACTGGGACAATGCACTAGCCAAAGCAAGCCAGAAATCGGGCGAATCCGCCGCCATCGACGCTATCAACCACATCGTCGAGTTTTACAAGTCTGTTGGTGATATCGGAAATAGTTATCTCATTGTTTTTAAAGATTTTACAGAGGACGAAACGGATATCATCCTGGATACACTGGAAAACCTGGAAGGATACCAATCCCTTTCCGAACTGCAAACGACACCCAATCTCACAAAAATCGAGTACTTTTCAACCATGACCAAAAGTCGTCTCCGGCGAAAAATCCGTCGGGCAGTCAAAGCTCACAAAATTAGGCTGAGTTCAAAGGAGATTTCTGGTAATCGCTTTGTGTTTGTCAGACAATAAGCGAAGAAGTAATTTCTGTTGGGATTGATCCTGGTCCGTTCAGATAACCGGTGAAGTAGGCGAGGGTGATTTTTGGGATTGAAACATCTGCTTGATCCTCTCTTTGACCACCTTCAGCAGCTCAAGATTTTGAACACGCTTTTTCAACAAAGAGTTGCGTTGGTCACGGCCCTGTTGGGATGATTTAGCTGACTGAAGCAATTGAAGCTGAGTTTGGATCTGTTTTTCCTCTGTTAAAAGCTCTTTCAAGAGCACAAATAGCTCTTTTTCTCTCTGCTGAGCTTCCCTTTTCTGCTCCAGTTGATCCGCCAATATCTTAATCCTGTTTTTAGCGACGACATAGTTGTATTTGGCATCCTGATCTGTTTCAATATCAAGGCTGACATATCGTTGCCTTTCTTTATCATATTCAATGACAGCACGGTATTGATCCAGACTCCTTTGCATCAGCTCGATAGCCTGCCGACTGTCATCAGTCTTTTCGCTTAATCGGAACAATGAGTTGCCCAGGTTATAGGACACTTTTCGAATCAGCTCTGCATCTGAGCGGGATGAGCCCAGGATTTCCAAAAGTAATTTTTCTGCTTCATCAAAGCGGCTTTGCCTGTAGTAAAAATAGGCGAGGTTATATTTTAAAACCGGGTCATCTGGATTTTGTTTGAGTTTCTCCTCATACGCAGCCGACAGTGAAGAACTAGTTGCCATTTCCGGCCCCGCCAGTTCCCATTTTTTGCGTCCCCCGTACCAAAAAGCGCTCAACAGGACAATCAGTACGCTCACCAATATAGGGACAGTAGTTTTTTTCGAGTTAATAAAATGTTTGCTGTTCCCCATTTAGACCTTTTTCAATCATGGCAAAACGACCTGAAGAGGAGAAATAAAAAGCTATCAAAGCCGTTAAGGTCAACCTTGATTCAGGTATTAAAGTAGATCATGCCTGCCAAAAATCTTTTCCTTTGGAAACCGATTCTACGTGAACAACACTGATGCTTGAGATTCCATAGCGACAGCTTCCAGGATTATGAAGATGAATGGTCAGATATAAACGCAAAAACCGAAATAATTCATGTTTGACTAATTTCACAGAATATTTTTCGAAATAACCGGAAATCAACGGTTTCAGCCAATATAGAACAGCTTTCTACAGAACCCAACCATTTTTTTTACAATGTCCCTCTATAAGCACCGTAGTTAGTGCGTTCAGTAACATCTACCCATGTTATCTAATTGTTATTGTTGCATTTATTTCTGGATTCCCAGCAATGCAGCGTCCAGATTACTTTTGAGAGAGATTGGAAAAATTGCTCATAAAGGAAAAAATAACAGAAAAATCCAAGGAAAGTCTTGACATTATGTGATTTTGTGACTTACTGATGATTACGTTGTTTGGAAACATGTTCAGAATTTTTTTGAAACTAGGAATTCATTAACAGGAATCGATAAAGAGGAGTTTATATGAATAAGGCCGAATTGATCACAAAAATCGCTGGTGAAGCAGAAGTTAGTAAAGCAATGGCAGAAAAACTTTTAAACGCCACTTTGGCAGGAATCCGTGAAGGACTGACAGGTGATGGGAATCTGACACTCGTTGGTTTCGGCACATTTTCAGTTGTGAAGAGAGCTGCTAGGAAAGGAAGAAACCCCCAAACTGGAAAAACGATAAAAATTCCTGCAAAAAAAGTTGTCAAATTCAAGCCAGGAAAAAACCTGAAAGACGCCGTCAACTAAGTAAGATCGATTGGCACTTTTTTGTCATCCAATCAACAGTATCCGGATTAAATGAGGCAGTTTGTATCGAGTGCTGTTGATGATGACAAGTGGTGAGATTGGTTTAGCGTTATGAGATCGTCATAGGAATCACGGATAGAGATTCTTAAACTTTTTCCCATTTTGAAGGGGCAGTCTTTCAGAGTGATGTCGATCTTGATGGAAAAGAGACACATGAGACAAACAGCGTTGCGCTATAACGGTCTGAACCAATCAAAAACTTCAAGTCACAGCAGGCAACGCCGGCAGTCAGCAGATTTATGAGATGCAAATGCCGGCAAAGCCTCAAATTGTTTTGAGACAGTGAATCAAAACAATCCCATCGCATGTTCACAGATACAAATCCCGATCCTGTCGATGCCTGGCTCATAGCGAAAGCCCCCTCAAAGCTGACCACTAAAATAAACCAGCTCAAAAACCCAAGACCAGTGCCAACAGGAAACCGGACGATGTCAGAGCCTGCTGCTTACTGCTTTCTGATTTGATAATGACCTGCTCATATTGATAACCGGGAATAATAGTGAAATTCCGGGTCACTTTGATTCTGGCACCCGCCATCATGATTGGCCCATAACCTGTCCCCGATGTCTTGCCTATTTCGCTAGCTGGATGGTCAAAATCATATGTATAACTTTGAATTGAGATCCCCGCGCCAACATAGGGAATCAATTTTGGTTTGGCATCGACTATGTAGTGCCACAGCAAACCGCCACTCAGAGATGTCCTGCTGGAATTGAGTACCACGGCAGTTCCGCCTGCACTGGCGTACTCACCGGACGCACTTCCGTTGCCTAGCTTTGCAAAATAGGCCCACTGTTTTGTAAAGAAACGTTTGTGACCAATTGAGAGCATAGTCCCGTTAACCTGATCCGTACCATGCGATTCCTGGTAGCTGCCGAATGAAATGCTGGTAACACTTTTAATTTCATTCTGAGCGAATAAATACGGGCTACCTGCCAACAATATAATCAGAGTCAAAGCTCCTTTGAATGTCATACACATTATTGATGCTCCTTTTTATTAGTTGCCCTCTGCGGACGAATTTGAAATCGGCTTGAAGGGATCTGGTGTATCATGGGCAATAATACCAAGACGTTTCCCAACCTTTTGGGAAAAGGTAACGAAATGTCCCGTCGATCTGGCACATAACTCTTTTTCCCGATTAAAGATAAATCCCTCGGCGATGACTTCGTGTTTGCTGGTTACTTCTTTAACCTGGCCTTCTGCCGTTATTTCATCTCCGATCTGAATGGGTTTGATAAAATCGATAGTCATGGTTTTTGTCATGACCATCTGTTTTCTCGAATAAATAGTCGCCCAGCTCATCACTTCATCCAAAATAGTTGAGGCCACCCCGCCATGAATGAGCTTATTCCAACCACACAAATGATCTGGAACCACCAACTTCGACCGTACAAGACGCTCATTCCACCAGAATTTCATCTGCAGACCAACACTATTATTCGTGCTGCACCCAAAACAGTTACCATCAAATCGGTTGGGCATTCTTTTAAAACCGTCTTCCATACACATAACAATCCATCCAGTATTTAGTTGTTGATTCGTTACTTCAGAGATTCGACGAGGGATGGTTCTATAGACTCATTTCCCGATAGGCAAACGAAAACGTTACACAATACAATATGGCTATTTTTGCAATCATGCAATCCGTCGGAAAAAGGAAGCGCCTTGTCAGAGCCGATCTTCTTCAATGATCAGGGTTCAAATGGCTTTTGAAAAATTTTCCATTGTTTTAATATGTTGTTTCTGTTAAGTTTTTAGTCTCTAAAAAAATTATCACCATAATGACATGAAAAACTTTTATTCGCTTTTATTCAATTGATTGAACGGGCACGATGGTGCTTGTGGTCGGGTGCTCTTCAATAATCAACACTCGGAGGAAAAATGGGTGAAATATTAGATCAATTACCACCAGAAATTCGGGTTCATATCAAAGCTATTACACAATCTGCCGGCCTGCCTGACACTGAAGAATCATTCGAAAAAATCGCTCAAGGCTGGGTTGAGAAGAAAAAAATATTTGAGAACCAAATTGTTGAAAGTGAAATGATCGAGGTGGAGATGCTAGGTGCAGATGATGAAAAAGGCGCAGTCGTCTTGACCTACTCCGGATCCTTGATCCTGATTGGCCCTTTAATAGAAGGGTTTCGCAAAGCTGGGTACAACAGTATCGGAATTAGAAAGAATGTCCCTGACTCTTTGATCAAAGAAAACTCGAAGCTGGCAGCAGACATCAACATCAATGCCCCCATAGAATTTGAGACCGGACCGGTCAAAAGCACATCGTCCATTTTTAAGATTGCTGTCTGCAAAGATGACCTGGAAGCAGAAGAGCAGGAAGAGAAGATATCAGAAGTGACCGTGATCATGACTAGCGAGTTTGTCGATATTAATAAGGCGTTGGTCCCAGTCGATAGTGAATAGTCGCCACTTTTTCAACACACAACGGCAACTTCAACAATTCCGGGACACACCAGACAAAAACCTGAATGAGCCGAGACGGGAAACGGATTCCACCGTTGAATCGTTTCTCGTTTTTTCCAGTGTGAACTCATCAATAAAAACGATACTCGCTGATCGCAATGTCTAAACAACCCTCTAAAATAGGCAAATACAAAATCCTGTCGCAGATTGGGGAAGGAGGCATGGGAGCTGTCTTCAAAGCCGAACATCCGACTTTAAACCGGATTGTGATCATTAAAAAACTGACGACAGCCAGCAGTCAGGACTTTATAGAGCGTTTCCGGCGGGAAGCAAAGATCATGATGGATTTTCGAAATGAGCATATCGTCCAGGTGTATGATCACTTTAAGGAGGGAGACTCATATTTCATCGTCATGGAATTTGTTGACGGCATAACTCTGGAAAATCTGATTCAGAAAAAGCGATATTTTTCGAATCAAGCTGCCATCTTGATTTTTACGGAAATATGCAGCGCCCTGAAGTATGCTCATGATCAGATGGTTATTCACAGGGATATCAAGCCGGCAAATATACTGATCTCTAAAGAGGGTGTGGTAAAGCTGGTTGATTTCGGGGTCTCTACTTCTCTTGACAATAACAGTGAAGAGGGGTTGACCAAGGTCGGGATGACGATCGGTACACCGTCGTACCTGGCACCCGAACAGATTGCCAACGCCAAAAATAGGGATAAAAGAACAGACATATACTCAATGGGTGTCATGTTCTATGAAATGGTGGTGGGCAAAAAGCCCTTTCAAGGGGGCTTTACACCAGAAATCATCGCCTCTATCGAAAAAGGAAAATACACTTTACCTAGAAAAATCAACCCGAAAATAAGTCCGCAGATCCAGAAAGTGATCAGAAAAGCCATGCATCATAAGGTCAACAAGCGCTTTCAAGACTTGGGACTGATACCCGCAAAGCTCACCAAAACGCTGAAAAAATTCCCGATCCAGGAAGATATCAACGCGGCAATAAAACGCTACCTGGAAGGTAAGGACGAGCTGGAAGCAGCACCTTCAAAATTGCCAAAGCTGAGTATCCCGGGACGCTTATTCGGTATTGCGATTACGATTGTTCTGATTTCAGCTTTCGCCGGCGGAACCGCCTTTTGGGCATGGCAACAAGGGTATCACTACGAATATCTGTTCTCAGACGACTATGGAGCCCTGCAGATTAATATTAAAATCAGGAAAAGCCGTAAAGAGCTGCATGATCTTTTCCTCAAACCTATTCTCTTTTCAGAGAACAGGGGCAAGCTAAAACAACAAAACGAGATCGTATTTAAATTTAAGCAGGACAACAAAGGAAAAAGTGAGTTTTATGGAAGGTTGATGTCAGATAAGGTTTACTTGAAAGCAGGCAGTTATCTAGCCTTATTCTATGTTGAAAATCTTCAGTATCGGCAGAATTTCTATCTCGCGCCACGCTCTTTTCAGAAACAGCAGCATGACACGAGAGATGCGCGCCAAATTGCTTTTACAATCGACACCCCGCCACAATTGCCGGTGAAATTGATCTATAAAATCACCGATAGCAAGACAGGTCGCGCATTGCCACAACAAAATGAGGCCATTGCCATTTATAGAAACAACTCCTGGATCAACTGGCAGGCATATATCCAAAACAGAGATCAACTCAAACAATTCAAGTCTGGAAACCGTTACCAGTTCAGATTCAAGCATAAAGGATATTATACATCATTCAGCAATGTCACGATTCAGCCGGAACAGAGCATTTTGAAACTCAATATCAACCTGACACCACTCCCAGGCGAACTTTTTTTGAAATCTGATCCTGTGGATCTTGAAATACAAGTTAACAGCAGTACCGCCTATATTTCAGGTGGAAAGACCGCTCAATATAAACAATTGCCGTCCCTGGCAAAATCCTATCAAAAATTGAGGCTTGCGCCTGGAGAGTACTTTTTAACAGCAAGAAACAGACGCCTGGTTTTCAATGCCACATCCTCAACCAAGAAACTGACGGTTAAGTCCGGTGAAAAAACCTATGCCGATCTGAGCGTCAATTCTTTGGATCAATCGGTGATTATTTCAATAAAATAAGCAGGAGCTAATATGTCAACCCTAATGAGGAAACTTGTCTTTGGAATTATCGGGCTTCTCGCGGGACTTGCCGCCTGGCCAGCTGCTGAATTCATTCTCGCTCTGCAATCCGGTTTCCCATCGTATCTTGTCTTCACGATCACTCTGGGTGTATTTTTCGGTGCTATCATGGGCGGGTTTCTAGGCAGCGTAGAAGGTATCACACTGTCTGTCCGATCGCGCATTCTGCCGGGTATTGTCACGGGTATTCTGGTCGGCGCCATCGGAGGAGCCGTCGGATTTTTGATCGGACAAGGAGCCCTGTTTCTGGTCAGTGACCTGTTTTTTCATTCCAACAAGGCGATGCAGTCTTATGGTATACCAATATCCAGAACGATTGCTGGGGGTTTCTGGGACTCTTTATCGGAACGGTTGAAGGTGTACGTGCCAGATCCTGGACGAAGATCAAAGTCGGCCTGGTTGGCGGTATCGTTGGTGGAATACTGGGCGGATGTGTGATTGAATACCTCCGTATCTTATACCCTGCCTTCACATACACACGTCTCGTCGGACTTCTGATCCTCGGATTTCTGATTGGCCTATTTTATGGTCTTTTTGAAAAACGATTTTCACAGGGCGTGTTGAAACTTTTAAATGGCAAACTGAAGGGAAAAGAGTATCTCCTGGTTCAGAAAACAATTCGCGTCGGCAACTCGGACAAAGCAGACATCCATCTTGCTGGCTACCAAAACGTAGCGGATATTCATGCAGTCTTGAAAACCGTCAAAGGGGAGATCGTCATCAAGAACGTTCAAACTGAGAATCGCATACTGGTCAACGAACTGAACGTAACAGAAGAGAAACTGAAGTTCCAGGATGTTGTTCAGATAGGTGCTGCAAAATTTCTATTTTTTTACAACTAAGGAGGCGTAGATGTTTTTAAAAAGGATAACCGTATGGGTGCTGTTCACCTTTATCATAACACCCTACGTCGTCGCAGACTCGGTTCGCATTTCTCAAATCGACTCCGCAAACCTTCTACTAAACCAGGAAGTCAAACTATACCTGAGTGTGATTGACAATCGCGGCGATGCAATCGAAAACTTGGATAGAGACAACTTTCAGGTCATGGAATCAGCAAATGGAAAGAATTACATAAAAAGCGAAGGGGTAACACAGTTTCAGGTAGGATCCAACTATGAAACAGGCGTTAACTTTTTATTGCTGGTCGACAACTCCGAAAGTATGTACTGGACAATGGAAGGGAAAAAAACCGCTAATGTCAGTTTAAGACGAATCACTCATGCTAAAAGAGCGATGAGCGCTTTTCTAAAAAGCATCACAAATCCAAATGATAAGGTGGGGCTGGCAGTTTACAATACCTTTTACCGCCTGCTGTCTGAGCCGATTGAAGGTACAGCGCATGTGGAAGCGTTTCTGGAAAAAATAGAGCGCCCAACCAGTGACGCCATCTACACTGAAATATACGGTGGATTGACCTTAGCAGTAGATGAATTTCAGAAGCTCAAAGGTAGAAAAGCGATCATTATTCTCTCTGACGGTGTCAATAACCCCGGATATCGGCATAGGAAACTGATTAATCCACAGTTCGGTCAAAAAAACGTTCCTTTCCAGAAACCCCTTGAGGAGCTTCAGCGAGAGGGGATTTCCCTGTATGTCATCAATTTTGGACCCAAAGGCGAAAAAAAAGACCGAAACCTGATCAAGATCGCCCAGCAATCTGGTGGAGTAACATTTAACGCCCACAATCAAAAAGAGCTGCGGCAGATCTATCTGAAAATTATGGATCAGATTCTCAAGGAGTATGTGATCAGTTATCGTGCAACTATGGATCCCGCTGAAAAGAAGTTTGTCAGGATTAAATACACAAATAATAAAAAACAGCGGACGGCATCCCGTGTCTATTTTGCGAGTTCGGTCTTTGGAACCCCCTCCAAATCAATCAATATGTTCGTTTTTTTGGCTTTTATCATCGCCTGTCTGTTGCTCTGGCTGATATCAAAACTTAAGTTTGAAAAACAGCATGCTCAACCGACTGTTGAAGTGATAAATTCGGGGGCTGGAAGCCCGTCAACCAAGATACTGACCCTGGACAACGAGCAGACAATCATTGGCAGTGCGCCCGAATCCGACATGACCATCGCTGGAATTCCTGAAATTGAAAACCAGCATGCGACCATTATCTACGACGAAAAAAAGGACCAATACCAACTTGTTGGAGAAACGAAGTTAATAGTCAATAATCAGGTTGTGACAACAAAGATTCTGGAGTCTGGAGATCTAATCAACCTGAACGGCATGACAATGGTATTTGATGAAGGGAGTGAAAAAAACGAATCATGAAAATTGTTATCTTGGATGGATATGCACTTAATCCCGGGGATTTGAGCTGGGATGGCATCAAAAAGCTGGGAGACTGCTCCATCCATGACCGTACCGACCCTGCCCAGATCGTTGAAAGAATAGCGGATGCGGAAATCGTCCTCACCAATAAAACCACTATCGATAGGCAGACGCTGTCAAACCTGCCCAATCTGAAATACATCGGTGTTTTAGCAACGGGACATAATGTGGTAGATACGGCCCTTGCAAAAGAAAAAGGGATTGTCGTCAGCAATGTCCGGAACTATACCGGCCGTTCTGCGGCACAAATGGTATTCGCTCTGATTCTTGAACTGACACACCGAATCGGACACCACAGTCAGACCGTCATCCAGAACAGATGGGCCGAATCTCAGGATTTCTGCTACTGGGATTACCCCCTCATCGAATTAGATGGAAAGACCATTGGCATCATCGGATTTGGCGGAATTGGAAAAAATGTGGCAACCATCGCTACGGCCTTTGGCATGAAAGTGATGGTCAGTACACGGACCACTCCTCAACCTGCACCAGAAGGCATTGATTTTTGTGAGCTGGACACCCTTTTTGAAAAAAGCGATATCATTTCCCTGCATTGCCCTCTGACCAAGGCAACAGAAGGATTAATCAACGCAGACAGATTGAGGCAAATGAAGAACAACGCCTTTCTGATCAACATCGCCCGTGGGAAACTGGTTGTTGAACAGGACCTGACAGACGCATTAAACAACGATCAAATTTCCGGTGCCGGACTTGATGTTTTAATAACTGAGCCGGCAGATCCGAATTGCCCACTTTTAAAGGCTAAAAATTGTTTTATTACACCTCATTTTGCATGGGCAACTCACGCATCACGATCCAGACTGCTGAAAACCGCAATTTCGAATGTGGAATCCTATATCCAGGGAAACCCGCAAAATGTTGTCAATTAATAGATGGGATGAAAATGTCAATTTTTCTTGTACAACACGCACTAGCACTGCCCAGAGAGATGGACCCCGCTAAGGGGATTTCAGAAGAGGGTCAAACGGATACTGAAAGAATTGCCAGTGTCGCCAAAGGCTATCATGTAAGAGTTAACAAGATTCAACACAGCGGCAAGAAGCGGGCTCGACAGACTGCTGAAATATTTGAGCAGGTGTTGAAACCCGAAGCGGGTATTGAGGCTTCTTTGGGGCTTAATCCGTTGGATGATGTCGCTGATTTTGGCAAATCATTGAATCCATCTGTGAATGATATGATCGTGAGCCATTTACCTTTTTTGGAGAAATTGACCTCCTGGCTTATCATCGGTAAAACAGATCAGAGCGTGTTTAAATTTCAAAATGGAGGGATTGTTTGCCTCGATAAGGCGCCGGAAGATAAGCACTGGCACATTAAGTGGACGTTAATGCCAAAGATTGGTTAGATTTTCTGACTCATCGAATCAAATGGATGAGCTTATTTTTATCATTATAGATCTCCTCTTTGACAACGCTCTCATTTTTGTCAAAGTACGTCACGCCCTGAAAATAACCTTTTTGAATCAATATTTCTGGCGTATAGTACCGGATCATTTTAATTTTAGTCCCAACATTGTTATAGAAAAAAACAGTCCTGGATACCCCCAGACGTTGTGCCCCTAATTCCGAAGGATAGATCTCCTGTTTCGTTTTTCTGCCGTTCCCATCAAAATAGAAAGTCATTTTTTCTATCTGTTCATCTCTTCTGAACTTATCCGTCATAAACCACTCCTCCTTTTTCTTTCTCGACTTTTTGTCGAATGAGAAAATAGATTTATAATATCCAAGCTCATTAGATTCCCGATTAGCAAAGTGTATTGTCAAGCGGGTTTTTTCTTTTTTACTATTGTACTCAATGATCTGTTTATAATAGGGATTAATGCCTTCCGGATCTGAGGCATAATAAACCACACTTTGAGTCACATGTCCCTTGTGACCGATTTTATCAAGGACTTTAAATATCTTTGAAGATTCAGTCTTGCGATCCGTACTGAAGCGTTCGACTCTATCTATTTTATTTTGTTCATTCAGATACACGATCGATTTGAAAACCTGTCCTGCCTGGGTTTTTTTCTGATTATGATGTTTCTCAATACGGAGGATTCTCCCTTTTCTGTCTAAATAGAGAACATGCTTAAAATCTCCTGTACGTTTCGATTTCTCGTTTGTGAAGTATTTGGCAATATGACTAACATCACCTTTTGGGCTGTAATAGCTTATTTTTTTAACACATTCAAGCTTACGGCTCTTTTTCTCGTCATAGTAGCGAATCTCCTTTTCGACATTATCAAACCGGTCATAATAGGTGACCAGCATATTCTGCCTCTCCGCATTACTCTCTAGAGCAAGAAGGTGACACGCAGTCGTCAGTAAGAAAACAATTGCGAGGATATATCTCTTTTTCATTTGATCAACATAGGATATCGAATCCAGCACAATCAAACCCTGACACCGGGCTTAATGAATTGACCAAAGCGTGTCCTGGTCCAATTGCTGTTTATTGATTCGGTGATAAGTACCATCTTCCTTAATCAGGACGATGTAATTTCCATCAATACGAAATTGTCCTGTCCCGGCAACAATTATATAACAAACCCGATCCATTTCATTGGATTGGGTGACTGCTCTGGAAATTTTCTTTTTGAGGTCCAGCACTGTCATATCAATAGCTCTATGATAGTAAAACCATCGTGTAAGTTCTGAAATGGTTCTGATAAGCTCAATACAGCCAACGTACACCATTTTCGAATCGGCCGGAAACCGTAAATTAATTGAATCTCAGATACAGTAGCCTGCTGCTGACAGCAAGTCTTCCAGACCATACGACTCATTAACTGAAAGCATCAACCATACCAGCTCATTGGTTTTTATTTATAATTTTGTCTTTTTTCTATTCAATCCACAGTTTATTCAAAAAATTGAATCTTGGAGCAGGTTTCGCTCGCTTAAAAATTCTCGGCTTATTCAAGATACCAATAAAACACAAGCGCGGCGTACCTGCTTATTTCTCCGGACCTGTGGGATGGTAAAACGTAAAAATTAGGGATCTGACACACAAAAAGGTACGATCAATGCTTAATTCTTACAACAATCGCCGCTACATGAGGTGTGCTACCCTGGGAGGGGATAGTGAAAAACCAATTTTACTTGATAATAGTTTTTAATTATTGAATAATACAGACACAATACGTGAGGCCTCGGACCAGCCTGAATGGTTACGCAGACATAAATAACAATATCTTGTACGAAATAGCAGCAAATTTAACCAGTCATTGCAGCACAAAAGTGCCCAACATTTGGGGAAAACCAAAACAATAGCCTCAGTAATCGTCAGGATCCGAGTAAAGCAGTTTCTTTCTGCAACGTATTTGATCTCTCGCTTTTGGTATTTGACTGGGGGATCCATTAATCCGATACAGACGGACCGGGGTCTGGGAACAACAAAACTGAGATGGGTCCTGATCCGGATAGCAAAGACCGACTGAAAACAACAAAAATCAACTAATAATGCTGAAATCGAACTCCTCAATAAAAGAGCTTAAAAATCAGTCACCTGAAGATAAGATGTATCTCCTGAAACTGATAGCACACCAGATGCTGGGAGCGAAGTGGATGTACTACAGAAAAATTAAACAGGGCGACAAAGGAATAAAGCTATTCAGGGAAACGAGCCTTATGGAACAGATGAAGGCCACCCGTTCAGCATTAAGATTTACAACTAAAAATACAAAAAAAGTTTACCGGTTCGCGTATCAGGAGTGTTTAAAAGAAATCAAAAAATTTGCTGGCATCAAAGAGGGATTTCCAGAGCTACCAGAAACGGAAGAGGGGGAAGAAATTCCTTCCTTAACTTCAGAATTCGATGCTGTCATCATTTCTTGGACTCCGTTAAAATTTTTAAATCCTGCTCAGAAAATAAGAGACAAGGGTGCTGCGACACAGCGCCATACAGAAGGACTGATTGCCAAACTGTATTTTAAAGTTGCAGCCTATTATGCGGCCCCTGAAAACTGGGATACAAGAAAACTGACCTTATACCTGCGAAATATTAATCAGAATTCAACTCATCAGGATATTGTTGCCGCTTTCGAATCTTTGAAATCTGACCTCCAGATTCTGAGCGAAGTCTACGAACCTTTCAAGTTCGGAAAAGCGTCTCTCTCTAAAGACATTGCCTCTGATGCCGATTCGTTTGATGATGCCATGAGTGTTGAAAGTTTTGAATCTCAGATTCAAACCCTTTATTGGCACGACTATATCTATCAAGCCATCGAGCTTTTTCTGAACCGGTACTACTTGACATTGATCACATCCACAGCTTCTTTGGGTGCTATCCAGTATATTACCAATATTTTCAAGCCAGCTCTATCTAAAGCAGCTGAAAATCGCGTGCTTTATGCAGGCTCTTTTGAAACCGACCAATCAAAACGGACGTTTCGAGTTCCCTATCAGGAGTATGTTCAGAAAAAACAGGCAGAACCCCTCAAGAAAAAGCTGAAAACCAAAGAAGGCATTTATGAAAGTTACAGCTACACTCTGCGAATGTTGGATCAATTCAAAATCGAATTCGATCTCGAATCCCCTCCTGATAGCGATTCACAATGGGGGATTTTTCTAAAGCAGTACATTCTCGCTATCGGTCGCCCTATCATCACAATAGAAAAGGACGATCCGCAGTATGATCAGAGCGATGCTTTCAGAGAAGAGATGGACCGAATCATTGAACTGGGCACCCGTCAATTTGTCTTCATGCAGCTGATTCGATCAATGATTACTTTCTCGACCAACAAGAGACAGGCAAAATACCAGATTCTTGAGCGTTTTAAACAGCGGATCAAATCGGAGCATGAACTCGAAGTCAAACGGATCGAGGAGATGCGCAAGCTGGCCAGTAAAAAACTCCGTGATATGGAGAAGAAAGTTGGTAAATACAAGCGCTTAAAGCAGGAAGAGACTGTCGATGCAATCAACAAGGATATCGAAGCATTTAAGCAGAAACTGGATATAAAGATCAAGACGATCCACCAGAATTCCAAAGATGAACTGGGTCAAAAAAAGGAACGTCTCAATGTTCTCTTTCAGGAAGTCTCCCAAAATAAAGCGATGAATTTAGGCATCTCTGCCCAGTTTCTTTTGGAAGCAATCGAAATGATCGAGCCGGAAGGAGAATTCACAAAGACGTTTCCTGAGTTTATCGCTAAGGAGATCGAGAGGAACTATTCAAAGGATATGGAACCTTTGTATAAAAACCTGTTCAGTATTCTGAAGCTGACGCCAGATGAAAAACAATTGATCATTCAAGCTCTGGAAAAAAGTGGGGATATGAGCAGTGTCAAACTATCACTGGATGAAGATGAGAAAGCCATCATAGAGCGCGCCATCGATGATCTGAAGGATAAAATAGAAAGGGATGCCCCGGATGTTTTCAACGCCAAGGTAATTTTCCAGACACGAACCATTCCTATCGAAACCCTCTTGAATATAAGTTTGGACAGTCAAAGCATACACAATCTGTTGTGCTTGAAAACGACATCTTCTCAGACTACTCAAATGAGCAACCTTAAAGCGGATACCATTCGGGCAATTGTCGAGCTGAATAAGAAGGTCAATCCGTTGCCAAAAAACAGGATTATTCAAACGGGTAAAGCAAAGGAAAAGAATTACGAAAAAAGAATTAATGCGTCAATGCTTGACAGCATCCTCAACCAAATTCAATAACCGGACATAATACAGATACTGCTCAACCCGTCTGCCTTTTGTGGAGATCAATTATGATAAAAATAATTTTCGGCGCATTTATATTTTTAAACCTGGTCGGAGTCAGCCTGGTGCCCCTTTTAGCTTATGACAGCAGCAGTCGGCTGCAGGCTCTGGATAAATTCAATGTCAAAAAAAATGCCTACCGCCTGATCAAAACAAAAAGCTGCCCCGGGTGCTATTTAGTAAATGCAAAGCTATCCAATATGGACTTATCAGGAGCAAATCTGGCAAACGCAAATTTGATTGGTGTGACGTTTGTCCGTGCTACGCTTCGCGGAGCAAATCTGGATGGAGCAAAAATTGCCGGGGCTGATTTTTCAGGGGCGCAATGGAAGGATGGATCAATCTGTCAGCCCAGATCCATTGGGCGATGTATCAGAAAACAGGTTGAATAATACTTATTTCAGATATCAAACGCCGGAAGCCGGCTATGCTTCATCATAGCCAAACTCAGAGAGTCTTCTTGGATTATTGACCCAGTTTTTCGCAATTTTGACATGCAGGGATAGATATACTTTTTTCCCCAGCAGTTTCTCTATCTTTATCCGAGCGTTCTGCCCCACCTTTTTCAGCATCGCACCGCTTTTCCCGATAATGATTTTCTTGTGAGACGCCTTTTCCACATGAATAGTGGAAAATATTCGAATCAGCTTCTCCTCTTCTTTAAATGCATCTACAAACACGGCAACACCATAGGGAATTTCCTGGAAGCTATGCCTCATGATCTGTTCCCGAACGAGTTCCCCCACAATCTCCCTTTCCGGCGTATCGGTCATCTGATCCTGAGGGAAGTAGGGGATCCCTACAGGTAAATATTTGGAGAAAAATCCTTTCAGAATATCGACCCCCGTCCCTTTTAACGCACTGACAGGAACTGTTTCAGCAAACTGATGTGTCTCATTTAGCAAAGCAATGGATTTTAGAATTTCCTCATTCCGGCTGAGATCGATCTTGTTAATGACAAGAACAATATTTGCAAACGAGGCCGACAAATGTTCCAGAACAAGCAGATCCGCCCTGGAAACAGACTGTTGCCCTTTGTTAAGAGGCTCCGTCAAAAAAAAGACTAAATCAGAATCACGAATGGACTGAACCGCGTAACTGACAATACGTCGATGCAGCTCAGTTCTCGGCAGGTGAACTCCAGGTGTATCCAATATCACCGCCTGATAGGAGTCCTCCGTGATAATTCCGCGAATTCGGTTGCGGGTCGTCTGTGGTTTATCTGCCGTAATTGAGATGTGCTGTCCGATCAGACGGTTCAATAAGGTGGATTTTCCCACATTCGGTTTGCCTACCAACGTTGCAAAACCAGACTTAAAATCGGATGGGGGGTTATTTTGGTCAAAGGGCATGAGTTTTCGTAAGGGATTCAAGATTCAAAAAAATGGTTCGACCTCTGCCGATTAAATTCCGTCTCCGCAAATCCGGAGCAGTCGACGATTGTCTCATTCTGCCTCCATGCTACCCTATGTCGATCCTGGATGTCCATCGCCACCTTCGACTCCAGCCATTTCTAAATGATCAATTTAAAAAGGGACATTATGAGAAAGGGAACTGTTCAGTATGGCTCCGTCGAGAGGATTAGTTAGGAGAAAGGTTTCTATGACCCGCTAAAATCTACAGAAAATCAAGTCGATCCCGATTTTTTATTATAGATCTCATTTATTTCGGTGCTTTTGTGATTAATTATATTGACAATATAAGAGCTCTATCTTAAATTGGTACTTTTACGTTAGAAAAGCTGGCTTAGCTCAGTTGGTAGAGCAGCTGATTTGTAATCAGCAGGTCGGGAGTTCGAATCCTCCAGCCAGCACCACGTGACCTTGCGGGGGAGATTCCCGAGTGGCCAAAGGGAACAGACTGTAAATCTGTCGGCTCAGCCTTCGGAGGTTCGAATCCTCCTCTCCCCACCAGATTTAATATGAATAGCCAGCCAGGGCCCGGGTAGCTCAGTGGTAGAGCGTTTCCTTGGTAAGGAAGAGGTCGGCAGTTCAATCCTGCTCCCGGGCTCCACAGAGTATATAAAATAAAATGAGAGATATCATCCAGCTTCAGTGTACTGAATGCAAGCGAAAGAACTACAGTACAACACGTAACAAGAAACAAAAGCCGGCCAAAATGGAGATCAAGAAGTACTGTAAATTTGACCGGAAGCATACGACTCATAAAGAAGTTAAGTAAGCGTAGGCCAGTAGCTCCAATTGGTAGAGCATCGGTCTCCAAAACCGGTTGTTGTGGGTTCGAATCCCCCCTGGCCTGCCATTCCGTTACCAACATCAGCGGTTCACTACATTTGCCAAGACACAGTTAATGTTCAAAAGATTTAGAAAATTTCTCTCTGAAGTGAAAGCAGAGTTTAAAAAAGTCACATGGCCGACTAGAGAACAAACCTTGAAACAGACAGGAGTGGTTCTGGTTATCGTAGCAATTACAGGCGTCTTTTTGTTCATAGTGGATTTTGGATTTTCTGGATTTATCAAAATGATCATCGGATAAAACTGATATGTTGGATGAACCTAAATGGTATATACTTCAGGCCTACGCCGGATTTGAGCAGAAGGTAAAACTGCTGATCGAGAAGCAGCTGAAATCCCGAAAAATGGAAGCACTGGTCGAAGAAATCTTCATCCCATCCGAAGAGGTAACAACCAAAAAAAAAGGGAAATCACGAACAAGCCAGGTCACATATTTTCCGGGATACATTTTAATTAAAATGAATCTGACAGATGATCTGTGGCATGTGCTGTGTGATATCCCTCGTGTTTCAGGATTCATCGGCGGAGACCAGAAAAATCCATTGCCTGTTCCAGAAAAAGAACTGGCAGGGATAAGAGAACAGATTCAAAGCGGTATCAAACAGGCTGAAATAGACTCAACTTTCTCTGCGGGACAGAGTGTTATCGTTATTGAAGGACCATTTGCCGAGTTTAACGGTGTCATCGACACCGTTGATCGTGATCACAACAAGTTAATTGTTCTGGTCAGCATTTTCGGCAGAGCCACTCCATTGGAACTGGATTTTGACAAGGTCAGGCTCGCAACTTGAACCCGGTAGATCGGGCGTTACTCGCGATACTAGGAATAATTATTAATCTTCATTTAAAGAGGCTTAGAGTTTCGTAATGGCAAAAAAAGTAATGGCACTCATTAAACTGCAGGTCCCGGCGGGCAAGGCCAATCCCGCACCACCCATCGGACCGGCACTGGGACAGCATGGTGTTAACATCATGGAGTTCTGCAAAAGCTTCAATTCGAAGACTCAAAAACAAGATGGGATGATCATTCCGGTGGTCATTACCGTCTATGCAGATCGTTCTTTCAGTTTTATTACCAAGACGCCCCCTGCGGCGATCCTGCTGAAAAAAGCCCTGGGTCTTGAAAAGGCCTCGCCGGAACCCAATCGGATTAAAGTCGGAAAGGTAACAGAGGCACAGCTGGAAGAGATAGCGAAAATCAAAATGCCGGATCTGAACTGTTATGATATCGACGCAGCTAAGGAGCTGATTCGTGGGACAGCAAAAAGCATGGGAATTGAGCTTAAGTAACTGAAAAGATCTAGAATTATCAATTGACACATTAGCACAACTGACAACACATTAGGTACAATCATGGCAGCCGTATCCAAAAGAGAGAAAGAGTGGAAAAAAGAGATTGATCGAATGCAAAAATACGATCTCCTAGATGCCATTCAACTAGTCAAAAAATACGCCAAAGCAAAATTCGACGAAAGAGTAGATGTTGCCTTCCGTTTGGGAATAGACCCCCGTAAATCTGATCAGATGGTACGGGGCAGTTGCAGCCTGCCAAACGGCACTGGTAAAGTCGTCCGTGTTCTGGTTTTTGCAAAAGGCGAGAAGGAAAAAGAAGCATTGGACGCAGGCGCCGATTTCGCCGGCGGCGACGAGTTGGTGGCAAAGATTAAAGAGGGTTGGATGGAATTTGACCGTGTTATCGCAACTCCCGATATGATGGCGGTTGTTGGTAAAATTGGTAGAGTCCTCGGACCAAGAGGGTTGATGCCCAATCCAAAAGTTGGGACAGTGACCCAGGCAGTCGGCGAGACAGTTAAATTGATCAAACAAGGTCAGGTACAGTTTAAAACTGACAAAGGGGCAAATGTCCAGGCAATGGCAGGATTAGCCTCTTTCTCAGATGAAGCACTCTCTGAGAATATCAAGGCTTTCTACGAAAGCTTGATCAAATTAAAGCCAGCGACTGCAAAGGGGACTTATATTCGCAATATCGCCATATCCAGTACACAGGGACCGGGCGTAAGGGTAGACCCCAGTAATTTTAAATAGTAGCACACAGCGGGCTTTTGAAGATCAAAGGACAAATAATTGTCTACCTGAAGCCGGCTGCAAGATTTCTGAAATCCGACTCGTCAGATCAAATCGGATTTCAGGGAGAACAGAAATAAAAATCAATAAAGAACCACAAGCAAAACCCATAGTTTATCGAAGATAGCTGGAGCCGCCTGGCTTAAATATTCCCGCTGAGATGAAATCGGTTTGAGGCCTGCATTTTATAGCTCTCCGCATCTTCGTCATAAACAAACCCATAATCAGAGACCCGCAACATACAGGTCTGATTTATTGTCTGCATCGCACCAACAGGTGAGTTGTCAGGCGGAATGCCGTCTCCAGGAACCGTCTGTTTTTCTCAACTGTATCAGATCAAGCGACTGCCTAAAAGCGTCAGTTTGATTGTTGGCAGACATTCACTGCGTTTTACGCAACACAGCAATTATTTAGGTTAATTGTTGCGATAATTGGAGATTTTGATGGATAAAGCCACAAAAGAGCTTCTGGTGAAAGAATTCAACGAGATTTTTTCATCAGCGGTAACAGGCGTATTAGTGGATTACAAAGGTTCGACAGTGGAAGAACTGACGAACCTGAGAAAAACACTTTATGGAAAGAGTAGCCGCATGCGTGTCGTCAAAAACACACTTGCAAAACTGGCCGTTGAAGGAACCCCTTTCGAGGGACTCAGTGAATATTTCAAAGAGACAAGAGCTTTGGTATACAGCACTGAGGACCCTGCAGCGCCCGCAAAGATCATCGCTGATGAGGTCAAGAAAAACGACAATCTTAAGCTGGTAGCTGGAGTCCTGGTTTCTAGCGGAAAAGGCGAAATTCTAGATTCAAGCGCAGTCAAGGCGCTAGGCAACCTGCCGAGCAAGGAAGAGTTGCTGGTCCAACTCCTGTTCGTCATGAACGCCCCTGTCACAAATTTTGTACGAACATTGAACGAAGTGCCAAGCAGCTTTGTACGTGCTTTGCAGTCTATTGCTGATTCAAAGGAATAACACAACATCCATAAGGAGAAAAAAATGTCTGATATAACAAAAGATCAAGTAATTGAATTTATTTCAACCATGTCCGTACTCGAACTGTCACAGATGGTAAAAGAGCTCGAAGAGAAGTTTGGTGTCAGCGCTGCTGCAGCTGCTGTAGCTGCACCAGTCGCCGCTGCAGGAGCCGGTGCTGAGGCTGCTGAAGAGCAAACCGAATTTGACGTTGTGATGACATCTTTTGGTGAGAAAAAAATCAACGTTATCAAGGAAGTTCGGGCAATCACCGGTCTGGGTCTGAAAGAGGCCAAAGAATTGGTTGAATCTGCTGGCGCTGACTGCAAGGTGAAGGAAGGTGTGACTAAGGAAGAGGCTACTGAAGTTGCCAAGAAGCTTGGTGAAGCCGGCGCAACCGCCGAAGTCAAGTAGGATTTGGTATGACAGACCATGCAAACGAAACTAAGGTTTCGTTTGCACCCCTTGGTCAAATAATTTCTTCGACAATTCCTGTGCGTCCCCCAGTTCAAACTGAGTTGAAATTCTTTTTCAGGCGGTCATACGCCGCATTGTATATCTGAACGATCTGTTTTGCTGTTTCCATTTTTTCGGGTTGATTGAGATATCTATCCGGGTGGAATTTCTTCATTTCCTGATTTCTGATCTGTCTGACCTCTTCCAGGCTGGAGGGGGGTATCAATCCAAAGAGTTGAAGATCTTCAATTAATTGACTACTGTATATTGATTCGCTGGATTGGGACTGCGTGTGTTGTTTTTGCTGCCTGGTCTCCGCATCCGGCTCTTCGTCTCTAAAATCGAATTCAGTTTCCCAGGTCTTGAGCCGTTCATCCAGATAATCACTGCCCTCGTCAATAAACCGTCCAATGGTTTCGAATTTATCTTCTGCAATCGTCCGCATTAACCGAAATAGTCTTTGACTGATATCCATAATCCGTGTCTCCGCAAATTCGCAGTTTTCGAATCTTCCAGGTTCCAAAAAAAGGTGATTTTTAAGGTACTGCTAAGGCTTAATAAAGCATATTCAGATCATCATTGATACAGCCTGTCTGATTTTATTTTTTTTTATTTTCTGCTCCCAGGGAATAACAATCTGACAGCGGATCGCAGGTATCATTTCAAATATGGAAATTGCAATAAAACCTCACTTTTGCTGAAAAGCTTTCCCGATCTTACACTCGCGTCACACTGATCGTATTTTGATCATCATTATCCAGATATTACTTGGAAAAGTAATAAAATCACTCTAGAATCATAATTATAGCGTCTTTAAACCAAACTGTTCAAGTTGCACTTGAGTCGGAGATGAAAATCACAGGCAGCAGGAAAACTGTTAAATCCTGATATCTAATCCAATCCCGTTTTAAAAGAGTCGTTGATGAATAAAGTTCCTAAAAATCTGTTTCTATTGATTGCCATCGTACTTGGTGTCGTCATTCTTTTTACATTTTCAGCAGAAAACCGGAAAGGACGAGAGATCAATTTCTCCCAGTTTATGGACATCGTTGAAAATGGACAGATGAGTGAAGTCGTCATCAAGGGTACCCAAATTAATGGTCGCTCCGCAAACCAGGAAACATTTATTACCAGTATGCCCAAGTATTACACTGAATTGCCCCGTTTGTTATACAAAAGAGGGATTCATTTCCGTTTCGAATCGGACGGCTCCAATAATCTCTTTTTTGCTATCCTGAGTTCCTGGCTGCCCATCATATTGATTATCGGTGTCTGGGTATTTTTCATGAAACAGATGCAAGGTGGAAACAAGATCATGGGATTTGGCAAATCCCAGCATCACAAAGTGGATGAGGACGCTAAAAAGTATACATTTGATGATGTTGCCGGAATTGATGAATCAAAAGCTGAACTTGATGAAATTGTCGAGTTCTTAAAAGATCCGAGCAAATTTGAAAAATTAGGGGGGAAAATCCCCACAGGTGTTCTGTTGGTAGGGGAACCGGGAACAGGAAAAACGTTGCTTGCTAAAGCCATTGCTGGAGAAGCCCAAGTTGCATTCTTCAATATCAGCGGTTCCGATTTTGTCGAAATGTTCGTTGGTGTCGGGGCCAGCCGTGTTCGCGATCTGTTTGCCCAGGCCAGAGAAAACGCTCCGGGCATCGTTTTTATCGACGAGATCGATGCGGTGGGTAGACATCGAGGCGCCGGACTCGGCGGTGGCAACGATGAAAGAGAACAGACCCTGAACCAGCTCCTGGTGGAAATGGATGGGTTTAACGGTAACGAAGGTGTCATTGTCATTGCGGCGACCAATCGGCCGGATGTACTGGATTCAGCTTTAACCCGTCCGGGTAGATTCGATCGCCAGGTAGTTGTCCCCAGGCCTGATATGAATGGCAGACAAAAGATTCTAACTATTCATACAAGAGATCTGAAACTTTCGGAGAACGTGGATCTCAAAGTTATCGCCCAGGCGACTCCTGGTTTTACGGGAGCCGATCTGGCCAATCTGGCGAATGAAAGCGCATTGACCGCAGCCAGACAAAACAAATCTACTATTGAGATGGATGACTTTGAAAAATCGAGGGACAAGGTCATGATGGGCAAAGAACGACGTTCAATGGTCATTCCTGAGGAAGAAAAGAAAACAACCGCCTACCATGAGGCCGGGCATGCCATCATTGCCGCGCTACTGAAAGAGGTCGATCCGGTACACAAAGTCACCATCATTCCCAGGGGTCGAGCTTTAGGTTTAACGATGCTCTTGCCGGTTGACGACAAACACTCGCAAAAAGAATCTCAGTTAAGGGGAATGCTTGTTATGATGATGGGCGGTCGCGCTGCGGAAGAGATTGTTTTTAGTCATTTTACGACCGGTGCCAGTAATGATCTTGAACGCGCAGCTTCGTTCGCCAACCGCATGGTGTGTAACTGGGGCATGAGTAAAACGATGGGCCCCGTCCATCTCGGGGCCAACCAGGGCGAAGTCTTCCTGGGACGTGATATCATGCGGAAAAAAAATATCAGCCAAAAATCCGCTAACTCGATTGATCAGGAAGTAAACAAAATTGTTAACGAAGCCTACCAGATAGCAATGGATTTGCTGAATGAAAACATCGATTCTCTGCATGCTGTAACCCAGGAGTTGATCGAAATGGAAACCATCAGCGGGGAAGATATTATTAACATAGTTGAAAAAAGTAGACCCCTTGATGGTGAACGCGCATGATCGACCCAGAGTATCAGTACCTGTTGAACGACGTTCCAGTTGATATTGCCCGTTCTTACCTCAATCGAACCTTCCGCTGGCAACTCGATGAGCAACACCAAGGTCCAGTTACCATCTTCACTCGCTTTTTTAGGGATCCACCGCCGGAAATTTGTTTATCCACAGCGAAAGCTTTTCCAGGGTTCTGCAAACTCGCCAGTCGCCGCGCTGGAGGGAGTGTATTTCTTCTAGCAGCGCAGTTCACCGTTTTTAGCCGCATCCTGAATTTCTTAGCCGTTGCTAAGGAATTACAACTGTTTCAGGAAATTGACGCCTCGTTCAACCGACAATCAGATCCCTGTTTCAAGGTTGGAAATCAGACCTGGAAAAAGGATCAGCCTCGGATCATGGGAATCCTTAATATTACCCCGGACTCATTTTATGATGGCGGCAATTTTTTCCAATTGGATGATTATGGCACCGTTGCTGAAAAAATGATCCAGGCGGGTGTCGATATCATCGATATCGGGGGAGAATCTTCGCGACCTGGAGCACTTGGCGTTACAGAGGAAGAAGAACTGGATCGTATTTTGAAGGCGGTCAAACAAATTAGACGTCGCTTCCGTATTCCCTTATCCATCGACACGATTAAACCGGCCGTAGCCGATGCATCGCTTGCCGCCGGAGCAGACATGATCAATGATATCTCTGGTCTGGCCGCCGGTCGTGAAATGATCCGTATCATTCGTAGACACAACGCGAGTTATTGTTTAATGCACATTCAGGGAACACCGGATAATATGCAACGGTGCCCGCACTACGACGATATCATTGGTGAGATCTATCAGTTTTTTCAGTCCAAATTAAAAATATGTCATGATGAAGACTTGGGAAAAAACCGGATTCTGCTTGACCCCGGTATCGGATTTGGTAAAACTGTTTTAAACAACATGGATATCTTAAACCTGCTACCTGCTTTTTCCAATTTTGATAACCTGATTCAGATTGGCACATCTAATAAATCCTTTATAGGGGAAATCCTACAGCGCGACTTGAATCAAAGGACTTCCGGTACGCTGGTGACACAGGCTCTGGGGTGGATGAAGGGCGCGACTGTATTTCGTGTGCATACGGTTCAGGAAACAAAAGATGCTGTTGAAATGGCAAGGTGTTATACACAGGCTCTCTAACAAGATTCAATGCCACAATCGACAGTTCAAATAGAGATAAATTTGGAACTTTGCTTGCATAATTTTGAGACGCAACGCGATGCTCAACTGCTATTATTCATGATTTAGCTGACTGAAATAATGCCATTTACTTTCGACTTTTTAAATAATATCCGGTGGCAGGATTATATCGATATTATCATTCTCGCCATCATTATCTATAGGATTCTCCTCATGTTGAGGGGTACCCGCACCATCCAGATTCTGGGCGGTTTTTTGGTTGTTGCGATATTCTTCTATTTCGCCGAATTATTCAACCTCATCGGCAGCACATGGGTCTTGCGGAATATAATGAGTTCCATTGTCATCGTCTTTATCGTCCTTTTTCAGTCAGATATTAAAAACGCTCTGGCACAAATGGGAACCACGACCCTTTTTCACGATGCGCACCTGGGGAAATCATCCAATATTCTTGAAAGTATCTATTCCGTGTGTGAACATTTCTCAAATAAAAGAATCGGGGCACTGATTGTATTGGAAAACGAGATGGGACTTGGAGATTATTATTCTGGAGCAACCAAGTTAAATGCAGAATTCTCAAGACAGCTACTGGTATCTATTTTTAACCCAAATTCTCCCTTACATGATGGTGCCGTGGTCATCAATAGAAAAGGATTGATCGCCTATGCAGGATGTATTCTGCCTTTGTCTAAGGAGATCGATATCAGCAAGAACCAGGGAACCCGACACCGTGCTGCTCTGGGATTGAGCGAAGAATCCGATGCGGTTGTCCTGACTGTCAGTGAAGAAACCGGTGAAATCAGCCTTGCTCACAGCGGCGAACTAATTACTCAAAGCCCGGACTACGAAATCAAAACAAAAGTCAAAGAAATTTTTGCCAAAACTAAAAAAACAATCGGCGCATGAAACCGGCTATCAAGAGACTGCTTTTTAACAATCCGCTGCAGAAACTACTCGCATTGTGTTTCGCAATAACCATCTGGATATTCGCACCAGCGCCGGATCAAAATAATCTGACTGAGATCCAGTTTTTCGTACCAGTCTCCTACGTTAACCTACCTAAAAACCTGGAGATCATCTCAGACCCCTTACAATCTGTCAGTGTCTCTGTGGAGATCCCGAGTAACGAAATTCAAAAAGCACATCCCAGTCTGTTTCAGGCTGTAATTGATCTGGAAGATGCTATCCCCGGAGACCGGACCTATGGGCTCAATAACGATATTATCGAAGTCCAGAAGGATACCATCAACGTCAAGATAACACAGGTATCGCCCAGTTCGATGGATCTGATATTTGAAGAAGTCATCCAAAAAACCGTTCCGATCAAAGCTGTATTCGTGGGAGAAGTTTCAAAAGGCTATGTGCTGGAAAAGGTCACGATGGAACCGGAGTTTGTAACCATCAGGGGACCCAAGTCCATTACGGAGAAAATTGAACAGCTGGAAACAAAAGCAATCAATATCGATAAAGCAGACAGCCATATCGAGCTTTTGGTTCAATTATCCTTAGCCAAAGGCATAACGGTCGAGCCGAAACAGGAATGGTATATTTCGAAAATTCGTATCGGCAGTGAGCCCGTAGATGTGAGATTCCTGGATATACCCATCGGGATTGTCAATCAAACATATGTGACCCGTATCAATCCAAAGCGTTTCAACGTACTGCTGCGAGGCCCACGTTCGCTGATGGATACCTTCAACAAAAAAGATATTCAGGCTTTTATTGATCTTGAAAATTTGCGCCCGGGAAAAGAGTATAAAATTGAATCACCCACCTTGAGAATCCGCCCGGAGATTCAGATTAAGGAAATCTGGCCAAAACCAATATCTGTTTGGGTGAAAAAGCAACGCATCGATTAATTCGTCAAACTTGAAAAGCAGGAAAAGACCATGGCTATACTTCATATTAATGTGGATCATGTCGCCACGATCCGGGAAGCTAGAAAAACCACCGAGCCAGACCCGGTTTATGCTGCCCTGCAGGCAGAACAGGCTGGCGCAGCTGGCATCACAATTCACCTGAGAGAAGACCGGCGACACATCAACGACAGAGATGTCCGTCTGGTCAGGGAACTGGTACAGACAAAACTGAACCTCGAAATGGCCGCAACCGATGAAATGGTCAAAATTGCCATCCAAACCAAACCTGAAATCGTAACCCTGGTACCGGAAAAAAGAGAAGAGGTAACTACAGAAGGTGGGTTGGATTGTATTTCCCAGGCCGCTGTCATGCAAAAAAGTATCGATGCCCTCAAAAAAGAAGGGATTCGCGTCAGCCTGTTCATTGATCCTGATTTGCACCAGATTGATCAGGCTCAGAAACTCGGTGCCGACGATATCGAATTACACACGGGTGAGTATGCAAACGCCCAAAACGACCCGCAGAAAGCATCGCAGCTAAAACGTCTGGAAGCAGGCGCCATTCATGGACACGAGGCAGGACTGAAAATCAACGCCGGACACGGCTTAACCTATTTTAATGTCAAGCCTGTTGTGGCTTTGCCATATTTGGAAGAGCTCAATATTGGCCACAGTATCATTGCCCGGGCAGTTTACGTCGGACTGCATCAGGCAGTGATCGACATGCTGGCTCTGATGGACTAGTTCAACGCGCCGTATACTTGACGCTCACTACTACCGAGGACAGTCTCAAGTACATGTCCCCTGATTTCAAACATTGCTTTTCAAATACTTTTCCAGTGCCTCCGCATTCGCAGGATGAACCGTCATCATATCATCCCAGACGGAGTGTTTTTCCATGCAGAGATAAAGCGGAATCCCAGGCCCCCCCTTTCTTATCAAACCGGAGACGGTTTGTAGCAGTTCCTTACGAATTTTCTTCAGATAGCGCATCTTTCCATCGCTTGCCGCAATAAACTCGTTACAGAAGATTGAGATATGCGGAAATCGTTCTTCCGCAATCTGCTTCAATATCGGGATATACCGTAGTGTTCCCAGACTGATCCAGGCGATATGGCGGGGAGAAACATAATCAAACATCATCTCAATCGTTTGAGCATATCCAGTTCGCCAATTGGGATAATAGATGAGGGGGTCAAAATGAAATGCGACCTTATATCCTTCAGAAACTAAACAGGCAGATGCCTGCAGCCGCTTTTCCAGTGGAGCGGTTTTTAATTCAATTTGTTCTATGATTTCATGCGGGTTTAAAGACCAGGCGACAGCTGTCCGCCCTTTGTGATTAAGTCCTCTTAAGGGCTCAATCAAATCCGTTTTTGTCTTCAACTCCAACATTGCATTCGGCAGGGCTGAAAAAGTCTCAACCAGGTATGGATTGACCTGAAAAATGTGATCCAGTGCCAGACTGTCGGAGTGCTCACCTGTACCGACTCTGAAAGGTTGGCTGGGATTCCTTTCAATGGTGGAGAGAGTCTGTTCGATGATCTCTTCAACATTAAGATGAAAGATGATAAATGGTTTATTTAAAAATGCCTGTAAAATGCAATAAGCGCATTCAAGGGGACAGTTCTCAATCAGGTCGATGACGTAGTAATTACAGCAGAGCACATCCAGTGAGAAGCCTGGACAGAGTTTGAAAGCACTTCCCTGATATCTCTTCAGGTATAAAACCCGTTTCCCACGAGTGATCGAAAAGTCCGCATCCGACAATTCAGGAATTTCATCCGGGGAATCAATAATAATCTGTTCGACATCGGCATATTTGTGCAGAATATTCGTACAAAACTGCAGGTTTAACACTTGAGAGTCGACATAGATCCGTTCAGGTTTGTACAGCATAGGAGGCTTTCACCGAAAGGTTTCTGTGAGGCGCAATCTGACGATCTGTTGAAAAGTCCGATCATCATGATTAAAGGAGGGATGTCGTGCTCCGAAACCAGACGGGAATGTTATTATTCCGGTTATTCTTGGTTCGCCTCTTCACGAATAGGAATCATTTGAGCGCAATGGCCAAGAACCTCACGTCGGGTTTTCTTTATCGGTGATGTTGTCCGGCGAGCGTCCAGCGATCTTTGATGATTGGATTTCAAACACCAGTACAGGTGGTTTCCCTGTTTTTTCAAAATACAGCGGATATTACTTTCCAGGCAGACCTGAGGCTTTGCATAGCCGCCTACCTTGTGATTATAGACCGCTGCTGTTCCTGAGAATCCAATCAGTAGTAAGCAAAAAAGTAAGGTGGTTATCTTGACCATAGTACCTGTATTATATTCTATTGATTCAGTTCGGGACATTGTTTTCTGATTATGAAAATTCAATAAACATACCACAACTACTAAATCCCGAATCTTGGGGGGGTTCTGGGGGGTTGCTCTGCGGATTTATAAGGATATGATTTCAATTCATTGGCTCGAATATCTTTTCCCCTTTTTTATTGAATCGGTTGGTTTCAGCTTTAAACTCATTTCCAGAAGAGTAGTGAAATATGTCGATTTGACTTGCGACACCATTGTGCTGCTCGGCATATGCATCTGTATAGAACATTTCCTGCCGGACTTTCCGGAAATACTTGTTGGGGCTGTATTCATTATAATATACACGTCGATGGGTTCCTTTTTCCCGCCTCGTCTTTTCAGTGAAGAAGGTTTCCACTTTGGTCCCCATCTCCTTTTCATCGAAATAGATAACGTTTTTTTCAATGCCGTCGATATTCAAGGGGTAGAACCATTCGATTTTTGTTTTCAGACCGTCTTTTCGATAGATCACATTATAGCCATTGAAGGCGTCAAGAAAATGGTTCTCGGTTTTAATGATTGCTTTTTTATCTTGGGAATCTGCAAACCGGTTGAAGTGATCAATCGTTCTTTTTATCAGCGTGGTTTCTGAAACTCTGTTAGAGTATACTCTTTCCTCTCTCACCTTTTTTTCAAATGCGTAGTAAACAACAATCATATCCAATCCATTATCCACCGGATAGTCGAGACTGAATATTGTCTCCTCCTTTAATTTTATTTCATCATCATCATAATACACACGGATAAATGAACCATCCTTATTTGATATCTCGAGGGTTCGCCCACCAAATTCATTATTTTCGTCTATCACTTCCTGTTCGGCAGCGAACAGTGGTCCACCACCCCAGACAAGAAAAATAACGAGAATCCCTAATAGCAGTTTTTTCATCATATAATCCTGTGAATAAAACAACGTTTTGATTTCAGCGACAGCACATTCACGAAACCAAATCATTTGTGCTCAGAACTTTATTGTTGATCGAATCATTTACCAATATCTGCGATCAGACCCGGATGACAAGCAATGATCCTGCATTTTATCCCTAATCTCTCAAAAACTCCAGCAATGTCCGGTTAGGTTTTTGCAGAACAAAAGTTGAATGATAAAACCCGTCTCTGCGCATAAGGATTTAAATATTTACTAAGTTTGCTTCACGAAAAACCGCTAAACTAAGAAAATCTAATAAATCCTTATAGGCTCGATCCAGGTTTCATCATTCAGCTTTCTGCAAAAACCTAACCGGACATTGCTGCAAAAACTCAAAATTTGATGTAACTATTCACCACATTTCCGAAGCCGAGGGGGTTATGATACAAAACGATGGAAAGCAGGACGTTTTCCAACAGCTCCAGGGATGGATTCATGCGTGTTTGGAATCATAGCCCTCTCGGCGGAGCGGGTGCTGAACAGTTACCATTTGATTTCAATCCCAATTGCTTTATGGTGGACTTTTATTTTGTCGTTTTTTGATCAGAGAGTTTTTGCTTATATTTTTTCCAGTCCCTGTTGAAAATGCGATTATCGGAGAGCATCAGTTTCAGCCCGCCGTTTGAATAGTGTATTGACGCTGTTAAAATCGGGGTTGTTCTTGGATATTTTTTGCAGGAGCTCCCCCAGCATGCGTATATGTTTTTGCCTTTTTGATCTGCATCTTCACTATTATCGTTCCACGGCGGACCGTATTTTCTTTTCAATACCACAAACAGATCTCTTGGGTGGTATTTGAATTTTTCGAAAAGCTTGCTGAACTGAATTCGATATAACCTCTTTTCACCTGTAAAGCTTAAGACAAGGACTGTTTTTTTCTGTTTTAGTCGTTTCTTGATCTCATACCCATTGATAAATCCTTGGGCATCCTTGTTCACATTGATATTATTAATTTTATATTTCTCAATCACGTCATCCAAGTTCATGTTCAGTTTGAGGCCATCAATATCGAACCTGTAAACTTTGCGGGGTGTTTGACCCAAAAGAGTCACTTCAACAGCAAGAAACGCCAGGATTAAAGCCGCACCAAACGTCACTAATCGCTTGCCTGAAATCTTCCAATTGAATGGGATTGGAATACCGGAACAGAATTTCATCAGGTTGACGCCAAAATAATTTAAATACATCGGTGTGGTAGTCATCATTCTGGATTTGAACGTTTCACTCTTGAAACCCCAACTTTGAATAAACTACATACCATTACCGCGCCATCGAAGCAATAGGATGCCAGGAATAATCCAAATTTTCTTGCATTGCGCTGCTCTATTTGACTGCAGTTTTCCCAAAAATATTGCAGTTACTCTGGAAGCTTCCTGTACACGAGTCTGGCTTGGTCTGGAAGCCAGGTTACGTCTGATATTTGTTTTATAATATCAACTGGTTCAAAAACTAGTTTCGGCCATTAGGGATAGGTTCCAGCGATGTCTGATTTGCAAAATCCCATTTCTGTGGTATAATCCGCGTAATTTGAATATCACAAGAGATTTTGTTGATGTAAAATGAGTATAAAGAGGCGATAGCATGAAAAAAACCTGTATCGTGTTTATTGCAGCTGTTTTGCTGGTTTTCCCCCAATCGTTGTCTGCAATCAATGCTGTTGCCAGTATCAAAGCGTCCCTTGGCGATGTTAAAGTGATCCGGGAAAATCGTACAATCACGGGTAGAAAAGGCCTTGTTTTAAATGATGGCGATATTGTCACTACAGAGAAGAACGCAAGGACAACCATTCTTTTTCGAGATGGCTCGCTCATTAGACTATATCAGAATACAAGATTTACAATTGAACAGTCCGTTGAGAATAAAAGCGCTCACAGGGGATTTCTCAATCGATTCAAACTCTCACTCGGCTCTTTGTGGGGAAAATTCACAAAAAACCGTCAAAGGACTGTCATCAAAACACCTACAGCAACCTGCGGAATCAAAGGTACCAGTGTCGCTCTTTCTCAAAAGGGAGCCACTCTCGATGTCAGTCTTTCAACCGGTTTAGTTGAGCTTGAGAATGAAGATGAAAAAATAGATCTGAAGCCGGGCAAAATGATCAAAGGCATCACAAAAAGGGGATCGTTTAAAGAAAAAGTCAAGGACATTCCCTATCGGATTTTGATCAAACCGGACCGTAAAAAAATTGATGTCCCGACAGCCGGAAATGAGAGTGAAGTCAGCTTTACTTTACAGGTCATTGATGTTAATTCCAAACTCAATGTTTTTAAGGCCGCCAGGGTTTTAATCACTGTACCGTCAGATAAAATTGTATTCTCCGAATCCATACGATTAAATTCAAGGGGTTACCGGCGAGTCACGGCAATCATCAAACCCTTTCAAAAAGCAGACTACGGTAGTGGACGTATTGAGGTGACGGCTCTTGCAGAAGGCGAACGATACATGGATATAGGAACCGGTCAGACGGTTCTGACCTTCGACATCCCCAAAAAAAATCCAAGGGTTTTGCGCATTGACGCCAACTCAGGCGCGATAAAATAAGTGTTTCTGGCATTAACATGCTGCTCAAACCCGGTACTAAAAAACCGGGTTCGTAAATCAGATCCGGCGCCCCACTCTGATCTTTCTTCGACTTATCAAAAACGTCACTCAGCTTATTTACTCTGGGTACTTCTAATAATTCAATCTCCTGGTATTATAACAGATTATCACATTTTCTCTCCTGTTTGTTTTTTAAAATGGCTCTCATGGTGTCGCTTCTTTCTGCCAATAACGTTTCCAGGGATGAGAACTGTTCAAAGTGATGATTGACATAATAAAAAAATTCTATTGGGATTAATAAAGCGATTAGCATTAAAGTACTGCCTACTGAAAGTGATTTTCCTATCCTGTTGTTGTTCGATTGGTAATCCGAAAATGCAAAGACGAGAGTGAACCCAGGGACATTTTCCTGATAGGTGTCTCTTGATTTAGAGGATGGTTGTGCCAGGAGTCGATCTGAAAGAAAGCAGTCATCGTATAGGCAAATTTTTGTGAGCTCAAAGGAAAAGAATCAATGTCAAGTGAAGCATACACAGCAGAGTCCATCGAAGTCCTGAATGGTCTGGATCCAGTAAGACAACGACCCGGGATGTATACCGATACCAGCCGCCCCAACCATTTGGGGCAGGAGGTTATCGATAACAGTGTTGACGAGGCGATAGCAGGATTTGCCAATCGAATCGATGTCATCCATCATCTTGATGGGTCACTGGAAGTCAGTGACAATGGCCGGGGTATGCCGGTTGATATACACCCGGAAGAGCTCATCACGGGTGTTGAACTGATTCTGACCCGATTACATGCAGGAGCCAAATTTTCAAACAAAAGTTATCAGTTCTCAGGTGGCTTGCATGGCGTAGGCGTTTCCGTCGTTAACGCTCTTTCTTCAAGACTGGAGGTTGAAATTACTCGTGGCGGATCGGTCTATAGAATCGCCTTTGAGAAAGGAGAAAAGGTAGAAGACCTGACCACTGACGGTTCCGCAGCTCCCAATAAATCCGGCACAACTATCAGGTTCTGGCCAGATGAACACTATTTTGACAAGCTAAATTTTTCAACGAAAAATCTCAAGCATATCCTCCGAGCCAAAGCTGTTTTGTGCTCCGGCCTTCGTGTCACCTATCTGGACAGTCATACAGCTATCAAAGAGGTCTGGTTTTTCAAAGATGGTCTACAGGATTATCTCTCTGACAGCCTGGAATCATTTCAAACTTTACCGGAAGAGCCTTTTATTGGGGATTTTCAAGGGAACGAACAATCTGCTTCCTGGGCTGTCGTTTGGTTGCCCGATGAAAAAGATATCGTCACTGAAAGCTATGTCAATCTAATTCCAACAAGCCTCGGCGGAACTCATGTCAACGGTTTCCGTACCGGATTGACAGATGCTATGCGCGAGTTCTGCGAGTTCCATAAGCTGCTCCCCAAGGGGATTAAATTGGCACCGGAAGATGTCTGGGAACATTGTAACTATGTTCTTTCCGTCAAAATCCAGGATCCACAATTTTCAGGTCAGACAAAGGAGCGGCTTTCGTCGCGTCAGTGTGCCCCTTTTGTCATCGGTGTCGTAAAAGATGCTTTCAGTTTATGGCTGAATCAGCATACCGAAATGGCAACTCAGATCGCAGAAATGACGATCAGTAGTGCCCAGGCAAGACAGCGGTTGAGCAAAAAAATTGAACGCAAGAAGCTTACCAGCGGACCGGCGCTTCCCGGAAAACTGGCCGACTGCTCAAACCAGGACCCAAAGCTTTGTGAACTTTTTCTGGTAGAAGGGGACTCAGCCGGCGGGTCAGCGAAGCAGGCCAGGGATCGGCGGTTTCAGGCGATTATGCCGTTGAGGGGGAAGATTTTAAACACCTGGGAAATCGACTCTGTTTCAATTTTAAAATCCCAGGAAATCCACGATATTTCTGTTGCTATCGGCATTGATCCCGCATCCCAGGATATCAGCAAACTACGATATGGTAAGATATGTATTCTGGCAGATGCGGATTCCGATGGCCTCCATATCGCAACCTTGCTGTGTGCACTTTTCCTCAGGCATTTTCATGCTCTCGTAGAAGCGGGACATATCTACATTGCCATGCCACCACTTTACAGGATCGACATCGGGAAAGAGATCTTTTATGCACTGGATGATGAGGAGAAAAAAGGACTACTGGATCGTTTCACCGCCGAGAAGAAAAAAGGAAAGGCAAATATTCAACGTTTTAAAGGTCTGGGTGAGATGAATCCCTTGCAGTTAAGAGAAACAACCATGGCACCTGAAACACGCCGGTTACTGCAGTTGAACATTGAGTCAGACTTCGACGCCTTTGCGACGATGGATCTGTTGTTGGGCAAAAAACAGGCTGGTGATCGACGTATCTGGCTGGAGAAAAAAGGCGATCTTGTCAGCCAATAGTGACTCACACCTTGAACTGAATTTGACCGGATTTTATAATTTAGCATCCCCCACTACGCCCTTCGCAAGGGCGAATATTAAGAAGAGCGATTTGAATGGAACGAGACAATGACTGAACTTTCGACACTCAATCCGGAAGGAATAGAACAAATACCGATCTACGACTTTTCCGAGCGCGCCTACCTGGAATATTCCATGTATGTGATTTTGGACAGGGCACTTCCCCATATCGGAGATGGATTGAAACCGGTACAAAGACGAATTGTCTACGCTATGTCAGAGCTTGGGCTTAATTCCACAGCCAAGTTTAAAAAATCGGCCCGTACCGTCGGGGATGTTCTGGGGAAATTTCATCCCCACGGCGATTCAGCCTGTTATGAAGCCATGGTCCTCATGGCCCAGCCTTTTTCATATCGCTATCCGCTCATCAACGGACAAGGAAACTGGGGAGCCCCGGACGATCCCAAGTCGTTTGCTGCCATGCGCTACACTGAATCCAAGTTGACTGCCTATGCGAACACGCTCTTAGACGAGCTGAAACAGGGAACTGTCGAATGGAAGGCCAATTTTGACGGCACGCTGCAGGAGCCTACCGTTTTACCGGCTCAACTGCCCAACATCCTTCTGAACGGCACCACGGGCATTGCCGTTGGCATGACGACCGATATTCCCCCTCACAATCTCAAAGAGGTCGTCAAGGCATGTATCCACCTGCTGAAAAAACCAAACGCCACGTTGGAGGATATTTTTCAATTTATTAAAGGTCCGGATTTCCCCACTGAAGCGGAGATTATTTCAACTTCTGACGAAATCCTGGATGCGTACCGTAAAGGAAACGGGAGCCTGCGGATGAGAGGGATTTATCACCGGGAAAATGGTGATATCGTCATCACAGCCCTGCCCCATCAGGTGTCCGGTTCAAAAATCCTGGAGCAGATTGCCGGTCAGATGCAGACCAAAAAGCTTCCGATGGTTGCAGATCTACGTGATGAATCCGATCATGAAAACCCTACCCGTCTCGTCATTGTCCCTCGCTCCAACCGGGTCAATGTTGAGCAACTAATGCATCATCTTTTTGCGACAACCGATCTTGAGAGAACCTATCGCCTCAATCTGAACGTTATCGGGCTGGACGGACGGCCGCAGGTAAAAAACCTCCTGACGATGTTGCAGGAGTGGCTGACCTTTCGGAAAGGGATTGTTCAAAATCGGCTACAGCACCGACTGGAGAAGGTCAAAGAGCGGCTTCATCTACTGGATGGCTTACTGATTGCCTATCTCAATCTGGACGAGATCATCAGGATCATCCGTAATGAGGATCGTGCGAAAAAAATTATTCAGGAAAAGTACGATCTATCTGATGCTCAAACAGATGCAATACTGGAGTTAAGGCTGCGTCAACTGGCGAAACTGGAAGAGAAAAAAATCAGGGAAGAACAAAAGAGTCTGGCGAGTGAACGAAACCAGCTTGAGATAACCCTGGGCTCCGATGCCATGATTAGAACGCTGATTCGAAAAGAACTTGAAAAAATTGTCAAGAACTATGGCGACGATAGACGCTCTCCAGTTGTGAAGCGTCAAAATGCCGCCGCCCTGTCGGAATCTGAGCTACTTCCCACAGAAGGTGTGACCATCATCCTCTCGAGTAAGGGCTGGATCCGCTCAGCCAAAGGATACGAAATAGAGGTCCATAAACTCAGTTTCAAAACCGGAGATGAGCTGAAGGCTATCGCAACCGGACGCACCAATCAAATGGTCGCCATCATGGATTCAAGTGGCCGTTGCTATTCACTGCCGATTCGAAATCTACCATCAGCCAGAGGACATGGCGAGCCGTTGACGGGACGACTTACCTCTCCACCAGCCGTGACTTTTGAATGGATCGCAGCAGGAAACCCGAACCAATTGGTTGTTTTGGCCAGTAATCAAGGTTATGGATTTATCAGTAAACTGAGCGAGTTATACAGCAAGAACCGTAACGGAAAATCGGTCCTGGTTTTCCCGGATGGCGCCAAACCTCTACCGATAAAGATGTTGAGTGATGCTGAAACCGATCGGCTGATCGCTATCAGCAATGAAGGCAGAATGCTCATTTTCCCGGTTTCTCAACTGCCGGTCCTGGCGAGAGGAAAGGGGAACAAAATCATGCAGATCTTGCTGGGTAAAAATGAATCCCTGTCATTTTTAGAGGTCCTGCCTGCCAATCACAACTTGATCCTGCACTCAGCCACGAAAAGTATCGCGTTGAAATCGGATAATCTGGCTGGATATCTGGGAGACAGAGGGCGACGTGGACAAAAATTGCCAAAGGGATTTAAAAAAATTGAAAGACTGGAAACCAGAGAAATTAATCTCATACTTTGATTGAAATCACAAGGGTTACACTGGTTTTCCATTGAATATGAACCCTTTTTAATAAGTGCCAACTTAAACCAACAATTCACTAGATCTGGAGACCTAACATGACTGTTCATATCGCAGAACATCCACTCATTAAACACAAACTGGGACTTATGCGAAAAGCAACACAATCGACGAAAGATTTCAGAGATTTGTCAAATGAAATTGCCCGTCTGTTGACCTATGAAGCAACCAAAGATTTAAAAACAGAAACCCGGACGATTGAAGGCTGGGCTGGTCCCGTGGAAGCTGAATTCATCAAAGGGAAAAAGATTACAATCGTTCCCATTCTGCGGGCTGGACTTGGAATGATGGATGGTGTCATTGACATGATTCCTTCGGCTAAAGTCAGTGTGGTTGGTTTCTATCGGAATGAAGAGACACTCCAGCCAGTAGAATATTATGTAAAACTGGCTAAAAACATCGATCAGCGGACTGCCCTGATTCTGGATCCAATGTTGGCTACAGGCGGCACACTTCTGGGCACGATCGCTTTGTTAAAAAAGGCGGGGTGTCCAAAAATCAAGGGCCTCTTTCTGGTTGCAGCACCGGAAGGGCTTCAGCGAGTTGAAGAAGAACATCCCGATGTTGAGATTTATGTCGCCAGCATCGACGAAAAACTAAATGACATCGGTTATATATTACCGGGATTGGGTGACGCCGGGGACAAGATCTTCGGGACGAAATAGAGTCACTGACGATACCTGTGCCTTAAGCCCTGTGGCAACGATATGAAATCGGTTATAATAGACGCATCTTCTGCCATACTTTTATATAAAGCGGAACTGATCGCACAATTGGTCAGTAACTACAGAACATTGATCACGCCAGCGGTTTATGATGAATTGACCCTGCGGGGGTACCCCGGATCAGAGACGTTTCGCCTGCTATGCGACAAAAATCAAATTCAGGTGCTGACGCTGCAAGACCAGAAAATCATCCGCAGAAATTCATTTCCTGCGCTCCCGACCTTGAACCGGGGTGAACGGGATACCATTCGCCAGCATATGCTTGGAATGGGTGACTTCATTATGATTGATGACGGCCAGGCTCTCAAATATTGTAAAAAGGCAGGGCTTTCCTTTATCAATGCACTGCTGTTTCCCCGTATTCTTTTTCTGACTCGGTCTATTTCAGAATCCGAATATCAAAAAAAGAGTGCCGAAATCATTAAAAACGGTCGGTATTCAAAAAATATTATTCAAATTGCATTAAACTTTTCAAATCAAGCCATTCAACCGTTTTTGCCATTCAGCAACTGACTGACCCCTTGCAATAAAGGTCTCCCTGCTGAATGCCATATCAGATGATCGGAACCCCTTTCCTCAGCCGTTGTAAAATTATCAATCCGGTGACATACAGATTCCAGACTGATTGAACGATGCAGAACGATCTCAAGAATCTCAACAATAGGATCAACCAAGCCCTCTGTAAAGATCGCCACACCCTGCAAAAGCTCTTGAAGAATTTGCCAGATCCAAAAAGCGAATCCTTTACAACGCATTTGACAAAACTGTTGGATCGATTGATCCGCTCAGAGAATCTTGTGCAAAGCAGAACGGCCAGGCTCCCTGCCATTCAGTACCCGTCCAGCCTGCCCATTGTTCAAAAAAAAGCCGAGATTCAAAAAGCCATTCAAACGAATCAGGTGGTCGTTATTAGCGGTGAAACAGGGTCAGGGAAGACAACCCAGATTCCTAAGATGTGCCTGGAGATTGGCCGCGGGATTCGGGGTAAGATTGGTTGTACACAACCTCGCCGCATCGCAGCCACCTCTCTGGCAACGCAGGTCGCACATGAGCTGAAAACGAAGGTTGGCGCAGCGGTCGGCTACAAAATCAGATTCTCCGATCAAACCCGGGAAGATACTCAGATCCAATTCATGACTGACGGCATTTTGTTAGCCGAAATTCAGAGTGATCGTTTTCTCAATCGGTACGATACGATCATCATCGATGAAGCACACGAGAGAACACTTAATATCGATTTTTTGCTGGGTTACCTGGTGCAGCTACTTCCTCGAAGACCCGAACTGAAGTTGATAGTCACTTCCGCTACCATAGATGTGGAAAAGTTCTCGAGGTCCTTCCAGCAAATGGCGGTCCCGGGATCAGACAAGCGGTTGCTCTGGAACGGAAACAATTCACCCCCCCCTGATGTATCAGGAGCTCCCATTATCGAAGTCTCTGGACGGATGTACCCTGTGGAAACAAGGTACTCTCCGATAGATGAGATTATTGAAGAACAGGGAGAAATCACCATGATCGACCTGGTGAAAGATGCCGTCGAGGAGATTCTGACTGAAACCTCCGCTGGGGATATCCTGGTTTTTATGTCCGGCTTCCAGGAGATAAAAGAGGCCGCTGACAAGTTAAACCACCTTCAGGCCGAGGATTTCTGGATTTTGCCCCTCTATGGTAGACTGACAAAATCCGAACAGAATCGAATATTTCAGCCAGCTCAAAAACGAAAGATCATCATCGCCACAAATATTGCCGAAACCTCCATCACCATTCCTGGAATTCGGTATGTCGTAGACACCGGAAGGGCCAGAATCAGCCAATACAATACCCGATCCGGAACAAAAGGACTGCCGGTAAAACTGATTTCCCAAAGTAGCGCCAATCAGCGCAAAGGCCGTTGCGGACGTCTGAGCAACGGAATATGCATCCGTTTGTATTCACAGGAAGACTTTCTGTCCCGCGATGAGTATACAACACCAGAAATCCAACGGTCAGATCTGGCCGAAGTGATTCTGCGCATGTTGACAATGAAGCTGGGGGACATTTCCACCTTTCCCTTTATCGACCCCCCCGAATCAGCTCAAATCAGGGCTGGAATCCGCTCACTTAAAGAACTGGGAGCAATTGATGACAGGAAACGCCTGACAGCTACCGGTAAGAACATGGGGGCCATGCCCGTCGACCCACGCACTGCCAGGATGATACTGCAGGCCAAGGAAGAGAACATGCTCTACCCTGTGCTGATCATTGCCTCAGCCATCTCCTGTCAGGACCCATGGGAAAGACCTGAAGACAAACGGACACAGGCTGATCAAATGCACGCTCAATTTCGATCCGAAGAATCAGATTTAATGACAATTTTAAACCTCTGGGAGTACTACCACACAACAATGGACAGTCTGAAAACCCAGGGGAAAATGAGAAAGTTCTGCAAAAAAAACTTTCTTTCATACCATCGAATTAGAGAGTGGCGGGATCTTCATGCTCAGCTGGTGAGTATTGTCACGGAGAAAAACTGGTCCCTCACCCGTCCTGATAATTGGGACTACGACGCCATTCATTGCAGTATCCTCTCCGGCTACCTGAATCATATCGCCCACAAGAAAGAGAAAAAGGTCTATGAAGGAACAGGAAACAAAGAACTCAGTATATTCCCCGGTTCAGGACAGTACAAAGGCCGTCACGAATGGATTGTTGCGATTGAGTTGATTGAAACATCAAAATTATTTGCCCATCGGGTTGCGAAAATCAACCCCGAATGGCTTGAATCACTGGCCGGTCACCTCTGTAAAAAACATTGGACCCAGCCTCGATGGGACCAGCGAAGCGCCACTGTCGTAGCTTGGGAAAAGGTGACGCTATATGGCTTTACACTCATCGAGCAAAGAAGGGTGAATTACGGCCCTATCGACCTTGAAATGTCGAACACGATTTTCATCAGGGAGGCAGTAATGGAGGAAAAGCTGGCCGCCACCCTTCCATTTCTGAAACATAATCGGTCATTGATTGATGATATTCACAAAATGGAGAGCCAGCAACGAAAACGAAACATTCTGGTGAATTCAGACAAGATGGAACAGTTCTATCAGAAACGGATTAAAGGTGTCTCATGTTTGAACGACTTAAAAAGGATTATCAAACAAAACGGAGGTGATCGGTTTCTATTCATGACAAAAGAGGATCTGATGCAACAGGATCTTTACGACAAAGACGATCTGTTCCCGAACTATTTAACCATCGGAGGGAAAAAATGCAGGTTGCATTACGTGTTTGAACCGGACGACACAGAGGACGGGGTCACCCTTGAGTTGCCATGGTCGCTTTTAAACAGCCTGCAGAAAGCACCTTTTGAGTATTTAGTTCCAGGGCTGCTGCAGGAGAAGATACTCTGGCTGCTCAAAAACCTTCCCAAATCATTACGGAAAAAAATATTCCCGATCCAGGAGATCTCGGATCGGGTTTGGGATACGATGACATCCATGCGCTATGCCTCTGATCAACCGGATGCTCAACTTCCTGAAAAACGTAATTTTTTCAATGCGCTTTCCGAAGCACTGTTTAAAATAACACGGGTCTATATCGAACCGGAACAGTGGGACTCCAAAAATCTGCCAAACTATCTTTGTATGAATTTTCGCCTCTGCCATCCCCAAACAGGAAAAATTATTCAGGGGCGATCTCTTTCTGAACTCCAGCAAGGTTCCACCAAGAAAGAGGATGCTTGGGATGTTCTGATAAAGCCCCATGAACATCTTAACATCCAAAAATGGGATTTTGAGCCACTGCTGGAAGAAGTTCGATTAAGCCAAAGTGGGGATGTCCCTATCTGGGGATTTCGGACCCTTTTAGCTAAAGACGGTGGGCTCGTTCTGTCGCTGAGTAAAACCCTGTCAGATGCCGAGGAAGAATCCATTCATGGGATTGCCTTGTTGATGGAAAAAGAACTGGGGGAGAAGCTCAGCTGGCTCCACCACGAGTTGCGTTTTCCCCCTGAAACCTTGGACCAATTTCAGAACCTCAGAGACAACCGTATCGATATCACAGTCAATCTGTTGCAAAAAAAACTGGGCTCAAAACCAAAAAAACTAAATAAGGACTTTCATGCAGACGTACAACAAAGGGTGTATGAAATAGCTTATCAGGGACTCCTCGGGTGTTCTGAAGAAATGGTACTAACGGAAAAGTCCTACGACAGACGCCTGGAAATGATTAAGAAAGAGCTGCACGGTTTGGGGAGGAGAGTTGTGGATTGGATCAAGGATACGATGTCCACACACCAGTCACTTCAGTTAGAGCTCCTGAGTAAATACCCGCAGCAATCTAATATTTTACTTGATGCTATAGCAGCTGAACTGCGGTTTTTCTTCACAGCAGGGTGTCTATCCGAGATTCCTTTTGAGCAGTGGCGGCACATGCCCCGCATCCTGCGTTCATACCAGCGACGTATCGATAAAGCTTTAGCCGATCCGGCAGGAGAAGAAAGGAAACACGATCTGACCAATCCCTACCAGATAAAATGTCGCGAACTCTGGCTGGCGCAGGAAAATACGACGTCAAAAGAGTTATGGTTTCTCAAGCGATTGCGCTGGATGCTTGAAGAATTCAAAGTTTCAGTTTTTTCGCAGGATTTAAAAACCGCATTTCCGATATCAGCCAAACGTTTAGATCGATACATGGAAAAACACTTTAGAAAAAAACATAAATTATAGTCGGATACGATTTTTTTTATCTCTGTATCACCCTAAAGAATGTCTTGATCACCATTATGAATTTTGATATGCTTCACGGAACTCAAATTCACGCCCAAAAAGCAATTTCGCAGGAATATTGGGTCAGCTAAGTGATTGGATGCAGGTCCCCGATCAGTTTGACTCTCCAGTCATGTATATCTCCGTTACACATCAATCAAAACGTCACAAGAGGCTTGAATGGTAAAAATCCTGATTGTGGATGATGACCCGCAACTTATCGAACTGGTATGCGAGATCCTCGCTACATTTGACTACGACTCGGAATTTATCACCAAACCAAAATATCTTTTCGACATCCTTGGAAGTGAGAAATTCGACTTGATTCTCATGGATTACTACATGCCGGAGGTTGATGGGGTCACACTGCTCAAGGAACTGAAAAACCATCCCGCTTACAGAGATATCCCCGTCATTATGCTGACCAGCGAAGCGGACGATCAATTGCTCGCCAGTTGTTTCGAAAACGGTGCCAGGGATTTTATTAACAAACCCATCAGCGAACTGGTGCTCCAGTCAAGAATCAAGTCTGTCATCAACAGACAGAGTAATCTGAAAAAAATCCAGGATCAAAATGATGAACTGGAAAACATGCTGCAAACAGTCGAAAAATACTCGTCTGAGCTTAAAAATGAGATCGTCGCAAAAGATCAGGCCCTTAATTTACTGAAAACGACGTTCGATGGGATGGCGGAAGGCGTGATAACTCTCGATTCCCATTTTATCGTTAAAATGATCTCCGCCAAGGCTACACAGATTATGGACCTCGATGAATCTGAAACCCTGGGCAAGCCTGCCGCGTCTCTTTTGGGATCCGCCATCGCAGGGCCAAACGGGCTGATAGTCGATTGTGTAAACAACAAATCCGGAATTACTGGCGCACAAACCCAACTACTCTGCCCATCTGGATCCATAATTCCGGTTAGCGTCTCTATCACGCCACTTAAAAAATCGGGTTCCAATGCCAGCTGGCTTCTGTTTTTCCGCGATAGAAGAGAAGAGGAACGTCTGATCAGAGAATCAGTTAATGTTTTAACCTTTGGTAATATGATCAGTTGCGATCTGAAAATGAAAGAGATCTTTCTGCTGATCGAAAATATCGCAACCAGCAATGCTACTGTGCTGATACAGGGAGAGAGCGGTACCGGTAAAGAGCTTGTGGCACAAGAGATCCACAACAGAAGTCGAAGGGCACAGAAACCATTTAATGCTGTAAACTGCGCCGCTATCCCGGTCAATCTGCTTGAAAGCGAATTCTTCGGTCATGAAAAAGGAGCGTTCACCGGAGCGCACCAAAGAAAGGTGGGGCGGTTTGAACTTGCACATGAAGGCACGCTGTTTCTGGATGAAGTGAGCGAAATCCCCCTTGAGCTCCAGGGGAAACTCCTGAGAGTCCTTCAAGAACAAAAATTTGAGCGGGTCGGTGGCATAAAAACCGTCCAGGTAGATGTACGGATCCTTGCCGCGACGAATAAAGATCTTTGGCAAATGGTACAGGATCAGTTATTCAGAGAAGACCTCTATTATCGCCTGGATGTTGTCTCAATCAAACTTCCTCCGCTCAGAGAAAGACTTCAAGATGTCTCGCTCCTTCTCACCACCTTTATCGAACGACTGAATAAGTCCGAACAGCGAGAAGTCAAAAATTTTTCAGCGGATGCCATTCAAAAGCTGATCCAATATACTTGGCCTGGTAATATCAGAGAACTTTACCATGTCGTCGAATATGCCTTTGCTGTCAGCAAAGGCAGTACTTTGCGTAGCGCCGATCTACCTGAAAAGATCCTCAAAAGCACCTTAGTTGAAAACAAGCCCGCAATGCCGCCTGTTCAAAGCGAAAAGGAGATGATATTGAGAGCTTTGGAACAGACCAACTTCCGTAAAGGAAAAGCTGCTGCTCTTTTGGGAATTTCTCCGAATACCCTTTATAGAAAACGTAAAAAATACGATATTTAGACACTGGCGTATATATCCTGGCACCCTGACAAATTCAAAAAACGGTCCACTTCCAATCGGTTTTCTCAAGAGCAAAATGGAAAAAATGAATATTGCCTTTCTGGCATCACATGGCGGCAGCAACATGCAGGCGATTATCGATGCTGTCAAACAACGCCGACTCAAGGCAAACCTTGTCGCAGTCATTAGTAATAATTCAGGATCCATGGCGCTGCAGAGAGCTGAAGCAGAGAACATTCCCAATTACCATATCAGTAGTTTAACCCATGAGGATTCTAATAAAGCAGATGCTGCCATTGTCGAAATTCTTAATAAAAGTGAAACTGATCTCGTGGTACTGGCCGGTTATATGAAAAAAATCGGCGATCAGACACTCAAAGCCTATCAAGGCAGGATACTGAATATACATCCGGCGCTTCTGCCTAAATTCGGTGGCAGAGGAATGTTCGGGAAACGGGTGCATGAAGCCGTACTGAAATCGGGGGATTCGGTCACTGGCGTGACTATACACCTCATCGACGAAAAATATGACAACGGCCCTATCCTGGCCCAGGAAGAGGTCGCAGTCCTGGAAAATGATACCGCCGATTCTCTGGCTGAAAGAGTGCTGGTCAAAGAGCATACCCTTTATGCAGAGACTATTGCAAAAATCATCTCCAAAGAGATCCGGCTTCCAATCATATAATATCGACTTTGCAAGCGGATTTGGTTCTCCATCGGTCAGTCAGGACATCATCAATCCCATTGTCCGTTAAGTCAGTATCCCGCTCTGAGTTACAATTATTCAGAGCTGCAACCGACAGGCAAAGGCAAAATCTTCGGGGTAATGACCGTTTATCCAGCGGAGTTGGGCTTCGCTGAACGCACCGGGCGATTCCGGCAGTTTCGGCAGAAACGCATATAACAAACGCTGATCCGAATCCATCGAATCGAAACATTTTGGATACTCGATAGTCGTTATCATTCTCGCTCCCAAACCAGATAGAATCTTCACCGCGATCAACATAGCGCGATCAATAGACTGACGAGTCGTATCGTCAGCTTCCAGAATATTGCCCACCGGCTTTAAAGTCATCAGCTGGACTTCCCATTGAGAAGTCTGCGACTTCGGAACGAAAAGTATCACTTCACTGTCTTCATGGATGATCAGGCTGGAAGAATTGCTCTGATGACCATCCATTCTTCGATTTGATCGAATCGCCTGAATGTAACTTTCGAAAAAATTGCATCCGGTTTGTGAGCGGAAGGAACTCGTAAAATCAGCAATGAGATCACCACAACCATAGGAGGCAAAAGTCATATCAACAGGCTGACCAAGAGGGTCGCCAGTTTGAGTTGAAACAGATGCAGGTATGAGCGCAAACTGTTGATGGATCTGCTGATGCGACGCATGTAACCGATAATGACTGGGAGCAAAATCAAATCCGAAGTTCCAGCCCCAAAGTGTACGATTGAATTTGAAATCTCCCTCTGCTTTCTTAGAAAAGCGTTTGAGTATCTTCTTTCTCATCATTTCCAACTCAGAGACTGACAAGGCTTTTCTTTCTGCAGGAAAATCAATCCCGCACTGTTGTGCTAGTCTCACAAAGGTTCTCTGATAATAAAGATGGCGCAATCCAGTCATATCAGATGGACTCAATTCACGAATGTCATATCTTACCGCATCATTGGCCATGTTGGCGGCATAGTGCCCCCAGGGAATATAGCTGTTTCGTCTCAGATACTCATAAATGTGAGAACCAGACTTACCACTGCACCAATCACCGACGATCTCGCTTTTCCCTTGTACCCCGGGCCTTAAAACCATCACTTCCTTGTATATATCCGGGAGATGCTGATTATTGACCAGCACTTCAAACAGTGTCTGATCCGTAATTTTGGCTGAAACGATCCCACGACCATTTTTCGTGTATCTAATGCCGACCGGCCAACCGCCCGTCTTTTCATAGTCGAATTCACAGCAATATTTCGCCAGACAAATCAGATCATCCGGATCGGTGGACGACGAAGCCAGTGCAATACGTAGCTGATCTGGCAGTGTGTTGATAATGTGTTGAAGGTCCTTGCTGCAACCCGGTTTTCCTGAAAACCACTGTCCGATTGTCTGCTTTAACGAGACATCAGATTTTTCTGGCAGACGAATTGCGGCAGGATCCTCAACTTTGTCATCTGCCCAGCTTTTGCAGATATATGTCGTACCTCGGAATGGAAAAGCATTGGGAATTTCAAATATCCAATCAGCATTCGTTTCATCAACCTCCCCCTGGGGGAAATTCGCCTGGTTTTCATTCATTTCCCCGCCTTGTATTGGCCCCAGAGCGCTAATTTCATCTGATTTACGAAAATTTGCCACTTTAAACTGCGGCCGATGAAGCCCCCATTGAAAACGCCCATCAGTCGTCACACATGTTTGTAAACTCAAAATTATCCCTCCTTCAAGACCGGTTATAGAAACGCCACATCTGTTTCTTTTGGGGGTGACGAATCTCCTTTTTACTGCAAGGTTAGCGATTTAGTTTCGGACCATTTTCGCACCCGATACCCAAAAAAACATCGAATTTTCGCTGCTTTACAACCAGATTCGATTAGTCACCTAAAGATTCCACCGTTTTTCGATTAATTTCGATGATACACACACCTTGAATTAAGCATGCTACCAACGTTATCGGGGTTAACAAATTGCAATTAATGACTTTACAGACATTGGCATGTAAATCGCAATATTAAAAATATATCAAATCAGGTGTCCTTTTAAAAATCAGCAACAACTGAATGACGTATTTGCAGCTGAGCCTAAGTACTTCAGTCATTTAAAATGGTTTATTCAAAATTTCGGTTTTTTTAAATCTTAAATAGCGATCCCATCAATATTTCAGATTAAATCAACGACATTAGTTATTTATATCGAATTATAAACCAATATCAACACACTGAATAAACCGTTTCAGTGATTATTAATTAAGTATGCACAGATGGCAACAGCTAACATCAGACCGACCGCTTACCGCTATTTAGTCCCCAACGCAGAACCAGACAGTTTTGGAATTATTACTGCTTCCCAGAAAATATCCCGGTGTATTCGTTTTCCAGATTTTTTCAACGTTGTCCTGGAGTGTGCACTGGGTTGTTCAGGAGCTCAAAAAGGGATCTTTTTTTCCTTGGATGAGGGGGAACCAATGATTCGATCAAGAGCCAAAAGAGAACAGGAAGATAAACTTTATATTCAAGCTCTTCCCAAATCCCTTTTATCTGCTCTCGAACAGGATGATATCCCGACTGCAATTATCCAGCAGGTCATTGAAACCGGGAAAGGGATTATCATCAATAAACCAAACGCATTAAGTTCCAATTCCAAGAATGGGGCTAACTGTCCTCCTTTACGGCTGCTGGTTTTTCCGATCGTCTATGAAACAGAAACCAACGGCATCATCTATCTGGAAAGTGATCGTCAGCAGCCTTTTTCTGAGGACATCATTTCAATGATCTCAGTGATATGTAAACAAGCCGCAATATCCTTTCAGAATGTGCTCCATTTTGACATGCTTGGAGAAAAAGTTGTCAAGCAGATGCTCAAGGTCAGCCAATTAAAAAAAGAGCTCGAAACTGCCAAGGGCTCAAAAACCGATTATCTGACATCTATCAACGGTGCCATTCGATCTAAACTCGGCGACGTCATCGGATTCAGCAAACTCATTCAACGGAGGGAAATATCCAAACCGCTGAGTAAAGAGACCCATCACCATCTGGAACACATTCAAAAATCAACACATGAATTATCCGAATACCTCAAGAATGCATTTACTGTCTCCAACCCGTTTACCGCTGAAAAGCCTGATTTATCTGAATGTCTAGATCTAAGACTTCTGATCAAGAGTATCTACCAAAGCAACAGGGAAACTGCCGCAAAAAAATCTGTTCTCTTCGACCTCAATTTCAAAGAGCCCCTGCCAAAAATGATTTACTCAGATCGGGGTGAGATCAATCGGATTTTGGTGACGATTATCAGTAGAACAATTCAATTGTCTCATCAAGATGACACCGTCGATCTAACAGTGTCGGCAAAGGCCAGGGACCTGCGCATCGTCATCACTCGGAAACAGTTCCGCCTCAAATCAACACACGTCTCGAGTCAAATAGCGACAGACGTTCTCAGCAATGGGATTTTTAAAAATGGGGATTCACTGCCCCTGGAAATGGGGGCAGCGCAGCCATCTCAAGCATTTTTCGATTTCATTGATCTCGATATGATCAAAAAAGCGGTCGATCTGCTGGAAGGGAGACTTTCTACCACAGCAAAACCGTATCATTCAAGTCTAACGATATATATTCCACTCAATGAAACGATTCCCGGAAAACCGCGACTGGATCAGCAGTCAAATCAAACAGGAAAGGTACATCGAAAGATGCCACAGTTGATAGCACAGGAACTACTGTTGGATTTTAAAATGATGCAATCAACCCCGATTTACAAAGGAGGCACTCTTTGTCGAATTATCCGGAAAGCGAAACGTACCTGTGAAGACTACAATTCCATTTATCCAGCGATTTTGGAAAAAATTGAAGCCGCGGTTTTTGAGGGCGATAAATTAGCGTTAGATCAACTCATCACCAAATTGCTGACTATGCACCATCTAGCGTCACAGCGAATCAGTTAAGCTGCAGAAATAGCTCCCAAAATGCATCAACCAGCAAATTTTGACTGATTCGTTCAAATCAATAAACTGCTTGAATGCACCTAAAGCCAATGAGACTTTGCCAATCCCCGCAACAATAAGACCTTGTTGTCCACAAAATCCCCAGAATTCTGCAATTCTCGATCGACCACGATAATCAATTGAAGAGCCCCTGGACGCGGTTTCATTCATTTAAATCTGTTTACTAAATCTTTAATAATTAATATTATTAATTTACAGTTTTACCAATGAATTGATAATGTACGAATCGGGGATTGAGCCCTTTTTACATCCGGCTCCTTTGTTTACGATCTGTTCCGAACCTTTATCAAAAATAATATTCGATCTTAATCAGCCGTCCACTTATTCATTTCTATTCTTCATTGCACCTGTAAAGAGATGTTGATTTAGATGAAGCCGCTATAATAAGAGCGAAGGCTTATATTGAGCGCCCGTCACGTATCATAATTATGACAGTCAAGAAAAAGAAACAGACCGAAGTCAGCGTCAATGATCTGAAAGACGGCATGATCATTGCGGCCTATACAAGTTTTTCGTCCGATTACCGCCCGATGGATAAAAGCACCAGCGATTTCATCCGGCACAATTTCAGAAATACCAGGGCTATTATCAGGCGTACCGGCAACAAACAGGATATTCCTATTAAATTCCTGAAAACGGGTGATGAACTACTGAGAATCCACAGCTTACCTCCGACACTTAAAAAGCTGATGTTCGTCAATAAAGCACTTGCCAAGGAGCTGAAAAAAAGAGGAATGATCGGTTTTCAGGTCAATTTGAACAAGAGAATTGCAGACGAATCCAGAAGAGATATTGATTTAAAAGAACTTATCAAGCAGGTTGAACAAACATCAGAAAAAAAATCCCGCAAAGGCTTATCGGTTATTCAGGAAAAAAGACAGCAAAAAGCTGACATCGCCAACAAACTGATCAGTAAGGTTAGCGAAAGTCTGGAGTATAGACGCGAAGCAACAGCCTTGGTTGAAAATACCATGGATCTGATTCGCAAGGGTAAAACCAGCATCAAAGAGATCAAGCTTTTTACGAAATCGATTCTCAAAAACGCTTCAACAGACGCCATGACTGCTCTGGCCGGCCTGAAACACAGTGATCATATATACTCCCATTGCGTTGATGTTGGGGCGATATATCAGTCCACCTACGCCAAGATCATCGAAAAGAAAAGAGTTCGCAATGTTTTCCAGAATCAGTTTGATGTTTTTATGGGAGCCTTACTGCATGATATGGGGAAATCCAAGATCCCCAAAGAGATCATCGACAGCACTGAACACTATGAAAGAAATAGCCGTGCTACACAGATCCTGAGATCCCATCCGATTTTTGGGGCAGAGATACTCGCCAAAATGAACATGCCCAATAGCATCATCAACATGACCCATCACCATCACGTCAAGCTGGATACTGCTATGCTTTCCAGTTATCCAACGGGTGTGGATTTCAAGGATGTCATGTTTGAAACCCGGTTGTTGTCTATAGTGGATGTGTATCAGGCGCTAGTGGGAAAACGAGAATACAAAAGATCATGGTCGCCGCCTTCAACCATGAGATACCTGGACGCCCTGGCAGGGATTGAATATGATTTGAGAGTCTGGGAGCCGTTTCTCCAGACGATGGGTATCTATCCTAAAGGTTCTCTAGTGAAACTCAGCGATAGCAGTCTCGGCTTTGTGATGAATGTGCCTCGACCAGGTCAAAATCTGGAAAAACCGCTGGTTGCGATTATCCGAGACAGTCGGGGAGAAGATCTGACCCACCATGATATCATCGACCTGAGCGTTGAAAAAGGGGTCAAGATCGCCAAAGATATAGACAGTCAGGAGATTTTTGGCGACAATGCGCTGGAAGTTTTTACCAATATTTCGGTATCTTAGGCAAAGCCCTTAAAAATCTGAAATATTGCAGGTTGCTAATTTAACTCCAAGGGGATATCGATCTTAAAAACACTGCCCTTTCCCAGGGACGTTTCCATAACAATCGATCCATTCATCTGATTGAGTGTATTCATCACAGCGTCCATTCCAACGCCTCTTCCAGAAACGTCCGTCACATTTTCAGCTGATGAAAAGCCGGCCAGAAACAGGATGCGCCAGTGCTCTGCTTTGGCGATGTAATCATCAATCAGAGTCTGATCCAGATTCGGTTTTTTCCGCGCAATCTGAACGATTTTCTCTTCATCCAGCCCAGCTCCGTCGTCGCCGATAATCAGTTTCAAGACATCATTTTCTTTATAGATTTTCACAAAAATTCGGCCTGTCTCATCCTTTCCAGCAGCCTTTCTCTTTTCCGGCGATTCCACACCATGATCAACACAATTTCGATATAAGTGCCCCAGACTGACGTTCAAGGTTTTCGCCATTTCTTTTAACACGGTTAACCCCTCTTGAATATCAATTTGGAAATCAACGATTTTCCCGAGTTGCTCCGCCAGGCGATCAGTATCCTTTTTCCAATTATTAATAATACGATTTGCAGAAACGTTGTTTCGACTCAGAATCAGAGCCGTAACAGCCTTTAAATCTTTGTTTTTTGACGCTTGCGCCAATTCAGCGAATTCCTCTTTTGTAAATGAGACCCCATCCAGCACTTTGATGATACCTTCTCCCAGGTTTTCCTTAAACGACATTGCAAACTGGAGTTCCTGCTCCAACAGCTGGAAATGATCCATAAATTCATCATAATGCTCAGAGATACCATCGTTGTCAATCTTGAGAAACCAGTCCTCAAGAGTATGGATCACCTTTTTCAGTTTCTGCAACTCGAATTGTCCACTCAAACCCTTTGAACCGTGAAGTGTTCTCAATACATCCCGTACATACTCTGCTGGTGGTTGTTCTTGTTTATCCCAATACAATTCAGCAAATTCATCCATCAATTTGAACGAGTTCTGGGCATCATTGAGCATATCCATAAATCCACCGATATTCTGTTGCATTTTATCAAGAATGTTTTTCTCCTCTTGCTCTTTTTTCGCGAGTTCTCTTTCCAGCGTCAAGTCTTCCATCCTCACAAATACAGAAACAACATGGCCACCTTCCTGCAAAAAGGTGTAGTGAAGCTTAATAATGTGTTTATTAATGGTAATTTCTTTTGGTAACAGGTCCATCACCATGACGTTATCAAACTGATTCCCGCTGAAAAGCATATGCAGGGCTCGGTAGTAGTTGCGCAGAACTTTTCGATCCTTCCTGAAAGCCAAATCAGCAAAGGGAACCCCCGCCAAGGATTCAACCCCCAGATATTCGGCTGCAATTTTTGTGTAGTTTTCTCCGATCTCCCCTGCTTTATCAATTGAGAACGATCCTTGACCAATGTTATCCATAATCTCCTGGATCAGTCGCCGTTGTTCTTCTGCTCGGACGCTACTGAGCCTCGCGCCTTCTACGACATCCTGGAATACCTTCTCCTGCAATCCCGGAACACTCCGAACAAGCTCCACAAACTTCTTCCTGGGAATAAAAAGCCCATCACAATCATTTGTCGGAATTGCTGTGACAGAAGATTCAATTTCTTCTGTCATACATGGACCATCACCGAAAATCCCGTTACGGATAATCGTTCCCTCTTTACTGTTGTGCTCAAATACTTTAACAGCGTCCTTCACGAAATAAACCCCTTTAACCTCTTCAAATTGCGCTAAAAAAGGCTCGTCTGCCTTCAACTCAATTTCTTCGATATACTCTGCAATAGTGAGCAAATCAAAATCCGAAGTATTGGCGAAAATAAAAACCTCCCGCAACGTATCGAGTTTCTCCTGCCACAATACTCTGTCATTACGGAGTTTAGCGTTAATATAGGGCAAGTGTTTAAAAAACATCCGACCGATACTTTGGAATATTTTTTGAGCAGTCTCTTTGATGGTCGGTTCCAACAATGAATTGACGACTTTGCCTGTCAGTTCATAACAGGCTTTTGCCAATTCTTCCTTCTCTTCTCTATCCAGTCGATTTATCTTTTTTGTAACGCTCTCAGGTTTTGGATCCCTGAATATTTCTGATATTTTGGCAATTTGTTCAGGTGTCATGATTGTTTCGTTGTTCCGCCAGCAATGTGATTGTCCCGGGTTAAATAGATATGCGAAGCACGGTTTCGTTGCATTTTTTCGACTCTCTTATTTTTCATGTCAATTCTTTATACTACAGAACAGGTTGAGCAGTTTCAAACACAATAGAGCTAAGTCATATTAAAAAGAGAATAACAATATAATTTATTACATCTCTTAACCAATTTGTAATGGTTTGTCTATTTGAACTCGATATTTTTCAATGATTATCATGTTTAAGCAAGAGTGAATCTCTCACCGCGTGATCTCAAGACAGAAAGCAAGCCAATAAATATCTGTTCTGAGTCCGCTCAGCATTCAGAGCTTTTCTAACTCTCAGAAAGAGAGAGAAATACCTGACTGACAAAAATATGCAAATCTCTCACCTCAATTCCAAGCTGACTTTTAAAAACGGTTAAAAATTGCTTTAGATTCTGAAAATTGGAATGGCAGCGCTAATATGCTATCATAGTACTTCAAAATGCCTGTGGAGAAACCTCTCCGTCCATATTATAGGTTTTGGAAGCGGTATGAAGATTGACTCGAAAATAAAACCGTTGTATTGCTAATACTAACGAGTCAATGTCATTAACTTAAGCATCAAGTCCCGTGTCTGATATGAACCCTTTTCAATTGCGGATACGTTTTAAGATGATCTATAACTCATTTCGCTGAAATCCCGAACTCGCGTTGCTCAAACAGAGGGATTTCGGGCGCTCAATTTCGCTAAGATCATCTAAAAACTCCTCCAAGCAATTGAAAAGGGTCCATAACAGACACTCTGTATTCTAATAATCCTTAAGTTAATGACATTGACTAACGAGTTGTATTTGATTAAATGGGAAAATTTCGGAAAAGAGGACTATTTACACAAACCAGTCGGGTGGGTCTGATAAATAATGTCCTGAATTTGATTTTCCAATATCCATATTTTTTAGTTTAGTCGATTTGATAAATCCATGACACCAGTTCTCGAAGCTCTTAGACAACAACTGAGCAACAACCAGCTATCGACCTATTACGCTGAGCAGTTGTTCGCCAGTATGAGTAAGGAGATAAAAACTGAACTCACGGAAATTCTTCAGTCTACTATACAGAAATATACGTCAATACCGGTTATAAGTGCTGTTCTGAATAGCAGCACAGATGCCGGATTACATCTTCAGGCAATTTTCGATCTCTTTCCTGCTACTTTTTTTCTCATCAGCAACGATCTATACCGAGAAGCTGAGCACTTCAAATACGCAAAATTATTACAGTTAGCTGGAATTGCGTCATCCCTCACAAGATCCCCAGAGCAAAACTCTCATGTTCGGTTATTTGTGGAAAGTATTGACCCTGCTGATACCCAGGAAGATTTGAAGCAGAAAGTATCGGACCAAAATGTAGATTCTTCATACATTCCAAAAGTTATCAATGCCGATTTTAAACAGATTCGCAAAAAGTACAAGAATCTGGTGATTACAAAAGATATTCATGAATTGATAGACATGGTTTTTGGTTTTCAGGGATTATTGCAGATATTTTTAAGATTTTATTTTGAGTGCATTTGCAGTGCTGGCAGTGAGAGCGCGGCACAACATGTCGATAATATTTTCAGCAATCTTTTTGCATCACTTAAATATCAGGAAATCAAATACTGGAACAACTACTCAGACAGCCACAAACTGCAAAACCAGTTATATAATATCATCAAGATGAACTTACCTTCCCAACGGCATCCTGTTTTACAAAAGCATCTTTTTGATAGTTTAAAACAATACAACCCGGTATTCAAGGACGCTCGCACCCATTACACCGCCCCGGATGTCCGCCAAATGCATATGGGGCAACTGGACGCATACAATGCCCTTTCGGTACCTCGGTTGGTTTTGTTACTCAGAACAGTTGCCCGCTGTAAGGGGAAATCCAATCTTGTTTACCTGCTGTCTCAAACACTGAAGAGTCAAAATCAGAAGCTTTTCCAGATAAACAAACAGATTAAGGCTGAGGACAATGAAAGCGACAAAGAGCTGGCCAAATTGGTTCAGTATTTTGTGGATAAAATTTCACTGACACAAAAAAGAGCCAACCGTGGCTCATCAAAAGCATCGGGGATGGGAACGGTCATTCAGACAGCTGAAAGCCTGCGCAAGCTGAAAGCTAAGAAGTTGATGAAAGAACGGGCGTCGAGAACCGAATTGACCTATGATCAGGTCAATCGTTTAATGAAGGAAAAATTCAAGAAGATGTATCAGCAGGCAAAAACCGATGGTGGAATAAGAGAGAATAGGACTGCAGATCATTTGACAAAGTTTGCAGCAATCGCTCAACCGCTCTTCGCTTTATCTGCAGGAGATTCAAGATCCAAGGCCATTAAAAAATTCCAGTTTGCGGCCCAGCAGATGCTCAAAGAGATATCCGCTAAAGGTCATCTGACTGAAGAAGAGACAAAGGCCTTTAGAGCAAAAATAGCGGAAAAAAACAATGAGCTCAAGTCGTCCAGCATCGAGGATCAAGCCATCATTATGGAACAGATCGGAATGGCGCTGACCGATGCCTCCAATCGATCACAAAAGAGATATCAAATTAAGGTCAAGCGCTCCCAGGCTAAAAATCTGCAACAGAAAAAACTGACACACGACAAGGTCAGCCAATTTCTTCAAACCCGCTTAACCGATTTATACAAGCGCGTTAGGAAAGACGGAGCCCTTACTCAGGATAAGATTACCAAATACCTCTCAAAATTCTCCGAAACAGCACAACCCCTGATGATGGAAATCTCTGTTGATCAGCAAATGGCGGAGATTGAAAAATTCAAGATTTCGAACAATGAAATAATGATGGACTTTTCCAAAGATGGGTCCTTATCTGAAAAAGCCATCAATCAATACCAAAACGAGATTCAACAGCTTACAATTCAGCTAGACACACCAAACGTTGAAAAGCGATCTCAATTGATCCAGAAGATCGGGATTACGCTCGCAGATGCATCAAAAGAATCTGATCAGGCCAACACCCCGGCTTTCGGAAACAAAGGTTCCAAACAGGTACGCGCAAAAGGGCTGACTGAGTATCAAGTGACCAGTTTTCTGAAGGACAATTTAGAAAAACTCTATGCAAGAGCACGTAAGGATGGTGCGCTGACTCAAGATCAGGTAGCGGCATATCTGTCCCAATTTGCTGCTGCAGCCCAGCCTATTGTTATTAAGATTCCCGCCGCCCAAAGAAAGCAGGCCATTGCAGAATTCAAGACTGCAACGGATGAGATTCTGACAGACCTATCGAAGATAGGCTCATTGACACCCACAAAATCCCGCAAATTTACAACAATAATGAACAGGGAAATGAAAAAACTTGATGTCGATGATGTTCAGAAACGTATTCAAGTCGTGGATCAAATCGGTCTGATTCTGGCCGACGTGTCAAAAGGTAAGAAGAAAGACGCATTTGATGAGGAATTTTTCAAGAAGGATCTCATCCCTTACGGTCTGGATGAATCAGGGAAACTAGTCTCCATGAGTAGCTTCTTCTCTTTTCCCTTTGGGGACCGCAAAGGACCAAATGAGAAAGACTGGTTTGACTACCACGTCCGCTACCTCAAGATGGCTGTAGAGAAAAAAAAGCTCCAACAAACCGAATTTGATAAAATTTCTACCATGCTCCCTGAGGTGCCCAAGACAAAATACCGAAAATACTTCAATATTTTCCCCGCTGAACAGTTTGAGGAGACCACTTTCCTGGCCGTATACGATCTCTGGCAGAATAAGGCTTTGGAGAGACTTGTAATTGAATCGTAAATACCTGTTTTTAATAAACCAAAATTAATTCTAGTATCAGCTCTTTACTCATTTGCAAAGAAAAAGTTCTAGGACAACTAATGAAAACAGAAGAAGACCATCATGAGATAAAAGAAAACAGTCCCGCTCCGGAATTTGATCCTACAGTTGCTTTTCTACAGGTCCCCGTCAAAATAAAAGATCAGGTGAAAGAATTTATTGACAGCATCGTGGATGAAACAGATGCAGAAAAACCGGTGTCAAAAAATACCATAGCGCCCTTTCAAGCCCAAGGATGTTTTTTTGTTGTTGCACTGGAACGAATCGAAGAGATCAACGGATTTTTAAAAAAGGCCCTTGATCCCAATGAGAATGATATAGATGTGATCCGAGCTGAAATTCAAAAAGCCTTGATTGCCCTGCAAGGTCAGTGAAAGGGAAAAAGAGCTCGTTTTCGTCCCCTACCTCGATTTCCTGGTTCAGACAAAGCTTTGATTAACTCTCACTGAATTGGGTAACACTCTATGAACAGCCAATTTGTTACGGGTTGATCAGTCATTTATTCCCAAAGAAATATTCATGCCTTGAAAATTCCTGAAACCCGTGTTATTTTAGTACAGTGAAATTAGTCTGGGATTTCGTTTTGGTTTTCAATACCCAGAAAAACCGGAGGTAGATTATAAAACCATTGCTTCAGGACCCTCACAATGCTTTACCAACTTCTCGCCGCTGGATTGATAATTCTCCATTTCGGATTTGTAGGTTTTGTGGTTGTCGGGGGAGTACTATGCTTTAAATGGCAAAAAATTGCCTGGGTTCACCTTCCAGCTGTTGTCTGGGCTATTGCAATCGAACTGACGGGTAAAGTCTGCCCCTTGACGCCGCTGGAAAACTATTTTCGACTCAAAAGCGGAGAATCGACCTACTCTGACGATTTTATCTCACATTATCTAATCCCGATTCTCTATCCAGAAGCGTTAACCCGAAAAATCCAATTTCTGCTGGGGCTGACAGTTTTTCTGATTAACATTACCATCTATGGCGTACTGATTCGTCGCACAGTTTCAAAAAAGCGTAATATCCATGATCTCTGAAGAATAACAAAAATTACATCAAGGTTGAATTGATAGTTTAATCTAAAGGTCTATGCTGCCAATCAGAGGAGGTATGAATGAACGTGAAAAAAAAAGTGTTTGAGTATCTGGGCAAATATCCGGAAGCAACGACATTAGAACTTATGACAGCCTTTCCGAATGCCACAAAAAAATCTCTTTGGAACTACTCGGGACAATGGAAAAAAAATCAGGGTATTCGACCAGCAGAGGGCAGCAACAGCATCAGGCAAAGGGTCTTTTCATACATCGACAGTAACCCCGAAGCGACATCTAAGGACCTGCAGAAAGCATTTCCGAATGAAAACCGAGTATCTATCAGCAATTATCACTATCAATGGCGAAAGATCCGGCCTGATCGAAAAAAAAAGAAAAGTGTAAAAAATACAGTTTTTGCATATCTCAACCGCAACCCACATGCAACCTATCGTGAATTAAGAAATGCTCTGCCTGGCATTAACCCTTCTTCTATCAGCGCCTACCAGTCAATATGGAAGCAAACGCAAACGAAGGAAGACCTTCCGCCGGTCTCTAAACAAACCAAACAGGGGAAAAAGATAATTCCGCCTCTGATAAAAAGCGCAAACACTCCTATGCCCTCAGCAGCTCTTGAAGCGAATGTGCTTGGAAATTCAACCCAAGAGTTGATTGAGACACTGAAAACCACCATCAAGACTCAAAAAACGACAATAGAAATCATAAAAGAGCAAAACGCTCTTCTCAGACGAAACCAGTCGGGTGTCTTAGCCGAGCTAGATGAGGTCTCAGACGGCGAATGGCAAGAGCTGCAGAAAATTATGACAATATTTATCAGGGGCTTGAAAAATAGCTGACTGTAAACAGGTCTTCTTGTAACCAGGTGCTATTAAAATCCAATCCGGTCAGGCCAAACGAAAACAGTTAAACCTTCATTCTCACAGCCCCCCGCTTTTTGATTCAACAAAGGAGAAAAGGCGATAAACGGTTGCTTTCCCAAGGCAGGTTATAATAATATCGAGGTTCCAGCGTCAAGAATAGAGAATGATTCAGGTGATGGGAAACTAAATCAACGATATCCTGACCATCTCTGAAATCAAATAATTACCTGTTTACAAAATAAACTATGAGTACACCATTGCGTATTTCGATTTTTTGCCCTGATAAAATCGGTTTAATTTCAGCCATTACAGGAAAACTATTTGACCTTGGTGCAAATCTGGGCGACACAAATTTTGCTGTACTTGGGACAGGAGCGGAGTATACTGCTGTTTGCATTGTTCCGGACACAGTCGATCAATCAGATATTGAAGAGCAGCTGAAGGCTTTGCCCGAGCTCAAAGAGGCTGATATTCGAATCGCACCATTCGACATGCAGATTTCCCATGCTGCTAGCGCCAATATCACCCACCGTATTCTCGTTGAGGGGGGTGACAATCCCGGACTTGTAGCCCGTCTGACAGAAGTATTTGTTGAATTCAAAGCCAATATCGTGCGATTGAATACTGAGGTCACGCTTGGTGAACCAAGTGATCAGTACCGTATCGACATCCATGTTTATATTCCCAACCCATCAGTACAGGCCTGCCTGGCCACAATTGAAAATACAGCATCCGCACTGCAAATGCGCTGTTTTGTTGAATCACTTAACAGCTGATTATTCACAATCGAAATTTAAGGGTTAATTTATGCCAAACGGCTATCAAGGTTTGATATTGCGTGTCGATTTAACGACAAAGAAGATTGAGAAAAAGGAAATTTCAGACGCCTTTTACCGTACCTATATGGGCGGTGGAGCTATAGGTGCTTATTTTCTCTTAAAGGAGACCACGGGTAACATGGATGCCTTTGATTCTGCCAACATCATCACCATCGCCCCCAGTGTAACGACGGGAACCACCGTATCTGGCGTAAGCCGGTGCAGTGTCATCAGCTTGTCCCCTTTGACAGGTGCCGTCGGGGAAGGTCAGGCGGGAGGCAGCATCGGCCCGATGATCAAACGCGCTGGCATCGACGCCATCGTTGTCACTGGCCAATCTGAAAAACCTTGTTATCTCTACGTCAGCTCAGAAGATATTGAGATCAGAGACGCGTCTGAATTGTGGGGTCGGACAGTGGGAGAAGCACACGATATTTTGGTAGACTCACTGGGAAAAGCGAAACTCAGCATTATTCAATGTGGTCCGGCCGGAGAGAAAAAGGTTCGCTTTGCAAGTCTGATGGTGGATCGCAACAATGTCGTTGGACGCACCGGCCTGGGAGCCGTGTTTGGCAGCAAGAATCTCCGCGCTATCGCCGTTAGGGGTGATGGATCACTTAATTTTGCTCAGCCGGATGAATTAAAATTATTCAATAAGCTGGCCAAAGAACGGCTCGAAAAGGCCGGTTTTCCGACCATCCTGAAGAATTCTGGAACAGCTGGTGTATTCGCCATACAGGCAAAAAGCGGTAATATCGCAACCCACAATTTCAGCCGCAGTTTTCATGAAGAGTTTATCAATCTAGACGCTGAGACTATCGATCCAATCCTCAGCAGTGGAAAGACAACCTGTTTTGGATGTATCGTTGCCTGCCGAAAGCGGGTCAGTGCGACGCGCCCTTACCAGATCAGCGACAAACTCGGCGGTCCGGAATTTGAAACCCTCAGCCTGCTGGGCTCAAATTTAGATATTATGGACGCTGCCGCAGTGTCGAAAGCCAATGAAATGTGCAACCAATTCGGTCTGGACACCATCACCACCGGCGCCATCGCATCTTATATCATGGAATCAATGGAAAAAGGTGCCATTGGACCAGAGCAAAACCAAGGCAAAAAAGTGCAATTCGGATCCCCGGAAGATCTGTTCGATCTAATCAGACAGATTGTAAACCGCGAGGGTATTGGTGATATTATTGCTGACGGGTTTGTAAATGCGATCAGCGTTTTTGGAAAGGATACCGAACCCTTTGCCATTCATGCCAAGGGACAAGGGCTACCCGCACATATGGCTCAGGTCAAGCCGAGCCAGGCTTTAATGTACGCTGCCTGTCCTATTGGCGGCGATCACATGTCAGCAGAGCACGATTTTTTTCTGAACGAAAATGATGATGACTGTCGTGGTCTGGGGATTTTCGGTTCAGGAGATGCATCGTCAACTAACCTGGCCAAGGCCAGGATGACAGCCTATAGCCAGCATTATTACTCTTTGTTGGATACTCTTACCCTCTGCATGTTTGTGTGGGGTCCGGGAAGCCTGTTTACCTACCGGGATCTGGAAGATCTTTTATACCACACAACGGGCTGGAAGTGCACATTCTGGGAGCTGATGAAAGTGGGGGAGCGCAAAACAAATATGCTGAAACAGATCAATGCAAAACGAGGATTCTCCAAAGCAGATGACGTGCTTCCGGAACGATTGTATCAGCCGTTGCCGGATGGTCCTGCGAAGGGGAAATGCGTAGACAGAGATCTCTTCCCAGAGATGCTGGATCACTACTACAATCTGATGGGCTGGGACAAAGAAACCGGTAATCCTTCTACCAGCAAATTAGTTGAACTGGGATTGGATTGGGCGTTGTGATGCATTTTTGAACATGAAAGATCTGCTTTGATTACGGCGCATGGGAGAGAAACTACAGAATACTCTTTCCCCTCGCTACTGTCCGCTTGCGATCCTTATGCCTCGTTTTTTCAGCCTCTTCGCGCTTGAGTTTCGCTTTGACAGACGGCTTGGAGTAGTAGCGCCGTTTCTTTACATCTTTGAACAACCCTTCCCTGATCAGTTGTCTTTTTAACCTCTGCATGGCATTTTCAATCTGGTTATTGATGACCTTTACTTCCATAGCCCTCCTACTTTAAGCTCCTTTTTTCAGATTTACAAGCTACTCGTTTGTAATATAAGAACAGCTTGTTTAGACCGGGTCAGTTTAATATTATCCAACTGTCTCTAGACGTATATAAACTGTCAAAAGGTATTTTAAATGACGACAAGAAAAAATTCAATAATTTATTCTCTGGTTTTCTGAGGCATTATCTAAGTTGCGGATCAACAGACAGCAAACAGACCAAGCGGAGAACATACTCACTCCAGATTCTTAATCAGATTCAGCTTTTTGATCAGACCTGCTATTGTCAAAAAATCATCCGCTCTTAATATATAATCAGGACCTGGAAATGCTTTAATCTCCATTCCCTGACCTTTCTGCTGCCTGATAGACAGGACATCGATCCCATAGATCGCTCTGATATTGAGATCTTTGATTGATTTGCCAATAAAGGTTTTTGGAACAGCAATTTCGGATATGGAATAGCCCTCCATGAAATGGACGTCCTGACGGTTGCTGCTCATTTGAATCCTATCAACCAGAGTGGCCGCTACATCCCTTCTTTCGATCTCTGTGTGGTATGCATCCAGAACGTCTTTCTGCCAGATCATTCCCAATACTTTTCTGTTGTTATCAGATTGCACAATGGGCAGACCCAGAAAACCTGTTTTACTCATTTTGTCCAGAGCTGTCTGGCAATCTTCATCCAGGCCAACAACCTTAATATCTTTTAAAGCGATATCACCAGCGATGATCAGGTTTTGAAGATCCTCACCTTCAAACATGAAACTCTTCATGTCATGGATGGAAATAATCCCCACCAGTAAATCACTGTCGTCCATAACAAGAAAATATGGATCCCTTTTTGTAATCACCTGATTTACAACCTCGGCAAAACTGCTGGTCTCTGGTATTGATTCGAAGCTGGACTGATAAAGATCCCTGACGTAGAGCGACTTCATCACGTTGATTTCGGTACCCCCTTTGAGATTGATTTTGCGGAGCAGCAGTTTCAGGGTATAAATCGATTCTCGGGATAGCTTTGAGGAAAGAATTGTACTAATAATACACGTGATCATCAACGGCAGAATAATGTTATAATCGTTTGTCAACTCAAACACAATGATGATGGCTGTAATCGGCGCGCGTGTCGTACCGGCAACAAGTCCACCCATGGCGACCAATGCATATGCTCCGGGGGACGCCGAAATACTGGGAAACATCTCATGCACAAAGGTCCCGAAAAAGCATCCAAGCATCGCCCCCATAAATAGAGACGGTGCAAAAATCCCCCCAGACCCACCGCTACCAAGAGTGAAAGATGTTGCCAGGATTTTAATGAAAATAAGTGAAAACGCCATGTACCAGATCATGTCTCCATGCAGGGCATTGTTAATCGTATCATAACCAACACCCATGATTTGGGGGAATAAAAGTGCCGTCACACCAATAACCAGGCCACCGATAACCGGCTGTAAATACTCCGGAATGGGAACATTGTTTTCAAAAAAATCCTCAAACGCATAAAGAACCTTGATAAAAACATAGGAAACCAACCCGGCGAGCAGACCCAAAATTACATAAAATATCAGCTCAGTAGGGTTAACAAGTTCATAATGAGGCACCTGGAAGGTAGCCAGATTTCCTTCAAATTTGTGGGATATCACCGTCGCCATGACCGATGAAATAACAATAGGAGAGAATTGGGCAAAAGCAAAATCCATCAGGATGATCTCAACCGCAAACAATGCACCTGCGATCGGGGCATTGAATGCAGCTGCAATTCCGGCTGCAGCCCCGCAGCCCACTAACGTCTTCATGCGGTCCCCGGATATATTGAAAAATTGACCCACTGTTGACCCCAGACTCGAGCCAATCTGTATTATGGGCCCTTCCCTCCCCACAGAACCGCCTGTTCCAATGGTTACCGCCGAAGCAATCGCTTTAACAAAAGCCACTCGGGGCCTAATTATTCCCCCCTTGAGGAGAATGGACTGCATCACCTCCGGGACACCATGCCCCTTTGCTTCCGGAGCAAAAAAATAGATCAAAGGTCCCACAATAAGCCCGCCAATAACCGGAATACTAATCTTTATATACCAGGGTGCCGCGATGATATTCTCCAACAATGATCCCGAGCCTGCAAATGAGAAATCAGAGATGGTTTGGATCAACATCCGGATACCTATTGCCCCAAATCCCGCAAATACACCGATAAGGATAGCGATAATGATCATGAAGGTATGCTCTGTCATTTTGGCTTTTTCAACCATAGAAACGGACAGGCGAGAGCAGGTTTTGTAATAGTCGTTTATTTTATTTAGCATGATTGACAGGTTCGTTTTTCAATTCATATTCAACTATTTTTATCGTTTTGAAAGACACGCCAGGAGTGCTCCCTTAAAAGTTGTGCGCGGAAACCGAACGGGCACAGGCACGATGAGAGGTACTGCCAGGCTGATAAAATAGTCTAAGTTAATAAAAAGACATTGAAAAGGGTTTTTCCGTTTTTAAATGCGAGAGGGATTGACTGTTGGACCTAATCTTTCAACGATTCAATGCTCATCGCCTGGAAAAGGAAACACGTTGCTGTCACATTCTGTTTGCAAAATGTCCCGTGTTTTTAGGACTTTTGCAAATAGATTATGAGTTGGCTCAAAAATTACTTGGCATTTTGTCTGCAAAATGTCCAGTCTTTATCAGCAATGTCCGGTTAGGTTTTTGCAGAAAGCTGAATGATGAAACATGGATCGAGCTTATAAGGACTTATTAGATTTTCTTAGTTTAGCGTAGCGAAAATAAGCCTTGTTTGAGCGAGGCAGGCGAGTTTGGCGGTTTTTCGTGAAGCAAACTAAGAAAATCTTTAAATCCTAATGCGCAGAGACGGGATTTATCATTCTGCTTTTGTTTTGCAAAAACCTAACCAGAAATTGCTGAGTCTTTATGGGACTTTTGTGGACAGATTATGCCAAGTAATTTTTGTACGATCCCTATGTGAAGTTATTTTTGAACGATCCCTAAGTATTCTGATAGTGCTGTTTCCCCTCTACTTAATATTTACAAAATATCGAACACCGTGTTATAAATAGGAAAGAATAAGAAAACGATTCATCTCACCGAGACTGTTGTAATAAAAAGATAAAGCACATACTTCAGTTCATATATCGAGATATCAGATTGTATTTATAGAATATATCCAAATCAAGAGAAGAGGTACTCATGAGACTTTTAACCCGATCTGATTTCGATGGTCTGGTCTGCGCAGTTTTTTTGTCAGAAAAAAAAATTGTAGATGAATATAAGTTTGTTCATCCAAAAGATTTACAGGACGGCTCCGTGGAAGTGAATTCGAATGATGTACTGGCCAATGTCCCTTATCATAAGAATTGCGGCCTCTGGTTCGATCATCATGCCAGTGAAGAGGAACGTCTGGAAATGGAAAAACTCAAGTTTGAGGGGGCGTCTTACTATGCTGCAAGCGCTGCTCAAGTAATCTGGGATTATTATGGTGGAGAAGCAACCTTTGACAATCATTTCATCCCGCTACTAGAGGCTGTAAACAAAACCGATTCCGCCAATCTAAGTACCGACGAGATTGTAGACGCAAGAGGATGGATTCTTCTAGGGTTTATCATGGATCCTCGCACTGGTCTGGGCCGGTTTACGGACTACAGAATCAGCAATTATGAACTTATGCTGGATTTAATCGGGTATTGCCGTTCCAAAACAGCTGAAGAGATTGTGATGATTCCTGATATTCAAGAACGAACACGTCGTTACTTTGAGCAGCAGGAACTCTTTGAGGATATGCTTCAGCGAAATTGCGATATTAAGGGGAACGTTATTGTCACCAATTTGATGAACGAGGAGACCATCTATTGCGGTAACAGGTTTCTTGTCTATGGTATCTATCCAAATCAGAACATCGAAGTCAGGGTAATGTGGGGGAAAAATAAGCAGAATGTTGTTTTTGCTGTGGGTCACAGCATATTAAACCAAACTTGCCGTACCAATGTGGGCAAACTGATGCTCGATTATAACGGTGGGGGACATGAAAGGGTAGGAACGTGCCAGGTCCCATTCAAGACATGGGAACAATCTCTTGATGAAATTGTACAAAAGCTTCAGGAGAACGGCTAAAGCTTAATCCCGGTTTTGAATTGCTCTTCTGGGTAAGCGTGGTTTAAGGGATTTGGGCTTTTTATTGTTCTTAGGGCTCAGCAACTGGCATTTACCACTAAAATAGACATCTTTCTCAATACCAAGACGACTTGTTCTGATCTCACCTCTAATCGAACCGGGCCGGTTGACCTGTACTGTGTCTTCCGCAATAATATTGCCTGTGATGGACCCACCCGAAATCAGGGAGCGGGTTACGATCTCCGCTTCAATCTCCGCTGTCTCGCCAACAAAGATTGTCGAGCGACAACTCAAAGAACCATTGATTTTCCCGTCAATGCGGATTCCCCCGGTGGTGTGGAGATTTCCCTTCAGTTCACAAGCATCCGATAGAAAACTGGTTGTTTTAAATTCCTTATTAAATTTCAAGAGCTCTCCCCTGATATTTTCTCATCATTAGAAACAGTCATATCTTCATATTTACAATGGGATGTTAACGAGTGCCCTCAATAACTAAAATCTTCCCGCTGGTATTACTTAACGAGCAGTGCGTATAAACGGTTAAAATCTTCGCTGCTGTAATACTCCAACTCGATTTTTCCTTTATCACCCCGGGGTTTGATGACAACCTTGGTTCCGAAACAGTCCTGCAACCGGTCCTGATTCAGGACCAATTGAGGCGATATTTCGGGATTACTTTTTTTCACAGGTTTGGGACTGGCAGACTCTTTTTCGGTCTGCGAGATCAGTTCCGCCTCCCTCACCGAAATATGATCTTCAACAATTTTGTTTCTCAGTTTGAGCTGTTCAGCTTCGTCGGATACTGCCAGAAGAGTTCTGGCATGACCTGCTGAGATTCTATTTTCTGCCAGATCAAGTTGCAGGCTTTCGGGAAGTTGTAGCAGCCGGATCAGATTGGCGATGGTGGAGCGGTTTTTACCTATACGCTTCGCCAAATCCTCCTGAGTATATCCATGCTCCTCCAACAACGCGCGATATGCTTTCGCCTCATCCAGAGCGTTGAGGTTTTCCCTCTGAATGTTTTCAAGCAGGGCGAGTTCCAGTAAATCTTTGTCCTTGATCGGCTTAATCATAGCCGGGATCCGATCAAAGCCTGCAATCCGCGACGCCCTGAGCCTTCTCTCTCCGGCAATCAGTTCATAACTGCCGGGCCCGTCATTTCCAGGGCGAACAAGAATTGGCTGGATCACGCCTTTCATGCGAATGGATTGTGCCAGCTCTTCGAGCCGGTCCGTATTCATTTCCTGCCTTGGCTGTTTCGGATTCAATCCGATTTTGTCAATCTCCAATTGAGCAATGTTTGCTGAATTGTCTTCTGAATTATTTTCTTCGACAGCTTTTAAAAGAGCGCCAAAGCCGCGCCCTAAGGCCTTGCGTTGTTTGTTGGTCATGATCCAGATATCAGTTGATGCTTTTCCAGTAGTTCTTTTGCCAATTTCAGATAACTGACGGTACCTTTACTTGTCCTGTCATAAAAGAAAGCCGGTTTTCCAAAAGAAGGTGCTTCACAAAGCCGAACATTTCTCGGAATAACGGTCTCAAGAACATGCTCTTTCAAATGTAGTTTAACCTCCTCAATCACCTGCTTCGAGATATTGTTCCTCACATCATACATTGTTGGCAAGATACCCTCTATTCTAATATTGGGATTCAAGGCCTCCTTTATGCGATTGATGGTCACCAGCAACTGCGATATCCCTTCCATAGCATAATACTCACATTGCAGAGGAATGAGGATACTGTCTGCTGCGACCAGCGCATTGATCGTCAATAGGCCCAGTGATGGCGGACAGTCGATAATAATACAATCAAAGTTATCTTTTATTGGGGAAAGTACCGATTTCAAGCGCATTTCTCTGTCTGCGGTGCTGACCAGCTCCACTTCCGCTCCTGTTAAATCGATATTCGCCGGAATCAGGTTGAGCCGTTTGACTGATGTTTGCTGTATCTGCTGTTGAATGGGAGCATCCCCCATCAGTGCATTATAGATGTTCCGGTCACAGTCATTGGGCACCAGTCCAAGTCCACTGGTGGTATTGCCTTGAGGATCAAAATCGATCAGCAAGACCTCCTTGCCCAAAATTGCCATCGATGCAGCCAGATTGATGCAGGTTGTCGTTTTTCCGACCCCCCCTTTTTGATTGGAAACCGCAATGACTCGCCCCATACTCAATCGTTCTCCCTGAATAGTTGGTTCAAAGAACGGAACATCCTGATTCTATCCCGTTTTGGTCTTTTTTAATCTTGAATTCAATTTCTTCTTACGATCATTCGCCAATTGATAAAAAACCTCTTTTCGCTCTAAACGGTTCAAGATCGTATCATAGACCGCAATGGCCAGCCTCAACTCGCCGCTTCGTTCATAAATATCTGCCAGGTTAATCGCTGAATCGAGGGACACTCTTTTAAATCCGAACTTCCTGTCCGCTTCCAGAAATGTGATTTTCGCCAGTTCTGTTTTACCCTCCAGCAAATAAGAGCGCCCGATCAGGTAGTAAGCCTTAGACTCGGACTTCACGTCTGGTTCCTTTAGAATAACCTGTTTTAATTCAATCCGCGTCTGCTCATATTGCTTGAGTTCGAGGTAAAGATCGATTAGCCGAAACTGGTTTTCCACCCATTTTTTTTCATTTTGGATCATTTCAGGATGCTTCTGCAGTTTTCTGAAGATCCGGATAGCTTTTCTTTTTCCCTCATCCCCTTGCAAAGCACGGACTCTTCCCAGGCCGACCATCGATCTGAATTGAAATTCTGATTTTTCAAACTTGCCGGTCAAATAGCGATAGAATCGAATCGTCTGTTCGGGATTATTGAGATAGTGCTCGTAGATATTTGCGATCCAGAACAGGGAATCATCCACAAGATGATGCTCTGGAAACGCCTTTGTCAAGGCAACGAAATTTTGAATGGCTTCATCATACTTCTCGTCTTCCCACAATGTCAGTCCCTTATCAAAAATTCGCTGGGCCTCATCGCGCTGACATCCTGGAAAAAACAGCAACCCGACCAGAAATATCGCCACAAGTTGCTTAAAAAACTGAAAAGAAATGGTTTTTCCCCATTTCATGTCTATTCACCATCCATGGGTTCGTGATCCACTTGCTGAATGGGGGAGATCGGTGGTTGATCCGTTGTCTCTTCTTCTCCTTCCTCGGCAGTTACTTTTTCAGAGGCAATTTTTGCAACGGAAACAACTTTTTCCTCTGCTTCCAGATTGATCATTCTCACACCCTGGGTTACCCGACCCGTACTTCTGACCTGCTCGACAGACAAGCGGATAATTTTTCCTTTCTGGGTGATAATCATCACTTCATCATCATCATTGACCATTACGGAATGGACTACCTGACCGATTCTCTCACTGCCCCGGATATTCATAACGCCCATATTCGCACGGCTCCCAAGCCGGTAACTCTCGATAGTCGATTTCTTCCCAAAACCGTTTTCTGTGATAGTCAAAATGGTCCCATCATCAGAAGCCACTTCCATGGAAATCACCTTATCCTGAAGCCCACTCTTCAGCTTAATCCCTCTGCATCCACGGGTTACCCTACCCTGTGCCCGCAACGTTTTAGCGGCAAACTTCAAAGCCATTCCCTGTTTGGTTGCGATAAAAATCAAGTCTTCATCTGTGCACAATCGTACAGCCACCAATCGATCATCATCGTCAATCAAGATTGCCTTGGTGCCATTAGCCCGTTTGTTTTTATAGGCTGGTAAAGCCGTTTTTTTAATCACCCCTTTATCGGTAATCATCACGATATAGCTATCATCAGCGTAGTCTGAAATCGGCGTACAGAACATCACTCGTTCATCTTCGACCAAAGGTAAGATATTGACCCAGGCTCGACCTTTTGAAATCCGGCTGGCTGATGGCAGTTCAAAAACCCTTTTCCAATAAACCTTACCCAGATTGGTAAAAATAAGCAGTGTATCATGGGTTGAGGCAATAAAAATATGCTCAAGAATATCTTCATCCTTGGTCGTCATACCTATTTTCCCCTTTCCTCCCCGGTTCTGAGCCCTGAAAGTATCCAAAACGCAACGTTTGATATACCCGTTGCGGCTCATGGTCACCGCCATCTCCTCGACCGGGATCAGATCCTCCTGCAGTATTTCATTCTGCCCCTCAACGATCTCTGTGCGTCTTTCACTGCCGTATGTATCTCTGATCTCGATCAATTCGTCTTTAATAATGTTCAGGACCAGCTGATTATCTGCCAGGATCTGCTTATACCATGTTATCTTTTCGTGCAGCTCTGCCAATTCGGAAACGAGTTTTTCCACTTCCAACCCGGTCAGTCGCTGGAGACGCATATCCAGAATCGCCTGAGCCTGGATTTCTGTCAGTGGAAATTCAGTCATTAGCCTCTCTTTGGCTTCCTGCCCACTTTTTGACGAGCGAATCAGTTTGACAACTTCGTCGATATTATCCTGGGCGATTTTCAATCCTTCCAGGATATGGGCCTTTTCCTCCGCTTTATCCAGATTAAACCGAGTTCTCCGTATAACGACATCAATCCGGTGATTGATAAAGTATTTGAAGAAATCCAATAGCGGAAGAATCTGTGGCTGCCCATCAACCACTGCCAGCATATTTGCTCCGAAAGTACTCTGCATGGCCGAATATTTGAACAGATTCGCCAGCACTGTGTCCGGATTTTCATACCGTTTCAGCTCGATCACGATCCGCATGCCTTTCCGATCAGATTCGTCCCGTAAATCTTGTATCCCTTCAATCTTTTTCTCTTTGACATTCTCAGCGATCTTTTCAATCAATCGCGCTTTGTTGACCTGATAGGGTAACTCGGTCACAATAATCGCTTCACGGGCACTGTTTTTAATCGCCTCCACTTCCGTCCGGGCCCTCATCCTGATAATCCCTCGACCCGTTTTGTAAGCGCTGAGTATCCCTTCATTCCCCAGGATAGTGGCTGCGGTAGGAAAATCAGGCCCCTGTATAAACGGCAAGATTTCCTGCAGAGTACAACTGTCTCTGCGATCAATGTAATAGATCAAACCATTCGCCACTTCAGTCAGGTTATGCGGCGGAATATTGGTTGCCATGCCAACAGCAATACCCGTAGAGCCATTGATGAGCAGATTAGGGACTTTTGTCGGAAGAACTGTAGGTTCCTGCAAACTGCCATCATAGTTGTCAATAAAATCCACGGTGTTCTTGTCGAGATCTTCCAGAAACTCCTGGGATATTTTCTGCAGACGAATTTCGGTATACCGCATGGCCGCAGCGGAATCTCCGTCGACCGAACCGAAATTTCCCTGTCCGTTTATCAGGGGGTTCCTGAGGGAAAACTCCTGTACCATTCTGACGATGGCATCATACACCGCGCTGTCTCCATGGGGATGATACTTTCCGATAACTTCACCCACAATTCTTGCTGATTTCAGGAATGGCCGATTATGTGCCGCATTCTGTTTGCTCATCGCAAAAAGAATCCTTCTGTGGACAGGTTTTAACCCATCTCTGACATCGGGCAGCGCTCGTCCAACAATCACACTCATCGCGTATTCCAGATAAGCCGCTTGCATGGTATCTTCGATATTTACGGGCTTCACGCTTCTAAACTCTGTAGTCATAACTGATAAAAAGGGTTGAGGTTATTTATGTGTGTTTACATCTGCCCTGAGATCATCGGCCTTCCAAAAAAAATAGAGCTTCGGGGGTGTTTTGATATTTTGAACCCCCATTCTAATCACCGAGGTCCTGGTCTTTTTTCAGACAGCAATTCTTGTATTTTTTCCCACTGCCGCAGTGACAGGGTTCGTTTCGACCCGGTTCCCGCTTTTTTCTGGCAGGCATCTGTTTGGCGACCTTCTGAGGTTCCGGTCGATCCAACTCGCCATGTATCATCTCCATCTCCTGCGGGTGTCTATCTCTCTCCTGGGGCGGTTCCTGAACGATACTGACTTGGAAAAAAGCTTTAACGCACTCTTCACTGATTCGCGTCATCAGAGCAGCAAAAAGTTCAAAGCCCTCTTTTTTGTACTCACTCAATGGATTTTTCTGCGCATAGCCACGCATCCCAATTCCTTCCTTGAGATGATCCATTGAAAGCAAATGGTCTTTCCACATCGAGTCAGTAATCTCTAATAGAATCTGCCTCAGAACCATTTCTTTATACTCTCCGAACTCTTCTCCTTTTTCTCTGTATTGCGCCAGCAGTTTTTGTGAAATCCAGTCAAAGAGCTCCTCCCGGGACGAATTGTGATCGTCCATTTCCGATGTCAGATTCAGTTTAAACCGTGAAAATAGCTCTTTTTCAAGACCTTCCAGATCCCATTCGTCAATATGCTTTACGTTGCAATATTGCCGCAGCAGAACCTCAAGAACATCATCCAGCATATCCAGAAAGATTTCCTCTCCTTCATCACCTAAAATGCCTTTTCTTTGGCGATAGATTATCTCCCGCTGGCGATTCATGACGTCATCGTACTCCAGTAGATGTTTCCGGATATCAAAATTATGCGCCTCCACTTTCTTCTGGGAGTTTTCGATCGCACGCGAAATCAGAATATGCTCAATGGATTCATCTTCATCGATCTTCAACTTGTTCATCAGGTTGGCAATTTTTTCCCCCCCGAAAATACGGAGGAGATCATCTTCCAGGGAGAGGAAATAGCGGCTGGCACCTGCATCTCCCTGACGGCCGGAACGTCCACGCAACTGGTTATCCACCCGACGAGATTCGTTTCGCTCCGTACCCAGAATAAAAAGTCCGCCTTTATTGACAATCGCTTCTCCCAGTTTTATGTCGGTCCCCCGACCGGCCATATTGGTCGCGATGGTTACAGAGCCCGGCTGGCCTGCCTTAGCGATGATTTCTGCTTCCTGATCATGGAATTTGGCGTTGAGGACTTTGTGGGGAATTTTATTTTTGTCCAACATCCGGCTGAGAACTTCAGAACTTTCAATGGAAGCGGTTCCAACAAGCACCGGTTGTTTTTTACTAAACACATCCTGAATCTGGCTCAAGATCGCACGTTTTTTTGCCGCTGCGGTCTTATAGATAACATCCGCGTGATCCTGGCGAATCATGGGCTTATTCGTCGGAATCACAACCACGCCCAGGTTGTATATTTTCATGAACTCATCCGCTTCTGTTTCAGCCGTACCCGTCATACCCGCCAGTTTTTCATATTTGCGGAAATAGTTCTGAAATGTAATTGAGGCAAGTGTTTGATTCTCCTTTTCAATTCGGACCCGTTCTTTAGCTTCCAGTGCCTGGTGCAACCCATCACTGAAACGGCGTCCCTCCATAATCCGGCCGGTGAATTCATCAACAATCAAGACCTTGCCTTCCTGAACCACATAATCGATATCCCGCTTAAAAACATACTGCGCCTTCAATGCCTGATTGACGTGATGCAAAAACTCAATGTTTTCAAAATCAAACAGGTTGGGTGTTTTCAATATTCCGGTCAGTCGAGTCTGCATTTTTTCTATACCGGATTCGGCCAGCTGAATATTGCGCGATTTTTCCTCAAGGGTGTAGTCTCCGGGGATAATAACATCCAGATCCTCATGATTCCGTAAAAAGTTCTTGACCTCATTGATTTCAATCTCATGGAGTTTGGCGACGAGTTCCGGTTCGGGACTGTCGCTCACTCGCCATTCACGGGTCAGACCATACATTTCCCGATCAATGATGTGATAGTTTTCCGTGGATCCGGCCGCAAGACCAGAAATGATCAGCGGGGTCCGGGCCTCATCGATTAGAATACTGTCAACCTCGTCGACAATTGCATAATGGTGATCACGCTGCACATAGTCCTTCAAGTCGAACTTCATATTATCACGCAGATAGTCAAAACCATATTCGTTATTAGTTCCGTACGTAATGTCAGCGGCATATGCGTCTCTCCGCTCCTCATCAGTCAACCCGTGTTTGATGACCCCCACGGTCATTCCCAGATACTGAAAGATCTCCCCCATCCATTTTGAATCACGTTCGGCCAGATAGTCATTGACCGTCACAACATGTGCCCCTTTCCCTGAGAGAGCGTTCAGAACCAGCGGTAAAGTCGCAGTCAGCGTTTTCCCTTCACCGGTTTTCATTTCAGCTATTTCACCTCGGTGGAGTGCGATTCCACCGAGTAATTGAACATCGAAATGTCGCTCTCCCAGTGTCTCTATAGACGCCTTTCGAACCAGCGCAAAAGTTTCCGGAAGAAGGTCATCCAGTTCGGCTCCATTTTTCGCCCTCGACTTTAAATCTTCAGCTTTTGCAATACATTCAGTTTGGCTGAGATTCTTAAAATCGCTTTCAAGATCGTTTATTTTTTGTAAAAAGGGATAATACTTTTTTAATTCCCGATCAGAGAACGACCCCACGATTTTCTTTTTCAAATAACTGAGCATTTTTATTTTAGCAGCTTAAATTTTTATTAATCCCCGGAAGCAGAGGTGGTACCCTCCGGGACCTGATTGTTTTTCAAAATTATGATTTCTTTTCGAACCCGTAGAATCTGGAAGAACTTGGATATGTCGCCATCAGGTGAAAAAACGGTTTGCTGTAACTTTTCCGAGAGGAAATTTTTCTTACAGGTTTGATTTGGAGAATACGCTCACAGCCATAAAACAGGAGTGATCAGACTCGTCTATTTGCTATTTGTCTATCCATAGGAAATAGCAGAATTTGATAAATAAATCCAGTGTTGGCAACAAGAAAACAATGATTTTAAATATTTAAATTTATCAAAATGATATCTTCAATCTGGGGACTGGTTTTTCCATCGATCATAGGCTAAAATTGTGATGAGAAACACACTTATTGGAGGAGCCAAAATCAGAATCTGTGTTTGGATAATAAAAAAGGCTGAAGGATTTAAAAATACCAGTGACATCTTCTGCTGTTTCAAATCTAAAAATGAAATCGTGTTGAATAATGAAAAATATTATTGTGGCTGAAGACCAAGGATTTTGCTGGGGAGTCAGAAGAGCACTGGATATTGTCAATGAACATGAAGAGGTCAACATTTTTGGAGATTTAATTCACAACAAGCAGGTGGTCCGGGAACTCGAACAAAAGGGTAAAACCATTATTCACGAAATTACTGGCCAGGAGGAAAATCCAATTGTCATTACCGCCCATGGGACACTGGTGGAAAATTTTGAAAAACTGGATCAGCTCAAACTGAATATTGTTGATACAACCTGTCCCCTGGTCAGTACCATTTATCGGGCTGGAATTGGACTTGAAAAAGAGGGCTATAAAATAGTCATCCTGGGTGATAAACAACATATCGAAGTTAAGGGAATTGCATCCAGGATGAAAGACCCGATTATCATTAATTCTGAAGCTGAGCTCGATCAGACCGATTTGCCAGAAAAAATTGGTATTATCTGCCAGAGTACCTTCTCCCAGAGGCGCTTCGATGAACTGGTCGCCCTTATTCATCAGCGATGTCCTGACGTAAAAGTTAAGAATACGATCTGTTCCCCCACAAAAAAAAGACAGATCGCCGCAGAAAAGCTTGCTAAACAGGTAGATATCATGATTGTGGTTGGCGGCTTTCACTCTTCAAATACTAAGAAACTGGTTGAATTGACACGCAATTACGTCGACAGCCACCATATTGAAACTGCCGATCAGCTGAAGCCGGAATGGTTCAAGGGAAAAACAGAGGTCGGGATCACCTCAGGCGCTTCAACTGCGGATTCAATTGTCGAAGAGATCTGTCAGGAAATTCGCCGCTTCGAATAGCGCGTCATTGCGCCATATTGCGGGTTTAGCATGAAAACAGGGGGTGCCGCTTGACATTAGAAAGGGAATTCACGTCAAATTAATATTGCTCTTCATTTCAGATATTTGTGTTTGCAGGTGACAGTTTCAATCCCTCTTTATATAATAAAAAGATTCTGCTTCAAGAAAATTCTTCGACACCACTGAACAGACAAAAACCTATCCAACTAATAAGCGAGAGTAAAGATGAATAAGATACTTGAAACGTCCATTACAGAACGCCCTGCATATAAAATTGCTGACATCAGTCAGGCCGAATTCGGTCGCAATGAGATCCGGCTAGCCGAACAGGAGATGCCAGGATTAATGGCTCTCATAGAGAAATACCAGTCAGAGAAGCCCCTGGCCGGTACCAAGATCATGGGTAGTCTGCATATGACCATTCAAACCGCGGTCCTGATTGAAACGCTGGTTGCCCTCGGCGCAGATGTCCGCTGGGTCAGTTGTAATATTTTTTCTACACAGGATCATGCAGCAGCAGCCATCGTTGTTGGACCAAACGGAACAATTGATGAACCCCAAGGGACGCCTGTATTTGCATGGAAAGGTGAGACGCTGGAGGAGTATTGGTGGTGTACGGAACAAGCTCTGATGTGGCCTGACGGCTCAGGACCGGACCTGATTGTCGATGATGGTGGTGACGCGACACTTGTTGTACATAAAGGTGCGGAATTTGAAGCCGCGGGCAAAGTTCCCGATTTCGATCCGGATAACGATCCAGAAGAGTGGGGCGTCATCGTTAACATGTTGAAAAAGGAGCTGGAAAAAAATCCAAATCGCTGGACCAAGGTGATAAAAAATATCATCGGCGTCAGCGAGGAGACGACAACCGGTGTTCATCGCCTTTACGCCATGCAGGAGTCTGGAGAACTGATGTTTCCGGCATTTAACGTGAACGATTCCGTGACCAAGAGTAAATTCGATAATACTTACGGCTGTCGACATTCACTGCCAGATGGTCTCTGCCGGGCAACCGACGTGATGCTGGGAGGTAAGGTTGCAGTAATCTGTGGTTTTGGAGAGGTCGGAAAAGGGTCAGCCCAAGCTCTCAAAGGACAAGGTTGCCGCGTCATTATTACGGAAATAGATCCGATTTGCGCTCTTCAGGCCGCAATGGAAGGGTACCAGGTAACGACGCTGGAAGATGTACTTGAGACCGCCGATATTTTTGTGACCACGACCGGGAACTTTAACGTCATCACAGCTGAACATATGTCTAAAATGAAGGATAAAGCAATTGTGGGTAATATCGGCCATTTCGATAACGAAATTGATATGGCGGGTCTGAAAAAAATCCCAGGCATTAAAAATATCAATATCAAACCCCAATATGATGAATGGGTATTTCCAGATGGTCACAGTGTGATGATCCTGGCGGAAGGACGGCTCCTGAACCTGGGCTGTGCAACGGGTCATCCCAGCTTTGTCATGTCAAACTCATTCACCAATCAGGTACTCGCTCAAATTGAGCTGTTTAAGAATAAGGGGAAGTACGAAAATATAGTCTACATTCTTCCGAAAAAGCTGGATGAAGATGTTGCCAGACTTCACCTGGATCAACTGGGTGTCAAGCTGACCACCCTGACAGACAAACAGGCGGAATATCTCGGCGTACCTGTGGATGGTCCTTATAAACCGGAGCATTATCGGTACTAAGGGATCTGTGGAAATGGAAGGCTCACAAGGACCCGAGCCTATCTGCAAACCCGAACTGCCGTCAGACTTGAAAGGATTGGGATGTCAGCCCGCTTTGTGATCAAGGCGGGTTAACATCAGGCTGGAAATGTCGTTTTATTTAGAACAGGCCGGAAATGTGGAAGTCGAATTTACTGGGTGATTCGGCAGGTTTCTTATCCAATTTTACACCATATTCAAACCGCAACACCCCCATCGGTGTAATCAGGTTAACACCCACACCGGTACTCATTCGGTAGTACCAGTCATCCTTTTTTTGACCCGCAATTTCATACATACGATCTTCCGCCCAAACATTACCGGCATCGAAAAACACAAGACCTCGGATACGGGTTCCTTCCCGGGTCAGGGGGAAGTAGAGCTGGAGATTGAGTATCCTCTGGGTTGTTCCCCCGCGATGCTGTTCAAAGTACTCCCGTGTGGCGTCCTTGGACTCCGGTAGTGACGCACAGACCGGATCGCTCTGACAGTCCGAATAATCACCTTGATAGGGGTATTTGCCCCTGATGTAATCGCTGGCCAGCTGACCCAGTTCCCCTTCACTGCTGGGCCCTTCGATATCATTGTAGTCAAATCCTCTGACAGTCGTAATTCCACCGATTTCATATCTTTTTGCCAGTAGAATCTCTTTGGAAGGGTTGGTCTTCTGCAAATGCGCCCAGTTGAATTTAGCCCCAAAAAGGAGCGTCCCTGAATCATTCAGGGTCTTGAAATATTTGGTGTTAAGATTATAGGTGCGGTATTCGATACTGCCACCGAAAGGGCCGCCGTATTGTTCAATTGAAAACGAAGCCTCATATCCCTTGGATGGGAACAGCGGATGATCGACCGTACTGTACGTGGTCCCCAGCCTCACACTTCTATAGGCGTTCCGGGTCTCTCCTTCTAAGGACTCCTCACCGATTTCGTTGATGTCTGTGTAATCCTCATTTTTCCACGAGTAGACCGAGCTGGCAGTCAGGTTTTTCCAGATCGGATAGCTGAGTCCAAAGTTAAATCCAGTCGTCCGTGTGTTGTAATAGACCTCATCTTCATAAATGGAGAAGAGCCGGAAGGAGTTCACGAAATCGGTATCAAACCAGTAGGGGCTGATCAGGCTGAAATCGTAACGGCTGTCTCCCTCTCCCTGCTGCTCGGTAGAAAGTGTCACCGTCCTCCCAGTTCCCAAAAAATTCTTCTTTGAAACGGACAATAGCAGGGCAAATCCACTATAGCCGGAATAAGAAAGACTGGCATTGAAGGTGCCGGTCTGAGCTTCATTCAAAATAATACTGTAATCGAGTGTATTCTCTTCCGCCCCCTGTGATTTTTTTAAGCGAACTCCGGATCCCTGCTCGAAGAATCCCAGACGAGTGATCTTTCTCTGGCTCTCTTGCAGCTTGACACCGTCAAAAAGCTCATTATCATATACTTCCAGCTCCCGCCTGACCACATGATCCATGGTTTCATAATTGCCTGCAATTTCGATCCGGCCTATGTAGGCCTTTTCTCCCCGAGTAATACGGTAGGTCAGATCGACGGTTTTTGTGTCCTCATGGATTTTGTTCTTTACACGGACACTGGAAAAAGCGTACCCCCGCGCCTGATAAATCCGGGATATTTTAAATCGATCTTCATTTTGGCGATAAGGGTTAAAAACAGCTCCCGTCTGCATAACCATGTCGGACAGCAACTCTGCTTTATCGAACAGCAACTCGTTACCATCAGCTGAGATGAGATCAATTTTGCCGGTGAAATACTGATCTCCTTCAGAAATATTGATCCCGATCTTGACACGGGAATAATCTCTATTTTTAATCAGAACCGCTTTGGGTTTATCAATTTTGAGTTTAATATATCCATTGGAGAGATAGAGTTGGGTTATCACCTGAAGATCCTGGTTGACTTTCGATTCCTGGAATACACCTGAATCATTCATCCAGGAAAAGCAGTCAATTTCTGCGGAGATCATAATCCGCTCAATATCCAGAGGGGGATAAATCTTAGTGCCGGTAATTTCGATTTCCGTCAGAAAAACTTTTGGCGATTCTGTCACATGATAGGTCAGCGTAACAGAATCCCGCTTGATCTTCTCGATCTTGTAATCCACCTGGGTCTGCATGTACCCCTTTTTTCGATACTCTTCGAGAATTAAATCCACATCCGCTTTGATGCGCTTATGATCAACCATATTATTTTGAAACACCTTGAGTTTTTCCTTCAACGTATCACTGCTGATCTTTAGGTTGCCTTTAATTTCTATCAGGGCAATTCTTGGCTTTTCAACCAGTTTGAAGATCAGGTTCAATTGACCCACTTCTTCGGTTTCGAAGTCTACGGATATATCCTCAAAATAGCCCAGCTGGTAAAGTGTTTTGATGTCCTCAGATACGGTGACGGGCGAAAGTCGTAACCCCCGCTGCGATTGGATGGTCGAAAGAATCAAGCCTTTTTCTATAAACTTCAGTCCCTCGATCTTGATTTCAATGATCGTTCCCTGGACCAAAGTAGAATCTGTCTGACCGAAGAGGGACGAAGGCATAGATAGCATAGCACAACACAGCACTACCCAAAATGAATACTCATTAATCCGCCTTAACCAATGTGCTGCAATAGTCTTCATAAAACCACATCCCTGTAAAAACTCATCCCAAAAAATGTTCAGAACTCTGAGAGTTTCCCATCAAAAAGTCTCAGTTTAAAATCCATACTGGTTGCCAGGCCGGCATTGTGAGTCACCACAATCAACGTTGTTTTTTGTGAACGGCAGATTTCCTGGAGTAACGCCCCTACTGACTCACCCGTTTTGTTGTCCAGATTGCCAGTGGGTTCATCCGCAAAAACCATGCTGGGAGAGTTAATCAAAGCTCTGGCAATAGCCACTCGTTGCTGTTCCCCTCCCGAAAGCTGACTCGGTTTATGGGTTGAACGTTCTTTAAGACCGACCTGATCGAGAAGCATTTCTGCCTTTTTTAGATACTGCTGCCTGGGAGATCCCGCAATCATAGCGGGAATTGAAACATTCTCCAATGCCGTAAAATCGGGAAGCAGATGATGGGCCTGAAAAATAAATCCAACATGGCGATTCCGCCAGTCTGACAAAGTATCCGAATCATACTGATTAATATTCTCGCCGAGAAAGAAAACATTTCCGGATGTCGGATGGTCCAGACCTCCCATCAGGTTGAGTAACGTACTTTTTCCACTACCGGAACTTCCGACAATGGAAATACTCGCATTCCTGGGAAATTCATGGTCAATCGCTTTTAATATTTCAAGCCTCTGACCATTTCCATCGACGAAATGTTTAGTGAGATTTTCAACTGTAATAATTGATTCCATCGCTATTCGTTTCTCATCCCTTCAACGGGGTCCAGGTTAGAAGCCTTCATGGAAGGAATTATCGTGACGAAAAAACAGATCAGAAGTGAAACTGTCGTAATAATAAATATCTGCATAACCTCAATTTGCATAGGAATCCGGTTTCCCACATAGACACCCGGTGGAATATCGATGATATCAAAACTACTGATCACCCAGCACACAATAAGTCCCAGCACCACGCCCACCACTGTCCCTGTCAAACCGATCAGAGCCCCCTGGTAGATAAAAATCTTTCGAATTGAACTATTTTTTGCTCCCATCGCTTTTAAGATGGCGATATCCTTTCTTTTTTCCACCACCAGCATAATCAGGGAACTGACTATCAGAAATGAGCCCAGAAGAATGATCAGCGTCAAGATGATTCCCAGAGCAAATCGCTCCAGCTCAAAGGTCGCAAACATGTTTTTATTGTTATCCTGCCAGGTAGTGAAAAAATATGGGAAGCCAATCTTCTCTTTGAGTTTTTCTTTATAGGTTTCAGCTTTTCCGCTATCTTCGACACTAATGGTCAATCCACTAATACGCCCCTGCATCCGGTACATCTTCTGGGCGATGCCGATATCGATATAAGATACCAGTTCATCATAACCAGGCAGACCGGATTCGAAAAAGCCCACAACTTTGAAGCGTTTGGAAACACCAATCTCTCCTATGGGAGACATCCGTGTCTCCAATGACATGAGTGTCACAAAATCACCGATCTCTACTTCCAGATTACGTGCCAGCTGGGAACCGACAATCATTCCGGTAATTTTTGTTTGGCGCAGCTTGCCGGCTGCATCTTTAACCGACTCCAGATGGGGTTTCAGCTGAGCCAGTATCTTCTGCGCTTTTTGTCGTTCGGTTTCGGCTATCTCCCTATCGGGGTTGGAATTGTCCCGTTTGGTTTCAAAGGATTCGGTTCTGATAAAAAAATCGATAGGCACCACTTCGGCTTCCCGGTCGGCATCGATCCCTTTGATCAGGGTTCCAGCCGGTTTTTGAGGGCCCCTGATCAACCCCTGGTGAGTCGTAAAAGGCGCATAGGCTTCTATCTCCACCGTCTGTTTTATCCGCTCGATCAGCTGGTTATCCTCTCCCCATGGAAAACCTTCAGATGACATCGAATAGACAGTCAGGTCACTCTCTGCACCTCTGAGGGCGTCACGCATCTCCTTTTCCATGCCATTCATCATGGAAAGCGCCGTAATCAGTACCAACACCCCAACAGCAACACCACCCACCGCAATTTTGGTAATAATCGAGATAGACCGATCCTTACGTGGACTGCGCAGATATCGTCCTGCCAGAAATATCTCAAATCCCAAGCTTGGCTCCTGAATTAAAAAAAGTGCTGAAATATAAGGAAAATGACATTCACAAAAATAGACTCTGAGGCCTTAACATGCTATTGTAACACGTCTTTATCATTATGGCTGGTATTTCTACTTGACGCGAACAGGTCTGATTTTTTTCACCGTGCAGCACCGTCAGTTAAACAAGATTTAACGGATCGCCCTTTTCAGAAAACGATTCGCTGCGATAACTTGATAAATTACTATCATAAACCTTGTGCGTCAAGATGTCATACCATCCGAAGGGCTCTAAATCCTGCACCACAGCGTATAAAGTCCATCGCAGGCTTTCCGATTGGGATTTCTGGACAGAAGATTCCTGACAGTGTCTGCCCCAACTATCTATAATCAGACAATTTTATTCAACCATGAATCATCATTGCTGGAATACAATTTATGAATTCAGGCAGAATTTTTCCTAGAATAGCTATTGACTTTAGTATTGACTTTTTACAGAATTGTAATTAAATGTTTTTCAGAGAACAAAGAACCCTGCATGATATGCACAATTGATCCTGACAAAAGAACCAGTCCCAAACGATGCGAAAATCCACATTTCAATTCAATGCCGACTAAAAAAATCCTTCCCTGTCAGCCAACTTGATTCCATAGAAAAAATCAGTTGCAAAGGTGATGTCATACTTAACCTGATCCCAGCCTGTCTGGGAATTCTGCTACTTCAAACAAAAACAAACTATGATTGAAGTTGATCATTTATCAAAAAATTATGGCTCTCTAGTTGCCGTCGACAACGTCTCCTTCCAGGTCAACAAGGGCGAAATCCTGGGATTTCTGGGACCGAATGGCGCGGGCAAATCGACAACCATGAAAATGCTCTCCTGTTTTATTACGCCAACATCAGGAACGGCCCGAATCGATGGCAAGGATATTCTGTCAGACTCCATTGCTGTTAGAAAAATAGTTGGGTATTTACCGGAAAGCGCTCCCAGTTATAAAAGCATGACGGTCAACGAATTCCTCGATTTCATCGCTGAAACCCGCGGGTTCAGCGGACAGGAAAAGAGCGATAAAGTGGAGCGAATTATTGACTTGACGTCATTGGAAAGTGCCCGTCAACAGACAATCGACACCCTCTCCAAAGGTTTTCGACAACGGGTCGGATTTGCTCAGGCGCTCATACACGACCCGCCAGTGTTGATTCTCGATGAGCCCACCGACGGTCTGGACCCGAATCAGAAACAGGAAGTTCGCACGCTGATTGGGAAAATGGCGGAGGAAAAGGCAATCATACTCTCAACGCATATTCTGGAAGAGATGGAAGCTATCTGTACCCGGGCAATCATCATCAACCAGGGAAAAATTGTCGTCGATGGAGCCCCACAAGAGCTCCTGACCCATTCAAAGATGTACAACACAGTCACTTTGACCCTGCCCCACCGACTTGAAGATACGATAGTTGAAGCATTGCAAAAGCTTGAAGCCGTCAACGACGTCAAAATCATTGAGCCATCTCAAGCCTCCGGGTTGTTTACCGTTCAGATATTTCCCAATAAAAAGCAGGACATTCTCGGACAGGTCAAAAAATGTCTCGATGCAGACAACATTGAAATTTCTGAAATATACCGGGAAAAGGGGTTTATGGATGAAGTTTTCAGAAATCTCACTTTAGGAGGATAAAAGAGACATGAATCAAATCATCACCTTGGTTAAACGGGAACTGAGAAGCTATTTTTACTCCCCCGTTGCTTACGTTTTTATCATTATTTTTCTGCTCTCAACCGTGGGGACGACCTTTTTTCTGGGCAATTTTTTCAATTCAAATCAGGCCAGTCTTGAGATCTTTTTTCTGTTCCACCCCTGGCTTTACCTCATTTTGATTCCGGCTGTCGGTATGGGGCTCTGGGCAGAAGAGAGAAATACGGGCACCATCGAGCTTCTGTTTACACTGCCCATCAGTATGATGCAGGCGGTTATCAGTAAGTTTCTGGCTGGGTGGATATTTATCGGCATTGCACTGGCAATGACCTTCCCGATGATACTGACCATCAATTACCTTGGATCACCCGATCAGGGCGTCATTTTCGCCAGTTATCTCGGAAGTTTTTTGATGGCAGGGTCGTATCTGGCCATTACCTGTGTCACCTCATCCTTGACACGCAATCAGGTCATCAGTTTTATCCTGAGCGTCATTATCTGTTTTTGCATGGTATTAACCGGCTGGGGGGTATTTACTGACATTCTGAACAAACTGTTCCCCGTCTGGCTGACGGAAATCATAGCGACGTTCAGTTTCTCGACACATTTCAATTCGATCAGTCGAGGAATTATCGACAGTCGGAATATTGTATTTTTTCTTTCCATTATTGGCGGCGGTCTGATCATCAATGCACTGATTCTGGAAACAAAGAAGGCTTCCTGACGGTTAATTAGCGCACAGCAGACGCTTTAAGGACGTTTTAATCTGATTATACAGCCCGCAGGGCGCAACGGCGGAACAGTTCCGTCGATTTCCAATTGAAAAATTTAATTCATTTCGTACAAGGGCGAACGTGAAAAAAAGACAGAAAGTATTGGGATCCACAGCTATCAGCATTGTTTTGGTGTTGATTATCATCGTCGCTATTAATGTGATCTCAGCGGGTCTGTATTCCCGGTTAGACATCACCGAAGAGAATCTCTACACACTTTCAGAGGGCACAGAAAACATTGTTGAAAAAATTGCGACACCGCTCACTCTGAAATACTACCTTTCGAAAAACCTGGAATCATTACCCATCGTTTACAAAAATTACGGCAAAAAAATCAGCGAACTGCTGAACGAGTATCAAAATTTAAATCCGGAGATGATCCGCCTGGAAACCTACGATCCGAAACCAGATTCAGATGAAGAGGTCTGGGCAAAAAAATATGGTCTTTCCGGCGTGGACCTGAGTAACGGCGAAAAGTTCTATATGGGGCTGGTTATCACCCAGGAAGACCGCGAACTGAATATACCTATGATGGATCCCAGGAGAGAACAGTTCCTGGAGTATGACATCACTCAGATGCTACTGCAGCTATCCCAAAAAAAGGACAAAAAAATCGGCATCCTGAGTAGCATCCCGGTGATGGGTGTCGCTGCAAACCGTATGCAACAGATGCAGGGGCAGCGCAACCAACCCAAATGGTTTTTCATCCAGGAACTGGAAAAAACATTTAAGATTGAGACAATTGCATCAGCAGCACAGGAAATCGCTGCTGATATTTCGATTCTGATTGTTATCCATCCGAAAAAGCTGAGCGAAAACACCCTTTACGCTATCGATCAGTTTGTTTTAAAGGGCGGGGAGTTAATCGTTCTGGTCGATCCCAATGCCAGAGTCGATCCGACCGCAGCAATGATGGCTCAAATGGGCCAGATGCCTCAGGCTTCCAGCGATCTTGAAAAACTCTTCAAACATTGGGGAGTCGACTATCAGGCAAGCAAAATTCTGGGGGATAAAGAACACCCCACACGTGTTAATGCGGGTGGATCGGTTGGTGTTGTCTCGTACACCCTGTGGCATAGTCTGAACAGAGACTCGTTTGAACAGGATCTGATCGCTACCAAAGAACTGGAAGATATGCTGCTGATCGAACCGGGCGGTTTTATGCTGCAAAAATCCAGCCCTCTGAAATTGCAACCGTTGATCAAAAGCTCCACCAGTACCGGTCTCGTTGAGAACATCATGATTCGTTTTGCCGATCCTTTAAAGATTAACAATCAGGTCAAGCCCACCGGCAAATCATATATCTTGGCTGGTATTCTCAGCGGTAAACTGACATCAGCCTTTTCTAAAAGACCTGCAGCGCCAAAAAGTGAGGGTAAGGGTCAACCTGAAAAAATAGGCCAGCCGAAGCCACATCTTTCAGACGGGATTAAAGAAAGCAAGATTCTTCTAATCACAGACGTCGACTTTATTTCCGATAACTACAGTGTCGAACAGTTCAACCTGCTGGGACAGGTTTACAGCCAGCCAAAAAATGACAACCTGACTTTTATGGTGAATATGGTGGAATTCCTGGGTGGTGCCGGGGAGATGATGGGAATTCGGTCTCGTGGACGTTTCAGGCGACCCTTTACGCATTTTTTAATGCTGGAAAAGAATGCTCAGGTCAAATATCAGGCAGCTGAAAGCAGAATTACGACCCAGCTAAAGGAAGTTCAGGAAAAACTAAGCAAATTGAATGTCCAAAAGGGAACCAACAAGATTGTCTTAACTAAGGAACAGATCGAAAAGATAAAGCAGTTCAAAGAAGAAGAGAAAAAAACCAAGACTGAGTTACGCAAAATCAGAAAACTGCTGCGGCAGGATATCGAATCTGAAAAAACCAATCTTACATTGATTAACCTGACTATTGTTCCCATTCTATTGATTCTAACCGGACTGTTTCTCTATTACCGCCGGTTCCGTAAAAAATCGAATTAGAACATCTGTCCTTAATTCCGAACAACAAATCGAATCATGTCAAAAAGAAATCTAATCATAGCAGCAGCCTTGCTCATCATTATTGCCATTTTTGTCAATTTGTATTCCAAGAAGAATAAACGGCCGGGTGACTCGCCCATTGGTAAGCAGATTGCCAGAATAGAGCTTGTGGAAACCATCGACGAGATTGTGATCGAAAAGCAGGAGACTGCCCTTCATTTGCATAAAAAAGCGCATAGATGGTTGATTACTGAGAAGAATGAGTTCCCTGCAAATACCCAAAAGCTGGTGGAACTCCTCGACAGTATTACAACCTATCGTCTGGCTGCATTGGTAACGAAGGATAAAGACCGACTCGCTCATTTCGGACTTTTATTAAATGAGGAGGCGAAAAACGGAGAGGGTACGACAGGAACACAATTAGTACTCAAAAGCAAGGGCAAAGTCGTTTTTAAAATGATTGCCGGAAAAAACAGAGACTCTGTTTCCTCAAATCCCAATCTCCCTTCACGTCCGGACGGCACGTATGTCAGAATTGGTGAAACAGCCGCAGTTTATCTGGTCAAAGAGAATATCAACTTCGAAACCCAATTGGACGCCTGGGTTCAGAAGGTGCTGATTACAATGAATAAAGACCAGATCAAATCCGTCCAATTCGAAAGCCCCGGTAGCCGTTTACGTTTTGAGAGGGAAAACAGTGACAAGAAGCTTCTTGTCACTGACCTGTCAAGTAGTGAGATAACAGATGAGGAGGCGGTGAAAGAAATGCTCGATGAATTGGAAACGTTGTCAGTCTACAACGCCATTCAGCGGAACAGCGATCTCGAAAACAGACTGGGTCTGAAATCAGAGATCTCTGTCACGCTCTTCGATGGCTCAAAATTGAACTTCCAAATCCTGGTCAAGACAGAGAAAAAGACGCTGGAGAAAGATAAGGACAACGTAGTCGAAACACATTACCTCAATCTTCTATCCGCTTCGCCTGCCGGCAAAAACGCTGACTGGAAAGAGATAAATGAATTGGGGAAATCGTGGCTGTTTGAGCTGGAGAAGTGGCAGGCGACGAACTGGCTTAAGACGAAAAAGGACTTCACGAAAGCCCGAAAATAGAAGCCACAAATTGAACTGGCCAGGGAATGTCAGTTCAATTTCAGCTGTTGCCTGGCCGCTATATCAGAAAGTCGCCGAATCAACACCTTAGCCTCCTCTTGATAGAAATGCAGGGCAATTGTAGCGCAGTTATAGGCATAGATGATAACATCAGGATTCAACTTAGACGAGAGCATGGCCATCTCTTCTACCATTTGTATGATTTTGATCAGGATTTTCGCTTCCAGAGATGAGGTCACCGTCTCCGAAAAATTTAGCCCGATAAATTTTTTCCCATAGTTATAAACATTGGTTATCATCTTCGGCAGATCCGCTGACTTGTTCAATTTCGCAACCTGCATTTTCATGAACGCGTTTTCTATGCTGACATTGGCGATCAAGGCCCGGCAATGTTTATTTCTGGGCAAAACATCACAGATCTTTTTAGCCATCGGCATCAACGCTGGAATCTGTGAAAAGACATTCAGATAGATTCGAATGAGAAACTTGTTCAACTTGACAGTACCGGGCCCGATCCGGTTATCAGACTCTTCTTCTGAAGCCTGAAACGACTTGGCAATATGAAATGGGCTCATGGTTTCGTATGGATAGCCAAATCCATCCAGTTTTTTCGCAATATTGGAAATCGTTTTCTTCAGTCGTTTCTGTTCGAGCAACATGTTCAGGACGCGGATATCCCGCCGAATGGAGTGACTTTCCGCGGCCTTGATTATTTTGAGATTGTCCTGAAGTTTTGTTCTTATGGTTTCCAGATATAGAAAATAGATATCACACAGCACATCGACTGAATAGGTTGTCAGATATTCATGCATAACAACGGTGCCTGTTAGCTCCAGAGCAGAATAAAGTGAGTCGATCCGCTCACTGGTTGAACGATGTGTGGAAGTGCTGTCTTTGCTGGTCAGAATAGCACTGAGAATCGTCAGGTTGGGATCATTGGGATGGGCCTTTTTTTGTTTCTCTATCTCTATTCGCATTCCCACACCTGGATTGCTCTTTTTCTTGGTCTTGTCCTTATCACCTAGTGCTTTTCTTTTTGCTTCTAGCAACTCCTTTTTGGTTTGCGGAGTGTTGTTAGATTGTTCCGGGGAAGCTTTTCCTCCATCTTTATCACCGCTATCACCCGAGATATTTTTTAAATCTCCAACAGAATTTCTGAGTTTGACGATTGCCTCTTTGCTCAAACCTTTGCCTTTTGCACTGTCGAACAATCCCCTGACTTTTTTTAAGAGCCCCTGGTCCTGTTTTTGACTGGCTCCGCTTGAGGGATTAAGGCCAAGAAAGGACTGCTTGTAGGGAATGATACGATTGATCGGATTCGAATCGTGGAGAACGATACCTGTTTGCCCTTTGGCAGTTGCAGTCTTCCGGGCGGCAGGACCTTTTCTAAATTGTTGTTTGTTTGCCGTTTTAACCTTTATGTCATCAGGGTCATTTTCGAATCTTCTTTGCTTTTTAGCTTATGAGACTCTGTTGAATAGTGCATTTTCAGGTCGGTTGTGACGTACCATACTACCGTCATGTACCCCAAAAAATGATCGATTGAAACTTCAGAGGTCATCTTTTAATTTTCTTAAATATTAAGTAAATTTGCAACCTTTTTTACTCTCATTATCACGTCAATATCCAGCTTTTCTGGCCACCGTCGTCATCTGGAATTCCGTTCAGGTCTCACCAATTACGAATACCGGGCCAGACAGATTCGAGCGAGATTTTCGAAGTTGCATTCTGACTCCCACTCCATTGCGATAACCAAACAATCCTGATATTTTAGACGCTGTTTAACAGAATCATGACCGGGAGATGGATTTGGTGATGGGCCCACAAATTGTTTAGTCAAAGCTCAGACGATGATGCTTTTTATTCTAAATTCACTGGTATCAGTAAAATAGAAAATAAATAATGCCATTCAGAAAAATTCGCTTCCCAGGGTCGAGCCTTAAATTCCTCGCCGCTGTACTGATTGGTCTGTTACTGTCTGCTCCAGTATCTTTCAGTAACGAGATCAAGGAAACGACCTCTGTTGAGGTCGAAGATCGGGATCTAATCCACCATCTCCTGAAAGATGAATACTATATTTTCGCTCAGGAAGAGGCGGTTGAGTACCTGAATAGGTATCCGAACGGTATTTTCAGAGCTGAGATCATTTTCGTTCAGGCCAAGATTGATGTTATCCAGAAATCGTATGCTGCCGCCTTAAAAAAATATGATCATCTCCTGAAACGGTTTTCGGACTCAGAATTGTTTGAAGACTCGCTTTATCTGTCCGGTATTCTTCACCTGAAACTGAAGCAGAACAACAAAGGTCAGGACAAATTACAGCGTTTGATTAAGAAATATCCACGGTCCCGATTCTTATTCCGAACCTATTTCCATCTGGGAGAACTGGCATTCAAGCAAAAGAATTGGAAAACAGCAGAAGTCTATCTGAAAAGGACGGTCAAAAACGGAGATCTAAAACCGGGTCAACAGCTCGAAGCAAAAAATAACCTTGCCTGGACATACTATTTCCAGAAAAAGTATGACCTTGCCAATGAACTGTTTCAACCTCTGCTAGAATCAGATCTGGCGACAGGTCACAAAGCAAAAATCTGCTTTCAGTACGCCAGTGATGCACAAAAAATAGGAGACTATCGTGCAGCCATCAAATGGCATGAGCAACTGATGGATCGGTGGCCCCATCCGGAATTTATCAATAAATCCAGATTCTGGATTGCTGAATCACTCTTTTTACTGAATCAAACCCCAGATACTAAAATATCTGCCGCAGACAAACAGAAAGCCATCCTTTTGTTTGGTCAGAACCTGAACCTAAAAAAGCCAATAGAACTTGAGAATACACATTATCACAGAGGATGGTTCCTCCTGGAGCTTGGAAAGTCATCACGCGCTGAAGCGGATTTCAAATGGCTACAGAAAAATAACGCCAAATACGGCAAAGATATTGACTTGACTTTAATTCGTGCTCACTATTTCGAATCCCTCAAGAAATGGACAGAGGCAAACCAGATCTATGCACAATCACTCAAACTACAGGAACATTCGGAAAGCAGAAATCAACTGCTGAATCGTATCATTAAAAACAACTATCGCCAGAAAAGATGCAAAAAACTCATCAATAACTATAAAGCGGTGGATTTCTCAGTGGAGATGACAGACCCCGATGAGATGCACTATTATGCCGCAACCTGTCTCTATAATGCCAAGGAGTGGGTAAAGGCAGGCCATGTCTATTCAAAAATAGACCCGTTATCCCGGTTTGCTCCTCTCTCGTTTGAATTCTATCTGGCTGTGTTTCGGAAAACAGGACAATTGGAAAATGCCATCGCATATCTAATACAAGTCCAGGACCTGCCCCATTTTAAAGATAAAAAGCGAATCTTTTTAATTAAAACAAACTTATACCTGGAATTAAAACAGTGGCACAAAGCCTTGTCCAACATGAAAGCAGTGGTCAACCTTTCGCCGGAAACAAAAAAAGATCCCTGGTTCCTGTTGAATGTTGCAAAAACCATTGACCAGATTACCATTGCGATGAAGAACATAACATGGCGAGAGCAGAGACCCGAACTGCGGCCTGCCGAGTACTATCAGCAACAGGCACTTATTTACTATCAAAAATCTTATAAAGTTATGCCAGAGAAAGAAACGGCAACACGGCTGTCAATTCTTGAAATTCTACTTGAACGCTATGAGCATCAGAAAAAACTGAAAAAACTGATCCCTCTTTATCGAACTGCGATAAACATCAGCACAGATGAGCATCAAAAGAATCGGTATATATACAGACTCGCGAATATCCTCATCGAAACGGGAGAAAAAAAAGACCCCATAATTTCCCTTTTAACGAGTCTGCATGGAAAAGCCAACAGAGAGATTAACTACAAAGCCTCAGCTCTGATGGCCGAACTATACATTGCTGAAAAAAACTATAAGGAGGCAATAGAAACTCTGATCGATCTTGGACAACAACCGATTGACAAGACACCGTGGTATATCAAGGTTCATTTCAGACTGGGAGAGCTTTACCAGTCCCAGGAAAAATGGCTCACATCGATCCGACATTACTCAAAAGTGGTTAACTCAAAACAAAAGGGATCCCAGGAAAAAGAAGCCCGTAGCCGTCTGTTTAAAATAAAAAAGTTTGTCAAACAACAGCAGAGTCAGCGAAAGTCAAAATAAATTCTTTCAAATATTCTAACCGTATTTGTCACAACTGACTCAAATCGATTTTGCCATTTGGAAAAAACATAACGAGGTAAATTGAAGGGTTGGTACCGCCGGAAACAGCAAAATGAGTGATAATCAAGAAGAGATCCTGGATAAAATCAGAGAACGTGTTTTAGAAAGGGAACGTGAACTTCGGTTAAAAGAAGACAAAGAAGCTACAATTCAAGCAACCTTGCAAGCGCTTGAAGAGATCACTGAAGTGCCGCGCGAAGAAATGGAGCGCATTGCAGATGAGATCCGCACAGCCCATGAAACCCCAGCAGACACAGTCAGCAACGACCCTGAACTTTTCGATGAACAGTCTGATCTTCTGCCGGCAACAGTTCGTGAAGCGTTATCAAAACTACCGGTTGTTCTCAAAGATGAATTCTGGGAGGAGTATCAGATTCAGTCCCGCAGCATCGCAGTCTCTTACCTGCTCTGGCTCATTCCGCCCCCTTTTTCCTGCCACTATTTGTACTCCCGCAATCTAATCAAGCAGATTCTTTTTACAATTACTTGTGGCGGTTTGTATCTCTGGTGGTTTGTCGACTTTTTCAGAGTTCCGCAGATCGTCAAAGTTGAGAACCGGAATTCGGCAAGGAAGATATTGCGAAGAATGTTGCGACACTCATTGAATCGCAAAAAAAAGCGCTCCAGACATCAAATGCATCGCTAATCTCCATTTCCAAACCGTTTTAAATCCGACAGAAAACGGTCTCCATACTGGTCCAGTTTCGCGGCCCCAACACCCGAAATACCCCGCAATTCCTCTAAACTCTGAGGCCGCTTTCCAGCCATCTCCATCAGGGTTTTATCGTGAAAAATCAGATAGGGGGCTTTGTTCTGCTCATTGGCTATTTCACGCCGTAACTCTCTCAGGGACTGCCATATTTTCTGAACATCAGGGTTGTCTGAAATTGTAACCGGTTTCTGTCGTTTTGGTTTTTTCTTAGTCACCGGGTCCCTGCGAAAAAAGACCTCTTTTTCCCCCTTCAACACAGGTCGACTTTTCGAGGTCAAACGAAAGCCCCCGTACCCAGAAATATCAACACTTAACAGATCGGCGGCGATTAACTGTCTAAAAACAGATTTCCACTCAGCAACCGACAGTTCACTGCCAATCCCGAAAGTGGAAAGTAGATGATGTGCGTTTTGTTTGATACGGGTGTTATCCTCCCCCCTGAGGACATTTATCAGATAGGTGGTACCGAATATCTGTCCTGTGCGATACACACAAGAGAGGGCTTTTTGGGAAATAACGGTCCCGTCCCAGGTATCGACAACATCCAGGCAGGTATCGCAGTTTCCGCACGGCTGAGGCAACTCTTCTCCGAAGTAGCCCAGCATCACCTGACGACGGCACTGAACTGTTTCACAGTACCCCAGCAGTGATTCTAGTTTTCTTCTCTCCACCTGTTTATGCTGTTCACTGGCCTCGGAGCTTTCCATAATCTTCCTTAACAAAACCACGTCCGCCAGACTGTAGGTCATCCAGGCATCTGCCCGCAACCCATCTCGACCGGCGCGGCCGGTTTCCTGATAGTATCCCTCCATACTTTTGGGAAGATCCAGATGCGCTACAAAACGGACATCCGGCTTATCGATTCCCATGCCGAAAGCTACCGTCGCAACAATGATCACACCATCCTCCTTCAGAAATCTCTGTTGGTTGGTCTGCCTGACTTTTACGTCAAGCCCTGCGTGATATGGCAAAGCAGTGAATCCGTTTTCCGTCAGCCATTCAGCCATTTCCTCGACCTTCTTTCGGCTTAGACAGTATACAATTCCGGCTTCATCTTCGTGTTCCCAGCGAATAAACTCCAAAAGTTGAATTTTGGGCGTTTTCTTTAGCACAATTCGATAGCGGATGTTGGGCCGATCAAAGCTGAATGTAAACTGCCTGGCTGAAGTGAGTCCCAGTTTCTGGCGAATCTCCTGCCGGGTGGCTTCATCCGCCGTCGCTGTCAAAGCAATACGGGGAATATTTGGAAACCGCTCGTGGAGGATCGAAAGCTGTATATATTCAGGTCTGAAATCGTGCCCCCATTGAGAGACGCAGTGGGCTTCATCTATAGCAAACAGCGACAGAGGTGCCTGTTGAAGCAAATCCTGGAAGCGGGGGGTCAATAGACGTTCTGGCGCTACATAAAGGATATCCACATCGCCTTGAATCATGCGCCTTTCAACCTCATGTGCTTGCTTCATACTCAGGGTCGAATTCAAAAAAGCGGCTCTGACCCCCAGTTGGTGCAATGCGTCAACCTGGTCCTGCATCAGAGCTATCAAGGGAGATATCACGATACCAAGTCCAGGACGAACAAGGGCGGGAATCTGGTAGCAAAGTGATTTTCCTCCGCCGGTCGGCATCAACACCAGAGCATCACATCCAGCGATGATATGATCGATAATCGCTTCTTGACCTTCCAGAAAATGGTCGTACCCAAAAACCTTTTTTAATACCGCCCGAGGCGAAGGGGTATCAATCGTAACTTCAAACATGTTGCTCAAACTGGGAAAAACGGATTGCGGATTTAGCGGATTTTCGTCCCCACTTCAAGCCTGCAAAACCATGGTTGTCCTTTTAGATGAATAACCATGATGCAATCGTCATGGTCTTATTTTTTTAACTATTTAAACAGTCATACCAGATTCTGTACTCTTTGACATGGCATCATCCAAAAAAGGACCCTGGGGCAACAAATTCAACCGCAATTCACTGATAGAAAACCATAATTTTATAAATATACTGCATCACAGCTTGCTTAAATATTTACTCATGATAAAATAAACTGTATCAGAGAACAGCAATGTCCGGTTAGGTTTTTGCAAGACAAAAGTTGAATGATAAAACCCGTCTCTGCGCCTAAGGATTTAAAGATTTGCTAAGGTTGCTTCACGAAAAACAGCCAAACTTACTCGTACCTCGCTCAAACAAGGCTCATTTTTGTTACGCTAAACTAAGAAAATCTAATAAATCCTTATAAGCTCGATTCAGCTTTCTGCAAAAACCTAACTGGACATTGCTGATCAGAGAAACCATTTTACTGTTTCAAAAAAGATATTCGCCAGTATTTCCAAATGTGATTTAAAGACTGTTTTTTGGTGTAGTATACTACAATAAAGTGGTCTATTACGCTTTAAGCCTGTAATGAGTCATTTCAATGTCCACGATCCCTAATACAACAGTTCACAACCTCCCAGACAACTGCGACCTTGAAGAACTTCAACAAAAACTGGGATATCCGTTCCAAAACATCAACTACCTGGTTCAAGCATTGACCCACAAGTCCTATGCGCATGAACACAAACAAGATAACAACGAACGATTTGAGTTTCTGGGGGATGCTATTCTGCAGTTTGTTATCAGCGATTATCTGATGAAAAATTACCCTGATTTGCCAGAGGGGATGTTGTCGAAATTCAGGGCGGTTCTGGTATCAGAAAACGGCCTGAGCGCCTTGGCCAAAAAAATTGAACTGGGGCGATTTGTTTTGATCGGGAAAGGAGAAGAGATTACCGGCGGCAGAGAAAAAAACTCCATCTTGTCAGATACATTAGAAGCACTTTTTTGTGCGGTTTTTCTGGACAGCCGTGAAAATGAAGGTGTCGAGAGGGTCACCCACATCATAAAATCATTGTTTTCCGAAGAGATTAAAACCGCTGAGAAGACGTTCTCCACTGTCGATTACAAAACCGATTTTCAGGAGTTCGTCCAGAAACAAAAATTGGGCGCATTAAATTACAAAGTTATCGAAGAATCCGGCCCTGATCACAATAAGGAGTTTGTAACTGCTTTGATGATCGCCAATGAAATCTTTGGTATCGGAAAGGGAAAAAGCAAAAAAATTTCAGAACAGAATGCCGCTATCAACGCATTTGAAAAAATAAAAGATCAATATGACAATTAGGTTACAGAAATTCATCGCCGATGCCGGAATTGCTTCCAGAAGAAAAGCGGAACAGTTGATTATCGACCGGCAAGTCGTTGTAAACGGCCAGATCATCACCCGCCTGGGAACACAGATTGATCCCGCAACAGACAGAGTCAAAGTCAACGGTAAACTCATATCTACAGCGATGCTAAATCCAGTCGCGTATGCCTTATACAAACCCAAGAACTGCGTCACCACTCTTAACGATCCTCAGCAACGAGATACAATTGTCAACTATTTCCCCAAGACCCAGTTCAGGCTGTTCCCGGTCGGACGTCTCGATTATGATGCAGAAGGGTTGATTATCCTGACCAATGACGGGAACCTGGCCAATCGCATTACACACCCCAGTAAACACGTCTGGAAACAGTATTTTGTAAAAATAAAGGGGAAAATATCCAATGAAGAGATTAATCAAATAAGGTCTGGCCCAATTATTGATGGTAAAAAAAGACAGTCGGTTAAAATCCGTTTTTTACATTTTGTGAACGACAAATCGTGGCTGGTTGTCTCTCTGCAAGAGGGTGTCAAACACCATATTAAGAAAACTTTTCTGGCCGCCGGGTATCGAGTCTTGAAAATAAAGCGCTATAGCATCGGAAATATTGAATTGCATGAGTTGTCCCCCGGGGAATGTCGAGAGCTATCCAAAACCGAGATTGGAGATCTGATGCAGTTGACCCACTCCTGACATAAGAAAACTATTTATGCGATCAACGTCTTATCGACATAGCAGCTTCAAAATCGGGTTATTCCTCTGTCTGATGATCTTCCCTTTTTCGCTCAGGGCTGAATACAGAGCTTACCTGATTGAGGTGTATGACCACATCGCCAATAAGAGTTGGGAAGAGCGAACAGGCTTTTCCCCGGACAAGTATATCCTCACTCACGGCGGTGGGAATCGATTGTCTGCTTTCACAAAAGCGAGCTGGGTTTGTTATGGTGATACATCTGGCTACAAACTGGCCTGCCCGCTTCCTAAACCGATAAAACCTAAATTTAAGGTAGGGGAACGGGTCAGGATAACACTGGAGAAGCATATCACCCAGCATCAAGTTGGCGTTGTAGAACTGGCCTACTACCAAAAAGGGGTCAGAAGTAACGTCTACGGAATACGTTTTGGAGATAAACGAAAAATATATAATCGCTACTTTGAGTTTGATCTCGTCAAAGCAGCTGCACCAGAAACCATTCAAAGCCAACAGGCAAATACTGCCGAAGCGACCGGTACCACCCAGTAACCTCTTTCCTAATGTCATTTAAAATACCCGGAGGTCAAAAAAAGGCCACCTATGTTAAAAATAAATTCTCCGTAATTGCGAATAGATACGATTTATTCAACGATATTGTGACCCAATGGATGCATCGGTACTGGAAAGGATTTCTGGTCCGAAAAGCCGGACTAAAACCAGGTGACTCTGCATTGGATATCTGTTGTGGCACGGGGGACATCACTCAGCGTCTGGAAAACGTTGTTGGTGATTCGGGAAAAGCAACCGGACTGGATTTTTCAGCCGGTATGCTGCATGTTGCGCGCGCCAGGACTGCAAATAGAAGGAGCCGTTTTCTTCAGGGAGATGCCACATGTCTGCCGATGAAAAGCGAAAGTCAGGATGCGGTAACGGTTGGATTCGGATTGAGAAACCTGGATGATATTCAAGGGTGTCTGTCTGAAGTGCTGCGAGTATTGAAACCGGGGGGGTGTTTTCTCTCTCTGGACATGGGGAAAGTTAAAATCCCGTTAATCAGAACGCTTTTTCAATTCTATTTCTTTGTCATTGTCCCCAAAATTGGAAAAATGATCTACCCGGGAGAAGAATTTTTTGACTATTTCCCACACTCCTCGCTCAACTACCCATCCCAGGAGAAACTATCTGACATTCTTGAAAACACAGGGTTTTCGAATGTCCGTTTTTTCAACTTTCATTTTGGCAGTACCGTCATCCATTACGCTCAGAAACAGTCGGCAAGCACTGTCACCGACTGATTACTCTCCTCCGTCTTCAGCCTGAGATTTTCGTTCTTCTTCCTTCTCGAATTTACGCATCTTCTCTTCGTGCAGCAACATTTTTTCAAACCTCCGTTCCAACTCTGCCAGATCATTGCCCTTTTTCAAACCCTTGTACAATGCGGCCAGCTGCATGAAGATTTTTCTGTCCACTTTCATCCGTAAAACAGCTTCGAAGGTTTCGATCGCTTTTATATAATTCTTTTGCTTCAGAAGGGTTTTCCCTTTCAGAATCATTTTCTGGCGATGCTGCTCCTGCTCCTGCTGTTTCTGTTCATCCATCATTTTTTGCCACTCTTCAAGCAGCTCTTTCTCTTTTTCGGAATTATTCAACTGCTTGTAAACATCTGCTGTTTGTTTGAGCGTTTCCGGTAATCTTAGGACCCCCAGCGCTTTGTGATAGTAATCCACTGCTGGTTTGAACTTGTGATCCAAAAAGAGCTTTTCCCCTTTTTCCACATAGTAATCATGAATCTCTTTGATTTTTGAATCTGCCGCTTTGGATTTTGGGTCCAGCTCGGCCATCGACCTGAAAGCTTCCACGGCTTCGTCGTACTTTTTCATCTCGACGTTGATTGAGCCGATATTGTTCCAGATCTGCGGAGTTGGAACCTCTGACGAGGCAATTGTGAAGTAGTTTAACGCCTTCTTCAGGTTTCCCTGCTCATACGTCTCTTCGGCTAACTTGAGCAGATCCCGCATGCTATAAATCCCATTGGATTTCTCAAGCAGTGCAGCTGTTTTGACGAGGTATTTGGTAGCCAGAAATTTCTTTTTGGCCTTGCGATACATCAACCCCAGATTAACATTGTTGTACCGGTTATATTCATTCTTCCCCAACATCTGAATTAACTTCCGGATGGCTTCATCACTAAACCCTTTTTGATCCATCGCGATAGCCTTTAACAGCTCCACCGTTTCAAAATCAGCTAAAGTGAGTCCCTCCATTGCTGTCAAGGCTTCGTCAGGCTTTCTATTTTTCAAGGCGAACAGCGACAGATTGAATTTATGGGAATTGGCATTCTCGGGGTTTCCCTCAATCTCTGTTTTAAACAACCCAATAATTTCATCTTCAGAAACCTTGTCCAGATCGTCTTTCAGCTTTTTTAACTTATTATCAATCCCTTGCGCCTCTAACGCCTTTTCCTCATCAATCAATTTGTCCCGTTCAATGGTCAAATCCTGAACCTTATCCTTATAATTAAGCTGTTTCTGCTCTTCGACCTGCGCTGTCATCCTTTCGATAAGGTTTTCTTCGCCAAAATAATCGGGAAGTATATATCCCTCGGCGGTATCGAATTTTTCCAATGCGCTTACAATTGCCCCATCGAAAATATTAACTTTAGCCTGTGATGCAGCCAGGTTATAAAACGCCATCTCATAATTTTTATTGACCTTGAGCGCTGCCTTATACAACCCGTTCGCTTGCTTATAGTCCTTCAGTTCCCGCGCGTAATTGCCAAGTTTATTGGCCAATTCATAATCAGAGTTATTTTTTTTAAACAAATTTAAACCAATTGCCAAAGCAGACTCAAGCTCTCCGGAAGCAGCAGCATTGCTTAGTTCTTCGACAAGTCTCGGATAAACCTCTTCGGGATTGAGCTCCATCGCTTTGTCAAACTCAATCATCGCGCCGTTGTAGAATTTCTGTGACAGATGCGTCATCCCATCTGCAATGTGTTCTGCCACTTTTACGCGGATTTTATCTTCCTTACTTTGAAATAAACCTTTCAGCATTTACGTATCTCATCAATATTCAGCTACAGCTGTGTTTTCAGGGAACTTTTTTTAAGACCGGTACAAGTTCCACTCAACTTCTTTAACAGAACAATTATCATATCTTATTAAAAAATCCTATAATAATCTTTTTTGCTTATCGAATCAATAGTCCAGAGACATTTCCACCTGCTTTGTAGATGGATCCCCAGCCACTGGTCCTCTTTTTTATCATGTTAGAATAATTGAAAAAGGTCTATTTTGGAACCGCGATGTTGTGCTGTTTGATTTTGCGATAAAGATTACTGCGCTCCACCTGGATCATTTCGGCCGTTTTAGAGATGTTCCAGCGGTTCTTCTTAAGCATTGACTGAATAAACTGCTTTTCAAACGATTCACGCGCATCTTTCAAACGGGTTGGAAACTCATCTACCTGAAGCATTTCTTTATTCGCCATACGAATCACCGGGGGAACATGGTCAAGACTGATGACAGGGCTCTTGACCATGATCACCATACGTTCCACAATGTTCTTCAGTTCTCTGATATTTCCAGGCCAATGATATGCCATGAGACTATTCAGGGCGGCACTGCTAATTTTTTTATTTGGGTACAATCCCGCCTCGCTCAGTTGTTTTAAAAAATAGTCAATTAAATTAGGAATATCCTCTTTCCGGTCTTTTAAAGGCGGTAGGTCAATGGGAATTACATTCAAACGATAAAAGAGGTCTTCACGAAAATTCCCCTGTGCAATCTCCTCCTGCAAATTTTTGTTGGATGCGGCAATAATGCGGATATCCACCTCAAAGAGGTCGGAGCCTCCGACTCTTTCAAATCGTTGTTCTTGGAGAACCCTCAGGATTTTTGATTGAGTTTTCAAGCTCATATCTCCAATCTCATCCAAAAACAAGGTCCCTCGATTCGCTTGATCGAATTTCCCCAGTTTTTGATTGATGGCTCCTGGAAACGCGCCTTTTTCATGCCCAAAGAGTTCACTTTCAATCATCTCTTCCGGAATAGCAGCGCAATTCAGTTCGATAAACGGTTTTTCGCGCCTTAGACTTTGGTAGTGTATCTGCCTGGCAACCAACTCTTTCCCTGTCCCATTTTCACCATTGATCATTACCCACCCGTCAGATGGTGCTGCCATGGAGATCTGTTCAAGCACCGACTTGATTTCCGGGGATTTCCCGATAATTTCATAGTCCTCGGAGCGCTGGGCTCTTCTCAGCTCTTCATTCTCTCTTTCCAGCGCCGATTCCTTCAAGGCATGATTCAGCTTGATAAGTACGATTTCCAAAGATAACGGTTTCTCTATAAAATCATAAGCGCCTTTTTTTGTTGCCTTGACAGCTGTCTCGATTGTTCCATGTCCAGACATCATAATCACCTGCAGTTTCGGAAATCGCCTTTTGGTCCAGTCCAGGAACTCAATCCCATCAACACCCGGCATCCAGATATCAACCAATGCAGCCTGAAAATCATGGGCATCGCTGTTCATCAGAATCTTCATTGCCTCTTCTGCAGATTCAGCCAGCTCAGTTTCAAAGCTTTCATCTTTGAGAACATCACTCAAAGTGGAGAGTATGGACACCTCATCATCAACGATCAAGATACGATCAGACATTTTTGCTCTGTTTTTAGTTTATGTAAATTAGCCGTCTTGCCGATACCAATCATGCTTTTCACAGGTCTTGGGATGTCGTCAAAGCGCCTCTTGATCAGATTGAACCCCAATCCGCCCTTGAACCATTAATAGCGGATAATTTCTAACTGATCAAGCTGGTAATTCAATCGTAAAGGTTGTTCCTGAATCATTATTTTGCAGACGGATAAATCCGTCATGATCGGATATAATTTGTTGAACAATGGCAAGCCCCAGGCCCGTTCCATCTTTCTTTGTCGTCACATAGGGGTCAAAAATTCGGTGGAGCATTTCAGCCGGTATGCCGCTTCCCGTATCAACAACTTTGACGGAAACCATTTTTAACTCTTTCGCGTAGGAACTAATCAAGTCTATTTTCCCTGCACCGGTAATAGCAGCCACTGCATTATCAATCAGGTTTGTAAAGACCCGCTTCATCTGTTCCGCATCCAGCAGTGTCTCTGGAATGGTGGGATCTGTCGTGAGGTTTATCTTTATCAGTGGCGGCAGCCCTTGCTTAAACAGATCACTGACATTTTCAAGAATCCGGTTGATATTATTGGGAGACGGGCTGATTTCGGGCAAGCGGGCAAATTTCGAAAACTCGTTGACCATTTTCTTTAATCCGTTAACTTCTTTGATGATGGTTGATGTGCAACTGTCCAGCATTTCAGAATCGTCAATCACTTCCAGATACTTACGACGAATCCGCTGCGTAGAAAGTTGAATCGGGGTTAGTGGATTTTTTATTTCGTGGGCAATTCTTCTGGCAACCTCTCGCCATGCACTGGCCCGCGTAGAACGATCTATTTCAGTAAAATCATCTACGACAAGCAGCTTTCCCAACTGCTCCCTTTGTGGGTTTTTCAGCTGAAACAGCTCCATGGAGACGCGTACAACTCTTTTTTCCACTGTCAGATGGGTGATTTTTTTGACAGATGTCTGACCGGATTGATTTAACAAGTCCAACATTTCCTCAAAATGTTCCTTCTGCTCTTTTGTCAAAATGCTGAGATAATGCTTTTGAATCACTTCTGTGTGTTTTATTTGGAACAGCCTGATCATGTATGGATTAATCCCGTTGATATAACCGGAATTATCGACCGAGATAATTCCGGTTTGAATATTTTGCTGCACCAACTCCACAAATATGTTTCTCTCCTCTAAGGTTTTATTCGTATAGACCAGGGCCTCCCTGCTAATGGCCAGTTTTTTTCTGTTCTGTTGCAACTCTTTTGTCATGGCGTTGAATGAATCCAGCAGCATGCCGGTTTCATCATCCACCTCCAGATCGATCTGAAAATCCAGATCTCCCTTTGCAATGCGGCGGGTTCCGTCTACCAGAGTCTCTATGGGCCTGACAATGCTGCCGGCCAGATAGTAGCCGAACCAGATGCCAACACCGATAATTAAAACGGTAAAAAGCAGGAGGTAGGTCGTAAAGTTCGTGCTGATCGGGCTTTGTAGATTGGCCAGTTTTTGGAAATTTTCCAGATTTTGTTGTATCGTGCCAAGATTTTTATATTTTGAGCCTGTCTGCAGTTTCGCTACTTCCAGATAATATACCGCACCTTTGATCGAAACCGGCATGAGGGCCCGGTTAATTTTTCCCATCAATGTTCTACAATCAAAATCCATAGGGAATTCTGCCAATTTATCGATCAGATCATTTTTTACAAGCGGTTTCCAGGCCTCTTTTTTACCATTGTCCAGAAACCAGCTGTTGCCTGGAACCAGGTTGGCGTCATACCAGATGATGCCATCCAGCCGGTACCGGGCAAGGGTATTTCGAAACCACTCTTTGGGCAGCTTTCCGCTATTGCCTGCAGACGGTTCTATAGCGAAATCTTTCTTATAATCGTCCGCCACAATCTTGACCAAATGCTTTAAATCATCAGCCTGGTATTGATTCAATCGTTCAACCATCCCTGCCGAATCTTTCAGAGCGAGAGCGAATTGTCCTTTGAACCAGAAATCCAGACTGTCTCTCAGCAACCCATTGGCAATAAAGAAGAACATCAGCATCGGTAGTGAAGAGACCAACACAAAAGCCAGGGTTAATTTGAATTTCAGCCGGAACCCTAGCTTTCTGCGCTTCCTTTCATAGATCAGCTTAACCAGATTTCTGATAATCAACAGGATTACAGTTACTAAAAGCAGGATATTCAGGTTGATCAGGAGAAAAATATTCAGATTGAAATCAATGCTGCTCCAGTCTTCTAATCCTTGTTGATAGTAATTAAAGGACAACAAGGAGATAATCAGGATAAAACAAAAGATAATCAGCCCGATTCGGTTCCGTATCTTTCGCTGAGGCTCCGGTGATGGGCCAAGGGCCTCTTTAATATTATTGCTGAGTTCTGGCATCTTTATTACTTTTTTGGATTGGAGCGGTTGATCAATCAATAAAGAACAACCATCGATTACCGAAATTCATCGTTATTTTGAAACGAAAACATGTCTTTTTCAAACTCCGTCCTTAACTGGCAACTTCAGAGTGCTTGAAACCGTACTTATAATTGCCGTCATCCGGGTTTCCTGGAAAGAGACTGGGCTATAAAAGGTAGTCTTTCGGAATAACAACAATTCCATCGGACACAAAAAAATGTGACTGATCTTTGTGTGGATCGCAGCCAATTTGAACATTATCCGGAATGATGACATCTTTGTCGAAAATCGCGTTTCGAATGACGCAGTTTCTGCCGATACTGCTGTTTGTCATGATAATTGAGTCTTCGATCAAAGTATCGTTCCCAACCGTCACTCCTCTGCCGATCAATGAGTTATGGATGCGACAATTATACAGATGAGAACCCAGATCAATTGTTGAATTCTTGATCGACACACCTTCACTTCCACCAAAATAAGATACAGGCGAGGGCGCTCCTAAAGTTTTTATTGGCCACTCCGGTGTGCAGACGACTCGGTCACCCAATTGGGAGAGAAAATCCATATTGGCATTGTAGTAACTGCGAATCGTTCCCACATCACGCCAGTAATGGCCAAAACGGCTGTGTTTAAAAGAAAAACCGTTGACCCGATACTCATCAAGCATGGCCGGAATGATATCCTTCCCGAAATCGTGTGAGGTCATTTTGCGGGCATCCCTGGCCAACATCCGGACAAGGGAATCTGTTTTAAAAAGATAGATTCCCATATTAATATGACACTCATCGCTTTCACCTGGTATCAGTGATGGGTCCTGGGGTTTTTCAATAAAACTGTTAATATTTAGATCTTCATCCATGGTAAGCACACCAAACGGTTCAGCTTCATCTTTTTTAATTGTCAGGACCGACATGGTCAGATCGGCTGCCCGCTCAATGTGCTGACGGTACAACTCATTGAAATCCATGTTGTAAATATGATCTCCAGACAGGATAAAGACATGTTCAGGTCGATGATCTTCCAGTAGATGCAGATTCTGGTAAATCGCATCCGCTGTGCCGCTGTACCACTCTTCAGAAATTCGCTGTTGGGCTGGAACAGGGGCAACGAATTCGGAAAGTTCGTTCGGCAGGAAATTCCAGCTTTTTCTTAGATGCTGATGAAGGGAAAGACTTTTAGTCTGGGTCAAAAGATACACCTGCCGCAAACCTGAATTGATACAACTGGACAAGACAAAGTCAATAATTCGAAAGCGGGCGGCAAAAAATACAGCCGGCTTGGACCGATCACGTGTCAAGGGGTAAAGACGGCTTCCTTTACCGCCCGCCAGGATAAACGTCAGTACTTTTTTATTTTGTAGCAGCATTTGCCTTCCCAAATGGATTTTATTTCATATGATTTTTAACGGTTTGAATCAGTTCGTCCAAATTACCACTTTTGATTACATAAGCCACAGCACTCCATGTCAGATAATTCTCCCTGAAGTGACTATAGGCGCTATGTATTATTACCGGGAGCTCCCTCTTGGTACTGACGATTTTTTCCAATGCTTCAATACCATTCATCCCAGGCATTTTGATATCCAGAATGACCAGATCCACCATTTCATCTTTGAGGCTTTGCAAACCTAAAAATGCGTTGTCGGCAGTGGTCACCTGATAACCCAGATCGGTGAACTCAAGCTCGAGCAATTCTCTCATATGTACATCATCATCAATGACCAGTATTCTTTTATCATCCGTCATGGGTAACTCCTTTGTGCTCGATTGGGAAAGAAATAATAAAGGTTGTTCCCTTATCCGGAGCAGTGCGCACCACAATAGCGCCGTTGTTTTCTTCCACAAGTTTTTTCACGACTACGAGTCCAAGACCCGTACCATCCTCCTTTGTTGTAAAAAACGGAGAAAAAATTTTGTTTTTGATCTCCGGTGGGATACCAGGACCCGTATCCTGAATAGTGATAACAACCTGGTCTTCAATATGACTTGCCAACACCAGTAGTAAACCATCAATGTCGATAGATTCCAGTGCATTTCTAACAATATTACTTATAATTTCAAATAGATGATGTTCCTGTATTTTTATTTCAGGCAGACTCCCCTGAATATTCATACTGACTGACACCTTTCTGACGTGGATCTCTTCTTCCAGTAAACTTAATACCTTGTTTATAGCCTTGGCGCAATCACAACCCCTTGAATTCTCCGGTTCTGGCAGTGAGACGTCCAGGATGTCATTAATCACCAATTCCAGAGTCCTGACAGTTTCGACGATGCGGGACATTGAATTATGGTGGCCATCGGATTCATCCATTTGTTTGAAGACCCTTGACGCATAACCTCCGATAGTGGCAAGCGGTCCTCTAACCTCGTGAGCCATATGGGCGACCATTTCACCCATCACGGCCAGCTTTTCCTTTTGAACCAGAATCTCCTGGCTTTCGCGGATTTTTAGATTTGCTTGTTTTACCAGATTGATATTTTTTTCAAGACTAATCAACAGTTTTGAAGATTCAAGAGCGTTCGTTGCTCTTTCAGCATAACTTGTGATTCCTTTGATATCGTGCATCGTAATTCGGGACTGGGTCACCTGATTGTCCACAACAATGACACCGGTTGAACGACCATGCCAAAGCAGAGGAATGATGGCACACTCATGAACCTGGAACAGCTCCCTCAACCAGACAACACTGGGATCGTCGATCAAGGGGTAATCTTCATTAATCAGTATGTATTTCTGGCCGTTTAGCGCATTGATGAGGATATTCTGATAATCGGACAGCTTAATCTGCACATCTTTCAAAATACTGTTTACAGCACTGTCAGTGCCAATCATGTGCCTATAGTGCTTGATCATCTCATTGAGGGTTTTGGGCGCCGAGCCAAACTCGCCATATATTACCCCCGCCTCGTCACCGGAACCGGGACCGATTGCCTGAATCCCCTTTAAGATCTGTTCTTCTTCTTCAACCAGAAAAAGAAAGGCGCGATTAAAGCGCAAACCCTGCCCGGCCGTAATTGAGACCAGAATAGTATCGATAAAGTCCTGGACGGATTCGTAATTGTTGCGATCATCAAATAGATCGAACTCTCCGTTAAGCTTTTCACTTTTTAATTTGATCTTCTTCCTGATCTCCACAACCTCTGTAATATTGTTAAAGACGATCAGGAAATACATTTCATCATTATCCAGTTGATAAAGAGAAAGCTCGATATCGATGATGACACCATTTTTTTGTTTGATGCGTGATTTCTGATTGACCACAGATCCGGCATAGCTGTCAAAGAGCAGCTGGTAAAGGAAATCCGAACTGGCAGGATCGTCCTCTGGAAAAAAAATCTGGAAAGGCTGATTGATGACCTCCTCTTCGCTGTAACCCAGCTGACGGTATATCAGCTGGCTACAATGTATGACCTTTCCCTTGTCATCTATCAATAGCCAGAAATCCAGAATGCGGTCCAGGTTATTGACAATCAGTTCTTGGTACACCATAAAAATTCCTTAATTTATCCCGCTAGCTGGATCGTTTCGGTCAAGATCTGACAGGGCTCATCTGGATCTAAAATTGTCGTCGAAGGATATCTATTGTCAATCTAAAAATAGCTTTCCTTTCATGACGAATCGTCACCTGTCATGCCAGGTCAGTCTACTCCTCACCGTTATTTCAATTCCTCTTGACAATCAGACCGGGTTCACATATCTCATCCTTTTTCCCAACAACAGCAGTCCTGACAACTCTTAAGCTGGACACTTTACTGGGTCTGTGGAAATTGATACTCTAAAGGCCAACCTTTCCTAAGAGGGTGATGCAAGGGACCAGAAAAAAATTATCATCGAAATTACAACATCTATCAAAAATACCCTCTGATGATTAAATTTTCATTACCCAATTTTTACATTAAACCTGATCCTGAGTCCATATTTTTTTGAATTAATAGATGATTAAAAATCCGGTCCATCCTCTATTCCGAATTACCGGTTATTCGTCTATTTTCAATCATAATCATAAATTTGGACCCGGCATGATTTTTTTAACCTGTCCGGAAAGCTTAAACTGGTGTGGGTCGTTTCTCCGGATTTTGTCAAATGAAAAAAACCTGTTCATGAATCCCATATGATAAATGTGGCGAATCTTTCGGAAGATTTTCCCGTCTGGATCTCCGATGAGGAGTACGATACTCTGAAAATCAAAAAAAACGGCGGATGGTCAAATTGTGAGACACAGATGGAATGGATGGTTAAGCTTCATTATCTCCGCAAAGGGTTCAAGGAGCAGAAAATCATCCGGGAAGTATTTTTCAAAAAAGAAAAAGAGCTGATAATCCGGTGGTGGTCTAAATGGTGCTGAATCCAAAACAGTCAGCCACCCGATATGGTAAAATAATGTCATGACAAAATTAGATGAATAATAACAACTGGGACGTCGTTGTTGTCGGTGGCGGACATGCTGGCTGCGAAGCAGCTCTGGCAGCCGCGAAACTGAATCAAAGGACACTTCTGCTCACCATGACGGTCGATAACGTGGCTGCCATGTCTTGTAATCCCGCGATCGGAGGGCTGGCAAAGGGACACCTTGTAAAAGAGATCGATGCCCTGGGTGGAACAATGGGAATTGTTGCGGATGAAACAGGAATTCAATTCAGAATTCTAAACCGGAAAAAAGGGCCTGCCGTTCAAGCTACCCGCTGCCAATCAGACATGATTGCCTACAAAAACACCATGCGGTCAATTCTGGAAAACCAGGCAAACCTGACCATTCGGCAGTCCGAAGTCACAGCCCTTAAATGGGAAAAACAAAAAATAACAGGAATTCATACCAACCTGGGTGAAGAGATAGGTTGCCGGGCTGTCATACTAACAACCGGTACGTTTCTCAACGGGCTGATTCATATCGGCCATCAACAGTTCCCAGCTGGCAGAGCGTGGGAATTCCCAGCTTCCGCACTATCCGATCATCTGGTGAAAAAAGGCCTGCAGATGGGTCGCCTCAAAACAGGGACAACGCCGCGATTAGACGGTAGAACAATTAATTTTGATATCCTCGAATCCCAACCCGGGGATGACGAAGAGATTCGATTCTCTTTCTGGAAAAGTCAGCGAAAACTCAGACAGGTCCCTTGTTATATCACTTACACCAATGCGAGGACCCATGAAATCATCGCTGAAAATATCAAGCAATCAGCCATGTACAGTGGCGCGATTACTGGAATTGGAGCCCGCTATTGCCCCAGCATAGAAGACAAAATAAACAAGTTTCCCGACCGCGATCGTCATCAGATTTTCCTTGAGCCTACCAGCCTGGAATCGTTTGAATACTACCCCAACGGGATCTCTACCAGTCTGCCTGCCGACATTCAACTTCAATATTTACGAAGTATTGAAGGTTTAGAAAATGTGGACGTCGTCAGGGCAGGTTATGCCATCGAATACGACTACGTCCTGCCGACCCAGCTGAAAAACACCCTGGAAGCGAAAGACGCGGAAAACCTATACTGCGCCGGTCAGATCAACGGTACGTCCGGCTATGAGGAAGCAGCGGCTCAGGGATTGGTTGCAGGAGTGAATGCGGCTCTGAAAAACCAGGAAAAAGAGAGTTTGATCCTGCTGCGGAATCAGGCCTATATCGGCGTTCTCATCGATGATCTAATATCTAAAGGCACGGATGAACCCTATCGCCTATTTACATCTCGGGCTGAATACCGGTTGTTATTAAGAGAGGACAATGCCGATTTACGACTGGCTCAGACAGGCTACGATATAGGCCTTCTACCCGAAGAGAATTATCAGATGTTTCAAGAGAAAAGGTCCCGCATCGCTAAACTCAAAGATTTTATCGGTCAGACCCATATCCTGCCTAAACCGAAAACCAACGAGCGACTCCAGGCCAAAGGGCTGCGACCTTTAACCGGCCGAGAATGCATCCAGGAGTTCCTCAAAAAACCCGAACACAGCCTCAATTTTCTGGAATCATTGGACGACCAGGAGCCGCTCGCTTACCTGAAGAGCTGTGATGATGCTGTCAAAAAAACAGTAGAAACCGAAGTCAAATACGAAGGCTATATCGCCCGGCAGGCGCTGCAAATTCAAAAGTACCTTAAGATTGAGTCGATCCAGATTCCGGAACCATTTGATTACAATTGCGTAGGGGGATTGTCTATCGAAGTGATGCAAAAACTGCAGAAAAACCGCCCGCAAACTCTTGGTCAGGCCAGCAAAATCAGTGGCGTAACCCCTGCGGCGATAACAGTCCTGATGGTTGCTTTTGAAAAATTGCGGAAACGACAAGCAATGAACTGAAGCGGAATGGGAAAGGATAGAGCAGCGTCAATTGAACCAGCTCCCCGTATGTCAAAGGGAGCTTTGAGTTATCTGCCGGATTTTCCACAGGGAAATTTAACTTCCGGCATCTGATCGTACTGATGTTTTTTTGAATACCTGTTGACTATTCCTTCCAATGGATGCATTCACCTGGACATGCGTCAATTTCTTCCTGGATTTCATCTTCAGACGCACCTTCTGAATTGTGCACTTCAGCTAAGTCATCATCATCCATTTTGAAAACGTCTGGTAGATCATCGGTGCACTGTGCGCAGCTTGTGCACTCTTCTTTATCAACAAATAGTTCTTTAGCCATAATACCTCTGATTAGGATTTGGGTTTTTAATTCAACGGGTGAATCAGTTTTTTTTCATCAAGCTACCCTTCATGATAATAAAAACTGCTCACAAAAAAATACGGGCAATAACGAAAAGATAGATATCAATCAATAACTCAATAAAAATGTTACCGGATTCTACCTTCCACATCGACTTATAAGATATGGAATCGTAAAAGTAACCGTAACTATTCACCACATTGCCTGAACCGAGGGGATCATGATCCCCTCGGCGGGGCGTATGCTGTATAGTTGCAAGTAATCTTCGCTTATTCAGAGTCGGTTTCTTTGCAGCAGTTCTTCAGCCTGAAAACGTTTAATCGCCAGCTGGATCAGCTGGTGAATCAATTCAGGATAGGGCAGCCCCGTCGCCTCCCATAATTTTGGATACATGCTGATATTGGTGAAACCCGGTAGTGTATTGACTTCGTTGACCCATATTTTTCCACTCTGCTCTACAAACAGATCAACCCTTGCCAGCCCCCATAACTCCAATAAACGGAAAGATTTATTGGCTATTTCCTGGATATCACTTACACAATCCGGTGAGAGGTCGGCAGGAATCACCAGCTGCGTTGTATCACTCTCAATATACTTGGCATCATATGAATAGAAATCCCCCCCCGGAATAATTTCCCCCGGGACAGACGCTTCCGGCCGTTCGTTACCGAGCACTGAGACCTCAATCTCCCGACCATCGATAAAAGACTCCACAATCACTTTGGTATCAAATTGAAACGCAAATAAGAGTGCTTTCTCAAACTCCTCTTCCCGGCTAACTTTTGATATGCCCACTGAGGATCCGAGATTACAGGGTTTGACAAACAGAACTGGTCCCAGGTTTTCGACCAGATCAATATACGAGGGACGGGTTTCCTGCCAATTGTAGACAACGACATGTTTTGCACAATTCAAACCGGCATGGAGCAGCAGGCGTTTCATCAAATCCTTGTCCATACCCACAGCGGATCCAAGCACGCCGGATCCGACGTAAGGTAAATGCTGCATTTGCAACAGACCTTGTAACGCCCCATCTTCACCGTGAGTACCATGAATGATAGGGAAGACAGCATCGATTTTCTCTCCGTTTAAACAACGGTTTTCCAGTTTTGCCGGCGTTAGGTCCTCCGCCAACGCAATGGCGGATGGATCGTCTGCATTCTGCAACAACGGGTCTCCGGTCACCCACTGTCCGGTTTTGTCAATTCCCACGATTATCGCCCGATACCGATCCTTGGGAAGGAAACGGGCAATACTGTTGGCAGATTGAAGGGAAACTTCATGTTCTCCACTTTCACCACCACAAAGAATCAATATTGTCTGCATATCTTGTTTTTCGATTAAATCGCTTATTAGATAAAATGATTCGAAACACGACAGTTAAGAATCAACGCATTGCAGGGGGGAGAACGGTAGTAGTTTTTTCGTTCCCCGGTATTGGTGAATCCCCGTGCCTGGTAAAACAGGCGTGCCGGCAGATTGTCATCCCGCACTTCCAGAAAAATGGTTTCAACAGCGCTGTTTTTAAGCTCGGGGATCGTTCGCTTGAGCAAATCACTGCCGATGGCCTGACGCCTGAAAGCGTCCTTCACTCCCAGACGCAGCAGCTCAGCCTCGGGTGGAAGCAAGGAAAGAGCCAGATATCCGACTGGCTGATTCTGCCGAAAACCCAAATAAACCTGGAGCTGATGATGACTGAACAGCCCGCTCCACACTTCGCTATTCCATGAGCGGTCAGGAAAGCAGACAGCATCCAGTCCCACGATCTGATCCAGGTAGTCGTCTGCATTTTCCCGGCTCACAATTACATCACTCTTTTCCAAACTGCTTTTCATAGTTGAGCTCGGCTTCAGGCAAACGAATATAGATCGGCTCCAACGGGATAGCGGAAGAGTCTCGCACTTCGCTCTCCAAAAAATGCTCGATAACGCCTATTCCGGATGCAATCCGTTGAAAGTCCTGATTCCAGACCACACCTTTTGCCTGCAGATCCAACTGCAGATCCATCAACTTCCCGACACCGTTACCGAGAATCAATTCCCCTTTTTTTAGCTGCTCATAGAAAAGATCCGGCTTGATCAGACTGAGGTCGGACAACGAAACGGCTTTCCCACGGCTGGTATCGTATGAAGCTGAATAGAATTCTCCTTTGTACGCATTCTGAATAACCTTGATAGTCGATGCGTAAAAAGGAACAGACGCGGCGATGAGACCCAGGCTGTCAATACCATAAACCGGAATGTTCAATCCCAGACCCAACGCCTCTGCTGTTGAAAGGCAGATTCTCAAGGATGTGAAAGAGCCTGGTCCCAACGTGACACAGACTCCGTCCAAAGCATCTTTTTGAACATTCAACATCCGCAGAAGCTGGTCGATCCCTGACAACAGCGATTCTGAACCCGGGGCTCCAGTGTTCAAAAACAGGTTCCCCTTTGGAACACCTTGATCCATCAAGCCAATTGAGACAGAAAAGCCCGAACCTTCGATTCCCAGTATGCACTGCTCTTTTAACAACATAACTATTTATTTAGGCTTATTTTTGGGATCGTTCAAATATAGCTTCACATAATCTTTCTGCAAAAGACCTAAAATAACTGGACATTTTTCACATAGAAGGTGAACTAATTTTTGAGCCAACCCTTAGTTGTGGATATTTATCAGCGAAACTTTTTGATACGAATCAAAATCAAACGGCAACTGAATTGCCCTTGAGAGAGCATCTTTCAAAGCCTCTTCCACATCCACATCCCCGGAAGAGGGCTGCAGACAAATCCATAGAATGGGTCTCGGTTTTTCCGGCTGAATGACAGATTCAACTGCTTCGCCCGACTCTATCAACGGTGACTCGATAATGAGAAGGTAATCAACTGATTTACGGGGCAGACTCTTTTTAAGCCAGACAACCATTTTTTCAGCCCGCGCCTGCGCCAAACCCTCTTTCTGCTCTTCGTCCGCTATTTCCGTGACGATACCGACACTGATCAAAGCAGCTGCTTTTTCAAAAGTCTTATTTATCCCCTTATTTTTAAAGAATTTAGTCGGTTTAACAGCACGCTGATGATATTCAATCACATCGCCAGCACCGAGGCGCCACATGAACTCCTTTGTCAGCAGGAAAACAGCCAATTCGAGGCGGTTGCTAGCAGAGTCGACACCAACGAGCAAGATTTTTTCCCAGTTCGCTTTGATTTTCTTCACTGCCAGATACTTACTAGTATACGACCTGATGGCGTTCGGGTCGAGGATAAAAGGCATCTTTCTCAGGTTGGAAATGCCGGATTTCTGTTTTGCTTTCCCAATAACTTTCTTCTTCCCTTTTTTTAAGACAGGTTTAATCTTCTTAGATTTCTTCCTGACGATACGTTTTGTCTCTGGCTTCTCACGGCCTTTTCGAGGAACAGACTTTCTCTTCCGTTTTTTCTTAAAAAGACCGCTCTTTGCCAGAAAAAAGTAGACCGTCAAGGTGCTAAGAATGACAAAGGCGACAGCTAAGACCAATTCCCAAATCACCCATCCCGAAAGATTGTCCAGAGCGATGTCACCTGTGAAAAGGGCTGACATGGAGTTCGTCACATCGATTTGTGCCATCTCTTTCATTGATCGGTTGGGTCCACTGCTCAATAATTTCGAATGGTTTAGTCACATATCTTGTCAACGGAGAACCTTTAAGTCAATGGACATCAAACCCGGGGGAACTTTCACAGCAGCAGCATTGCAGACTAAGTGTCCGAATGCTGATGAGAGACTTCTCCGGCTGGATGGCTGTGATAATGGCTGTGAAGAGAAGAGGAATCACCATGATACTTCAGGATACCGTTTTTCATGCCGTAGATCGTATCGGTATTGGAAATCAAAAATTCATATTCATGGGAGACAATGATATAGCTGATCGCCAGGCTGCCTAAAATTTCAGTGAGCCTGTTCTTGGTGCTTTCATCCAGACCCGATGTTGGTTCGTCCAGAAGCAGAATTTCCGGTTGCATGGCTAAGATAGTGGCCAATGCCACCAGTTTTTTTTCTCCACCGGATAGGGTATGGGTCACCCGATCTTCAAAACCGCTGAGGTGTAAATCCGTCAATGTCTGCCTGGCAATCTCGCACGCCTCCTCTGGCTCTTTACCCAGGTTCAGCGGACCGAAAGCAACGTCCTCTAATACCGTCGGCGAAAAGAGCTGATCATCGGAATTTTGAAACAGCAAGCCAACCCTTTGCCTGACGCGGAAAAAGTCCTGCTCTGTCCGGACCCTCTCCCCGAAAATCGTCATCTCACCTGAATGAGCTCGTAAAATGCCGATGATAATATGCAGAAATGTCGATTTGCCACTCCCGTTCCCGCCAATCAAACCCATTCTTTCATCTGCATGCAAAGAAAAATTGACATGACTGAGCACATCGTCGACACCGTGATAGGCATAACAGATGTCTTTTAAATCCATGATCAAAGGACCATTCCCCATTCCATAAACCCTAATAATAAAATTACCAAAGACAAAGCGGTCAGAAAAATCCAGTCCACCCAGGAGGCTCTGAATTCATAGAGTAGGTAAAACCGGCCGTTAAAACCGCGACAACACATAGCCTGATAGACCCGCTCCCCTCTTAAAGAGGCCCGGACAAAAAGCATTCCGATCAGATAGGCAAACGTACGGTAGGTGTGCAGATTGTTCCCGGGTCGAAAGCACCTTATTTTTGCGGCCATCATCAACCGCTGGTACTCCTGCTCTAAAACGAAAATATAACGATAGGTGATCAGAAAAAGATAAACGATTTTTTCGGGGATCCACAAACTCTTCATCGCATACCCGATGGCCGTCACCGGACAGGTCGCCATCAAAGCAATCAGAGCCAGTATAATACCATTAGATTTAAGCGTCAGTCTTGCTGCCAGCAAAACTCCGGCTTTAGTCAGCAGGATCGGTCCCAGATTAAGAATCGCATCGCCCGCTACAGTTAACGGCAGGATCAACCAGAAAACCAGAACCATGCCGTTGACTACCACCAGTCTTCTGAACACACGCATAGTCCCTAAACGAGCTAGTGCAACCAGTACCAAAGACAGCAACAGGCTGATGAGCAGCGTCGGGAACCTGTCGGCGAGGGCAATAAAAACAGAAATCCCGATAGCCATCGCGACTCTGAATCGAGGGTCCAGACGGTGAATCAATGAATTTCCATCGACAAAGGACGACTCTATCATGATCCCTGCTTCTCTTTTCCGCGATACCGCATATAAGCAGCCAGACCTGCCAATCCTATGATGTAGCCAATGCCACCGAGAATATCACGCAGGGACACCTGCTTTTGATTTGCTTCAGCAATATGCCGCATGATGGGTCTCAATTTGCTGTCCAACATCTTTTCAATCACAGCGGCACCTGTCTCTTTCTGACAGTCCCCCGGTACCGGTTCATGCATTTGAGTCTGGGGAAGGTCATCACTCAAATGGCTAGCGGATTCTAGTTCCTTTTTGGTAATCGTCCAATCAGCCTGATGCCCCCCCGCAGTTGATAAAACAATTTTAAGTCTCTCCTGAACCGGAATTTGAAAAGAATATTCGCCCTGCTTGTCTGTTTTTCCGGTCAGAATGCGATTCTCTGTGGAATCATAAACTGAAATTTCACCGCCTTTAACAACCCGGTTGCTGCTGAACTTGCTTTGTGTCATCACTCGGTCGCCTTCGACCCAACCAAATATAATCACACGGTGCGCTAAGGCGGAACCTGAAAAAGACAGACAGCAAATTAAGACCAATGTCCCCCGAACCAGCATATCTTTTATGTTCATCCGAAATAGACCGATATGACTAACTGCGGGCATTTATGACCCCCTTCTTTACGTATAACATGGAAGGCTGAACCTTCATCAGAAAACGGATACAAAACACCGTGATGATACCCTCAATAATCATCACCGGCAGATGTGAGATCACCACAAACGTCCCCACTTCGAAAAATGCCTCACCTATCAGAAAAAATGCAAAGCCCATCATCAGAGCCGCGAACAGGACTGAAAAAAATCCGCATAAAAAAGATATAACCGTTACAACAGAGGCGTTTTTCCTTTTAAGCGGATGGAAAGCAAAAGATACCAGCACAGCAGGTAGTGCCATGACTACGGTATTGACACCCAATGTGGTAAACCCTCCGAACTGAAAAAAAACAGCTTGCAGAATCAGCGCGATCATGATCACCGGGAATGCGCCCCAACCCAGCATCATGCCCACCAGTCCGTTCAGTATGAGATGAACGCTCGATACACCAAGAGGGACATGAATGAGCGATGCCACGAAAAAAGACGCTGCCAGAACCCCCGCCTGTGGAATCCGGTTATAGTCAAGTCGCCTCAAACCTATGGCAGTTCCGGTAACAGCTATCACTGCGCCGCCTACCAGTATGGATACAGGTAAGACACCCTCTGAAATATGCATTAATTTGATCTCATTCAAATTTTCGAGAGCTGTTTCGACTTCCAATGTGCCTGAAACATGCACATCCGATAACCCCCACAACGTTATCCCTCTTAAAATGAAAACAGCCCTGGTGGGAACCAATCCTTGTTTCTATTCTAGCGTGTCACAAATCTCAAATATGTAACAACTAAACCATAAAAAATAGAAACTGTTATGTCAATAAGGGTTCTTTTTCAGGAACGGTGTCTACCATACCGGAGAGCCGCAAGAGAAATCGCGGACAGCGTGCCAACAATCGAATCCCCTTTGTTCCAGATGGATAGGCGTTGACCATTAGAGTTGTAAAAGGTACACCTATTGGGAAGTAAAATCAGAAATTTCACTTGTTTTGCTATCTAAAAACACCCAAAGGTACAAGTATGAACACGATTCGTTTTGGCATGTCTATCGATAAACGGCTCTTGACACGTTTTGATCAGTTAATTTCGAAAAAGGGTTATGTCAACCGGTCAGAGGCTATTCGTGATCTGATTCGAAATACGCTGGTCGAAGAGCAGTGGGAGCATGGAAATGAGGAAACGTTTGGGACTATTACGCTGGTATATGACCATCACACAAGAGAACTGTCAGACAAACTGATCGAACATCAACATGCTCACACAAAGCAGATCATTTCAACCCTTCATGTCCACATCGATGCCCATCATTGCCTGGAAGTGGTAATCGTTAAAGGCAAACCTTCGCTGATAAAAAAAATATCCAACGAATTGATCGGAACCAAGGGTGTCAAGCATGGCAAACTCGTGACAACGACATCGGGAAAAGGGATTGCCTGAGCCACTCGATCAAAATCTCTTTCATCCAAGTTGATAGATGAATCAACCCATTCGATCAAAAAACAAGGCCCTTTTCAAATCAATCGGCCTGGTTAGCCTGATTACGCTTTTCAGCAGAATTCTGGGTCTGATGCGCGAAATCGTCAAGGCAGCTTTGCTGGGTACGAGCTACCACAGTGATGCATTTACACTGGCTTTTACGATTCCCAATCTGTTCCGTCGCATGACTGCGGAAGGAGCAATGTCAAGCGCCTTCATCCCCGTTTTCAATGAAATTCTTCATCAGGATGGCGAAAAACGGGCCTTTGATTTCGCCAAAAATTTCTTCTGGCTGTTCACTTTTGCCCTGGTCCTGTTCAGCCTCTTGTTCATTCTCAGCGCCCCCTGGCTCATTCGATATGTTTTTGCCCCGGGTTTTGATGGCGAACCGTTGCATTTGACGGTCATACTGACACAGTACATGTTCATCTATATCCTTTTCATCTCACTGGCAGCGATTCTTCAGGGTGTACTGAACTCCTTTGCCATTTTCTGGATCTCTTCTTTGACTCCGGTCTTACTAAACATCTCCATCATTGCCTGCGCACTGTTTTTTGCTCCCCGGCTCTCCAATCCAACTTTCGGGTTTGCTATCGGGGTTTTACTGGGAGGGGTCATCCAGTTAACGGTTCAACTGCCCACAGCCAGAAAGACCGGTTTACAGCTTCTATCCAGGATCAATCTTGCTGATCCAAAAATCCGACAGGTGATCACTTTAATACTTCCCACGATTTTTGGGACCGGCATCTATCAAATCAATATTATTGTCAGTAATTTCATTGCCTCAAGCCTCGACGAAGGCGCCATTTCCTCTTTAAACTTCAGCAACCGCTTACTTGAATTGATCATCGGGGTTTTTATCATCTCCATTACAACTGTCTTTTTACCCCGTTTTTCAACACTTTTTGCAGAGCAACGCCTGGATACGATCAGCTCCGAGATGCAACGCATCATCGAAATAACCGCTTTCATTGCGCTCCCAGCGACAGTTGGTATTTTTATGATTGGTGATGAGATCGTGACCCTGCTTTTCGCCAGAGGTGCGTTTGATGCGACTTCTGTGTCCTTGACAGCCGGGGCACTACGATATCATATTCTCGGATTAATATTTATCTCCTGGAACCGGATACTGCTGACCCTTTTTCAAGCGGGTAAATGGATCCGGCATACCGTCCAGATTGCCGCTGTGATCTTGATTGTCAATACTGTTGCTGCGCTGGTTTTTTCAAGAACCACCGGGCATCTGGGTATCGCCGGAGCCAATAGCCTGAGTCAGGTTGTGCAAACTGTCCTGCTGGTACTTTACCTGCATAAACTGATGAAATGTAGAATCGGTCTGTTTTTTTCGGGAAAACGGCTGGCAAAAACAGTCATGCTCAGTACACTGCTGTTGATAGCACTTTGGGGCTTCAAAACATACATTATTGCGCGGGAGCAACCTGTTTTATTGAATGTCTGTCTTTTGATTGGATTTGGTATCATATTTTATGGCAGTTGTGCCTTGCTTTTCAAAAGTGAGGCACTAAAATCGCTTATCGAGCAAACCCGTTTCCACAAACGCTCTTGATCATCGTATCAAATTCAGACAGGGATGGCCGCCTGGCCGACCTTGGTGGATAACCTTTTTAAATCAAACATCTGAACTTTTATTTAGATAAAGATCAAAAATATTCGCTATACTGGTTGAACAATATAGACATAAATCTACAAAGACTTTTATTGAAGGTAACCCATGAAGAAAATTATCAATCTGGAACGAATAATAAAAAACAAAACAATCAGGGAGTGGGTTGAAGCACTGATTTTTGCTTTGATCGTCGCTATGATATTTCGAACCTGGCTCTACGCTCCCTACCGCGTTCCAACCGGCTCGATGATCCACACCATTGAGATTGGAGATCACCTATTTGTCAGTAAGCATGCTTATGGATTTGTCGTTCCATTTACGGATATCAAACTTTTTCCTGATAAAGTTGAGCGCAACGACATTGTCGTTTTTCCCTATCCTGAAGACCCGTCGATCGATTTTATCAAGCGAATCGTTGCCGTGGGTGGTGATACAGTTGAAGTTATTGGTGAAACGGTGTATATCAATGGAGAAGTGGAAAAAGCAGATTTCGTTTACTATGACAATAGTCTGATGACACTGCCGGAGCACATCAAGGTGACAGTACCAGAAGGGAAACTCTGGGCAATGGGCGATAATCGGAGAAATTCCAAAGACAGCCGTTCATGGGGATTCGTCGATGAAAGCTCGGCAGAAGGAAAAGGGGTGATTATCTATTGGTCCCACGACCCTCAGCAAAGCCTTTTTTCCGGATACCGGTTCGATCGGATTGGTAGATTTCTCGAGTAACATCTTCTAACATCAACCAGACGGAGTCTATACCCCCTGGTAAAACCATTTTCTGTACGACCAGACACTCAATCAACAACCTTGTATGCGGAAAAAAAGGTTTTTTAAAATTCTGGCTGCAACGATGCTGCTGATAGCGATGACCGCGACTGTCGCAGCTCAGGAAGACATCTATGTCGACGCTCCGCTTGTCCCTGGACAGCCCAATGCTGGTCAAGCAGGACTTGCCGGAAATTACCCCGATCAGTTTAACTGGGGGCTGTTCAACTATGGGTTTACTGAAAGCATTTATTATCAGTTTTCAGGAAACAGCATTTTTGCAGGGGGAAATTCACCAGCAGGCGTGCTTAATTTCGGCTGGATCCGGATTATGCCACTGGATTTTCAATATATGCCCGGAATGGCCTATGGGGCTGAGTTCATCAATTTTTCATCTACATCCGAAGATGTATATGCAGGCGATGCCGATGTTGTCACCGGTCCCGCCATTAACATGGACGTATACCTGACCAATTTCAAGATCCGGCTGTTCTTCATGGACCCGTTCGAAGAGTTACTACACCCGTTTTTCGGAATTAGCTGGGGCCTTATTTTGGGTGATTTCAAAACGACAAAGGTGGGTGGCGAAAAATTTACAACGAACTTTGTAGGATTTTCAGTCTCACGTAACGTCGGGGTTCAGGTTAAACTCGGGGAACGGGGGGGACTGGTGACCGAATTTCGAGCGGTCACCGCCAATAGTGTCAAAACATCAAACGATCCATTCGACCAGGACCCGGGTGACAGTGTCAATCTCGATTTCAGCGGGATTACCATCGCCTTGAGCGGTTACTACCGATTCTAACTGACTTTCTCTCACTTTATTCATTTTCCTTTATAACTGGAAGAGGCTGGATGTTTTTTTACATTTCCAAGATGATTACTTTTCTGATTGATCCCCTCTTCATCATTCTGGTATTGCTGCTGTTTTTCCTGTTAAAAGGTACAAAGCGAATATCCACCCGTTTGATTCTCTATCCAATTTTTTTCGTGCTCTATCTTTTCTCCACCGGTTATTTCGCCGACAGTCTGCTATATCGGCTGGAGCATATTGAAAAACCGTCCCGACTACAGGATCACTATGACGCTGTCATTGTTCTCAGTGGCATGACAGATGACGGAAACAGTGATGTTGACCGGATCGAATTTTCTGGAGCTGTTGATCGGATTCTGGCAGGTATAAACCTGGTCAAACAAGGCAGAGCTGATGTTCTGATTATATCAGGTGGTGACGGGTCTCTCCTCCAGCAAAACAACCCGGAAGCAAGAGTTCTCAGGGATTTTTCCCTGCAATGGGGCTTGAGTCAGAAGCAGATTCTGATCGACGACGCATCACGCAACACCTATGAAAATGCAGTCATGACCGCCAAGCTGCTTGAGAACCGCAAAATGAAAAAACTGCTCTTGGTCACTTCCGCTTTTCACATGTTTCGTGCCCGTGGTTGCTTTAAAAAAGTTGGACTTGATGTGGACATTTATCCTGTGGATTATATGGCTGGGAACATGGAGAACGATTTTAGAAGTTTTCTTCCTGCCAGCGTTTCATTGGCGAAGGCCAATCTTGTCATTCATGAACTCATAGGCATTTTCATTTACAGTATCACCGCACGTGCGGATTACACAATTATATAGCCGATATCAGCTTCGCCTCGACATACAGTCTCTCAACTACCTTCCTTTTTTGCCGATCCAAACTTCTCCCACAGGGAATCGGAAACGTCGCCGAATGTTTCCCCGGTGATGCCCGAATCCGAAAAGCCATTCTCAACATCCGGATTGGATAGATCTTCCTTTTTCAAGGGTTCCAAAGGGGATGTTATCAATGTTTCTTCCAGCATATCCGTAATCGAAGATTCAAAAGAGGACTTTGAAATTTCGATCCCACCGCCATCAGCCAGTCCAGCTTCAAACGGCATCTCGGTGTGGATACTATCCGTGGGCAGTGCTGTAATCAATATCACGTCCGCGCTCATTTTCAGGTCTTCTATTGCCATCGGTTTTACGACCTGATGCTGGTATGCCCCCGATGTTTTATCCATCATGGAAGAACTGATCAGAATTTCCGCCATCTGAGCGCAGTCACAAAGTCTTTCTGCAATACTGGCAGCTTCGCCGATAAATGTGTAACTGCCTGACATACGACTTAGTGAACCAGCGATACTCTCTGTCGAATGAAGGCCGATTCCATAGTTGTTAAGTTTGCGATTCAAGACCTTCTGTTCATGATTAGCCATCTGCCAGATATGAGTGATCTTAAGCGCCATTCTAACAGAATTATCCATGCTGTTTATTCCTTCGAACAGAGTATAAACCTTGTCCCCCAGAATTTTAGTAATTTGGCCGCCATATTCCTGCACGATTTTTTCAAACGGATCGATAAATTTGGTGATATATTCATCCACCGCGCTGGGTGCACTTTTTTCAATAACCTCCTGAATGTCCGGAATTCTGGCACATAAACAGGTAATCTCAGTTTTCCTCAGCAGATGCTCAGCAGGGACACTTTTTATCTCATTCCCTTCCTGAAGAGATTCTATGTGAGAATCCTGACCTTTCTTGAAATAATTTTGCAGGTGACGATTCATCCGATTAAACGCGCCAAACAGAATGCCTGTCTCATCACCGGTTCGACTCAAGAGGGAAAAACTAAAATTGTTCCCTGTTACCTCAGCCATTCCCTCATACAACTTCGTATAGGTCCTTGAAATCGGTAGATAAAGGATGAAGATCAGTGCAGAGCACAAGAGGAGAATCAGTCCACCCATTATAAAAAGTGTCTCTCTTGACTTTTTTAGTATTTTGTTAAAATCGAATAGAACCTGTACGGTGGCAACCCTTTTTTCTTCGCCATTCTGACTGACAATGATATTTCTCAGGAATTGTAGAACTGTCATTGAACGACTATTGACTTCATAGTTCAGCAACTCAGCCACAGTCTGCTTTTCCTCGTTCAATTCAATTTTCTTCAGGAGGGTCCGGCCCGCTTTCCTGTTTTGAAACTCTTTATTTGTTGACGCATAATAGACCCCACTCGGGAATAGTATCACTGAAATTTGCAATAAGCCCGATTCATGGCTGCTATCCTGTTTCGTAACTGTATCCAGCGCATTGATGATTTGAGTTTTATCCCTGCTATAAAAACTACTGAGAGCCAGATCCGACACAATCACCGATGTCGTTTCGGCCATTTCTTTTATCTGCCTGACATTTGTCGCAGCGATCTTATCCAGAAAAAAGAAATTTATGAGTGCAACGCAAGACACAATAATAAATCCAACTACTAACAGCGCTTTAAACACCAAGCGAAAATTATATGCTGGCATGGTAGACTCTTGAAGGTTTCTATTTAACATATCTCCTCAATATTCTATTTGCTGATTTTCTGTTCCTAAACCAATAACTATCAGTATTCAATTACTTATTCAACCCATCTAAAATCGAAATGTTGCTCCGCTGGATCAACCGGAGCTGAAACAGTTACGATTTTCCAGATTCAGTAATAACCACCCGTAACATTTCTTCAACAGTTGTCTCGCCTGTCAGAACTTTATGACAAACATCATATTTGATACCTTTCATCCCTGTTGAAAGTGCAGCTTGCTTCACCGCGGCGGCATCTGTCGATTTATTGATTGCCTTGCGGATTTCATCATTCATCAACAACAGCTCAAATACACCGATTCGTCCCTGATATCCCGTCTGCAGACAGCGATGGCAACCGTCGCCCTTCCAGAGCGTCCCTGAAAAATGAGTTTCCAGCAACTGACTGCTAAAACCCAATTTGAGAAGCCTGTCCTTTCCTATGGAATATGGTGCTTTGCAGTGGCTGCATACTTTTCGAACCAGTCTCTGAGCCAAAACTGCCGTGACGGTGCTGGTGACCAGATAGGGTTCAATTCCCATATCTATCAGGCGAATCACGGTCGCTGCGGCTTCGTTGGTATGAATCGTACTCAGGACCAGATGCCCCGTCAGAGATGCCTGAATGGCAATCTGGGCCGTCTCCGTATCCCTCATTTCTCCAATCATAATCACATCAGGGTCTTGTCTCAGCATAGCTCTCAGACCTTTGGCGAATGTGACCCCAATTTTTTCGTTGACCTGCATTTGCCCATAGTTGTTAATCCGATACTCAACCGGGTCTTCGATGGTAACAATATTTTTTTCGTTTGCATTAATCCGGTTTAAGGCGGAATAGAGGCTGGTTGTCTTACCAGATCCGGTTGGTCCGGTCACCAGGATAATACCGTGGGGTTGACGTACCAGAACTTCCATCTGTTCAGCGATATCTTCAGCCATCCCAAGTTCCTTGAGGGGTATAATTCCCTGACTCTGGTTCAAGAGACGTAAAACTGCCTGTTCACCGTGAACAGTTGGAATTGTCGAAACCCTGATATCAATTTTTCGGCCGGCGTGGATAATCATTGTCCGGCCGTCCTGAGGCTTGTTTTTAGCTGAAATATCGAGGCCAGCCATCACTTTCACTCGATTGACCAGGGGAATATGCCCCGCTTTAGGCACTGTGGTTATTTTATGCAGTACGCCATCAATTCGATTGCGAACAATGGTCTCTTTAGGGCTGGGATCAATATGAATATCCGAACTTTGATCTCTGACCGACTGAACCAGAATGGAATTCATCAGTTTTTTAATAGGCTCTTCATCTTCTGCATCGAGCAAATCTTCGGTTTCATCCACTGAGAAATGGTCCAGGTAAGCTAGATCAGCGTCATCCTCCAGAACCTCCGCCGCTTCTTCAGCCGAACTTGAATTTCGGTCATAACTCAGATTGATCGTGTCGAGAATCACCTTCTCCGTCGAAACCACCAAAGAAAACGACTGCCGTTTCAAGGCCCGGGCAGCTTCTTCGTAGATGACGCTTGGCCAGGGATTGATAACTACGAATACCAGTTTTTCATCATCAAATTCATAAGGGTAAAACAGGTACTTTTTTGCAAAGCGGATGGGAACCGCCTGGGTAAACGCATTCTGAAAATTCGGCATCAGCTGGGGCAGCCGATCTACAAAGGGAAGTTTGACAATATCGCTGACAGCTTCCTGGAACACCTTTTCGCTGATAGCACCTAATTTGAGGAGATGTTCTCGAAATGTCGCTTGCTTTGCCAGGGCTGAGTTCCATTGCTCAATCAGACTCTCCACGGAAAGGTTTCCGGTTTGAGCCAGTCGCTGTATCAGTTTCAGATGAGTGGGTGACAATGTATGCTCTTGCATTGGAAACAGTTTGAATTGAGAAAAACGCCACTTGGTTTTGCCTAAGGGTTGGCTTAAAAATTACTCAAGCGTTTCCCATTAGCGTCTAGGAAACGCGTTGACTTGGCATTTTGTCCGCAAAATGTCCAGTCTTTACGGGACTTTTGCGGACAGAGTATGCCAAGTTATTTTTGTACGATCCCAAACTCCGCCAAAATTTTTGGGCCTTATTAATTCTAGCTGAACAGATCATTTCACATCAAATCAGTTCGGGATAACCAGTTTTGTTATCGTCGCCTTGGAGCGTTTTTTCCGCAGGCGTTTAATGCGCTTGATCAACTCTTTCTTCGTCATGCGATCCTTTTGAAACTCTATCAGTTGATAGAGCGTTTTAATGTCCATTTTTTCCAGTTGCTGTAAAAAGCGATCCAGAAAGAACTTTGTTGCCAGCACATCAGACATGGCCCGGTGCCGGTTTTCCATCTCATAATCGAAATAGATGCACAACCCACTGATGCCACGCGCTCTGACATTCGGCAACAGTTTTCTAGCCAGCCGAAAGGTACAAATCTCTATCTGTGGGTTAAAAACTTTCAGATTAAGACGCTCCAATTCCGACATGATGAATGAGTAGTCAAAAAGAGAGTTATGAGCGACAAAAATACCATTTTCAGCAAATTGAGTGAATTGTGGCAGAACTTCCTCAATCATTGGTGCATTCTCAACTGTTTCATTGTTTATTTTTGTTAGATTGACAATCTGCCAGGGTATTTTTTTCTGTGGATCGACCAGTGACTCAAATTTATCGATTACCTGGCCATTCTTCACTTTTAGGGCCGCTATCTCGATAATTCTGTCTTTTCCTTTAATAGAGCCGGTTGTTTCCAAATCAGTGATAACAAACTCAATTTCCGAAATGGGTCGATCTTCAACAAGCATTTCCAGTGGGGTACATGTCCAACCAGAGTCACTAGGCCTGACAAATCGCTTATCGATCTCTAATAAGTTGCGAAGTTGATCGATTTCGCTGCGACTATTTAAATTCAGTACTTGTCTTATCTGTTTTTCGGTGACCGCTCCTTCAAACTGATAAAGAAGCTGGAAAACTGCGTTATTCAAAACAATCCTTACAATAATTAATCAATACCGGAATATCATCGTGCCAAATGCTGTTAACGATAAAGCCATCATATCATTGCCCGAATCCAGCTTGTCAGACATAGATTCAATCAACCTCAGGCCTGCACGGTGAGATTCCCGCTATCTAAAAAAAACCGTCCCTGTCAGGATAGCCTTTTTGTCCCACTCAGACTTCCAGTGTATTTAAACGGTAGCCTTTTTCAATCAAAAGGTGAGTGAAGATTTGTTATAGCGCAAAAATAAATGAACATGACCCGCCTCGGTTATTTAAATGGTTTCTCAGAAAAGCTCATTCAACTTTGCTCCGCCATTGAAGGGAATCCAGGGATACCCTACAAATTGGTTTTTTGGCGCAACCATTGAGTTTCAGGGTCATTCTATTTCGTTCGTGAAGTAAATGCAAAAAACATGAAATCTTTGAAAAAACATTTTAGGGGTTGCTTAAATACATCAATCTCGATAAACAGGAATTCAAAACCAATTTTACAAGACTCAACCTGTTCTCTAGCATGAAACTGACCCCGATAAAAGATTGGTTCTCCGCACCTCTTCTCATCCCTGGCTTGATTTTCCTGTTTGTAAACACCTCGACTTCCCACATGTTCTATCATGTGAACAGCTACAAAATCGTGCTGGTGATTCTGGGGGTCACTTTTTTTGCATTCCGTAATATCCCCTTTTTCCCAACTACGACCGATGACCAGATTCCCTGGAAGATCTGGGGGATTATCGCAATCCCACTTCTGGCAACCTTTCCCGGGTTGATATGGCACCAGTGGAGTTTTAATTATAATTTTCGCTATGAACTGGCCACAAATCTCGTCCTGCTATTGTGGGTGGTATATTTGTATCGAAATGTCAGGCAGGAAGATGACCTAAGGCTATTCATCTTCTTTATCGGAATCACCGTCATTTACAATGGCTGTTGGTCCATTCTTGAAAGAACCGGTTTGCATCCAATAGCCTGGCAGGAGCCTGTGCAGATGGTCAAGGCAACATTCGGGCACCGAAATTACTTTTCCGGATTCCTGATTATCCTCCTGCCAACCTTGCTGATCTTCGCTATTCCGGAAACCCTCTTTCAGGCCCCTGCTAAAATCGACTCTCGGCCAACCTATACCCGAATCCATCGGTTTTACGCCACTGTTTTTTTATTTGGAAGTGTGAGTCTGTTACTCGCACAAACCCGAGCGGCGATTGCGGCATTTTTGTTGAGCTTGGCCCTGGTCAGTTATCTTTACGTTCATTTTTTTGCGCCTCGATACTGGCGTCAACGGATTCTAATTTTTTATGGCGTTGGGATTATTATCTTAGCCAGCCTGACCATCGTCATTTACGCCAATCCTGGCTTGTTCAAGGAATCCAGGTTCGCGCAGCTTTTTACCCTCCAAGCTTGGTTAGGCCGCCTGCTACCGTGGCAAACCGCCATCAACTCCATCAAATCCTCACCCTGGGTGGGTTTTGGATTAGGGAGCTCTTACAACCTGTTTTTCTCCTTCGTCGATCCAGACGCAAAACTGTTTCACTTCGAAGACAGCTATAACCATGCGCATTCCGAAATATTGGAATACGTGCAGGAGAGTGGGCTGATCGGCCTGATCGCCTTCACCATCTTCTGGATTTATCTGATCTATCTGCTGATCAGACTGCTGCGAAGCTCAAGCACAAGCACCACACAAATAAAGTTGGGGATCGGCATCGCAGGTGGTTTTCTGGCCTATCATATCCATGGCAGCTTTTCTGTGGCACCCCGGATGATGGTTATGAAACTACCCATCTACACGCTGATTGCACTGATTTTGATTCTCAATAAAATTCATCTCCGTAAAAATCTGGCGGGACAAAGTGCCCCTGTGCTGCGGAATAGAATGATATCCGGTCTACCGACGTTGGCCGTATTAATTGTCATCTGGACCATATTCCTGCCATGGATTGCAGGTCAATACCACTATATTAGAATCCAGAATCACCCCCCATCATACATACAGACCGGTAAATTAGAAGAACTGGTCAGGCTTACACCCGATATTTATGCACTGGACAAGCTCTCTCGTTTACAAATTAAGTATCATAAAAACCGGGCACTAAAAAACACCCTCGACACTATCGAACGCATCATTCCCCATTATCGGGATCTCGATTATAAAAAAACGCTGCATGCAGCCATGGACGGAAACTTGGAAGAAGCCAAGCGGCTCGGCCTGATCTCTCAACAACACGACCGCTATCATCTGCCAACGATTGATATCCTGATAAACCTGTCCCTGCAAAGCGACGATCTGCAACTTTTTAAAAAGCAGTTTGAGCTGTTATTGAGGCAACATGTTTTTTCCCAAAACCTGATCAAAAGCCTGCATGCCAATGATGTTCTGATTCAGTTTGTCCCGCTGGAAGAACCTCTGAAAATTTCCAGCCAGAAAAACAGACTGGTCTTTCAATGGAGTGAAAAATTGCTCGGACTTCTTTTTGAGATTGCTAGAAAAAACCAGATTCAAAAACATGATTCTGTAAAAGAAAGACAACGATACGGGGCATATCTATTTCAACTGCTGGCCAAACGTCCCTATTTTCAACTGAAAGTGCGGGGTCCCTACAAAAGTGAAAGTCTTGGGATTCAAAATGCAGTAAAAGCATACTACTCCCTGGAAAATGAGTGGAAGGGGAAGAAAAAAAAGCTGGAATTTGAAAACCGGGCTGAGTTGCGCCGGACTCTGCCGACAGACAGGCGAACTGTTTATACCAGGCAAAACCTTGCTTTAAAAACGATGCAGCTCTCTTATAACGTCAAATTGAACGTGTTTGCACAGGAGTTGAAAGAAAAAACGGACTGGGATATCTATACCAAAAAGCAGAAATTTATCACTCGGTTCATTAATCAGTTTATTTCGATTATTTTCCCAGCAAGCCGCTGAAATTTTCAGACCGAATCGACATAATCAATTTATCCATTGTAAATCACTGAAAAGCAGGATAGTCTTATAACCAGCACTATCCTAACCTAAGCTTGCGCTAATTGCTCCTTACACATTCAGTCACTGGCTGAAATATGAAATCGAACATGTTTTTTCGAATTGTCTTTTTCATGATCCCGGGATTGCTGATGGGATCCAGCGCAATTGCGCAAACAGTTCCAATCCCCAGCTTTAATCTGGAAATCGGACAATCGTCCAACCCGGATCAGGTCGCCTCAACATTGCAAATTATCGCGATGTTGACCATATTATCTCTGGCGCCTGCAATTCTAATCATGACCACATCATTCACCCGGATCATCATTGTCCTCTCTTTTATCCGCAACGCTCTGGGAACGCAGCAGTCACCACCCAATCAGGTCCTGCTCGGTTTCGCCATGTTTCTGACTTTTTTTATCATGGCCGATCCCTGGACACAGGTTTATGATCAGGCCCTGAAACCCTACTTCGATAAACAAATCGGACAGGAAGTTGCTTTCGAAAGGGCGGGTGAACCCATAAAAAAGTGGATGGGTCATTTTACCCGTCCGAAGGATCTGGCTCTTTTTTTGCGGATTGCCAAACTAAAACAACCTAAAAATTACAAAGAAGTACCTCTCTATGTCGTGATACCGGCTTTTGTTATCAGCGAGTTGAAAACCGCTTTTCAGATGGGGTTCATAATCTATATACCATTTCTGGTTATCGACATGGTGGTATCTTCGGTCCTGATGTCGATGGGTATGATGATGCTGCCGCCTATCATGATATCGTTACCGTTTAAAATTATGTTGTTTGTGCTGGTCGATGGATGGTATCTCATCACCGCATCACTGGTAAAAAGCTTTACCGGTTAAGGGTCGGCTCAAAAATTACTTGGCATTTTGTCTGCAAAATGTCCAATCTTTACGGGACTTTTGCGGACAGATTATGCCAAGTTATTTTTGTACGATCCCTAAGCCACAAACCCGAAATAAATCGGATAGACCAGTAGTCGCCACGGCAATCACCGCCAACTGAAGGCGTTAAATATCAGCGTAGGAGTAAAAGATGACACCCGAATTTGTTGTTTCATTTGCAACTGAAGCGATCACCACTGCGGTCAAACTATCAGCACCCCTGCTGATCACAGCGCTGGTCCTTGGATTGGCTGTATCTATATTTCAGGCGGTAACCCAGATCCAGGAAATGACACTGGCCATAATTCCCAAAATGGTGGGTGTCGTGGTTCTGCTGATCCTATTCCTACCCTGGTTCATCAGCACCGCTGCCCAATTTATGGAAAAGACACTCAGTAGTATTACATTTTATGTCGGTCTGGGCTGAGGCAGGATGAACGGCTATATTAAACCACCACACCGCATTCCGTTGCTACTAAGGCTGGGTATCTGGGTTGCAGAAAAAAGTACCGGCAAGAAAATGCTCCCCGCCCGACTGATCTCATGGGTTCCCAAATCCGCCTTTGGCTCTGGTATTCTGGAAGCACTGGTTGTTCACAAGGATAAAACTATCTCCCAGCGTTTATTAAAACTGGTGCGGATGCAAACATCATTTGTCGTCTCCTGCCCCTTTTGTATTGATATGAATGGGCTCGATTATGCGGGGCAGAGCATATCCGAAGAGGAAATTCTGGCACTGAGAGATATTAAGCCATTTACTGAAGTGGACTCGCTGAATGAAAGGGAAAAGACCGCGCTGGAGTATGTTCGCTTGATTTCTCAAACACCCATTGTTTTTTCGGAACAATTCATCAGAAAACTAAAAATTGCATTTGATGAAAGAGAGATCGTCGTTCTGGCGACAACTATTGCGCAGGTCAACTACTGGGCCAGGCTTATTCAAGCCTTGGGCATTCCACCAGCCGGTTTTTCAGATGGTTGCAATATTCTGGCAATCGATTCCTACCAGACACTGAAATAGCTTCAATTGTTCAACAACCCACAATCTCAACTAAGAGGAGCAATATGAGAGACGATCAATTTTATGCCGACGTGATCAAAAGAGCCTTTAAGACATTTCAAGAAGGCACCTGAGCAGAAGCGACCCTGCAGGGACTGCAGGAAATCTGGGACCCCGACCGCAAAGGCTATTCCTGGGCATCTGCCGGCTATTCCGGCGCTATCAATACTGGAAAAACAACTTGTGGCCTGTTGATTGGCAGCAGCATCGCCATTGGACTCCGTCACGGCAAAGGCCTCAGCTGTGTCCCCCTCGAAGAGAAGTCGCAACGCGAAAAAGCAATCGCAGAGGTGAATGACTTATACCGGGATTTCATAGACAATTTCAAATATTCGGATTGCCAGACACTGATCCAGTGCGATTTCAGCAAGCCCGGGGAGCCTGAAAGATTCCGGGAAGACAAGCTCTATGAGGGCACCTGTGTCCGTTTTTTTAATCACCTCATGACCCGATTTGTTGAGGCTGACAAAAAAGCAGAAACCTGATAAATCATCATCGATTGGAAATAACAAATCCCAACGGATGGAAAAAAGCGACAATGAAACAGGCGCTCCATGAATCAGAATCAGAATTTGGAGTAAAATAGAGTTGCTTTTAGGCATTTTTTGGTAAAATCTAGATGCTTTCCAAGGGGATTTTTTTTCAATGATTTTCGATTCCAAAGAAATTGCGGGCTTCTCCCGTTTTTGGAATCCGTATGTTCTTATCAACAGAAACACTCAAAATATAAGGGATTATATGAAAAAATTATTTGCCGCACTGATCGGTTTAAGTCTGTGTCTATCTGTCAGCGTTCAAGCCAAAACCTATCGCATTTCAGTCAATCAGTTTGTTGAACATCCAGCGTTAGATGCTGTATTGAAAGGATTTCAGGATTCCTTGAAAGCTCAAAACGTAGATGTTGACTATAAAGTGCATAATGCCCAGGCAAATATGGGGACAGCCAATCAGATTGCCCAGCAGATTTTAGGCGAAAAGCCGGACCTGATTCTGGCAATCGCCACTCCCACAGCTCAGGCATGTGCACAGGCGCTAAAAAAAGCCCCCAAGAACCTGCAGCGGACCTTGCTTTTTACCGCAGTCACTGACCCTGTTTCAGCCGGATTGGTCAAAAGCTGGGAAAAACCAGGCAAAAATATCACCGGGGTTTCGGATCTGCTGCCCATCAAAAAACATATGACGATGTTGAGAACATTTTTTCCAAAGCTTAAAAAACTGGGCGTCATTTACAATTCCGGAGAAGCCAACTCCAAAGTACTGGTTAAAATGATCAAGAAGCAAGGTTCTGAAATGGGTTTCCAGGTTGTAGAAGCCACTGCATCCAAATCAAGTGAAGTATACCAGGCAGCCAAAAGCTTGGTGGGCAGAGCAGAAGCCGCGTACATCCCAACTGATAATACCGTTGTCTCTGCGTTTGAATCTGCTGTCAAGGTCGGCAGGCAAAACCAGTTACCGATCTTTGCTGCTGACGTGGCTTCGGTTCCCAGAGGTGCCGTCGCCGCCATGGGATTCGACTATTACAAACATGGATACCAGACCGGCGTAATGGCCAAAAAGATTCTTGAGGGCGCGAATCCTGCGACAACCCCCGTGGAAACACAGGATCAGCTTCTTTTACATTTAAATTTAAGCGCTGCTAAAGCGATGGGCGTGACCGTACCCCAATCCTTGATTCAAAAAGCCGATAAAGTTATCAAGTAGTAATGACGGTCGTCAGTACTTCCAGCCCTCGCGGCAATACCGCGAGGGAGGCTCATTTTTAACCATTAGCAAAGAAATAATTACATGTCCTGGTATGCAGCACTTGGTGCATTGGAACAAGGCCTTGTCTACGGGATCATGGCAATCGGGGTTTATTTAACCTTCAGAATTCTCGATTTCCCTGATCTGACGGTGGATGGTAGCCTGCCCCTTGGCGCATCCATCACCGCTTTAGCTTTAACAAGTGGCATCAACCCTTTCATAGCTTTGCTGTTAGCCGGCTTTGGTGGATTTTTAGCCGGAATGGTAACTGCTATCCTCAATACCAAATTAAAAGTCCTGCATCTTCTGGCATCCATTCTGACGATGATCGCTTTATATTCGATCAACATCAGAATCATGGATGGGCCCAACATCTCCCTGCTGGCCACGGATACGGTCTTTGACCCCTTGATCAACTTTGGGGTTCCCGGATACCTGGCTTCGACTATGTTTTTTGTGGCATTTGCCGCCCTGATTGTTGTGGGGGTTATCTGGTTTTTATACACGGAGATCGGACTTTCACTTCTGGCCACGGGGGATAACCCCCAGATGATTACAGCTCAAGGGGTCAATACCCATACCATCATTATCCTGGGTGTCGGTCTATCCAATGCCCTGGTTGCTTTGGCGGGCTCACTGATCGCGCAAAACCAGGGAGCAGCTGATGTTAACATGGGCGTAGGAACCATCATCGCCGGGCTGGCATCGGTTATTGTAGGGGAGACGGTTTTTGGTGACAAAACAATCCCCCGGGCGATCATCGCCGTCCTGGTCGGTTCCGTTATTTACCGGATGGCCATCGCACTGGCCCTCGGTCTGGAAATGGGACGTTTTTCGGTCAACCCCAGCGATCTGAATTTAATCACAGCCCTGCTGGTTATTATTGCCTTAACTGCGCCCACAATTAAGAAGAAGTTGAAAAAAGTATGATTACACTATCCAGTCTTATCAAATATTTTCATCAGGGTAGTGCCAACGAGATCCTGGCTATCGATGATGTCACCCTGAAAGTTGAAGAAGGTGATTTCATCACGATCATCGGATCCAACGGAGCCGGGAAATCGAGCTTGTTAAACTGCATTGCGGGAACCTATCCCATCGAAAGCGGAAAGATAGAAATCGGGGATCAGGACATTACCCAGTGGCCGGAATTTAAAAGAGCAAAACTGATTGCCCGTGTTTTCCAGGACCCGCTGCTCGGCACTTGTGCCCATGCCAGTATTGAGCAAAACCTGGCCCTGGCCTATAAAAGAGGCAAGAAGCGCGGAATGGGCTTCGGCGTCAAATCCCGGGATCGCAGTTTTTTCAAGCAGGAATTGCAGCAACTGGGCCTCGGCTTGGAAAACCGCCTGCTGGATACGGCGGGGCTGCTTTCAGGAGGGCAAAGACAAGCTTTGACAATGCTGATGGCAACCTTGGTCAAACCGGAAGTCCTGCTCCTGGACGAGCATCTTGCGGCCCTCGACCCGAAAACAGCCCAGCAGGTACTCGATTTGACCCAGGAAATCGTGACCCAGAAGAAACTCACCACCCTGATGGTCACCCATCAAATGAAGCATGCCATTCAACTTGGCAACAGGCTGATCATGCTGCACCAGGGCAAGATTATTTTTGACGCCCGGGGCGAAGAGAAAAGCAAGTTGACCGTCAATGATCTGCTATCTAAATTTTACGCGGTTCAGGGCGAAGAGCTTGCTGACGACAAAATGCTGCTGGCGTAGTTGAGAATCTAGCTTTTACCCACGACAAAATACATATCAATTTCTCCATGGTTTTTGATAGCAATTCTGCCTCGATATTCACAATCGAAATCCCCTTTGACAACCTCATAAACATTTTTTGAAATATTGATCTTATCGGGAGCGCCAGCGGTTTCGAGTCGTGACGCGATATTGACGGTATCGCCCCAGATATCGAAGGCAAACTTCTTTTTACCAATCACACCGGCCATCAGCGGGCCGGCGTGGATACCCATCCGGATGTCCCAATTTTGTTTTCCTTTAGTGAGACGTTCCTGTTTTGTTTTCTCCATAAAATCGCAAATATCCCAGGCTGCCCGAACCATATTGACAACGTGATTTTCCCTCGGTACAGGCAGGCCTCCGGCACACATATAGGCATCCCCAATCGTCTTTAGTTTTTCCAGACCATAATGTCCAATAATTCGATCAAAGGCAGAAAAGTAAAAATCCAACTCCTTGATCAGCTGTTTGGGTGTTAACTGACTGGCGATGGTCGTAAATCCCTTTATATCCGTAAAAAGTACAGATGCAAACGGATAATAGACCGGTTCAACCGACCCTTTGCTTTTCAACTCGTCTGCGATTTGATCCGGCAGAATATTCCGTAGCAGTTTATCGCTTTTTTGCTTCTCCTGTTCAAGTTCTCTATTCAGCTGTTCCAGATGTTTATTCTTTAATTGAATTTCCTGATGGGCGGCTTGGATTTCGGCATTAATGGTTTTTAACAAGGCCGCGTTAGCTTCCTGGATGTTCTCCAAATTCCGGCGATAGTATTCTGATGATGAGATTTTCTTTTTTAAGAGTAGATTTTCCTGATCCAGAGAATCCTTGGTAAAAACCTCCGGGACGGTCAACGGCTTTTGCGGAGCGGCGTTAAGCCTCTGGGATATCTGGTTTTGTGCATCGGAGGCCCCCAATAAAAGTGTGACCATCGTTGTATTGTGAAGCCGGCATTCTGTCGATCCAATCAATGGGCTAAATTCTGCAAATCCATAAAATCCGGCAATGGGTGTATTTGGGGGTAGGTGATCGATTAAAAATCCCAATTCATTTTGGGTCTTTGTTCCCAAAATACTTTTACGTGCATTACATGAAAATATCAGAGCGACAGATAGATCTTTATCAGGGAAACCCTTGAGAGCGCTTTGAATGGAAAGATCCGTTTCGCTTAATATCTTAGATGGCGTGGCTTCCATCAGTTGCACATCTGAGCCGTTTGGAACAAACGCCCCAAACGTAACTTTACCGCTGCCCTGCTCATACCCGACAGGGACCCGGATATAAAACTGATCTTTTCCCTCTTCATAAACAGCTAGCGGAAACTCAGGTATAGGTTTGCTATGAGTCCCCAGATAATGCATATAAAAATCAAGAGCACTCTCAGAACCGATACGGTCCACATCTTTCTGGTGAGCCGACATCACCCTTTTTTTGTCACCCACCGGAGTCCAGCTATTACTGACGCTGAATGCGTATTTCAAATCACCGGAGAACAGCAAAAGGGGAAAGGAGTCTTGTAACACGCGCTCATGATAAAATAGTTTGGGTGGGGCTGAGTAAAACCCGTGCCTGGCGGCACAGCCGCCAAAAGCCGTACAATTGGGATCCAATGTTTGATTAAGGCAGTCAAGGACTTCTGTTGAAGCTGTCACCGCACCATCCGGGAAGAACAGGCATAGGCTCTCATCCCGAGAAAGATTTTTCCTGGCGGAATGAACGGCGTTTTTGACTGCTTTCACAGGATCTTTAGAAACTGCTTCACCCAGGCCTGCTTTTATTTCTATGGTGTCGGAATAAAACAGTATCAGGCTGGCTGAAACCTCACTAAAACCACAACTGGAAGAGAACTCACCTGCGGTTGTACATCCGATCAGTGAAAGGTCAGGAAAACATCTAAAGATTTCTTTTAACATCAATTGGTGGTCAAACTCAACACTCGCATAAAAAATCCCCGCCTGGGGCACGAAACTCCCCAGTGTCCCCTGTGCCTGTTCAATGACCTGTTGTATCACCCTATCTGAATTGGTCCCTTCAGCCTGTCCGACTCCGACGGTCAGCATAAATTTAGTCCTGTTACTGTGTGAATGAAAAAATCCCAACAAGAATGTCACCCATAGAGCTATTTTGCCCCCCGTTGGTCTCACTCTGAGCATGTTGGTTCTTTTAAAATATGGGATCCGTTTCTTATAGAATAACCTGTTATTTCTAAATTTAATACTCAAAAACAAGCGTAACTATTCAGCATACGCCCCGTCGAGGGAGTCACGATTCAAAACACGCATGAATCCATCCCTGGAGCCAAGTGTTTCGTCAGAAACGCGTTGAGAAAATGTTCTATTTTTGCAGAAACCTAACCGGACATTGCTGATTTACATTGGCCTTTTTTACCAGATACTGTTATTTTTAGGGTATCACCCAACTTTCTTCTCCAATCAAACATGTCTTTAAAATGATAGTGTTCAGCCTGTTCAGAAATCTAACCCCATTTTACATCCTGTATTTTTTTTACGGACTTGCATTTCTTTTTTTGGGGGCGTCCATTGCCATTAAGGATATGAAGGCAAGTACGTTAAAAATATCCAGTAGTCTCTGGTTATTATCTATTTTCGGATTCAGTCATGGGACCCATGAATGGGTAGAGCTTTTCCTGCTGGTGCAATCTCAATACCTGGGTCCCTATCAGATTTTTTTAGTAAAATCATTCTCAATCTTCATCGCTTTTATTTCATTTTCATTTCTATTGTGGTTTGGCCTTTTGCTGGTATTCTCATTCAATCGAAACCAATATACAAAATGGCTTCGTTACTTGGTAATCGGCATGTTTCTTTACTTCTTTTACTATTTTTACAACTCTCTGAAGATTTCAAATGAATTGTTCCTTCTCAAAATGGATATCATGACCAGGAGAACGGTTGGACTTTTGGGAAGTTTGGTCACGTCGTACGCACTGATTGCATACAGCCGGGCCTTAAAAAAGGTGAGTCAGTCAATTTCGGTCTTTTTTCTGATAACAGGAGTGGGGTTTTTCTTTTATGGCTTTTTTGCTGGATACCTGCCTTCCCATGTAAAGATTCCGATATTTGATATCCCGGTTCAGTTTTTTAGAGCAATATCCGCTGTCTTGATCACGTATTTCCTGATGAAAGGGCTGAATATTTTTGACATCGAGACTCGCTACAAACTTGAGCAGCAAATCAAAAAAGTCGCCCAATCGGAAAAAATGGCTTCACTGGGAAGGCTTGCCAGTGGCATCGCACACGAGGTAAATACGCCTCTCACCAGTGCATCTTTAAATGTGCAGATGTTAAGAAACAAACTAAAAAGTCAATCAGCAACGGGTGCTGCTCTGAAAAAACTGGATGCAATCGAGCGCAATATCACGCGGGCATCCGTCATCGCGAAAGAGTTGCTGCAGTTTTCCCATATGAAAGAAGTCATATTGACTAAAATCAGTATAGAGGAAGTCATTTCAAATGCCTTAGAACCGCTTGAGTATCAACTGCAGAATATTTCGGTCGTACGAAACAATTCAAACTTACCGGACATTCTCGGGGATATGGTGAAATTGGAGCAGGTGTTCATTAATATCTTCAATAACTCGATTGAAGCGATGCCAGCTGGAGGGAAGCTTTCGATTTCGTCAGGTATCGAGAACGGAAAGGTCTGGATCAAGATCATTGACACCGGAATTGGAATCAAAACAGATATGATGAGTAATGTCTTCGAACCATTTTTCACGACCAAAGATATTGGCAAAGGAACCGGGCTGGGTCTTTCCATCTGTTTTGGAATTATGGAAAACCATCATGGAACCATTGAACTATCAGGAGAAAAAGATAAAGGAGCCACAGTGACGTTGCAATTCCCCATTCCTGTTGGCAAGACGTGAATCAAATGGATCAACGATCCTTTCAACTGAAAAAAACCGACAACCTATTAATGAAAAACCATCAAAAAAGACAGATACTGGTCGTTGATGATGACTACGACCTGAGAGAAAACCTGGTTGAAATCCTGAATGCAGAAGGCTATGGGGTGCAAGCGACTGAGAACGCTTCCAAAGCGTTTGAAAAGCTACAGCAAACGGATTTTGATATTGTGATACTGGACTTTATGATGCCTGGCATGAATGGAATTGAAGCCTTATACGAATTGAAACGGATTGCACCCAAAACCAAGGTCATCATGATCACTGCCTTTGCGACAATCGAAAATGCGGTGAACGCCATCAAACGTGGAGCCAGTGAGTTTATAACAAAGCCATTTAAAATCGAAGAACTTTTGATACTCATTAAACAAGTCCTCGAAGAATTGAGATTTGAATATGGGATTAAAAAACTGGAAATGGAAGATACGTTAAGCTCGCTTTCAAACTCTATTCGCAGGCAGATCATTCGAATTCTACAATCCAATAAGGAGATGCGCCTCATGCAGATCGTTCGTGAATTAGAGGTAAAAGACCATACCAAGGTCATCTTTCATCTAAAAACGTTAAAGGAATCAAAAATTATCGAACAAACATCAGAAAAGTCTTACTTTCTGACTCTGGAAGGTCAAAAAATATTGGAGTGCCTGATATTATTAGAAAAATATTTCGATGATAACGCTTCTCCGGTTTGATGTAAAATTCAGTTCACATTATTCCTTTATAAAGTGGATAGATTTTCACTTGTACCCCTAAAAAAATGGAGTAGAATCTATGCATGGCCGAAAAAATTGTGGATTCTGATACGGTCAGATGTGGACGGTCTTTTTCCTCAACATAAAAACCACCCTGAAAAGCGCATCTTTATATTTGCGACTGCGAATGGATGGATCATTGTCAGGTAAATCGTTTTTTGAGGTCCGCGGGGAGCATTATTTAAATTTGTTCTCCTATTAATTTTAGATACAGACATGCAAATGTTGAAAAAAATTTTAGAGGAATTATGAGTTTGATAAAAAGAGTGCTCTTTCTTTCTTTTTTCATGACAGCTGGATTGTTATTAGTTTCAAGCCCTGCCATAGCTAAAAAGAAATTGGTCAGCGTTAAAGCCACCACCCCGATTGTATTGGACGCAGTAGCTGAAAAAGCATGGGATAATGCCAATTCAATTACAGTAAAACTGGGAAAACTGCCATATAAGCCAAACAATGGCTACGCCGGAATGAAAAAAACGAACCTTAGAATAAAATCTCTGTATGATGATAATTCTATTTATTTTTTCATTCAATATGCAGATCCTACCAAGAGTATGGCCAGATTTCCCTGGGTCAAACAAGCAGATGGCAGCTGGAAGCAACTGGTAAACAAGGATAGCACCGGGCATGACAACACCTATTACGAAGATAAGTTGGGAATGTACTGGAATATCAATGCAACTGGATTTGAAAAGAAAGGGTGTTATTCAACTTGTCACAGAACCAAAGATGGGATGAACAACGGTATTAAAGACTCATCTGCGGGACGTAAATATACCAAAAATGAAGGCGAAACCGTTGATATGTGGCATTGGAAAGGTGTGCGTACCGATCCATTGGGGATATTTGATGACCAATTTGTGAATAGCAACAGGGATCCTAAAAAGAATAAAAGCTGGGGCCGAAAAGGTGACTCAAAACTCGGTGGCGGCTACAAAAACAACGTCAATAAAAGTAAAACAGGCCCAGCTTACATGAACTCTCCTTACAGCGAAGACTCTAAATACTACGTTACTCCCTGGGCGAAAACAAAATTTGTTGATACGTTTAAAACAGGCGACATCGTACCAGGTATTGTCCTTGATGCCTTTACCGGACACCGAGCCGATATTAAGGTGAAATCCCATTGGAAAGATGGACAGTGGACATTGGAAGTGAAAAGAGCTCTGGTCACAACAGGTAAAAATGCTAAAATTCAGGACGTCCAGTTCGATGATATGGGCAAGACGTATCATTTTGGAATTTCTGTTTTTGATAACTCCCAGATCAACCATCTCTTCCACAACAGTGCGATCGAGATGACGTTTCAATAGATAGCTCTGAGATGTAAATCAGTAATAAATCGGCTCATCCTGATCAAGCGGTTGGGATGGGCAGGTTTCAATTGATTGGCGTTCCCAACCCCCACCAGGCTTCACCAATGCCTTTCAGATCCTCATCCGTAGTGATTTCAACAAACAGTTGCGGAATCAGATCATGCTGGTGCAATTTTGTCTCAATCCCTGTTATCTTCATCTCGCTCCTTAACCGGAATCTTGCTGGTGCAGGGGACATTAAACTGACAAAACGCACAGCCTAAGGGGAATGATGTATTCCGTTCCCCATTAACTACACGTTGATGAGGTTTGAGTAAGCCACTCAGGCGCGGCTTCATCTCCTGTTCGATTGTTTTCAGATAGAGGTAACACTTCAGTTTGTCATGACCTTTATCGGAAAGGGCATCGGCGGGACACCGTTCCACACATTTTTTGCACTTTCCGGTTGTATAAAAGAGGCAGTTGGCATAGGGGTCATCACTTTTTCTAGGCGATATCTCCAGAGGTGCATCAGTAATGACGGAAGTCACCCGGATGTTACAGCCGACTTCAGAGATAAATCCCTCATGCAGGCTGAATGTTCCCAAGCCAGCCGCAAAAGCTATGTGTCGTTCAGACCAGACCGAATAGAGCTGCAAAGGCTCCTCTTTGGTTAAGATCTGAAAAACCGGGCTTTGCATTCCAGCCATAGCATTGTACCCTTTTTTCTGGAAAAAGCTGACAGACTTTTTTAAAACATCTCCCATAAACTCATTCGCGAAATTTCGACCTACGCTGTACACCTCAGCCGGCATGGTTTTCGCTGTTTTACTCGCTTCTCGAATTCGGTTTGTATAAGGAAAGATAATTGACAACACCCGCAGACTCCCGGATTCTGTGCCACTCATTTCAGGGTTGCTTTGACTCCAAATTTCATAAGGGGTCAAATGCTCAGGGCCGACCACCTCTTTGTAGCGTTGAAAAATCGGGTCTGCACCTCCTGAAACCCCAATCAATGGAGAATCAAATATGCGACCGGATCCATGGGTATCAGGAAGCCGGTTTAAAGCGTTTTCCGAAAACAATGTCTCCAAGAAATCCTTGACGCTGTTGTGCATTTTTTAGATTACCCCCTTTTCCTTTAATTCAGACAGTTCTTCTGCTGACAGCCCCAGATAGTCACCAAAGATTTCCTGATTATACTCTCCCAGCCGTGCACCAAGGAACTTCACCCGCCCTGGGGCCTTTTTCATTTTTGGGAAAACACCAGGAATTAGAACCTTTCCTTTTTCAGGATCGGTCACCTCCATCACTGCATCACGCTCTCTCATGTGAGGATCATGAGCCAATTCTGCGATATCCCGCACCAGGTCCGCCGGGATCCCAGCCTCGTCCATGACTTGCAGACCTTCAGCGGCGGTTCTTTCCTTGACCCAGTTTCCAATGATTTCATAGAGGGCATCCTGGTGCATCGTGCGGGCAAAGCGGTTCTCGAAACGGGGATCCTGTAAAATTTCAGGTTGCCCCATCACAGCCACTAGCTTACCAAACAAACGGTCGGTACCGGCATTTATGACCAGAATTCTGCCGTCTTTGGTATCGAAATCTTCAGCCGGAACAAATCCGGTATTCCTGTTACCGCTTCTTTCTCTAACCTTGCCAGTCAGGCTGTAATCGATCAGGGCGGACTCAGATGATCTGAAAGCCGCTTCAGACAGACTTACATCAATCACTTCGCCACCGCTGTTGTTCACATCCCTGTTGTAAAGCGCCATCATGATTCCGTAAGCGTTCAGGTAGGCGGTCATATAGTCAACCACGGCGTAACCGGATCTAACCGGTGGTTGATCGGGGTAGCCGGTAGCATAGGTCAAGCCTGAAAAAGCGCTGACATTCCTGTCGAAGCCCCCTTTTTCCCTGTATGGTCCTGTCTGCCCGTAGGCAGAGATTTGTGAGATAATCAGGTTGGGATTGGTACGATGCAGGTCCTCAGCGCCCAGGTTCCACTTTTCTGCCTGACCGGGTCTAAAATTCAGCATGACCACGTCAGCTTTCTCGACTAGGCGGTGGGCCAGTTTCTGCCCTTCATCCGTCCTCAAATTCAGGGTCACGGTCTTTTTGTTTCGTCCTTCATTCAGCCAGCTGAAATGCCTTCCATCTTCAATCATTGGCAGTCCACGGGTCGGGTCGCCGATTTTCGGTTGTTCGACTTTAATGACGGTGGCGCCAAAGTCTCCCAGAAAGGTTGCCGCAACGGGTCCAGCGAGCAGGGTGGCAAAATCAATGACGGTGATGCCTTCCAGTGGCAGTTTTCGATCCATTTCATTCATACGATTCGCTCTTCTGTTTTGGTATCAAAGAAAATTGCAGCATCCATATCTGCAATGAATTTCACAGTCTCACCATATCGAATTGACACCTTGGGATCAATGCGGGCAACCGACTGTTGTGAGTTAATTTCAAGGTGAATCAACTGTTCGGAACCCAGAGGTTTCACAAGGCGGACAAGGCCCTTAAAGGTCGGACTATCAACTCCCGTTGATTCCTCTGCCATGTCGGACAGATGTTCCGGTCTCAATCCCAGAACCACTTCCCGGTTGACATACGGTTTTAAAGATTTAGTTGATGTAGCCGGTATGGCCAATTTCATTTCGCCATTGATAGCCAGCAGTTCATCCCCGTCCGCTTTGATTGCACATTTGATCAGGTTCATCGCCGGGGAACCAATAAAACCTGCCACAAACTTGTTGACGGGATTATTGTAAATCTCCTGGGGGGAGCCGTTCTGTTGCACAAGACCATCCTTCATAATGATAATCCGTGTGCCCATAGTCATGGCTTCCAGCTGATCATGGGTCACATAAATCGAGGTATTGTTCAGTCGTTGATGAATATCCAATATCTCCGCCCGCATGGAGACACGCAACTTGGCATCGAGGTTTGAAAGGGGCTCGTCAAATAGAAATACTTTTGGTTTTCTGACGATGGCCCTGCCACCATGCGCAGGAGAGTTGTTTTACCACAACCGGAAGGTCCCACCAAGACAATAAACTCGCCGTCGTTGATTTCCAGCGAAAAATCCTTGACCGCTTCGACATCACCAAATCTTTTTGTTACCTTGTTTATCTTTACCTGATCTTGTTTGGGGTTGAACTTCGAAAGAACCTGAAACATCACCAGCACATTCAAGACCGTAGTTCCTGAATGTCCGATTTTGCGATTCCGTTTCAAAAGAATCGCCCGGGGGAGCTGATTGCATCTCCATATTGCCGCTGGATACCATCGCTCCAACATCAAATAGTGACTGGCAGATAAATCCGCAATGTTATGCTACTGTTTTCAGTTTTTGGCCAGGTACTCGGCCATATCTTCAATACTCTTCAGTCCTCGTTTTAAATTACTTACAATTAGTTTTCGTGTCTGAGCCGGTTTTTTATTGGTGATCGCCTCTACTATTTCTACATGATCGTCATGGAATGGTTGATAACTGGAGCGATTCACCAGTTTTGTAGAAGTGAGGCCCTCCAATTGACCATATTGATAACCGCGGAACGCCAGGACCTGATCATAAATCCGGTAGATCACTTTTGTCAGGTATTGCCAACCGGATGAGCAGTACAGAATCATATGGAATTCCTGATTACTGAAAAAGGAGTCCCAGGGTAACAGGTCATCGCTCTTTTCAACCGTTTGATTAAGCTCATTCATCCGCTTTAAATCTTTGTCCGAGATCATCTCGCACCCCAGGTATGCCGCGTGACCTTCCAATTCATAACGAAACTTGAAAATCTCCCGGATTTCCGCAAGCGCCAGCGGATTACCGACATATGCCCCCCTGTGAGTATTCGAGTCAGCCAGACCCGTTCCCACCAGTTCCCGAATCGCTTCGCGAATAGCTGTCTTGCTCAGGCCAAGTTCCTCTTCAAGCTTAGCTGGAATCAACCGGGTTCCCGCTGCCAGATCCCCCCGCATAATAGCCTTACGCAGCTCATGCACAGCGATTTCAGTCATGGTCCTGAATTCTCGTTTCATTGATCAGCCACGGAATGGATAGAATATTTCGGGAAAAAACGACTATGTTAGATTATCTAAAATCTTAAATATGGACAAAAGTTAGCAGCCTCAGAAAATTTGTCAACCATTCTTTTTTAGGGTCAGCTCATAAATTACTTCACATTCTATTAGCAAAATGTCCAGTCTTTATCAGCAATTTCCAGTTAGGTTTTCGCAGAAAGCTGAATGATGAAACATGGATCGAGCTTATAAGGATTTATTAGATTTTCTTAGTTTAGCGTAGCGAAAATAAGCCTTGTTTGAGCGAGGCAGGCGAGTTTGGCTGTTTTTCGTGAAGCAAACTTAGAAAATCTTTAAATCCTTATGCACAGAGGCGGGTTTTATCATTCTGCTTTTGTTTTGCAAAAACCTAACCGGACATTGCTGAGTCTTTATGGGACTTTTGCGGACAGATTATGCCAAGTTATTTATGAACGATCCCTTAGTTTTTGCTTGTAAAAATAGAGGTCTTTCCCTTGGTGTTTTTCTTTTAAAGCGGAATCAACCCGAGGGGGGCGGGGGGAAATGAGACCTTGATCAGGGAAGCCTGGCAGTGTTTTCTGGGTTAATTCGGGTTTTTGGCCGCAAGGCTTTTTCTTCTCAGAGTTTTAATTCGTTCCCAGGCAAAGGCATATTCCCACCAACTCTTGAGATAGGTACCCAAAACCTCCTGGTAGTGTTTGATAGCGGAATCGGGGTCATTTTCTCCTTCAGCCCAGAACCCCATCGCATTGTGAGCGGTAATCAGGTTTTCTGGAGTAACAACGGCCTTTTCAGCCAGAAACATTTTTGATTGTTCAGCCAGCAGGGTCTTGCTGATGCTCTTGTACCAAGGATCATCAATGTTTTGACGGAAATCCTTCAGTTTTTTCCTGACAATTTGCCGATCGGTTCCAATTTTGCGTTCGATACCCAGTTCCAAAAGTTTTATGCTTAAGTAAGCTCTGTCTTCTCTGCCTTTTTTTGCCAGGTAATAGCGAATGTGACCCAGAGCGGCTTCCCAATCTTCCACCATCGCGCTGGAAAATGCCAAGCCGACAATCGTGGCCTTATTCTCTTTATCGATTTCAAGCATTCTACCGAGAATCTCTCTTTTATCTGAGATACTGACAAACGGTTGCAGGTAGCGTAGCAACAGGGGGGCTAGTATTTTAATACGGTTTTCCCTGAAGCGGTGGGCTTTCGAAACGCTGTTGTTTATTTTCAGGAGCTCTTTTTCCAATCTGGAGGTTGCTTTTTTGCTTCGCGACAAGGCCTTTTTCTGTTCGTAGATGTGGCTCAGTTCTGCCATGGCCAGGTAGAAAACCCAGCTATCCTTGGGTGCGACCTGGGCTGATTTTCGAAACAGGGTTCCCGGGTTTTCTCCAGTCCCGTTTTTTTGATTGATCAGACCCACGATGTAAAAAAGCCAACTCCGTTCTGATTCGGTATTCCATCCTCTAAGTGCGGCTGAAAGATCGACAGAACCCGCCAGAATTCGTGACAGATATCCATAAAACTCGTTGTCTGAGCGCCAGTTCAATTTGTTTAATTCCTTACGGTATGGATTTTGATGTACTGCACCCTCATTCCAATCCAGAAGTGTGAGCATCAATTTAACAGAGTAATCGTTCATATCCATCGACAGTGCTTTTCTGAAAAACTGACGTGCGCCTTTATTATCACCCGTACAATAGTGCAGCATTCCAGCGGCTTTGAACAAAGCGGGTTCCAAGCTGAATCTCAAATGATAGTCAGCCAATTCTCTGGCTTCAATCCAGTTACCCGCTAAGGCCTCTGCTTTGGTTTTTTCTATTTTTTCCCGCAGGGAAAGATCCAAAACCCCGTTCCATTTTGCCATTCCACTTTTCAGGTCTTGAAGAAAAGGAACCGTTTTACGGATCGGCAGCACGATTCCAATATCGGACAAGTGAGTTAAAACCGGAACAACACTGGTAGCCTGTTCAAAGGCAACACCTGTCGCTATTCCAATTACCCGACCCTGTTCATTAATGAAAGGACCGCCGCTGTTCCCACGATAAATGGAGGTGTCAACCTGAATGACATCACGAAATGTACGACGCACATTCCCTTTGGTTACGCTGACATTGACATGATCTGCCTGGATTCTGCTTCCTAAAGGGAAACCGATGGTGATCACAGGAGACAGTTTAGGAATATCGAGGGCATTGATTGTTTTATCAAGGGGCAATGGAATTAATCCTGCTGGGACCTTATCGATTTTTAAAAAAGCAAAATCGTCTTTGAGAGGCGATTGAAACGGAGATTCTTCAGCTGTAGAGGCTCTGGCTATTCCTGCAATTGTGATTGAAGGCTTTCCATCTGAGCGAAAGGCAGATTCAATAAAATAGATATCGGACAGATCAGAACCGGTGACAATATCAGGTAGCCGCTTGTAGGCTTTCTGACCTTCAAACCACAAGAAAATTCGGTAATCAAACCGTACCTGGGATTTATATGGTTTAATCCGGTTGATCATGGCAAAAATTTCACGGTCGAGTAACCAGGGACAGGCAACATGGCGATTCGTTAACAGATATCCCGCCTCATCCACCAGAAAGGCAGTTCCTTCAACTCTTTTCTGGTAGATGATATTATCGCCATCTTTGAGGGAGTACTCCACCAGTACAAAGGCCACGGAATCAGAATAGAGGTTGGCATAATGCTGAAACGCGGATTCGGCGTCCTTGTTGATGATGCCGAAGTATAACAGCGCAATCAAACTGAGCCCGGCAGCGAACAGTAGTATGGCAAAAGTGGCCAGAATTCTCAGCCGTAGTCGGATCCTTCTAAACTCCTTTAAAGTGAGAGGCACCTTGACAAAACGGCTCTTCTTGATGCTCTCCTCTTTCCGATCAACAATCTGCTGGATCGAATCGACGACCTCTTTCATAGATTGAGGCCTGACGGTTGGATCATCCGCCAGCATAATTTTTAAAAGTATTTTGCCTTCCTGCGGAATTGAGAGCTTTTCAATGCCAACAGATGTTGGGCAGCTGTCAAGATCAGCAGTTAGCAACAAAAGAAAAATTTTGCCTAAAGACCAGATATCACTCCGAAAGTCCAAGGGTCTGTTGTTTACGATATCAGGGTGGCATGTGAGCAGATTGTTCAGCAGAGTGCCCGGTATGATTAAATCGTCATCGAGGAATCTGGAAAGTTTATAATCGATTTTTGCGTCCAGTTCCCCATTGTCTCCTTTAAGCGCAATTATATCGCTCAACACAAGGTGTGGAATGAAGTGCCCGGTTTCATGCAGAACACTCAGGCTGCCCGCTATTTTGTAGAAAAGCCCAAAAGCGACACGGTAATTTTTCAGTCGTTCGGCCGCAAAAATCCTGCTCCAGCTCTCGCCCTCAACCCATTCACTCACCCGATACCACAAACCATCGGGTGTGCATTTTATCTCGTAATGCTGGACAAATTTATCGTGTGGAAGCTTGTTCAACTGTTCCAATCTGTTTTTCAGACGCTCAGCCACCTTTTCATCCATTTTGGACTGTGGCTTAAAGAGCCTGATCAGGACTGGAAGGTGACCCTCCTGCGTTTCTGCTCGACATAAAATACTGGCATGACCCTCATGTATAACATCGACTACCCGGTAATCTCCGATATACTCCTTGCCCTTCTCAACTTTCGCCCCGCATGAGGGACAGGTTGTAATGGCTTCGGCCAATGCCTGGTTGCACGTTTGACAAAGCTTCATGGACCCCCCGCCTGAATTGGACTAAAAAGGCGACCAAATGTGGTCGGTTTTATGATTAGTCTGGGAACCAGAAGTGTGGTTGCTTTTGATGTAATTTTATCAATTGTAGAGGGCAAACGCAAATATTTTTAAAACCGGGTTGCCCCACATTTGGCGAGAAAACGCTGCAATTCTGTTTGAAAAGAGCCAGAGCGTTGCCTGGTGCCGACTACCCTTTTCTATCTCTGAGCAACCTAGCCAGTTCTGCTGTGTCTCTTTGTAGATTTTCCATCACCCAATCCCGGAAAATAGCTACTTTCTCTTTTCTTTCGAACTCAAAAGGCGTCACAAAATAGGAGGCGTATTTTGTGCTCACGGTGCTGTCAAACAGCGGAATCAGCAACCCGGCTTTGACATCGTCTCCGATAAGGGTTTCCCGTGCCAGAGCAATTCCCTGACGAGCGATTGCTGCCTGGATGACAAAATCAGCCTGCCCAAACTGGAGACCCCGTTCAACATCCAACTGCTGAATTCCATTCGCTCGGGCCCACTCTTTCCAGGTTGTATTATAGTCTTTGACACCGTAATCGTCGTGGAGCAGCTGGTAATACTGAATATCGCCCGGATCATTCAGTGGGTGCTCCGCTTTAATCAATGCAGGGCTACAAACCGGCACGAAGACCTCATCGATAAGATAGTGCACCGACAATCCCGGGTAGTTGCCCAGCCCATAGCGAATGGCGCAGTCTACCTTCTCTTTGAAAAAATCCACCATATGATCACAGGTGTGAACCCTTAAATTAATTTCGGGATACTGTTTCTGAAATTTTGGAATCCTCGGAATCAACCACTTGGCTGCAAATGAGGGCAACGTTGATACCGTCAATGTCTCATCTTCATCCTGTGCATGAAGCGCATCGATTTTGGCCTGGATACGCAGCAGAGCGGGTTCAACCACTTCCAACAGTTCCCTGCCTTCCGGGGTTAAAAGAATTTTCCGTGTTTCCCGCCGAAACAATTGAAATCCCAGTTCCTGTTCCAGCTGTTTAATCTGGATACTGACTGCCCCCTGAGTCAGATTCAATTCACGAGCAGCCTTTGTAAAACTGAGATGCCTGCTGACGCAGACAAAAGTAGAGAGTGCATTCAGGTTCTGGATCATGGGATACATTAAATATTTTAATCTATTAATTAAAAACTTTCGTTTGTCAGACTACCATAAAATAAATTTAAAATAGTATCAACACACATAGGATTAATATTTTTAATATTCGGAGGGCACCATGGAAATACAAAAAATATCAGAAACGACACCGATCAGGCTGCTGGCTGCCTGGATGCAACGGGTTGATTCCCGTCAAAAACTGAAAACCCTGAGCGATCGCAGTTTAAAGGATATCGGCCTGACTCGGTTGGAAATACAAGAAGAGATCCTCAAGCCATTCTGGAAAGCTTAGGGTCGGCTCAAAAATTAGTCAAGTGTTTCCCATCGGTGAAAAGAAAACACGTTGCGTTCACATTCTTTCTGCAAAATGTCCAGTGTTTTTGGGACTTTTGCAAATAGATTATGTGAAGTTATTTTTTAACGAACCCTTTAGTATTCAAGGGCAACACAGGTGAATAACCTGGGATATCTTTTGTCTGGAAAATTTCTAACCAGCTTGTTAAGCTGTAAATCACCAGACCGTCAGATAATATGTTACATTGAGGAGCATGCCTGTCCTGGAGGGCTAGGCTCACGACAGTGTGGGATGGGGATACGTGTCAAAAACAGAAAACATCCACAGAGCACTTGTTTTCAATAACCGAATCCCCGCACAATTCCCGGTAAGGTTTGTGCATAACCTGTTTTGATATCAATTTTTGAAGGGTTGCGATATAATTACCTGAAATGCTATTTTTCAAGACTCTTTTTTTGACGGAACACCAAAAACCAACAACAGGTATCAATGGCAGCGGACGAATTCGATGAGGACAGCCTCTTCGACGGATCGAGTAGCTCAAAAGCAAGACCCCAATTCAATGCCGATGAGGAGGAGGATATTCCCCATGGTGAAGTGGACTATATTCATGATGTCCCTATCGCCATGATTGCACAGGTCGGATCAGTGAAAAGAAGCATGAAAGAAATTCTGCAATTGAAGCCGGGCGCCACAGTTGAGTTCGAGAAGGTTGTGGGTGAGCCGATGGATGTTCTCATTGGCGGGAGACTGATGTGCCGCGGCGAGATTGTGGTGGTGAATGAACGCTACGGAATTCGAATCAGTGAAGTCATCCGGGCTGAAGACTCCGACGCCGAGTTGAAAAAGACCTGATTGATTGTAACGAATCAACTGCTTTACCAAAGCTCCTCCCTACCTCGGAGGTGCTTTCATTCAAACCTGCCGTTTTAATTCCCTCAGGCACCATCACAGACGAGCGTTGTCAGTGAGCCATCCCGCATTTATCTCTGCAAATTCTAAAAATACTGCATCACTCGGATCTGATCGGTTTTAGTGGTGTCGCAAGTGCCGGAGTCGCAAGAAATAAAAAAGAGCCCCTCCATATAACTCAGATAGAGTTTTGAGTTATAGATCACTGCTCTGGGTGTGATCGCCACATTGGTACTGTCTTTATTCAACCCATTTTCGCCATCTCCATCGACAAAAGTCCAGGTTGAACTGCCATCCCATTGGACCACTCGTATTTGATGTTTTCCGGATGCATTTGGTTCAGACCAGGCAGCATGCAATTTTGAGTTAAACTCAAACAGCGATGGAATAGCGGCCTCTTTTGCTGAGCTCCGGTTCAGACCATTCGCTCCGTTACCGTCAATAAAACGCCAGGTTGTTTTGTCCCATTCCTTGACACGAATTTGAGCTATCTCCGATGAGTTCGATTCGGCCCAGATAAGGTAGAGTTTTGAACCGAAAACAAAGGTAGTAGAATCATGGGCCTCTTTGCTGGTATCATAGTTGAGTCCATCGGTACCGTCACCATCCCGAAAATTCCAGTTCGTCGTGCCATCCCACTCCGCAAAACGAATTTGATAGAAGCCTGTGGTTCCGGTCTCCACCCAGGTGGCGTAGAGATTACCGTCAAAGACAATCAAATGGGGGCTATCAGTTCCTTTTGATGTATTGTAATTTATACCCTCCGCCCCTCCAGCATCCACAAAACTCCAGGTTGTTCCATCCCATTTTCTCACTCGGATTTGCCCATAACTACCCTGTTTTTCTTGCCAGGTCAGATAGAGATTTGAGTTGAACACGGCCATGCTTGGAAGTCTGACGGTCTCTGCAGTATTATAATTCAGCCCGGTTTCCCCGCCGCCACCGCCTGCCCATATCCAGTTATTACCATCCCAGTACCTGACTCTGAGTTGTCTCAGATCAGAGGTCGTATCCGAAAACTCAGTCCAGGCCAGGAAGAGTTTTGAATCAAACAGTGCGAAATTCACATGTTCTGCCAGTTTTGTGACATCCCAATTCAGCCCGTCTGCACCATTCCCATCAACAAAAGTCCAGGTGGAATTCCCATCCCAGCCAGCCACCCGAATCTGTCCATACCCTCGTTCCACAGTATTGGAAGTGCTCTCTTCACTCCACCCGGCAAAGAGCGTGTTGTTATAGACCACCAATTCACCGGCTATGGCTGGTTGAGTGACATCCTTATTGATCCCGGTCGCTCCATCACCATCCACAAAGGACCAGCCGCCAGTCGCTGTCAGGTTGATAGTCACGGTTTTGGAGGTCAGACTGCCATCAATCGTAAACGCCTCTGAGGAGCCAATGGCTGTGAAAGAATCGGCATCATAGGTATCTTCCAGGACCAGAGCGCTTGAAAAGGTCTTCTTCACTATCTGTATGGATTCATTCAGCGGAACGGAAAGCGTGACTGTATTGTCGATCAGGCTTTGAAGTTGTCCGTCATACGCATTTGTAAAATCAGTTGACGCGTCCACAATTGTGGTGCTCGCGGGAATCACCATGATCAATGCGGTCAGAGTCCCGGTCGGCGACACAGACATGTTGCCACTGTTTGAAGAACCCGGTTGGTTAACCTTGATTTTTACTTCTACCCAGTCTTTATTTCCACCGTTTTCCAGGGAATTGCATGCAACAAGCGCAATCAGGCATATTAATAAAGTCGCCAGTAAAGTTTTCAAGTTAACTCTCATAATCGTCCTCTTTTGCTGAAAAATGAGAATGCTGTACAGCAGGCATCAAAATGGCTTACCCGTTAAGAATAGTCTGATAAGCACCAATAAATTCTGCTTACTGGGAATTCGATAGTAACCTTACCTGAATGGGCTTATCGTTGCAACAGCAATTGTGGAACGATTCAATGAAGAACAGGCGTTTTCATGACAGCACCTTTTATCCTTTGACGCGCCCCACCCTCCTTGACAGAAAGCATAAGTATCTCTAATGTAAAATGAAATGATAGTTTTTTCGGGAGAGAGCGAGATCCTTACCCGAAGGACGTAAATACAGTACTGGCATTGGGCAGAACAATGAGGGGCTTCACTGAATCATAATAATCGCTAAGGGGAAAAGATGAGCGGCAGCAGTTTTGGAACACTATTCAAGATATCAACATTCGGAGAATCCCACGGTAAAGGGGTTGGCGTCATAATTGACGGCGTCACACCAGGAATTGAAATAGATGAGGCCGAGATACAGTTTCAACTGAACAGAAGGAAACCCGGCCAATCTGACATTACAACACCCCGAAAAGAATCTGACCAGATTCATATTCTCTCTGGTGTTTTTGAAGGGAAAACGACCGGCACACCCATGGGTTTAATCCTCTATAATGAAGATCAGAAAAGCTCGGATTATAATGCGATTAAAGATCTCTTCAGGCCGGGACATGCCGATTTCACCTATCTCCAGAAGTATGGCATTCGCGATCACAAAGGCAGCGGCAGGGCCTCGGGCAGGGAGACGGCGGCACGGGTTGCCGCCGGAGCGGTGGCAATGAAAATCCTGAAAGAGAAGGGTGTACAGATAACAGCCTATACGATTAAAGCGGCTGGCATAAGTTGTGAGGACAGAGACCTGGCGGTGATCGAAAAAAACAAAATGAGGGCCTGTGACAGCCAGGCTGCAGAGAAAATGGAGCAGAAAATCCGAGCTCTCGCGGAAGAGGGTGACAGTGCAGGCGGCATCATCGAATGTATCGCGACGGGTGTCGCACCAGGTCTCGGCGAACCTGTCTTTGAGAAAATCGATGCGGAACTGGCCAGGGCGGTCATGTCCCTGGGAGCTGTCAAGGCAGTCGAATTTGGAGCCGGATTTGCGTGTGTAGACATGAAAGGCAGCGAGCACAATGATAGCATGGACAGTCGGGGATTTAAAACGAATAACGCCGGCGGAATGATCGGTGGGATCACCACTGGAGAGGATATTATCTTTAGAATAGCCGTCAAACCAACCTCCTCCATCAGTAAAGTTCAAAATACGGTCAATGTGGCAGGGGAGGAGAAGGCGATCAGGACAGAAGGTCGGCATGACCCCTGTATTTGCCCACGGATCGTCCCGGTGGTGGAAGCCATGACAGCTCTGGTTCTAATCGATATGTACAAAAGAGAAGCCGCACTGTTATCGTAAGAAAGACCTTTTTTACGGCTGCGGTTTTTTCAAATCTTTTAATATCTCAGCCTCGGTTTTTTTATTTTTAAAGACCCGCTCGACAAAAGAATCTGCGTTTTCCCACTTTATATAGTCTCTGACATCATGGGTTTTCCAAAACTCTTTTTCTTCTTCTTCACTTTTGAAATCGGGCATTTTTTTTGCCATATATCCTATACTGGATCAGATTGATAAGGGTCGGCTTATAAATTACTTCACATTCTGTTCGCAAAATGTCCAGTGTTTTGGGGGCTTTTGCCAGGCAATCGCATGAGATTTTATCTTGGCATTTTATCTGGTTTTAATAGAGATTTTTGATTTTCGCACGCAAAAATAAGGGGACACGTTACGAGTTTTGCGCAGAAAAAGAAATTATGTGCCTGTGGAAGAACATGTCCCCTCATTTTTGCTTAGAACTCATGTGTATCGGAGTCATTTTTTTTATAAATCCTATACTGGATCAGATTGATAAGGTCGGCTTATAAATTACTTCACATTCTGTTCGCAAAATGTCCAGTGTTTTGGGGGCTTTTGCAAATAGATTATGGGTTGGCTCAAAAATTACTTGGCATTTTGTCTGCAAAATGTCCAGTCTTTATGGGACTTTTGCGGACAGATTATGCCAAGTTATTCATGAACGATCCCTAAGGTCGCAAAAAACAGTTTATCAGAGTGGATGATAAGAAATCGTCTTCTCGGTGTCAAGCGACAGTTTTTTAATTATCCATATTTCAGATAGTATAATCCCAGCTTGACGACCTTGAACCAATTGCCTGAGATCTGCATTTCAAATAAAATACCGAGGATTGATGGGAGCGCGATGGCAGCGGTCGAAGGGTGCTCAGTCGTTGGCAAAACGGATGCTGAAAAGGTTGATAAAAAAGAGCTCAACAACCTGTTATGAACAGTCAGTGTGAGTTGGAATGTGACAACTACTCATATCCTTTCAGAATTTCAGATACCTTATCAGCCAGTGGGCTTCCTTGATCATTCATCAATTGTTGCAGTTCACCGTTTATCAGATCCGGATTCACCATTTGTTTTATTATCTGAAGTGTTTCTGTGGCACTCTTCTCATCAATATCTCTTAATGCTTTAATCTCTCTTAAGTCTTGAACTTGTACCTTTAACAAATCCCGTTTTGAAAGATGACCTTTTTGAATTTGTTCCTTGAAATATGATTTTATCCTGACTGAAGCAACCATTTCTGTTTTATTTGAAAAAGGAAAAAGAGTTTTGCTTGATAAAGTAGAAACGGAAAAAAACCTGAAAAATTCAACCTGAGTAGACTATCTCAATGGAAAAAGACTTGGGATTTCAGCAAACGCCTTTGAATGAGGTTAAGAGTTCAAAATCGGTATGGCTCAGAAATTTAATGGACTCCACTAAGGGATCGTTCAAAAATAACTTCACATAATCTATCTCAGCAACGTGTTTCCTTTTCATTAATGGGAAACACTTGACTAATCTTTGAGCCGACCCTAGGCCTGTAACACCGTTTATCAGTGAGCAAAATGCATGTTGCAGGACAAACGAATCTTAATGTTCACTAAAACCATAAACAATACCTATATTACTGTCAAGAGGAGTCTTAAAAAAAGAAACCGCCTTGCCAAAGCGTTTATTTTAGCATTTGCAACCGGGAGGAAGGCTCGTTTTTAGATTCAGAGGTATTATGAGTGAGGGACTCGGTTGGGTTTGACAGCGATGCCGGTTAAGAGATAAAGCTGGTTTAAGCAAAATAACGATACCCCAGGCGGGGTAATTTCAAAAAAGGAGAGATTTGATGGCTGAAGGACAGAAAGATTTACAGGAATTTCGTGCTGAGGTTTCTGCATGGATGAAGGCGAATAAGCCAGTAGCCACCGGTTTTTTGTTACCACAGACCTTCATGGAAGTTGGGTCAGAGGAGCAACTGGATTTTCTGCGTAAATGGCAGCGAAAGGTTTACGACGCAGGATATATCGGCATTACATGGCCAGAAGAGTACGGAGGTCGAGGATTGCCTGCAGTTTACCAGCAAATCGCTGATCAGGAAATGGCCCGACACCGGGTACCTATTATGTTTAACGTCATCGGGCTGGGTTGGGCCGGGCCTTTGATTTTGAAGGACGGGACCGATGCGGAGAAGCAAAAATACTTGAAACGCATCCTCACCGGTGAGGATATCTGGTGTCAGGGATTTTCTGAGCCAGATCACGGTTCAGATCTGGGCAATGCTCAGACGAGTGCAGTCAGGGAAGGTGACGAATATATTATCAACGGCTCCAAGATCTGGACGACCTTTGGGAATTACTCGAAATACATGATTTTATTGGCCCGCACTAATTCGGAGACAGAACGGAAATATGATGGTTTAAGCTTTTTTCTTTCCCCAATGGACGTTCCAGGTATCACAGCCACACCGATCAAGAAGATCTCAGGTGAATACGGGTTTACAGAAACTTTCTTTGATAATGCCCGTATCCCAGTCAGCTGCCTGATGGGCGAAGAGGGGCAGGGTTGGAGAGTGGCCATGCAGACATTGCAATTCGAACGTTCTGCAGAGGGCGGACAGGCGACCCAATATAATTCAACAAGAGTCACCATGGACGATCTGCTCCTCAGCCTCAGAAACACCCACCGAGATGGACAACCCCTGTTGGAAGATCCAATCGTCCGCGACAACCTGGTAAAATTCCTGATGGAAGAAAAAGCATTGGGACTTTCAGCAGCACGCTCCCAAATACCGGCTCTCTGCTCGGACTATCCTTTCGCCATTCCACTATCCCACAAGATACGGGTGACTGAATTTGCGCGACGTATGCGACAGTACGGGATTAGTCTGCAGGGTGCCAAGGGCGGTCTCTATGTAGGCGATGCCGATGCTGTGGAAGGGGGGTTCTGGCAGCGCTCCTATTTTAACAGTTTTTCTTCCACTATCGGCGGCGGAACCAGCCAGATTCAGGCAAACATCATTGGTGAGCGCGTGCTCGGTCTACCCAAAAGCTAAGGAGAATGTAATGACAAGAGAAATGAACTATGCTCTGAGTTTCAGTGATGAACAAGCCATGATCATGAAGGCCGCCAGGGAATTCTGTCGGAAACAATCTCCCATTACAGCCGTTCGCGAGTGGGTAGAGACTGAAAATGGGTTTGATGGGAAGTTATGGGATAAAATGGTCGAACTTGGCTGGCTGGGGGCCGCTATTCCTGAAGAATTTGGAGGTGTCGGACTCGAAATAGGCTCCGTTGTTTCCATCGCCGAGAACATGGGCCGCTATATGTTTTCCACTCCATTTTTCTCGATCACACTGGTCGCCCAGGCCATTCTGCGAGCCGGGACAGAAGCCCAGAAAAAGAGCTGGCTACCCAAAATTGCAGATGGAACGATTGCGACCATCGCGCTGCTGGACAATGAGGACTGGGGCAACGATGACATCACCTGCTCTACAACTGAAGAAAATGGCAAACTGGTTCTGAAAGGAGCCAAGTGGTTCGTCACTGATGCCGGTGTATCCGAGTTTTTTATCGTCTCCACAAAATATCAGAACACCCCTGCGTTGGTAATCGTCACACGGGAACAGCTGGCTGAGGACGCCTGCACACGGCAAACCTTGATCGACGAGACTAAACGCGCTTTCAAAGTGGATTTTTCAGGCGTCAGGGTCGAAAAATCCGAGCTGCTTGATCCAGCGGCTTCCGAGGCCACCCTGCGCGATCTGAAACTGATCGGCGCACTGCTGGTTGCGGCAGAAGCGACCGGCAGTGCCGCCGCTGCCCTGGATACTATTGTTGATTATCTAAAAAACAGAAAACAGTTTGACAAGTTGATCGGATCCTACCAGGCGCTCAAGCATCCCACCGTAGAGGTCCTCAATCAAACAGAGAATTCACGCAGCTTCGTTTATCACGCGGCTACCATCCTGGGTGAAGCCCCTCTGGATACGGATATGGAAATAGCCTGCCGCATGGCCAAAGCCCAAGCGACAGAGACACTTCTCTTTGCCGGAGATCGCGCGGTACAATTTCATGGTGGAATGGGTTTTACATACGAATGTGACGCCCAACTTTATATCCGCCGAGCCCAGTGGTCCCAACAGCAGTTCGGTGATGCCTATCACCATCGCAAGCGGCTGGCCCCCTTACTTTTAGACTAGATCCGAAGTGAGGAAATTTTGAAAGAGCGCAGTCTTACAACCCGCTGCGCTCCAAAATGAGACGGGTAAATTTGAATTTGTTTATACGCCAAGGCACGGCATCTGGTTGAATATGGCTCGTTATTTCAAACACGTGTTTCATTTTGATTGACACATTCCAGACTAGAGTGAGATTTTTGCGAAGTTCGCCAAATAATGGGACGATTTGTAAAGAATTGTCGAAATTTTATCATTTTAAGGAAATAACAATGGAATTTAGGGAACTATTAAAGCAGCGTCGAGCTGTCAGAGATTTCGAAGATAAAACAGTCGCAACAGATATACTAAAAGAGATGGTTGAAGATGCCATTCTGGCGCCGAATGCCAGTCATAAACAGCCCTGGAAATTCGTGATTGTCAATAATAAAGATATGATGAAGCGGATATCAGATGACAGTAAAAATACAATTATCGCAGGCATTGAAAAAAACCCGGATTCTCCAATGAAAGGTTACCTGGCGGTTCTGAAAGACGAAAATTTTAATGTGTTTTATAATTCTCCGGCTTTAATCTGTGTAGTGAGTAAAATAAAAGGACCTCTCAATGCCGTTGATTGTGCCTTGGCTGCTTCCTACCTGATGTTTTCAGCCACCTCAAGAGGTCTTGGAACATGCTGGGTTGCCCAAGGTGCCGAAGTCAGGGATGAAAATCTGCTGAAAGAGCTTGGCATTCCCGAAGGCTATAGGATTTACGCCCCGATCATCGTCGGTTATCCGAAAACAATCCCACCTGCTCCTGAAAGAAAACCAGTGGATATTCTGCAGGTCATCTCCTGATCTAAAAAACCACAAAGAAATTGGTTCTCTCCTGACGCTAAAGGTCAGGGATCAGATCAAGATGTTGATCTGCCCCCTGACCTGCGCTCTCATAATAACTTTTAATTTCGAAATAAGCTCGACAATGTCTGGATGGGTTTTTACAGCAGCCAATCTTTGCAAGAGAGAAATTGCAGAAACCTGAAACCCGGTAACAGCAAACCTGATTTTCCTGGTTCTGGTGGTAGCACTAAAATCCAAATCAAAAAATTGTGGAATAATCTCCAATGCAGGAGTATAGTGATGGCAACAGCCAGTTGGATCACAATGTAATTTGGAGGTTAACCGCTATTCTGGAGAACAATATGCCTGAATTCAGTCTTTTGCAAACTGTCATGGCAGTGGGTATTATTGCTTTTTTTGTTGTATTTTATCTCCGGCGTTCCTGGTTCTGGTTTTGGAAAGTCACCAAACTGTTCAAACAATTTGAGGATCTTGAACGGATAACAGCCTCAACTAATAGAGAGGTCAAGGAGTTGAACAGGAAAGTATCCGAATTAATAGCGATGCTGGAAAAGCAAAAGTAAGCCTCAGCCATGAAGAGGGTCATCACTGTCGGTTGTTCCCTTCTTCATGCTTTGGTAGCACAATTGTTTTTGTTCATCTCTATGCCTTCATCAATCAGAAACTGCAACTTTGCGGTTCGCCGAACCAACCAGTCTTTCAGCTCGGCAATTGACAACGTTTCCAGTTCTCCTGGGGCCTTCGCAACATCTTCTTCAAGATAGGCTTGAATCTGATTGTCGTAGTTCTTGATCTGGTTTAAAAGCGCTTCTCGCTGTTCTGTATCCATAATAATTCTTGATAGTCAGGAAAACCGGTCAGAGACTTATGTCAGATGCGCCGCAATTACATCGATCATCGGGATCACCACCGGGTCATTCAAGTATCCGGGTGATAACTGGCTGGATCCAAAGCGGGCAATCACCAGCTCATTGGCCGGATCAATATATAATATCTGACCATGGGCCCCCCGGGCAAGTGCCGCGTTGCCATTTTTTTTATGTCGAATCCACCACTGGGATTTGTAGGACCACCCTTGCATAATCGGATCTGGATATCGGGCCTTTGCAAACAGCGCTGGATCACCTCCTGCAACCAATCGGTCCATGATGGTGGACTCCACAGCTCCGGTACGCATCAATTCACCAAATCTCAGAAAATCACGTAACGTGCAACCGGCCGTGGTGGACATCCCAACCGGATCCAACATGTACCAGCCATCATGTTCTGCTCCGATATGCTGCCAGAGTCGCTCGGAAACCAGGTCCCGCAAATCCCGATTGATAACCCGCTGAATAACAAACGTCAGCACATTGATATTCGGTTCTCGGTAAGCAAAGGCCTGTCCATGCTCTCCCTGTTTTTTTACCGTAGTCAAGTATTCAGCTAAATGAGCCGGTTCTCCTTCCTGGGGCTTTCCGGAAACCATACCTCCTGCACGAAGGTATTTCCAGACATCAGACGACGGGTCCAGATAGTCCTCATGAAACGCCATGCCAATCAGCATATCCATCACCTGTCGCAGGGTGGCATCCCCCCAGGCAGTACCTTCCAGTTCAGGCAGATATTGTGGAATCAGGGCAGTATCATCCAAAATTCTCTCGTCAATCAGCATTTCAGCCAAGACACCGGCAAAAGATTTAGCGCAGGACATGATCAGGTGGGCTTTGTGGGGCCCGCATTCACCAAAATAGGCTTCGTGCACTAACTTTCCCTTATGCAATACCGCCAGGCCATCTGTATCGGTCACTTCCATGGCCTCCTGCCAGTTAAGGGTACGACCATCCGCACTTTTCACCGTAAGCTGCTCAAGACCTGCATCATTCAGATCAAGCGTCCGGGACGCACCCGAACCTCGCCAGATTGATTTGGTTGGCACCAGTTGCTGGGTATTGGAAAAGGTCCAGCGCAGTTGCGGCCAATTATAATGATTACCACGCTCAACACCGATGATGCTGTCATCAGGTGGTGGAAATCCTTCCATCCAACCTAAATCATCTTTTAATATGTTCATCGCTAAAATCTGTCTCTATTCAACTCCATTTATCAACCAACATGACCCGTTTGTTTTTGCAGTAAGATTTCATCACAAAAGCAAACGGGAATATGAGCTTCTTTTCCTGCTTTAAATTCTGATTTATCGACAACTTAATCCTTTGCACCTTTCCAATAACCGGTCGCCTTCAATACAAGCAGAAGGATGGTACAGGAAACAAGGTAGATGACACCCGTGTAAAACAGGGTTGTCACTGTTGACTTTATCCCAAGCACAGGCGTTATAAAAAGTGCCATCGGTGCGATGGGAAGAATCATCACAAATTGAGAGAAACCCGCCTCCGCAGGGACAAAGGATTTTCCTTTGGGGTCGACAATCCGCATCAGGAGCAGACTGGAAGCCAGGGTTCCCGTACAGGCAGCGAAATTGACAAGAAAGCGCTCCAGACCACTCTCCCCTAGCCAGCGGGAGGGGATCCAGAACCAGAAAAACAGTCCGATAGTCACAAGGACAACGGTGAAGATAAAAGGAACAATGTACTTGCCCAGTACGGCCCACTCCACTGACATCAGAGCTGTGATCATCATGAAGTCAACAAACACACCGTTGAGGCGGTTAACAAGTTGATCGTCGATCAGATGTTCGTTCCCGGTCGCATTAAAGACCTTCCGTACGATAATCGCAATAAACATTCCCCACATGAACATCAACCCGAAACCCAGAAAGGAGATGTCCTTTGGCAAGAGGGTTTTCATAGCGTAACAGGCTATCCAGGTGAAGAAGAAGGCTATCCCAAGCAACCCGAGATGAAGGGTGATGGTATCCATGTTTCCGGGATGGAGGGTATGACGACCTATAGAGTCGTTGGACCCTTTGGGCATGATGCCAGTCAGAAAGGATTCGTCCACTTCGGTATTGGTGGTGTCCATGGCCAATTTCTTGCGGATTCCGTAGTTGGCCAACGGCACCCCCACAAAGGCAGCCACTAGAAATCCCACTGCACCGTAACTGACGGCCATCACCAGCACATCTGAAGAGATGTTCCAGAGATGGGGCAGATCGGGGTTGTTCGCATTCCGAACCCAGATCTGAGCATAGGTCAGTGCCTGCGCGGGACCTCCGGTAAAACCCTGTACCATGTTCATGGCTGTAGCCGATTCAAGACCGGCTCCTGTTATGGCATTGTATCCCCACATCAAAGGAATACCGATCACCATCAGCACACCATACCCACCGACAAAGGTGATTGACAACCAGATGGTGCCCCGGGTGATTTCCTTGCTTTTTGCCCCGCCTTCATTGCTCTTACCGGCATTGATGCCGATCATGGTAAAATTGGCCGTGAAGATAAGGGTGGTCAGCAGGGCAAAGGTTTTGAAATCCAGCGGGGCCCAACCGTTTGGTGTTGGTACACCAATCAGGTCAAAATTCATCAGAATCATGCCGATGAAGCCTGAAATCAGGCTTGAGGGAACAAGGTACTTCTGAAAAAACGGGATCTTCTTACGCAGGAATATGCCGACCGGCAATAAAATGCTTACCCAAAAAAGTGCCACCAGATACGGGCTGAGTAGTTGTTCCATAACCTTATTCTCCTAATGTACAGTTCAGTTGCTTGATGTCTCCACAATGACCCAATGGAAACCTGATGGAAACCAAATTCACGGCCTGACTATCTATCAGCAAGCCGATCGAAACAATCCGCAGTTAAATCTTGCTTTTCCTGTAGCAGGATTGCTTTCCTGATTTTTCCGGTGGGCGTTACCGGAAAGTCACTCTTATACTCGATATATCGGGGTACTTTGAAGTCTGCGAGTTTGCTGTTGCAGAATTCTATTATGACTTTTGGGGATACCGATTCCGGAGTTTCGCCCTCATCCAGTCTGATATAAGCTTTGACCTCCTCTTTGCGGTCCGGGTCCGGAACTGCCACCACAGCAGCAGACAATATTCCGGGATGGGTGAGAAGAACAGACTCCACTTCAGAAGCGGCGATATTATCCCCGGCTCGTTTTATCATGTCCTTTATGCGTCCGACGATATAAAAGTAGCCGGATTCATCCTGGCGAAAAAGATCTCCGGTTTTAAACCATTCACCGTCAAACGCCTCAGCGGTCGCCTCTTCCTTTTTATAGTACCCTTTAAACATTCCGGGACCGGTCACCCAAAGCTCCCCTGTTTCTCCCGGGGGAACTTCCTGGCCGTCCTCATTCACAATCTTGACGGTGCGGTAGGCAGAGGGAACTCCGACAGATCCAGAACCGCTCATATGAGCATCTTCAACAGACATGACAATCCCGGGCCCGATTTCAGTCATCCCGTAGCCTTCCCTAAGTGCGACATTAAACCGCTCCTCAAATGGTTTATGTATCGCCTTGGGAATGGCACCGGCCAACAGCAGCCTGAGATTGTGTTCTGTATCCTGCGGAGATGCAGGTTGTTTCAAAATCCAGAAAGGCAGCAAAGCCCATGAAACGGTGATGTCATACTGGCGCACCAGAGGCATGAAACCTGAAGGGCTGTAGCTTCGTGTCGCCACCATGGTCATGCCTTTCAGCATGCACATGATCAGTTCCCAGGGGGGGTCCATATAGTAAAAAGGCTCAACGCACAGGAAACGATCCCCTTCCACCATGTTTTCACTGGCGACAAATCCCAAGGTCAGCCAATATTCATGGGGTAGCAGGCAACCCTTTGGAAACCCGGTTGTTCCTGATGTATATTGGATACTCATCAAATCCTCGAGAGAAGGATTCGACCCTGTAAAATGAGAGGACATCTCAGGTGCCAGCAGTGTGATATCCGCACCCAGATCTTCTGCCCCACTACCAACGGAAAACACGGTTGCGACGTTTGGTGTTTTGGCTTGAGCCGTTCTGAAAACAGGCGCGAATTCTGTATCGATGATCAACCCGGTGGCATCTGAATCGTTCAGTACATATTCCAGATCTTCAACCTGGTAACGGGTGTTCAGAGGCACTATCACAGCTCCGATCCGGGCGACAGCCAGCCAGACCAGGAAAAATTCGGGGCAATTGGGCAGCATGACAGCCAGATGATCTCCCTGGCTGATACCCGCCTGTTGCAGGACTCCGGCATACTGATTGACCTGCGTATGCAGCTGCTGGTATGTGAATGACCTGTCATCGTGATGGAAATGAAGTACTGTTTTATCACCGAAACGAGCGGCTGCATTTTCTACCAATGACCCAATATTTTTTTCGATTCCCGGGACTGTCATGATTTCTCCTTTTGGTTACCGTTTGTGAAATCCTCTCGGTTTCTCTTCGATTAATGTTTCGTCCAAAAATTATCAACTTCCATCAAAAAGCCGACAGGCATTTTTATAGAGCCATTTCTCCTTGACTTTCTCTTTCAGCGGAAGGGCTTGCATCTCTTCCGTCACCTGACCGATGGGGAGTCCTAAATCCCCTATGCCTGACCCGAACACAACCTGATCCTGCAGAAGCGTATTTCCGAATTGGAGCAGCATTTCAAACCCTGATCCCGGAGTCGCCAGGTATTTGGGCCGATGGGAAGAGGTATCAATGAAAACATTGCGGTGACGTCTGGCTACTCCCACAAGTTCGGGTACCCATGGCCACCCCCCGCTGCTGGCGACAATTTTCAGATTGGGAAAATCCATGGCAATTCGATCAATATGGATGGGGTGCGTAATATTCATGGGAAGTTCGGTGCTGTAATTCATCGTCGTATAGATGAACACCGGCAGATTCAACTCCGCTGCCCTGGCATAGAAAGGATAAAACTTTCGATCACAAGGTTCTATCTTCGATAGAAACGAAGTGGCATAAACAGCCTTGAAACCATACTCCTGAATGGCCATTTCCATTTTTGCAATCCCCTCCGCCCCTGCATGTGGATTGATAACGACCGATCCTTTAAGCCTTTCCGGAGCATGTTTTGTAAATTCATGGGTCTTGGTGTTATCGGGATCATCTATCAGGCACCACTCTATACCGGCGCTGTCCAGTTGAGAGATAAACTGATCCGGCGTCACAACGATCTTTTGAGCCAACTTCACCAGCCAGGCACTCAAATCCTCAGTTGATAGCTTTTCTGCCTTTTTTTCGAGATCCTCAATACTCATTCCCATGGACGCCGCATACCTGGGGCCGAATATTCTTCTATAGTTGGCAATCCCTTTGGTATTCCTGTTCATCACCAGAAACTTCATTTTCTCAGCGACCTCTTCCGCCGTCATGGGAAGATCCATTTTTAAATCAATAATTTTTGACATATCACCCATAGCTAAGGAATTTTTTGAAATAACGGTCACATTCTGATGAAACCAAATGTTTCCTCAAATTTGGTTTCTATTATGGAAACTTTCAGGAAACCCTGAGGGCAAAAAAATATCTTCCCTGCCTGTGTGTTCAAAATCTCAGTTTCCAAAGCGGTTCTGGCCTTTTGACTCCAACATCCCCCTGGAGAAAGGCAAATCACTTCCCTGTCTTCGATAATGATAGTTTACCAAAACCGCTTTTGCCGGTTTTTCGCTGATACTGCGACCGGAATAAGGAATACTGGTATCAATGTAAATGCTATCACCGGCCTCAACAATATATTTCTGGTTGCCATATTCGAACTCCACGGTCCCTTCAAGGATGAGATAGAACTCCTCCCCCTGGTGCTTGAAGACCTGGTAGTTGTCTTTTGGAATCTCAATGATATATGGATCGAAATTGCGTCCAGGCATACTGTCCGCCAGAGGCCACATGTTCCACTCGGCCTCATCCTGGTTGGCAACGATGCTCTTTCTGTCTTTTTTACGGACAATTGAAATATTCCAATCTATCTCCTTTGAATCCTCCTCTGAATAAAAGAAATGGGTCAGATCAACATTCAAAGCGGCGGCAATTCGATACAAAGTCACGATAGGCGGAACGTTCACGCCGTTTTCAATCTTGGAGAGGTATCCCTTGGAAAGATTCGTCATCTTAGCCAACTGGTTTAAGCTGAGCCCCCGCTCCAGACGAAGATTTTTTATTTTAGCTATAATATCAGTTTGATCCATTATTTTTCCTTGGTTTCTTTATTTGAGTTTCATAAAAGATAACCATTATGAAACCCTTTGTCAACATTTTTTTTATTCCCCTCAAAATATTTCCCTCAAGCTGCGGGGGTCAAGCTCGCAGGCCGTAAACTAATTCCTTTTTTTCGGAGATCGGGGATACGCTTCTGTGGCAGCACTTTTCTGCCGGCTCTTCTGACCGATATCCTTTTCGACAAAAATTGCGGTATCGCTTTCGTACGACCGTTCGGTGTGGTACATCAGCGTCGCCGGTGAAGAGGGGGTAGGGGTAAAAATCTGGATTTGTTGAGGCCTGAATCCGAGTATTTTGCGGGAAAAAGATTTCAGTTTTTGCATATCCGTTTCCCGGCAACCGGGATAGGCGGCCATGAAATAACAGGTCAGAAACTGTTTCAGGCCAAGGCGTTTGTTAATCTGGTCAAACAGTGTTTTAAAACGGATAAACAGTTCAATACCAGGTTTCCCCATCAGATTTAAAACATTGATCTCGGAATGTTCCGGTGCGATTTTCAGTTGCCCGGAAATATGATGTTTGATGACCGTTTCCAGATAATCCATCCCATGGGCTGTATCACCCAGAATGAGATCATGGCGGATTCCCGAAGCGATGAACACTTTTTTAATTCCGGGCAGTGCTCGCAATTTTCGCAGCAGGTTTATCTGGCGGGAATGATCGACCTTCAGAGTGTTGCAGGTGCCGGGTGAGAGACATCGTTTATCGCTACAGATGCCATTCCGTTTGTTCCGTTTGCAATCAAATCCGTACATATTCGCTGTTGGACCGCCTACATTCTGGATAATACCTTTGAAATCACTTTTTTGTGTCAGCTTTTTCGCTTCCTTGACAATTGACGCCTCACTCCTGCTGACAACAGTCTGTCCCTGGTGAATTGCGATTGAGCAAAAATTGCACTGCCCGTAACAGCCTCGGTGAGAAATAATCGAAAACCGTATCGTATCCAGGGCCCGCACCTCTCCCTGAGAACGATAAAAAGGATGCACATCATTTTCATAATCCAGTTCGTGAATCTGGTCGAGTTCTGCAGCAGTAGGATTCACCTGGGGCGGATTCTGAATCAAGTAGCGAGTATCCTGTTTCTGGTAAAGGCCTCGGCCGGAAAGTGGATCGCTGTTGGCGTAAAACAGCTTGAACATTTCTGTAAATTGGCCTTTGTCTTTTTCAACCAGGTTGTGGGCAGGAAGTTCAAGATAATCCGCCCGTTTCTCTTTTGCAATGTAACAGGTCCCGCGAATATCTCTGGTGTCTTCCCCGGCCCTGAGTTTCCGGGAGATTTCAAGGATGGTTTTCTCTCCCATACCGTAGACCAGAATATCGGCCTTGGCATCGAAGAGGATCGAGCGCCGGATTTTGTTATTCCAGTAGTGATAGTGAGAGATGCGCCTCAAGCTGGCTTCAATGCCGCCGATCACAATGGGTTTGGTGTTTTTGAAATATCTCCGTACCAGGTTGGTATAAGCGATCACGGCCATATCGGGTCTGCGAGTGTTCCTGCCCCCCGCAGTCAGATCGTCATCGTTACGTTTTTTCCTGGTGGCAGTATAGTTCGAGACCATGGAATCCATACAACCTGCAGTAATTCCCCAAAAAAGAGAGGGCTCACCCAGTCGACCAATATCCGCATCGGAATTCGTATCCGGCTGTGCGATGATGCCCACCTTGTAGCCCGCATCAACCAATACTTTCCCGATGACCGAAACCCCGATATAGGGTGAGTCAATATACGTGTCACCGGTAACAAGGATGACGTCAAGACGGTCCCAGCCAAGGGCTTTCAGTTCGTTGCGGGTAGTCGGAAGAAATTGAATCACAGCTTGCTTGGAGAATAAAGGTTATCGTGTAGACGGTTCGGGAGTTCGAGGGCTGAAGAGATGAAGATAAAGACTGCTCAGCCTGCTCGCTTATGATAACAAATCTGATTCGCAACGGATAGGAGTGTTTCGTCTTTATGAAACGCTCAGCTATGAGGGCTCGTTAGAAATAGAACGATTTGCTTTTAAGACTTAATATCGAAAAGTGGAAGAAAGCCAGTCAAGCATCTAAATGGGGATTAAGGACAAGAGGGCATGATTCTTGTGTTATCCCCTGATTTCTACCGTATATCGTATTCAAACCGATCATCATCGCCGGATGCAGAAGGAGTACCTCTCAGGGTCGCTGCAGAAAGTTTGTCCAGGGGACTTCTGACACACTTACCACCGCTGTTCAGCACATGTGTGTAGATCATGGTGGTGCTGACATCCTTGTGCCCCAATAGTTCCTGGACGGTCCTGATATCATAACCGGCCTCAAGGAGGTGTGTTGCAAAGCTGTGTCTGAATGTATGGCAGGTTCCCCGTTTATGGATGCCAGCTTTTGCGACGGCTTTTTTAACTGAAGCCTGCAAGTAGTCTCTAGAAAGATGATGCCGGCGTTTGACTCCTGATCTGGGGTCAACAGAGATCTTGTTTGAGGGAAACAGGTATTGCCACCTGAACTCTGTGGCGGCGTTTCTCCATTTTCTTGTCAGGGCCTCTGGCAGGAATACAGATCCGTTTCCTGAGTTTAAATCCTGTTTATGTATAATTTTTACTTTGTCGATCTGCTTTGTTAAATCACCGATAAGCTGAACGGGAAGAATGGTGATCCGATCTTTATGGCCTTTGCCATCGCGTACAACAATCTGCTGATATCCAAAATCGATATCCTGAATTCTAAGGCGAAGACATTCGGTCAGCCTCAGTCCGGATCCATATAGCAGAGATGTCATCAGGGAGGATTGCCCGTCTATCAGGGTTATTATTGTTTGAACTTCTGCCTCCGTGAAAACGATCGGGAGTCGCTGTGGCTTTTTTGACCAACGGATATGGTCGATCCAATCCAGGTTGAGTTTGATTACCTCCTTATATAGAAATAGAACAGCACACAATGCCTGATTTTGTGTTGATGAAGACACGTGTTGTTCAACGGCCAAAGAATTGATGAATTGCATGACGTGAGTTTCGTTTAGATCTTTGGGGTGTTGCAGGTTGTGGAAGTATATATAGCGCTTGATCCAGGCGATATATGATTTTTCTGTTCGTATGCTGTAATGCCTGCCTCTAATTACCAAACGAACCTGATCCAGCAACTTTTGTGATGACATTAGGACCTCCGGATGAAAAGCTGTTTTCGTATCTGGAAATACCAGTGTGAAAAAAATCGCTCAAATAAATATATGATCTTTATGACTCTTATCAGAGGTTGAGTTTCAGAAGTGAATCGACCAATGGAGCTGTTTTCCTGAATCGGATACATTACAAAAGAAAACATATGTTCACTTTAATCTCTGCGTTTTGTTTTGTCAAATTCTTAGAATAAATTCAGGTTTTTTGTTTGAAGTTCAACCTTGGGAAAGTTTAATCAACAATTTCGGAATAAAGTTTCCAAATGCATCCATTTACCGGCTTTTGTACCCTTGAGTTCTGGCATAGCAGGCAAACGTCGGTAAATGTAAATCAGAAGATAGAATAACCGGTATTTGCCAGAATAAACCGATTTTGACGTGAAAAAGCAGGTAGCAACCGTCACACATCCTTGGTTGTATAGTGGATTAGAGCTATGGTTAGTGTTAAAATACAGATATTTGATTGACTATCCCGAAATAATCTGCAAACTATTTTGTAGGTAATGGCAGATATAATAAAACGTTATGTGTAAAAAATAGCGAAACGTAAAAAGAAATTAAAAATGGCTAGGTATAGGACATATAAAGAAATAGCAAACGAATTGGGAGTAAGCATTGATACGATCAGACGAAATGTTCTTTCTAATAAAGAAGAACTAAAAATAGACCCCAAAAAACAGAAAACTCCTTCAAGTAAAGGAGCACTTGTAGCGTGTTTATCGTCTGAAGACGCTGAGAAATTGATTCGATTTTATAAGACAAAAGGAACTACAAAGTCAAAACTAAACAGTAATAGAAATTATGGATTTTTTTATTTAATTCAACTGATTCCAGAGTTTCAGCCAAATAGAGTGAAAATCGGATTTGCAGATGACGTAGATAAAAGATTTAAAGAACATCAAACTTCATCACCTACTGCTAAATTACTTGGTTACTGGCCATGTAAAAGAGTATGGGATCAAGCAGCAATGGACAGCTTAACAAGAACTGGATGCAAATTAGTTTTGAATGAAGTTTATGAAGGAGATATTCAAGGCTTTATTGATAGAGCAGAAGAGTTTTTTGGAATGATGCCAGATCCAACAACTGAAATCAAGCTTTCAGAACACTCACCGTTAAAAAAATGAATA